>Ga0209056_10000134_pt1 | contig 78464 bp, 61 predicted proteins | sample GraSoiAngelo_114_FD_185876 | JGI IMG/M metagenome (GOLD analysis project Ga0209056, IMG submission 185876) | Grasslands soil microbial communities from the Angelo Coastal Reserve, California, USA - 14_0903_13_40cm (SPAdes) (version 2) | ecosystem: Environmental > Terrestrial > Soil > Grasslands... | reverse complement strand
GCACGAGACCCTGGGGCTCGCGCCCGGCATCATTCCCACGCTCAGCGTGGTGGACGATACGTTCACCGGCCATCAGTCGATGATGGAGGCGGTGATCGAGCGGGCCAAGCAGGGGCTGTAGGGGGAGCGGGACCCTAGCGCGCTGCGTCCCCGCGAATCATGCGCAGCCCGAAGACCGTCGCGATCTGGCTGCCTTGCTTCGCCTGGAAGCGCACCGTCACCTTGCTCTTGCCACGGACCAGGTCCTCGGGGAGGCGATACTCCAGATCGAAGAAGCGGTGCGGGTCGCTCAGGCCGAGCTGTTGGTCGCCGATGCTGCCGCCGTCGACCTGAATCCCGAAATCGGCCGGGGTCCCTCTTCGGTCGCCGCTGAAGTAGGTCGCGATCAGGACCATGGGGTGGCTGGGCTCGACCGGCAGATCATAGGAGAACCACGTCCGGCCCCTGCGCCCCGGCCGGCCCAGGATTCGCTGTGGTTGGGCGCCTTCGCCCGCCTGATAATTGAATTGCCGCTCGAAGACGACCTCGCCGGGCTGTAGGTACGCGACGGTGGCCGCTGCGAGCTTCCGCAGCCGTTCCGCCTCCGCCGCGTAGGCGGTCTTCTGCCGATCCCATTCGGCCGGCGTAAACAGGTCCCAGTACGTCGAATAGGTGCGGCGGTGCAGCCGGAAGAACGGTTGGAAGTCGACGTCGCTCACCCGGCCTCGGGCGTCGGGTTCGCGGCCCACGCCGTCGGTGCGGAAGTGGCCGGGCGCGCCGGCCACCGGCTTCAACCAGGTCGCGACCGGATCGGCCGTCACGAACACCGGCACCGGTGGCGCGGGCCGCGCACCTTCCCCGCGGTGGCCGTCGGGCTCCGGCCCCAGGTCGCCCGCGAGCACCAGCGGGCCCCACATCAACGAAAGGCGGTGCGGGTTGTCGGGCAGGGGCTCCAGGTGGAGTGTCTTGGGCAGCGCGACCTCCACCACGTCGCCGCTCGTCCACCGGCGCTTGAGCTCTAGATAGGAGCTCGGCTCATACGCCGGGCGGCGGTATTGGCTCCGGCCGGTCCGGTCGAGGCTGTCGGGTGCTGGCTCCTGACCCGGCTCGACGATCTGGCCATTGAGCTTCACCAGGAATCCTTGGCCGGTCCAATAGGGACGGCGCAACGCCAGCGTGAATTCCCGCGGCGCGCGGAGTCGCAGTGCCAGCTTCGCGGTCTCCCCCTCTGGGAAGTCCGTTTCCATCGTCAGCTCGACTCCGGTCTTGGCCCACGTCGCGCTGGAAGGCACGTACAAGTTCACCCAGAGCCGATCGTCCCCCTCGTAGTAGATCCCGTCGCCGTGCAGGGCGTGGTTCTCCATGCCGGTGCCCACGTCACACGTGAAGTCGCGGAACATGTCTTGATACTCGTGCGTCACCGCCGGGCCCACCGGCACCATGTAGCACACGCGGCCGTCCGCGGGGTCGATGGATGCGAGCATGTGATTGAACAGCGCCCGCTCGTGGTAGTCGGCGTAGTGTGGGTCGGGCCAGAAGGAGAACAGCCGGCGCGTCAGCTTGAGCATGTTGTAGACGTTGCACGTCTCGGCCGTACGCCCGTCGATCCAGTCGCTCAACTCGTCCGCCGGGCCGAAGTACTCGTCCTTGCCGTGGCCGCCGCTCGAGAAGCTGTGATGTTGCACCACGCGGTCCCAGAAGAACCCGGCCGCGAGCAGGTCGGACGGCGTGCCCGTGTAGAGGAAGCGGGCGGCCGAGCCGAGAATCTTGGGGATCTGCGTGTTGGCATGGGTGCCGGCGAGGTCGTCCTGATGGCGCTCGAGCGGCTCGAGGAACGCGCGGTGCTCGAACTTGTACGAGAGCGCCAGCCAGCGCGCGTCGCCCGTGTCGGCGTACAGATCGCACATCACCTCGTTCATGCCGCCGAACTCGGTGTTCATCATGTGCTGCAACTGCGCGTCGTCGAGCCGGGAGAGGACGCGCTCGGCCCAGGCGGCGAACTTGATCTCGACGTCGAGCGCCGTGCGGTTCCGGGCGTGACGGTACGCGTCGCGTAGTCCGGCGTACGTCTTGTGCAGGGTGTACCAGGGCGACCACTCGCCGTTCAAGTCGAACGCGGCGGAGCGGATCTCACCCCGGGACAACTCGTCGAAGGCCGTCCGCCCTCCCTTGAGCGCGCTCAGAAAGCCATCGCGGTGCGCGTCCTGCACCTGTTTCAGCTCCCCGACGATGTAGTCCGCGCGCTGCTTGAACCGCGGGTCGCCCGTGGCGGACCACATCAGGCTCACCGCCGAGAGATAATGACCCGCGATGTGACCGGTGAGGTTTCGGCCGTCCCCGTCCCAGCCGCCGTAGGGCTCGGCCTTCGGCCGCAGGCCGGCGCGGTCGCGATAGTACGCCAGCATTCGGTCGGGCTCGAGCGCGAGCAAGTAGCTGGCGTCCAGCTCCTGGGCGTGCTTGAGCGGTCCCGCCAGCAATCGGACGGCGCTGAGAGGGAGCGGCCGGGCCTTGACGACTTCGCCGGAGCGGGCGCGAGGCGCCCGGGCCTCTGCCTCGACCAGTAGGGGTGCGTAGCCCAGCAACGGCACTGCTCCCGCTCCCGCCCCCAGACCGAGCTTGATCGCATTGCGGCGCGACAGGGTCATATTCGGTCCTCAGCCCGTGAAGTACAGATAGGCGAGCAGGATAAGCCCGAGCACGATGGCGGAGTTGATCACGTCCCACCGGTTCCAGCTCGCCCGCGACTGTTCGCGGCTCTCCGCCGTCACCGTGCCGAACGTCAGGTTCGTCACCTTGGCCGCCTCAGGCGCCGCCGTCAACGCGCTCACGACGATCATCGTGAGGCAGGACACGACGAAAATGAATAGGCTGTAGTACTGAAAGTAGGTGTTGTTGATGATCCAGAGAAACGAGCCCGTCGGGTACCCCTGCACGAACCCCGCCATTCCGAGACTCACCGGTGTATCGACGCTGAGCCGGAAGGCCCCGAGCAGGAAACCGACGATCAGCGCGGCGAGACAGCCTTTGGCGTTCAGGCGTTTGAACGACACGCCGAGGAAGAAGACGGCGAAGATCGGCGGTGCCAGGTATCCCTGCACACCTTGCAGGTAGTCGTACAGCCCTTTGGAGCCTTGAATGACGGGGATCCACAACAGGCTGATCAGGACCATCACGCCGGTCGCGACCCGTCCCACCCACACGAGATGGTGCTGGGTCGATTGGGGCCTCAAGCGCTGATAGAAGTCGATGGTAAACAAGGCGGACGAGGCGTTGAACGCTCCTGCCGTCGAGCTCATCAGGGCCGCGAGCAGACCCGCCACGACGAGCCCTCGAATGCCAGCCGGCATGACTTTCACGACCATGAGCGGGAACGCCGCCTGCGCGACGCCGGGGATCGCCCTCCCATCGGGACCTACCATCTCCGCGAGGCCGGGCGCCCGGCCCGTCTTGGCGAGCGCCAGCGCGATCATGCCCGGAATGATGAAGATGAACACCGGGAGGAGCTTCAGGAATGCCGCGAAGATCGATCCGCGGCGCGCCTGGCGCTCGTCCCGCGCACCCAGGGCACGCTGCACGATGTACTGGTCCGTGGTCCAGTACCACAGGCCGATGATCGGGGCGCAGAACAGCATGCCGACCCATGGGTAGTTGCTGCTGAAGTACCAGGCGATGCGGCCCGCTTCCTTCACGGGGGCCCAGGTGCCTGCTACGCCGGCGGGAACGAGCGGCTTCCACAGATTGAACAGGTCGGGGTCGAGCACGACGCGCAGCTCGTGCCAGCCGCCGAGGGCCTTGAGCCCGTACAGCGTCAGCAGGCCGGAGCCGGCCACCAGGATGACCGTCTGCATTGCGTCGGTGTAGGCCACGGCGCGCATCCCGCCCAGCACCGTGTAGAGCCCGGTCATGATGACCACCAGGACCGACCCGATCCAGAAACTGTTGAACGTGTACCCTCCGACGTCGAGCCGCAGCTCCGGCAGCAGCACGCCGAAGACGACGCCGCCGGCGAAGATGCCGACCGCGAACTTGGTCACGACGTGGGCCACCAGCGTGATGAGCGACAGCACGTAGCGGTTGGTGGGTGAGAAACGTCGCTCCAGAAACTCCGGCATCGTGAACACCATGGTGCGCGCGTAGAACGGGACCATCACCCAGCCGAGCACGAGCAGGCACCAGGCGTGCAGCTCGTAGTGGGCCAGCGCCACGCCGCTGGTAGCTCCCGCGCCGGCGAGGCCCACGACGTGCTCCGACCCGATGTTGGACGCGAAGATCGACGCGCCCACGATGAACCAGCCGAGGTGGCGGCTCGCCAGGAAGTAGTCGGCGGTGGTGTCGCGGCGTCGCTTCATGACCCACGAGGTGAGCGCTGCGATGGCGGCGAAGTAGCCCGCGACGATCAACCAGTCCAGGGTGCTCATGCGCCTCCGTTGGGCTGTCCGTAGTACGCGTCCGTACCGTGTTTGCGGCCGAAGTGCTTGTCGACGAGATACGTCGCGGGTCCCGGCGCGTCCGCGTCGATGCGGTAGGTCAGGCACGCCACGCGAGCGAGGTACTCGAGCACGCGGGCGCGCTCCACCGCGGCGCTCGGATCGGCCCCCCAGGTGAAGGGGCCGTGGTTGGCGACGAGGACGCCGGGAACGTCTTCGGCCGATAGCCGCAGTGTTCGAAAGGTCTCGACGATCACGAGCCCGGTGTGCCGCTCGTACTCCTGCTCCACCTCCTCCCGCATCAGCGGTCGGGTCACCGGAACGTCGCCGCGGAAGTAGTCGGCGTGCGTTGTCCCCAGGCAGGCAACCGGCCGCCGCGCCTGCGCGAACGCCGTGGCGTAGGCGGAGTGCGAGTGCGCGATGCCGCCGCACGGGAACGCCCGGTACAGCTCGAGGTGCGTCGGCGTGTCGGACGAAGGTCGGAGATCCCCTTCGAGGACGCGGCCCGTTTCGAGCGAGACCGCCACCAGGCTTGCCGGCGTCAGCTGTGCGTACGGTACGCCGCTCGGCTTGATCACGAACAGGCCCGCCGCGCGGTCCACCCCCGAGACGTTGCCGAACGTCTCGGTCACGAGACCGCTCTCGACCAGTGTCTGGTTGGCGCGGTGGACGCGCTCGCACAGCTCGCTCGCGACCCGGCTCACGACGGCGCTCGTTCGCGCAGCTGGAGCAGCCGCTTCATCAGCGATGGCAGGTCACCCTGCGCCGCGCCGACTCCGCCGAAGCTGTCGTGCAGCTCGCGGTACAGGGCGTACAGCTCGTCATACACGGCGTGCGCCGCCGCGTCCGGTGAGAACGTCCGGGTCCCGAGCGCGGTCATGCGCTGCTGCGCCGCGTCGAACCGATCGTACCCTCCCGCGCGCTCACCGGCCGCCACCGCTGCGGCGATGGCGGCGCCGAGCGCCGGCGTCTGAGGCGAGCCCGCCGTCAACATCGGCATCCCGATCACGTCGGCGTAAACCTGCATGAACAGATCGTTCTTTTCGGCGATCCCGCCGCAGCACACCACGCGCTCGATCGGGACGGCGTATTCCTCCATGCGCGCGATGATCGCGCGCGCGCCGAACGCCGTCGCCTCTACCAGGGCGCGGTAGATCTCCGCCCGCGTGGTGTGCAGGGTCTGCCCCACGATCAACCCGGTGAGGCGTGGATCGACCAGGATGGTGCGGTTGCCGTTGTTCCAATCCAGGGCCAGCAGCCCCGACGCGCCGGCCCTGAGGCGCGCCGCCTCGCGCGTCAGCTCGCCGTGCAGCGATTCCCGTCCCTGGCACACGACCTCCACCCACCACCGCAGCAGATCGCCCACCGCGGACTGGCCCGCTTCGATCCCGTAGCATCCCGGCATGACCGAGCCGGGAACGATGCCACAGATCCCCGGGATGTCGGGGATCCGCTGGCGCGCGTCGGCAATGGCGATGTCGCAGGTCGAGGTGCCGATGATCTTGACGAAGGTCCCGACCCGGACGCCGGCCCCCACGGCGCCGTAATGGGCGTCAAACGCGCCCATCGCGATGGGAATCCCGATCGGCAATCCGAAGGCGTCCGCCCACTCGCGTGCCAGCGCGCCCGCCGCCCGATCGGCCGCGTACGCCTTGTTGTACAGCCGGTCGCGCAGGCGTCCCAATCCCGGATCGAGCTGGCACAGAAACTCGCGCGACGGCAGGCCGCCCCACGCTTCCGAGTACAGCGCCTTATGGCCTGCCGCGCACACGCCGCGCACGATGTCACCGGGGTGCGTGACTCCCGCCAGCACGGCGGGCACAAAATCGGCCAGCTCCACCCAGCTCGCCGCCGCCTCGAACACGTCGGGCGCCACCTTGCGGCAGTGCCAGATCTTGGACCAGAACCATTCCGACGAATACGTGCCGCCGATCGGCGACAGGTACTCGGGCGCGCAGCGCCGGGCGGTCTCCGTGATGGCCGCCGCCTCCTCGGCCGCGGTGTGGTCTTTCCACAGCCACGCCTGCGCCGCCAGCGAGTCACGCCAGCGCGGGTCAAGGGCGAGCGGCCGGTTGCCGGCGTCCACCGGAAGCGGCGTCGAGCCCGTCGTGTCGACACCGATACCGATGACGCGGTGGCGCGCGAAGCCCGCCTGCGTGTCCGCCTGCGCCAATGCGCCGCGCACCGACGCCGTGAGGCCCACCAGGTAATCGGCGGGATTCTGGCGGGCGAGGTGCGGGTCTCGCGGATCGAGCAGGACGCCTTCGGTGCCGGACGGGTAGTCGACCACCGCGGTGCCGAGCGCGCGGCCGTCCGAGCAGTCCACGACCACGGCCCGCACGGAATTGGTCCCGTAATCGAGGCCGATCGTGAACGCAGGCCGCACGACTCAGCCGACCAGAATCGGACTCACGACGTCCAGCACGTCGGGGCCGGTGCCCGCCGCGCGCGCCCGGTCCAGCGCCGCCCGCTGCTCGAAGACGCGGACGGCTTTGAGCGCCAGGTTCGCGAAGTTGACCATGCTCCGCTCCATCGCCCGTGTGGGGTCGTCCCGGTACGTGAACTGGTCCTGGCTGTAGTAGCCGCCGTACTCGCGCACGAACGTGGTGAACAGGTACTCCACCGATTCGGGAATCGACAGCGTCCCGAACATGCAATCCTGGTCGTTGCGACCCTGGCGCGCGTCGTTGATGTCGAACTTGTGAACCGGGACGCCCGCGTACGCCGCCAGGTCGCACGCCGTGGAGGCGGTCGTGCCCTCCATCTTCTGGTGGCCGTAGTCGATCGTGAGGCCGCAGTTCGTGCCGCCGCAGAGCTGATTCACCCGCTGGGCTACGAGGATCGCCGACGCGGCCGTGGGAATGATCATGTACAGCTCCCGCGGCTCGTAGGGCTTGGGCTCGATGGCGAGCTTGATCCCCGCCTTGAGGCATTCCCGGTTGGCCGTCACGAGCGCCTCGGTGAACCATTCGAGCCCCTGCTGGTAGTCGATCTGAAAGTGGTAGTCGGCGCCGTCGGAGCCCGGCCACACGCTGACGATGGGGAGCTTCAAGGCCTGCGCGATCTCGACCGCCTTCAGGATCTCGTCGGTGGCGGCGCGGCGCAACGCGGGGTTCGGGTTGCACGGTCCTCCCAGCCGAAAGCGCGGATTCGTCCAGGTGTTGACGTTGCACGCCGTAATCCGCATGCCCAGGTCGCGCAGGTAGCCGTCGCGCGCGCGCTCCAGCGCCGGCCAATCGATGTCGCCGTTCAGCGTCTTCTCGAACACGCTCTGGTGGATCTCGATCGCGTCGATGCCGGCGGCGTGTGTGCGCTTGCACTGCGCTTCGAAGTCGCCCTTGAAGCTCGTATCGTCGGAGTGGTAGCCGGGCGGCGCAAAGCGGTCGCAAAAGTCGCCCGCCGACCAGTGCCCCACGCTCATCTTGATGTCCATCCGCTTCAGGAATGCGATGGCCTCGGCCCGGCCGAGGTAGCGACTCTGTGAACGGGCGAACGCGAGCTGCTCGGCGTTGAAGCGTGTCATGAGGAGTACCTGATGTTTGCCGGGAGATTGGACCGCGCTGCGGCCGGTGTCAAGCAAGATCCGCCAGGCCGCGGTACAGCTCGAGCGCCTGCGGATTGGCGAGCGCCTCGCGATTCTCGACCGGCAGCCCGTGGACGACCGCGCGCACGGCGAGCTCGCTGATCTTCCCGCTGATGGTGCGCGGGATGTCGGCGACCTGCACGATCCGGCGCGGCACGTGGTGCGGGCTGGCGTTCTCGCGGATGCAGCGCCGGATGCGCTCCCGCAACGCCTCGTCCAGGGCGAGACCGTCGCGCAGGCGGACGAACAGGACGATCCGCTCGTCCGCGCCCGCGGGGGAGCCGATGCGCTGCCCGATCGCCAGGCTCTCGAGCACCTCCGGCAGCTCGTCCACCTGGCGGTAAATCTCGGCCGTACCGATACGGACGCCGCCGGGGTTGAGCGTCGCGTCGCTGCGCCCGTGAATGATCAGCCCGCCGTGCTCGGTGACTTGGGCCCAGTCGCCGTGCCGCCACGCTCCGGGGTAGCGCTCGAAATACGCGGCGCGGTATTTCGCCCCGTCGGCATCGTTCCAGAACGCCATCGGCATGCTGGGAAACGGCTTCGTGCAGACCAGCTCGCCGGCCGTGCCCACGAGGGGCGCACCGCGCGGGTCGAACACCTGCACGGCCATGCCGAGGCCGGGCGCCTGCAGCTCGTCGCGCCACACCGGCTCAGTCGGGTTGCCGATCGCGAAGCAGGAGATGATCTCCGTGCCGCCACTGATGTTGCACAGGTGCACATCCCGCTTGATCCTACCGTACACGTAGTCGTAGCTGTGGCCGGCAAGCGGGCTGCCGGTGGACAGGATGGTCCGGAGCGCGGACAGGTCGTGGGTCTCTGCCGGCACCAGCCCTTCCTTCTCGGCAAGCGCCAGGTACTTCGCGCTCGTGCCGAAGACGCTGACGTGCTCCTCTCCCAGCAGACTCCACAGGGCATCCGGGCGCGGGGCGAAGGGCGCACCGTCGTACAGCACCACCGTAGCATGCACGGCCAGGGCGCTCACGAGCCAGTTCCACATCATCCACCCGCACGTGGTGATGTAGCAGAGCCGGTCCTCCTGCTTCAGATCGACGTGCAACACGTGCTCCTTTTGGTGCTGCAGCAGCGTGCCCCCGGCGCCGTGCACCATGCACTTCGGGAGTCCCGTCGTGCCCGACGAATAGAGGATGTAGACCGGATGGTTGAACGGGAACCGCTCGAATTCGAGCGTAGCCTCCCGCGCCGGCGGCCCCAGCCACTCGTCCCACAGCACAGCGCCCCGGATCTTGTGGATCGGGGGCCGCTCCGCGAGGTACGGAATGACCACCACCTGCTCGATCGCCGGGATCCGCCCGGCGATGTCGGCGACGCGCCCGAGGCAGTCGATCTCCTTTCCGCCGTAGCGACACCCGTCGGCACAGAACAGGATGCGTGGCGCGATCTGGCCGAAGCGGTCCACGACGCCCGCCACGCCGAAGTCGGGCGAGCAGGACGACCAGACGGCGCCGAGGCTCGTGGCCGCGAGCATCGCGATCACCGTCTCGGGGATGTTCGGCATGAACCCCGCCACGCGATCTCCCGGCCGGAGGCCTGCCGCGCGCAGCGCCGCCGCGACCCGAGCCGTCGCGGCGTGGAGCGCGCGGTAACTCAGCTCGCGCCGCGTCCCGGACTCATTCCATGCCACGAGCGCCGGGTGTGCGTCGCGCCGCCGCAGCAGGTTTTCGGCGAAGTTCAGGCGCGCGCCCGGGAACCAGCTTGGCCCCCGCACTGGGTCGGGCGGGGCCATGCGGTCCAGCCCCACTCCAACCTCGTCCCACGGCTCGGCTCCTCCGTCCCGCTCTGCCGCAATCACGCCGCAGAAGCGCCACACGGCAGGCCAGAACCGCTCCGGCGATGTGATCGACCAGCGGTACAACGAGGGATAGTCGGCGACGTCCGCCCCATACTCCCGACGCACTGTTGCGATGAAGGCGGTCAGGTTTGCGCGGGCCACCCGGTCGGGCGACGGCGTCCAGAGGGGGGGGTGGTCCAATCCTACTTCGTCACGTTAGGTGACGCCGTCACGTTGCGGGTGATGACATAGTAGTTCGCGTCTGCCTTGAAATCGGCCGGCGTCCCGAGCCGTAGCGGCACGGTCTGCCACTCCCCCGTCGGGTGTACCACGCTGAAGGTATCCGGCGACAGGCTGACTTTGAGCGACATGTCGAACCCGGGGACGACGTCCGTCCAGCGATACGACAACACCCCTCCCTCGATGCGGTATTCCAGCACAGGCACCTGGGTGGTGCGCAGGTACTGATCGAAGACCTTGGTCAGATCGGTTCCCGCGTGCGCGCTGATGTAATCTTCCACCTGTTTGCCCATCACCGTCTGGTGCCAGAACGTCCGATTGAGCCCGCGCAGGATCGCCCGCCACTTGTCGTCGTCGTCGACAATCTGCCGGATGGTGTGCAGCATGTTCCCGCCCTTGGGGTACATGTCGCCGGAGCCCTGATCGTTCACGCCGTACGCCGGGATGATCGGCCGGTCGTTACGGATGCTGCGACGGGTGCCGATCGTGTAGTCGGCGCCGGCCTGCTTTCCGAAGAGGCACTCGGTGTACAGCCCCTCGGCGTAGTTGGCGAAGCTCTCGTGCACCCACATGTCGGCGAGGTCCTTCGTGGTGATGTTGTTGCCGAACCACTCGTGAGCGCTTTCGTGCACGATGATGAAGTCCCACTTCAAGCCGAGGCCGGTGCCCGAGCCGTCGCGCCCGCGGTAGCCGTTCGCGTACCAGTTGCCGTAGGCGACGGCGCTCTGGTGCTCCATCCCGGGGTGCGGCACTTCGACCAGTTTGTACCCGTCCTCGTACCACGGATACGGACCGAACCAGTGCTCGAAACACCGGAGCATCGTGGTGGCCTGGACGAACTGCCGCTTCGCGGCGTCGAGGTGATAGCGGAGGGGCCAGAAGTCGAGCGTGAGTGGTCCGTCCTCTCCCTGGAACAGGTCACCGTAGTGCTCGTAGCTCCCCGCGCCGACGGCGATGGCGTAGTTGTTGATCGGGTTGACCACGAACCACTCGTAGGTCGTCGTGCCGTCCGCGTGGTGCGTGACGCGGCGCAGCCGCCCGTTGGAGACGTCGATCAACGGATCGGGCACGGTGAGCGCCACGCGCTGGCTGTCGGGCTCGTCCGCCTGCGTGTCCTTGTTGGGCCACCACACGCTCGCACCCATGCCCTGATCGGTCGTGACGATCCACGGGCGGCCCAGGCTGTCCGTGGTCCAGGTGAAGCCGCCCTGCCAGGGAGGCCGCTCTGCCACCCGCGGCTTGCCGTGGTAATAGACCGTGATCGTGCGACGGTCGCCCGCCCGCTGGCGGGTAGGCAGGTTCGCGAAATAGGCGTTTCCTTCCCGGCGGAACATCACCGCCCGCCCGTCTTGCTCCATACTGTCGACCTCGAGCGGCGCCATCAGGTCGACCTGCAGTTCGCGGCCCGGCGTGAGAACCCGGTAGGCGATGCCGTTGTATCCGCGGATACTGCTGTCCGCGGGATGAACGGCCACGTGGAGGTCGTAGAACACGACGTCCCACCACGCGCGTCCCGGCGTCGTGAACGAGCCCCGCAGCGTATCGGCGCGGGTGAAGAGTCGGCCGGCCTGGGCCGCGACGGTAGTGACCTGGGCGAGGGTGAGCGTAGCGCCGAGGAGCGCTCTCAGCAGCGCCATTCGGCCTTGACGCGAGCGCGGCGCCGCCAAATCCAGCTCACCAGCGCCGCGAGCGCGATCGCTCCGGCGACGACCGTGCTGGTGCGGCCGATCCAGTGCTCCGCCATCTGCCAACTGGCACCGAGGAAATAGCCGAGCAGGACGAAGGTGACGGTCCAGAGGACGGCGCCCAGCGCGTTGTAGACGAGGAAAATCCGATAGGGCATGCGGGAGGCGCCGGCCACGAAGGGCACCAGCGCACGTGCAAACCCGATGAACCGGCCCACCAGGACCGCCTTCCCGCCTTGGCCGGCAAAGAAGGCGTCCGCGCGGACGAGGTGCTCCTCCCGCAACCCGAGGCGGGACCCGAAGCGGAGCAGCCAGGCACGCCCCAGCCGGTTGCCGAGCTGGTAACCGATGTTGTCGCCCAGCGTGGCGCCGACCGCCGCGGCGGCGATCACGGCGTCAAGATCGAGCACACCCTGATGCGCGAAGAATCCGGACGCGAGCACCAGACTTTCGCCCGGGACCAGGAGACCCGCGAATGCGGCGGACTCGAGGGCCGCCGCGACGAAAATGATGACGTAGCTCCAGTGGCCGAGCCGGGCGACCAGTTCTAGGAGATACGGCAGCACGCGACGCGCGCCTCACTCCCCCCCACGTGCGACCCGCAGCTCGATCCAGTCCACCTGTCGGGCTTGCACGGCGTCGCGGACCTGCCGCTCCCGGACGTTCAGCGTCGCTCCTCCCGTCTTGACTTCGATGAACACGACGCGACGCAGCTGGCCTTCGTCCAACCCGTCAAACACGACGAGGTCGACCGGCGTGCCGAGAAAGCGTGCGTCCTTCGGGTTGAATTGGAACTCGGGCAGGTACGGGATCAGCTGCTCGTGCACCTTGCCGACGGTCACGGCGTGGCTGCGTTGAATGGCATCCTGCCGGATGGCGTCCGTGTACCGGGCTCGCCACCGCTGGAAATAGACGAGCGCCAGTAGCAACCCGATCCCGATCCCGAGGACCAGCGCGAGCAGGGCCGCCAGCACGTTCCAGGTGACGCTCACGTCCCCAATCTACGCCGCTCGTGTGCTACATTGCCACGACGCCGCTCCCCAAAGGAGTGCCACGTGACGGAACAGACCCTTGCCGCAAGCGCCGGGCGGCCTGGCGACTGGTGGACCGTGGTGCGCGATGCCGTCCGCGGCATCCCGCACGACTACACGTCGGGGTCGCTGGGCCGGGGAATCGTGCTGCTGGCCATCCCGATGGTGCTGGAAATGGGGATGGAGTCGATCTTCGCCGTGGTCGATGTATTCTGGGTCTCGCGTCTCGGTCCCGACGCGGTCGCTACGGTCGGCCTCACGGAATCGATTCTGACCCTGGTGTACACCGCCGCCATGGGACTCTCGATCGGAGTCGCGGCGGTCGTGGCGCGCCGCATCGGCGAGCGGCGTCCCGACGCCGCCTCCGAAGCCGCCGTGCAGGGGATCGCCCTTGGGCTCGTGGTCGCCGCGCTCGTTGCAAGCCTGGGGATCACGCTCGCCCCGCGGTTGCTCGCCGTCATGGGGGCCTCGCCCGCCGTGACCGCCATCGGTACGGGATACACCCGGACGATGCTGGGCGGCAGCGCGACGGTGCTGCTGCTCTTCCTCATCAACGCGATCTTCCGGGGAGCAGGCGACGCCGCGATCGCCATGCGGGTCCTGTGGCTCGCCAACTCGATCAACATCCTCCTCGGTCCGTGTCTGATCTTCGGGCTCGGGCCCTTTCCCCGGCTGGGGGTCACGGGGGCGGCCGTGGCCACCACGATCGGCCGCGGCACGGGCGTGCTGTACCAGCTCTATCGCCTGACGCGGGGCGACGCGCGCGTGGCCGTCCGGCGCGCCCACCTGGCCCTCCGCCCCGCCGTGATGGCCATGTTGCTGCGGCTCTCGGGTTCGGGGACGTTCCAGGTGCTCGTGGGGACCGCGAGCTATATCGGGCTGGTGCGGATCATGTCCAGCTTCGGCAGCGCCGCCCTCGCGGGCTACACCATCGCGATCCGGATCCTGATCTTCGCGCTGCTCCCGTCGTGGGGCCTGTCGAATGCCGCCGCCACCATGGTGGGCCAGTCCCTGGGCGCCGGCAAGCCGGAGCGCGCCGAGCGGGCTGCGTGGCTCGCCGGAGGCTATAACATGGCGGTGCTCGGCACCGTGGGCGTGCTGTTCATCCTGCTCGCCGGCCCGATCGTGGGATTGTTCACCCAGGACCCGGTGGCATGGCCGGCCGGCGCCCTGGGCCTCCGCACCATGAGCTTCGGCTTCGTGTTCTACGCGCTCGGCATGGTGCTCACCCAGGCGTTCAACGGTGCGGGTGACACCTGGACGCCGACGTTCATCAACCTGGGCTGCTTCTGGCTGTGGGAGATTCCGCTCGCCTATGTCCTCGCCCGGGTGTGGGGGCTCGGGCCCCAAGGCGTGTTCCTCGCCATCACCGTGGCCTACTCGACGCTGGCGCTCGTGAGCGTCGTGCTGTTCAAGCGCGGGCGCTGGAAGCTGCGCCGAGTCTAGCGATGACGACGACTCACCTGACCGCGGCCGTTCCCCTCCCACCCCCCGTGGCGCGGGCGCAGGACGGCCCGCTGCGTCAGGACGTGCGCTGGCTCGCGGCGACGCTGGGACGGGTGGTCGGCCGGCTGGCGGGGGAAGAAACATTCCGCGCGGTCGAGGAGCTGCGACGGGCCTGTCGGGCCCGCCGGCTCGGCGTCGCCGGGGCACCCGATTTGGACGCGCTGCTCGCCCGCACCCGCTCGCTCGACCCCGAGACCGCGCGGCTCACGGCCCGGGCCTTCACGGTGTTCTTCATCCTGATCAACGCGGCGGAGCAAGCCCACCGGGTGCGGCGGTCGCGGCAGGACGACCTCGCGGCGGCACAGCGCGGATCGGTGCGCTGGTCGCTGCGCCGCCTGCGCGAAGCCGGCCGCGGAGCCGAAGAGGTGGCCCGCGCCCTGGCGTCGCTCGATGTACGCCCGGTCCTCACCGCGCATCCCACGGAGTCCGCGCGCCGCACCATCCTCGATCTGCAGGCGCGCCTGGCGGAGGGGTTACTCACGCGGGACGGCGCACCGGAGCCCCAGCGTCGGGCGATCGAGCGGCACCTGGAGGGCGAGGTGGAGCTCTTGTGGCTCACCGAGGAAATTCGGCGCGACCGCCCGTCGGTCATGGACGAGGTGTCGAACGCGCTGTGGTATCTGGAGGATCGCCTCCTGGAAGCGGCGTCGCGGGTGCGCGAGCGGCTCGTGGAAGCGTTCGAGGACGAGTTCGGCCGCGGGTTCGGCCCCGCTCCGGTGACGCCGCTCACCCTGGGGAGCTGGGTCGGGGGCGATCGCGACGGGAACCCGTTCGTCACCGCGGAGATCACGCTGGCCGCGGCCCGGCGCGCCCGGCGGGCGGTGCTCGACCACTACGCGAAAGCGCTGGCGGACCTGGCGGCGCGGCTCTCCGTGTCCGAGCGGCTCGCGACCGTCTCGCCCGAGTTGCGCGCGTCGCTCGAGCGTGACCGCGCCGAGCTTCCCGTGGTGTGGGAGCAGAACCGCCGCCGCAACGCGGATGAGCCGCTCCGTCTGAAAGTCAGCTTCATGCGGGCGCGCGTCGGGGCCGATCCGCCCGGCTACCGCACGGCGCAGGAGCTGGAACGCGACCTCGCCCTGCTCGCCGATGCCCTCGACACCGTCGGAGCGGCGCATGCGCGGCGCACGCTGGTGGAGCCCCTCCTGGCACAGGTGCGGGCCCACGGGTTTCACGGGTATCGCCTCGATCTCCGGGAGGACGCCGCCGTCCACACGCGCGCCCTCCACGATCTCACCGCGGCCGTCGGGCTGGGCGAGCTGGACGGTGCGGCGCTGCGCCGCGAGCTCGCCGGCCGCAGGCCGTTGCACGCGCCCCACGTCCCGCTCGCGGAGCCGACCGACGCAGCGCTGCAGGTCTTTCGCGTCATGCGGGCGATCCAGGACGAGATCGGAGCGGCCGCGGCCTCGACGTACATCGTGTCGCGCACCCGGTCCGCCGATGACCTGCTGCGTGTGCTGCTGCTGGCCCGCGAGGGGGGGCTGGTGGACCTGGCGGGGGAGCCCCCGCTCTCGCGCATCGACATCGTGCCGCTGTTCGAAACCCTCGAGGACCTCGAGCACGCCCCCGCCGTCGTGCGCTCGCTCCTGGACGATCCGATCTGGCGACGGCAGCTCGAGGCGCGCGGGCGGCATCAGGAAGTGATGCTCGGCTACTCCGATTCCGCCAAGGACGCGGGGCTGCTCCCGTCGGCATGGGCGCTGTACCGCGTACAGGAGGAGGTAGCGCGCACCTGCGCCGACGCCGGCGTGTCGTGGACCCTGTTCCACGGGCGCGGCGGCACGGTCGGACGGGGCGGCGGCTCGCCCGTGGCGCGCGCCCTCACCGCGCTGCCTCCGGGCACGGTACAGGGCGGCATCAAGATCACTGAGCAGGGCGAGATCGTCTCGCAGAACTTCGGGCTCCCATCCATCGCGGAGCGGAGCCTCGAGCTGATGTTGAGCGGGGTGTTGCTGCACCGGTTCGAGGACTGGCGCAGCGAGCTCGAGCCGGGCGAGGAAGCGCGCTTCCGGGAGGTCATGGACCGCCTGGCGGCGAAGGCGTTACCGCCGTATCGGGCGTTGGTGTACGGCAGCGGCGATCTGTTCAAACTGTTCCTCGAGACCACTCCCGTGCGGGAGCTCGCCCATGTCCGGTTCGGATCGCGCCCGGCCTACCGGGGCCCGGGCGAGCAGACGATCGAGGAGATCCGGGCGATTCCCTGGGTGTTCGGCTGGACCCAGACGCGACTCATGCTCCCGGGATGGCTAGGGGTGGGGACGGCGCTCGAAGCCGTCGCCGCCGAGCCTGGTGGACTCGGGGTGCTGCGCCGCATGGCCACGGCCTGGCCGTTCTTCGACGACCTGCTCGGCAAGTTGGAGATGGTGTGCGCCAAGGCCGATATGGCGATCGCGCGGATGTACGTGCGGGAGCTGGGCGGCGACCTCGCGCTGTTCGATCGGCTCGACGACGAGTTCCGGCGCACGGTCGCCGCGCTGCTGCGCATCCGGGAGAGCGAGTACCTGATGCGAGACAATCCGATGCTGCAGACGGCGATCGGCCTGCGCAATCCGTACGTGGACCCGCTCTCGCTGCTCCAGGTCACACTGTTGCAGCGTTCCCACGCGGCCGCGCCCGAGGCCTCCGGCGGCGACCCGGCCATGACGGCCCTGAGCGCCGGTCTCGCTTCGACCCTCAACGGCATCGCTCAGGGCCTGCGCAATACGGGGTAGGTGCGGTCGGGCGAGACCGGTTATTTTGCGTTCTCTCCGCTCACGGAGCACCCATGACGTATAAGCCTCTGATCGCCCTTGCGCTCGCGGCCCTGGGTTGCCGCGCCGGCGAGCGCTCGCGCACCGCGACCGCCCGGCCTGACTCGGCCGCCGCTCCAGTCTCCGCCGGGACTGCGGACTTTCACAACCCCGCGAGTCCCGGCATGCGAGAGCGCGCCCCGGACACGTTCCGCGCCCGCTTCGAGACCAGCGCAGGTGACTTCGTGGTCGAGGTACACCGCGACTGGGCGCCGTTCGGCGCCGACCGGTTTTACAACCTGGTGAAGAGCGGCTACTACGATGACGCGCGGTTCTTCCGGGTGATCACCGGTTTCATGGCGCAGTTCGGAATCCACGGCGATCCGCACGTGGCGGCGGTGTGGCGGGACGCGCGCATCCCGGACGATCCGGTGCGCCAGCACAACTCGCGCGGCGCGGTGAGCTTCGCAACCGCCGGCCCGGGCACCCGCACCACGCAGCTCTTCATCAATTACGCTGACAACAGCCGGCTCGACGGAATGGGGTTCTCCCCGTTCGGCCGCGTGGTGCTTGGCATGGACGTCGTGGACCGGCTCTATCCCGGATATGGCGAAGGCGCCCCCGGCGGCCGTGGACCCAACCAGGGCCGCATCCAAGCCGAAGGGAACGCCTACCTCACGCGCGAGTTCCCCAAGCTCGACCGGATCAAACGCGCGACGATCGTCGCGCCCTGAGCGCGGGCTTGTCATCCCCCTGATCGCAGCGCAGTTTGAGGCGTGCAGCGGCGTACATTTGTCCACGCGCTCGGCGCTTCGCTGGCCACCGGCCCCTTGGCGTCGCTCCGCCCCGCCCGATCGGGTCGCCTCGCCCGTATCGGGCTCGAGCTCTATTCCGTGCGGGACGCAATGCACCGGGATCCCGAGCGGACCATCGCCGCGGTGCGCGCCATGGGCTACACCGACGTCGAGCTGCTCTGGTCCTTCGGCAACTTCGGGCGCACGACCGAGCAGGTGCGTGCGGCGCTCGATCGGGAAGGATTGCGCGCGCCCTCGGCCCACATCTCGGCGATCACCCTGTTCGTCGGGTGGCAGCGGAGCCTCGACATCGCCCACCGCCTGGGCCACGAGTACCTGATTGTGCCGAGCTTCACGGGTGAAACCTCGCGCACGCTCGACGACTGGCGAGAGTGGGCCGATCGCTTCAATACCGCCGGGGCCGCCGCGCGCCGCGCCGGTATCTGGCTCGCCTTCCACAACGAGTCGGACCACATGACGCCGATCGACGGCACGGTGCCGTACGACGTGTTCGTGGCGCGAACCGACCCGACGGTGGTGCGTCTCCAACTGGACGTCGGCAACATGGCGATGGGGGGCGGGGATCCGCTCGCTTATCTCCAGCGCTACCGCGACCGCTACTGGAGCTTCCACCTGAAGGACGTGGTCGCCGACCGCTCGCACGACACCGAGCTCGGCACAGGAACGCTCGACTTCCGGCGGCTGCTCGCCGCCGTGCCGGATATCGACCACAAGTTCTGCTACGTCGAGCAGGAAGGCGCTTCCGATCCCCTGGCCAGCGCCAAGCAGGACTACGAGTTCCTGAAGAAGCTCGAGTTTTAGACCCCGTTCCTCAGGTGAGGGCCACGACCTCGTAGTCGACCACCGCGGGCACCTCGAAGCGGACGGCGGTTCCGTCGTGCTCGAACGGGAGCACGCGACCGCTGCGGAGCGCCTCCACCCGCCGGATCGTCCTGCCCGCCGCGACCTCGAACCGTACCCGCTGGGCCCCGATGGGGTGGAAGCGGTCGACCAGGCCCCACGTCAGATTGGGGGTCGTGTAGTTGAGCAGATGCAGGGCGTAGCCCGGCTCCGTCTCCCACGCGAACGCCTCGAGCAGCCCTTCTCCTGCGATCGACACCGGCGGCGTCTGGTCGCCCCGCACCCAGCGAACCGTGTTCTGGAGCAGCCGGCCCAGGTCCGGATTGCCGGAGCGCCAGAACGTGCGCTCGACGTCGCCGGGGAAATACGCCACGCGCGAGCTGCCGCGCTGCCGCAAGACGACGGCAGGCTCGTCGGTGTGCGCGGTGCGTGGGTAGACCATCTCGGGCGGGAAGGCGGGATAGGACGGCACCACGGTCAGAACCGGCCGACCGGCTTCGCGCAGGCGGACAGGAACGCGGTTCTCGGGGCCGGGCAGGAGCGACGTGCCTTCGAAGCCTGCCAGCACCGGATGGCGTTCCTCGATCCGCATGTAGCTGTTGGCGGCGGGGCCGACGAGCTCGCCCGCGACGGTGAGGCCCCACAGATCGGCGAGGGCCGGCTCGCTGCGCGCGTCGCCCCATTCGTTGCGGCGCGAGGTCTCGAAGGTAGCCAGCAGCGAGCCACCCGCCTGCACGTAGGCGCGGATCTGCCGGCAGGGCTCGTCCGCCAAGTAGGCGGCGTTGGGGACGAGCAGAGCGCGGTAGCGGCCCAGCGTCTTCTCCGACAGGTCGCTCTCGTGCACGAAGTCGAAGACAAACCGCCCCTGCAGTAGCGCCGCGTACAGCCCCTGCAGATAGTCGGTTCCCTGGCGCGAAAAGGCGATCGTGCTCTGCGGGAACAGCACCGCCAGGTCGGCCACCGAGCGCGTGTTGCGGAAATGCGGCTCCTGCGCGGCGAGCCAGGCGAAAAACTGGCGCCCCGTGTCGCGCCACCGCTCGTCCTCGGGGGAGCCACCGAGCCAGTGAAACCAGGGCACCATGCCGCTGGCCACGGTTTGGGCCATCCATAGCGTCGTCTCGGCCGCCGGCTTGGCGACGTGCCGCCAGACGGGGCGGCTGTTGCTGTAGGCGCCGGTGACGTTGGTGATCGTGCGCCCCCGCATCACCGAGCGGGCCACGCGGCCCTGCTGCGCGCAGTCCCACAGCGGCGTATCGCCGGCGCGGCCCTGGTGGTCGGCGTTGAACCAGCCGGCCACCTGGCCGATGCGGGCGAGATCTTTGACCACGCGGATGCCGCCGCCCAGGTTGCCCACGTAGACCGCGTCGGGACGGCTCTCTCGCGCCACGGCGTCCCACAGCCGCCATACCTCCAACAGACGATCCATGAACGCCGCGTAGTAGCGGCGGTAGAGCGGGCTGGTGGCGTCGGTCTGCTCGGGCGGCACGCCGCCGACTTTCTCGCGGTAGATCTTCTGACAGCTCTCGCAGTAGCAGACGCCGAGCGCGCCCGTGCTGGGCCAGCCGTTGGTGAAGAACGAGTCGACCGCATAGCGCTTGCCGATCTCGCGGTAGATGGCCGGCATCTGCTCGGTGAAGTACGGCGAAAACATGCAGGTCTTGAAGAGCCAGGTGGATTCGTTGTGCCGGCGTGGCTGGCCGTCCCGGTCACGCTCGAACCATTCCGGATGCGCCTGCACGGCCTCCTCCCAGGAGTAGTTGCAGTCCATCCGCGCCACCACGCGGATGCTGCGCGCGCGGGCCGCGGCGGCCATTTCGCCGAACAGGTCGCGCGTGCCGAGAAACGCACTGCGGTGGTGATACGGGACGTCGGTCGGGTAGAAGGCCATGATCCCGCCGCCGTTGACGAGCAGCGCGTTCACCCGCAGCGAGGCCCAGTACTCGGCCCACCCTCCCACATCGAGCGTGAGCGGATCACGCTCGTTGAAGTTCAGCTGCCCACAGCGGCGCATGGTGGCGTACCAGGGCGGCGCCGCCGCCCGCCGCAGGCGGCGGATAGGGACCGCGGCCGCTCCCGCAGCCGCGGAGCTAGCGAGGAATTCCCGTCGGTTCATGGAGTTACCGCGCCAGCGGGTCGGGGCGCAGCTGGAACTTGAGCACCTTGCTCGTGGTGCCCTTGCCGCCCTCCATGTGAAATGGCGCTCGGGTGCTGACCGTCGCCCACAGCGCCCTGCCCTTCCACCCGGCGCTGGGATCGTCGATCCGGCCATCCATCCATTTGGTGTAGAATCCCAGTGGATACGGGACGCGCAGTACGATCCATTTCCCTTCTTGGAAAACCAGCAGCCCTTCGGACCCGTTGCCGGTGTTGATCGGCACGTTCGTGCCGAGGCCGAGCACGCCGAACTGATCGACCCAGGTGTAGTAGCTGGCCTCTGCGCTGCCCCGGTCGGTGACACCCTGGATCTGTGGGAGAGGCTCGGGATAGAAGCTCCAGCCCTCGGGACAGTGCTGGCCGGTCGCGGACGGTCCGTTGAGCGGTCCCTTGCATTTCCGGCGGTCGAAGCTCGCGAGATGGCCGCTGGCGAGCGCCGTCCAGTAGACGCCGTTCCGGTCCACGTCACCGCCACGCGGGGAGAACCCCTCGACGGGGACGCCGGATCGGTCGAGCGGCAGCTCGTACAACTCCGCGAGCGCCGTCTCCGGGGGGTTCGGACCGGGAACGAGCCGCACGATGGCGCCCGGGAAGCCCAGTGATGACCCCCAGATCGACCCGTCAGGCGCCGGGGCGACAGCGTACAGGCCAGCCGAGATCCGCTTGTCCTTGGCGGGATCGACGGGCTGGTCGGGCTCGACGTAGGCGTCACGCTTGCCGTTGCCGTTGGTGTCGAGGATCAGCGCGGTCCAGCCCTGCGATTTCTCCTCGTCCCCGGTCTCGTCGAACAGCTTGGTGTTGAGCCACCCCACCACGGGGCCGCCCCCCGAAGTCCACAGCGTGCGGTTCGCGTCTTCCGCGAACATCAGGTGGTGTGTGCTGAAGCAGGTGCTGATGTGCGTGAGTTTCTGGGTCTTGGGATCGTACATGGCGAGGTGGCGTCCCGCGCGCGTGAGCGGGAACAGCTTGGCCGAAGGATGGCTCGAGCCCGCCTTGCAGAACGCCGGATTGTCGGGGGGACGCACCGTGGACGTGAGCCAGACGCGGCCCCGCTCATCGAACATCGGGTTGTGCACGTTGTTCTTGCTGGTCCAGATCGCCTCGCTGCCCCAGTAGGGCGAGGGTTGCGTCGGCGGCCCGGCCGCCGGCTCGGTGTTGGGATCCCGGACCGTGAGTGGGAGCCGGCTCGTGGTGTTGCGCACCGGATCCAGCACAGGCAGGTAGTCAGCGCTCAACTCGAGGGATCCGTAGATCGAGCCGTTGGCGTTGAGCGTGGGGTTGCGGCGGTCGGTCGAGACCTCGTCGTGCAGGTATGCCTTCGGATCCGCCCAATCCCATTCGGTGATGACCACGTTGCGCTCGATGCCCTGCGGCCGGGGCGGCGTCGGTGGGATCGCACCGGCGGCGATCCGATCGGTCCAATCGGCGAACATCGCCAGCGCGCGCTTGGCGCCGAGCTGGCTCACGGTGCCGATCATCTGGCCTCCGGCTTGTCCCGACTGCAGCCGCCGCAGCCACGCCGCCGTGGAGGACTCGAACGTGCCGAGGGCCTTGGGTATTTCCCGCGTCCCCCTGCTGCCCAGCTGATGGCACGCCCAGCAGCCGCCCGACTTGAGAATCCTGATCCACTCGGCCTGGCTCTTCACATTGGGCGCCCCGCCGTTCCCGTCCGCCCCGGTGGGCCCGAACTCGCTCTTCGCCGGCACGCGGATCAGGGAAAACCAGTATCCGGCCGGGTAATACTGCGCGGCCGCACGTGCGTCTGGTGCCACGACCGCGGTGAGATTGAGAGTTTTTCCCGGCGCGGCGCGTAGCGCCGGCGAGTCCACTAGCCCGTAGCCCCGCACCCACACGCGGTAAGTGGCCTTGGGGAGATCGGGCAGCAAGTATCGCCCCTGGTCGTCGGTGACCACGATCTTCACGAACTTCGTGGCGAGCTCGCTGGTCTCGGCGATCACCCAGACTCCCGCTTCGGGCCCGCTCGGGCCGGTCACCACGCCGCCGATGGCGTTGCTGTCGACCCGGACGGCCGGGTCCGGGGTTCGGGGAACCGTCGAGAACGTGCCCAGAACGATCAGCATGACGGCGACGTATGGAGCTGTGTGCGCTTTCATGGTCCTCCCTTCATGTCCCCCGCATCAACGCGCATCCCGCCACGTCACGGTGCGCAGGGCGTATACTTGAGCCTCGCTGCGTCACTTGATTGGACGCCCTGAAGGGCGCCCTCGGCGCGGGCGCGTCCTGGAAGGACGCTCGTGTACGACCGTCCTTCAGGACGGCAAGGCCGCCGAGGCCGGGCTTTAGCCCGTGCAATCACGGGTCGCAACGACCCGGGGGGGGCAACCACCACCTTAGCCGCGCTGAATCTCGAGTGGCAGCCCCGGGTCCATCAGCGACGAGCCGCCGTCCACGGCGATCACCTGGCCCGTGATCCAGCCGGCTTCCTCCGAGCAGAGCAGCGACACCGCGTTCCCGATGTCGGCCGGAGTGCCGAGCCGGCCCATCGGGGTCCAGCCCCCTTGATGCCAAGTGCGAATCATATCCTGGGCGGCGTCCGGGAGCGTGTTGAGCACGCTGTCCTCGATCCACCCCGGACTGATCGCGTTCACCGTGATGCCCCGCTTGGCGAGCGCGACGGCGAAGTAGCGGCACAACGACTCCATGGCGACCTTCGCGGCTCCCATCCCGACCCACGGCTGCCAACTTCCGGTGCGGCCACCCGGCGCGTAGGTGATCGCGATGATCCTGCCATCGTCACCCATCAATGGACACACTTCGCGGACCGCCAGCAAGAATGCCTTCGCCTGGGAATTCATGGCCGTGTCCCACTGGCCCATCGTGATGCTCATCGGTCCTTGATAGAACTCCGGTACGTCGGGGCGGGCGTTGCTGACGAAAATGTCGAGTGTGCCGAACTCCTGCTTCGCCCGGCCGACCATGCGGGCGATGTCTTCGGCCCGGCAGACATCGGCCTGAACCGTGAAGCCATCCGAGCCGGCCTGCCGCACCTTGGCGAGTGTGTCCTTCGCGGCCGCTTCGTTCTTGCGGTAGTTGATCGCGACGCGCACGCCTCGCTCCGCCAGCTTGAGCGCGATGCCGCGGCCGATGCCGCGCGAGCTTCCGGTGATCAGGGCATGCTTCCCGTTGTGCGCCATGTCTGACCTCCCCTCTCGAAGGTACGCCCCTCGTGTCGCGAGCCTCGTCGATCAGCCCACCCGTGCGACTTCATACAGGTACTCGACGTACGAGCGCACGGCGCCGTCCAAGCCCTGGACCTTGGGGGTCGCCGACTCGATGAGGTAGTACTCATCGGGGGCATGCGCGCCGCTGCCGTGGCCCAGTCCGAAGTGACCGGCCGGAAGCCGCAATGGATCCCCCGTGAACACATATCCCGGCCAGGAGCCGGCGTTGCGCGGCAGCACGATCGGGTCGATCTGGGAGCGCCGGTACACTGTCTCCTGCACCTTGATGACCAGGGCGTCGGCGGGTGTGCTGGTGGGGTCGTAGCCGCCCGTCATGTTCACCTCGATATCCCCGAACCCCCGCTTCGCCAGGTGTGCTGTGAGCGTCGCGAGGGACTCGGCGGCGGTCATATCGGGCACCAGCCGCAGGTCGAGCTTGGCCACCGCCCTGTGGGGGAGAATGGTCTTTCCGCCGGGCCCCGTGTACCCGCCGACCAGACCCTCGATGTTGACCGTGGGGCGCGACACCAGTCGCTCCAGCGCGTCCGGCCAGCTGACGTCCCGCACCCAGTGCTCCACGCCGAGCTGCTTCTTCGCGGCGGTTTCGTCGAGCCGACGGGCCGCGTCCGCAACCATCGCTTTTTCCGCCGGCGAGATCGGACGTGCCTTGTCGAGATAACCGTCGATCGCAGGCTCGTTCCCGTCGGATGACACCAGCGTCGCGAGCGCCTGCACCAGGTGCCACGCGGGGCTGTCCACGCGTGCCTTGTTGCTCGAGTGAATGTCCTGGCGCGGCCCGCGGCCCCAGCGCTCGCCGCTCGAGACCAGCTCGCACTCGATCACGCCCTTGGCGCCGAGCGTGATGGTCACCTGTCCATCGAGCCCCTGGGCGGCGGCCGGCATGAAGATGCCCACCGAGCGCCGCAGCGCCGCGAGCACCTCCGGCCGGCGCACGATCTGGGGGAAGTGCGGCGAGCCGATCTCCTCCTCGCCCTCGGCCACGAGCACGAAGTTCACCGGCGGCTTGCGGCCGGCGCCGCGGATGGCGTGGAGCGCGGCGAGGAACGCGGCCTCCGGACCCTTCTGGTTCACCGCCCCCCGGCCCACCACCGCCCTTCCTAAACCGGGTTTGTCGACGAGCGCGGCGACCCAGGGCGGCGAGGTCCACTCGGCCGGGTCCGCCTGCTTCACGTCGTACATGAAGTAGAGGCCCAGCGTGCGCGGCGCGCCGGCGTCGAGCGTCGCAAAGATCCCGGGCTGGCCGTCGGTAGGCAGCTTGGTGACCTGCCCGAATCCCGCGTCGCGCAGCAGCCGCATGGTGAGCTCGCACCCCTCGTCCATACCCCGGCGCTCGGCCGCGATCGACGGCTGGCGGATCCACTCCTGCAGCCGCTGCACCGCTTCGTCGTGACGCTTTTCGATCTGCGCGAACACGGGCGAGAGATCATCGGCGTGCGTGATCGGGGTGCGGCCCGGCAGGGCAAGCGCCACCGCGCCGGCGGCGGCATCCTGAAGAAACGCTCGGCGATCCATAAAACGACCTCCGTCTCTACTGGTTCGCGGGAGACACGTCGGGGATTGTGAGCCATGGCGCCTCTTGCCGCAAGGGATGGTACCTTAGACCGCATGGCTTCCTTCGCTCAACAGCTCGAGCGGCTGCTGCTCGCCGCGCAGGCGCGGGGGCTCGTGGAGTCGGGGCTGGCGGAGCAGCTGACGGCGCTCGCCGCCGAGCGGGAGCGAGAGCGGGGGTGGCTGAGCCTGGGTGGTGTGCTGGGTCGGCTCGGCGCCGCCGTCACCATGCTGGGCGTGATTCTCCTCATCGCCGCCAACTGGCAGCATATCGGCGCCGGAGTCAAGATCCTCGGCTTCTTGCTCCTGCTCGGCGGCGCCCACGGCGCCGCACTCTGGATCCAGTGGACCGGACGGCCGTATCCACGCTTCGCCGAGGCGTTGCACTTTCTCGGCGCAGGCTTGTTCGTGGGAGGGCTCGCGCTCGTCGGTCAGATCTATCACCTCCCAGCCAACCCGCCGCGCGCGATGCTCGTCTGGCTCGTGGCCATCGCCCCTCTGGCCGTGTTGCTCCGATCCCCCGCTATCTCCGGCCTGGGAATACTGGCGGCGTGGCTGTGGCTGCACTTCGAAGCCGCGAATTCCGACTCACCCGTGCACGTCAGTGGGTTCACGTCCTATCTCATGCTGTCGCTCGGTATGGGGCTCGCGCTGCTCGGCGGGCAGAGCAAGCTGCGGCAGGAGGACCGCCGCATCCGATCGGTGATGCGGGGCGCTGCACAGCTCATGCTGTTCTACGGCGTCTACCTGCTGGGCTTCTTCCGCCGCTTCGCGGAACGGGCGGACACGGTCGCGACGGGCTCGCTCGTGCTGCCCTTGGGCGCCTTGGTGCTGGGATCGGCCGGCGTGGTCCTGGGGTGGAACCGGCTGGCGCCAGAGGTTCCCTGGCTGCGGGCACGGCTCTCGCTCCTGCTGGTCCTGCTGGTGACGACGTGCGTGGTCGCGCTGCTCATCGCCGTGGACGTGATTCCCCGCGGGCCCCCGGTCAGCGTCTTCGAGTTCGGTACCTCGGCTCGGTTCGCCGTCGGGACCGTGCTCGTATCGGCCGCGGCCTGGGTGCTGTGGTTCCTCTTCGCGCTCTGGTTGGTGGTGTACGGTGCCTTGTCGCGGCAGCGGGACTTCGTGAATACCGGCGTCCTGGCGTTCGGCCTCGGCATCGTCACGCGGTTCCTCGATCTGATCGGCGGCCTCGCGGATACCGGCACCCTGTTCGTGCTGGGCGGAATCGTGCTGCTCGGCACGGCATGGGCCATGGAGCGGTGGCGACGCGCGGTGGTGGCGCGGATCGAGGGGGACACATGACCCGCCTCAAGCTGGCCGCCGGATGGGTAGGCGTGCAGCTGCTGTTCTTCGTGGGCTGGACGCTGCGCGAGCAGGTGCGGGCGGCCTCCGGCCCCTCGATCCTCGTCAAGGTCGTGCCCGTCGACCCGCGGGATCTGCTGCGCGGCCAGTATCTCAGTCTCGCGTACGAGTTCAGCCGCCCCTGGGACTCGACGGCTGCGCGCCTCCAGCTCCCCGCTGACGCGCCGGTCTGGGTCGTGTTGCGGCGTGAGGGGCCGTTCCACGTCCCCAAGCGATTGTCGCTCGAGCGGCCGGCGACACTCGATTCGGACGAAGTCGCACTCCAGGGCCGGGCTCGCGGCCGGCGCTACGTCTTCGGCGTGGAGCAGTACTTCGTGCCCGAGGGGACGGCGACGCCGGCCGTGAGCGACCTCACTGTGCGACTGCGCGTAGGCCCGAGCGGCGCGGCGCGGATCGAGCAGGTCTACGTCAAAGGAGCCGCGTGGCCCTGACCGGCCTGTAGCCCGACGCCTCTTACGCTCCGCCCGGGTCGTCCGCGGACGGCCCGTAAATCGCGGGCACCTTGCCACCCATCGGGCGCAGATAGGTGGTGAGCTGCCCGCGGTGATGGATGGCATCGAAGAACATTCCCCACACGAAGTTCTCGATCGTGTCTTCCCAAGGAGGCGCACCCTCCATCAGAAACCGCCCCTGCTTGGTCCATCCCGTTTCGTCCAGGCGCTCGAGTCGATCGTTCACCGCCCTCGCGTCCCGCTCGTACGATGCCACGATGTCTGCCAAGCGCGCGCCGGGAGGCTGGTTTTTCCACTGCACGGTCCCGGTGTCGAGGAGGCTGACGAGCGCGGCCTCCTCGGCCGCGAGCAACGTGGCGAGCTCAGCGGCGCTGCGCGATTTCGGCTCGGGCCGGTACTCCTGCCGGCCCTGGGGCACGGCTTTGAGCACTTTGGTGAACGTCGGGATTTCCGTCTTGCGGCGGGCGAGGCAGAATGCGCGGGTCGACATGGGGAGAGCTCCGAAATTGGGGACCCGAATATATCCCGAAGCGCCGCCGGCCGCCAGACCTGCGCACAGGCGGCGGGATTAAGAGGTGACGATCGCGCGGCGATCGCCGTTCCGTGCGCCGCACTGCCTGAAGAGCTCGGCAAACGTGGCTGCGTACGGCTCGAGAAGCATGTTGTTGACGTTGCAGCCATCCGGTCCGAAGTACTCTTCGGCGTGCGGCACGACTGATCGCCAGCGCAGCGGCTCGTCGCGGGAACGCACCGAATCCTCGGAGGGCACGAACAAGCAGACCCGACCCGCATAATGACCAGGGGTGTAGCGACGCCCCGCCGCCAACGTGGCGCGCTCCACTTTGGCGCGCAGGACCAGAGCCGGATCCGGCGTGGCAGCACGCTCGGCGGCGCGCTGCGCCTTGCGCTGGCGCAGCTTCTCGGCCACGTACGACCGCCGCTCCTCGGACGACAGCGATACCAGCGCACGGGTGTGTCCGACCACCCATTCCACCTGTTGTGCGAATCGCTCCCGCAGGAGCGGCAAGCGTCGGAACCTGGCCGGATACGGGGCGCCGAACAGGGCGAGCAAGCTGATCGCGGTGCCCTCTTGGAGCAATCGTCGCGCCAGCTCGAACGCGATCATGCCGCCGGCGCAGAAGCCGGCGATGATGTACGGACCATGCGGCCGGCAGGCGCGGATCTGCGGTGCGAAGTACTCGGCCAGATCCTCGACGCGCGCCAGCGGCTTGCTCTCGTCCTCGAGGCCCGGAGGTTGGAGCCCGTACAACGGCTGCTCATCGCCCAGGTGCCGGGCGATGTAGCGGTAGCAGAACACGTCGCCGTTGTGTCCTCCCACGCCAAAGATGGGCGTGCGGTTCCCGTGCGGCTGCAATGGTACGATGGCCCGCGGCCGCTGCGCGAGCGTGCCGGCCACGCGCAAGAATTCCAGGATATCGTTCTTGCGTTGCTGCAGCCGATCGCGCAGCTCGGGCGTTAGCACGTCGGGGGGACCATTGCACCGCAGCCGGTCGCCGTCCGCCCACACGTGAATGTCCCGGCCGCGTAGCTCCGCGAGAAACGCCGACACCGTCACAGCTCGATCTCCACCCGGTTGCCGGCTACCGCGCGCCCCGTCGGAGCGCTCGTCGCCCACGCCAGCGCATCGATATAGCGCGACAGTTCCGCGACCGTCGGTGCATCAAACAGCGCTCTTACCGGCAAGTCGATCTCGAAGGCCCTCCGCAGTTCGGCCACAATCCTGACCGCCAAGAGAGAGTGCCCACCCAGCTCCGCAAAACTGTCATGGATGCCCACTTCCTTGATCCCCAGGGCATCCTGCAAGATGCCAGCAATCTGCTTCTCCCTTTCATCCCGCGGCGCATCATAGCTGGTCTGCAACCTGGGCCGCGGGGCAAGCGCCGATCGAGTCGCACTCGCCACCAGGGCAGGGCCCTGCGCATTCAGTGATTCCAGCTTGATCCACTGATCGATGCGTGCGCCGAGATCGCCCGTCGACACGACGAGTTGGCTGGCAGTCTTCACGGCCAGCACGGTTTCCATCATCGCCGTCGCTTCCGGGGCGCTCATGCCCAGTTCCTTGAGCGTTGTCCCGAGACCCGACTCCCTCGCCGTGTCGTCCTCCAGGCGCCAAACGTCCCAGTTCACGCTCAGCCAGGGTACGGGGGATGTCCGGTTGTGTCGGCGCGCAAACGCGTCCATGTAGATGTTGGACGCGGCGTAGGCGGCCTGCCCGATGCCGCCGAGCACGGATGTCAAGGAGGACATGAGCAGGCAGAAGTCCAACGGTTTGCCGTCGAGCACGTCTTCCAGCACATGCAAACCGTGTACCTTGGCCTGAAAGTGCCCATCACAATTGTCAGGGTCGCTCTCTTTGATCTCGCGATAGCCGTCGTCTCCCACGATGCCCGCCCCATGGATGACGCCGTGGAGAACGCCAAAGCGTCGCTCCGCTTGCTCGATGACCCCTCGCATGGCGGTGGCATCCGCCACACTCGCGTTCACATACAGGACCTCGCCGCCCAGTTTCTCGATCTTCCGAACCGCGCCGATGCTCGTGCTGACGGGATCATCGGCTGGGTGGCTGCCGATCCACGCGTCCCAGGATTCTCTGCCGGGCAGGCGCGAACGCCCGACCAGCACGAGCCTCGCCCGGTAGCGCTCGGCGAGGTCCGCCGAGATCGCGACACCGATCTTGCCGAGGCCACCGGTGATGAGATACACACCGCCCTGCCGGAAGGGCGAGCGGTGAGCGGTGTTGCCTGGTACGACACGCTCGTAGGTCTGCACCCAGCGCTGCCCGTTTCGATAGGCAACGAACAGGCTCGCATCAGAGTCCAGCAGCTCTCCAACAAGGCGATCCGCGGCTGCGTCGTGCTCACTGGCAGGTGCCGCGACATCGAAATCGACATCGATACTCTTCACGCGGACATTGGCGTACTCTTGACGAATCACCATGCACGGCCCCAGCAGCGTCGCTTTCTCCGGGCAGACGGTTTCCGTACAAGAGACCTCGTGGACGTTGTTGGAGAACGCGAACAGCTTGATCTCGTGTCGCACGTTGTGTGCGGCGAGCGCACGGGCCAGAAACACCAGGCTGAAAAAGCCTCGGGCCTGCGCCTGCGTGAAACGGTCGCCCGCCGGTTGAGGTGCAGGAATGCCGGTGACACTCCAGGCATGCACGATGCGATCCGGCAGGGAGCGAGTCGCCTCCAGGGCTCGGATCAGCAAGTCATAGTGCTGCGAGTTCGCGGGTTCGATGGTGAACGTGTGAGGGTCCGCTTGTTGAAAGCGTGTGCCGATCCGCACGGTCACCACGGTGTGACCAGCGGCCTCGAGCCGTGTCACCAGGGTGGAGGCCAGCCCGGAATCATCGGCACATACCAGCCACGTTCTGGCACTCTCGTGCTGCAAGGCCGCTTCATGGATGTCGATGGCACTCGGCAACAGACGAGTCCAGGACGGCACGTACAGCCATTCGGAACGGTTCGGGTTCTTGTGAACCGTCACGTCCGTCGGCGGAGCGTCCGGTGCGACACGCAGTGGCTCCAGCCAGTGCTCCTGTCGCTCGAAAGGATACGTCGGCAACGCCACTCTGCGGCGCTGCCCACCGGACGGGACGTTGTCCCACGTGAGCTCGGCGCCTGACAGCCACAGCCTGGCGATGCCGTGCCACAGGAATTCGACGTCCGATTGGTTTTCGTAATGGTGCCGGATCGAGGACACCACCACCGGATCTCCGCCATCCCGGCGGTCCGGATGCTGCATCGCCAGCACGCCCAGCGTCCGGCCGGGCCCGGCTTCCAGGAGGATGGGATTCTTGAATTGCCAGAGTTCATGCAAGGCATCGCTGAACCTGGCGGTTCGAGTGCCATGCGTCGCCCAATAGGACGGCGTGGTCGCCTCGCGTCGCGTAATCCAGGTCCCGGTGACGTTGGAGATGTAGGGAATCGTCGGCTCGCCCAAACGAACCTTCCCCACCTCTTCCTCGAATGCCTGCACGATCGGATCAAGCATGCGCGAGTGAAAGGCGTGGGCATTCTGCACGGGCCGACAAATGATGCTCTTGGCGTTCAACATCCGCTCGAACTCGCGGATCGCCGCAGCCGGACCTGCCACCACACACAAACGTGGCCCGTTGATCAACGAGATCGACAGCTCCTCGGTCAGTAGGGGAAGCAGTTCCTGTTCCGGCAGCGTCACGGCGAGCATGGCTCCCTGCGGCAACGCATGGACGAGCCTGGCTCGCGACGCGATCAGCCGCACGGCATCCTCCAGCGACAACACCCCAGCCAGACACGCCGCCACGTATTCACCCATGCTGTGACCGACAATGGCGTCGGGCGTGATACCCAACGATTGCCAGAGACGGGTCATGGCATATTCGATCGTGAACAGCGCCGGCTGGGCAAACAGCGTCTGGTTGAGCGTCCGGGCGTCTGGATCCTCCGCGGCAGCCGTCGTGCGACCGAGCATCTCCTTCAGGTCGATCCCCTTGCTCTTGCCCGCCTTCTTCCAGCGCTGGCCAGGTGGGTACAGGATGTTGCGGATGTCGATCTCCAGGTGCGGCTCGAGCAAGCGCGCGCAGCGATCGACTTCTTGCCTGAACACGGGCCACCCTTCGTACACATCATGGGCCATGCCCGGGTAGTGATCGCCGATACCGGGCAGCAACAGGATCACCGGTCGCCGTGGCTCGCTGGTGCGGCCGGTAACGACGCGCTTCGAGTCTTCCTGTCCGAGGGCGGTAATGGCGTCCGCGCGGTCGACGCAGACGAGACCCCGCCGATGTGGAAACGCTTTGCGTCCGATGCGCAGGGTGTGAGCCACGTCGCTCAGGTTCACGCAGTCGTTCCCGATCAGGAACTCCCGTAAGCGCTGCGTGGCCAGGTCGAGCGCCGTTCTAGTCTTCGCCGACAGCAGCAGCACGTGAGGAGGACGGGCATCCGTCGATGCAGCCGGCTCCGGCGCTTCCTCGAGCACGAGGTGGGCGTTCGTGCCGCCCATGCCGGTGGACATCACGCCGGCTCGTCTGGGTCCGTCGCTGGTCCAGTCCCGCAAGCGCGTGTTCACGTAGAATGGCGTGCGGGCAAAATCGATTTCGGGATTGGCCTCCGTGAAGTGGAGACTGGGCGGAAGCTGTCGGTGCTGGAGGGCAAGGACCGTCTTGATGATACCGGTGACGGCCGCCGCGGCGTCGAGGTGTCCCACATTGGTCTTTACCGAACCGATGGCGCAGTAGCCGGAGCGCTGGGTAAAGGTGCGGAACGCCTTGGTCAAGGCTCGGACCTCGATGGGATCCCCGACTGGCGTTCCCGAGCCGTGGGCCTCGAGGTAGGTGATGCCGTCGGCCTCGACCCCGGCATTGGCCAGCGCCTCCACTACCGCATCGGCCTGGCTGTCGACGCTGGGCGCCGTGTAACCGGCCTTGGCCGCACCATCGTTGTTGACGGCCGATCCCTTGATCACGGCGTGGATGGCGTCCCCGTCCGCGAGGGCGTCCGCCAACCGCTTCAGCACCAGGATGCCGCCGCCGCTACCGAACACGGTGCCGTTGGCCTTGGCGTCAAACGCCCTGACGTGCCCGTCCGGCGAGACGACTCCGCCACCATCACAGAAGTAGCCTGCGCGATGCGGGACCCGCACTGACACTGCCCCAGCCAAGGCCATGTCGATTTCTTCACTCAAGAGGCTCTGACGGGCCAGGTGGACGGCCACCATGGAGGTCGAGCACGCCGTCTGAACGGTGATGCTGGGCCCCTTCAAGTTGAGCTTGTAAGAGATCCTGGTGCTCAGAAAATCCTTGTCGTTGCCGATGAGGGTGGGGATGTACTCCTCGGCGAGGCGGCGGTTCAGCCCGACGTTCGTGAAATAGGTGTTCAGGGCGGTTCCGCTGAACACGCCGACGCGTCCCTGCCAGCGATCCGGGTCATACCCGGCGTGCTCGAGCGCCTCATAGGCCAGTTCCAACAGGAGCCGGTGCTGTGGATCCATCGTCTTGGCTTCCATCGGCGAGAAGCCGAAGAATCCTGCGTCAAAACCGCCCGGCTGCTCCAGGATCGGCGCGGCTTTTACGTAGCTCGGGTTGCTGAGATAGGATGGCGGCACGCCCGATTCCAGGATCTCCTGATCGGAAAGCCGAGCAATCGACTCGATGCCTGCGGTCAGGTTACGCCAGAACTCGTCGATGTCGCGCGCGCCTGGGAAGCGACCGGCCATCCCGACGATGGCGATATCGGACTCGGTATGCACGGCAGTCATCAACGCCCCACCCGCATGAGCGGCTCCGGCAAGGCCTTGCGATCCGCTTTCCCGCTCGGTGTCACGGGGATTGCGTCGATTCTCTCGAATCGATTGGGGATCATATAGTCGGGAAGGTGTTGCTTGAGGAAATGCTTCAGACCCTCCATCTCCAGGTCAGATTTGCAGACCACGTACGCGACGATGAGGATGATGGTGTCCGAGTACTGCTTGACCACGGCCACGCAGTCGCTGATGCCCGGGTACTCCCGGATCGTGTTTTCAATCTCGCCCAGTTCGATGCGCAATCCCCGGATCTTTACCTGGTGATCCTCCCGGCCGAGATACTCGATATTCCCGTCCGGCAGCCAGCGGGCGATGTCGCCGGTTCGATAGACGCGTTCGCCGGGGTTCGCCGGATTGTCGGTGAACTTCTCGTCGGTCAGGGCGGCGTTGTTCAGGTAGCCGCGCGCCAGACCGATCCCCGCGATGCACAACTCACCGGGCTCCCCGATCGCCATCGACCGGCCGTCTCTGATGATGGAGAGCGTGATGTTGTGGATCGGTCTCCCGATGGGAATGATGTCGAAGTCGTTGTGCGGGGGGCAATCGAAATAGCTGACGTCGACCGTCGCCTCGGTCGGCCCGTAGAGGTTGGTGAGTCGGGTCCCGGTCTTGCTGCCCCAAATATCGTTGAACTTCCTGACGTGACTGGGCGTCAGCGCTTCACCGCTCGCAAATACCCGCCGCACCGACGCCAGCCGGTTCACCACGCCCGCAGGCTTGCCGTCCAGGTACTCGAGAAACACGTTCAGCATCGATGGAACGAAGTGCATGACGCTGACGTGATGTGTGTCGATGGTTTCGACAATGGCCAGGGGATTCCGTTCCCCGCCCGGCACCAGGAAGCAGAGCGTGGCGCCCTGCAGGGCCCACCAGAACAACTCCCACACCGAAACGTCGAAATAGTAGGGCGTCTTTTGCAGAATGACGTCCCGGTGATCGATCGGGTAGGCGTGTTGCATCCAGTGCAAGCGGTTGACGAGAGAGCGATGCTCGATCATCACCCCCTTGGGTTTGCCGGTCGACCCCGACGTATAGATCACATAGGCCAGGTCCCGCGGCGTGTTGACGATCGCGGGGTTCGCGGTTGACGCCCGGTACACGTCGGGGTGGTCGAGATTGATGATCCGCCCCCTGAAGGCGATCCGGTCGGCGGTCTTGTTCTGCACCAACAGGACGGTGACCCCCCCATCCTTCAGCAGGTAGGCAATGCGATCCGGCGGATTGTCTGGCGAGATGGGCAGATAGGCGCCGCCGGCCTTCAGGATGCCCAGGATGCCCACGATCATGGCAAAGGAGCGTTCCACCAACAACGCGACGATGTGTCCCGGCCCGACACCCGCGGCCCGCAACACATGCGCCAGTTGATTGACCTTGCCATTGAGCTGCGCGTACGTGAGCGATGGCACGCCGAGCACGGAGTCGTGGTCGCAGATGACGGCGGTCCGATCTGAGTGCCTGTCGAGCTGTGCCTCGATCAATGCCTGCAGCGTGACGTTATCGGGAAACGGCGTCTCCGTGCGGTTGAATTGCGCGATCCTCGCGAGATCGGCGGCGGTAGCGACGCGTGGCGGGTGAGCGGCCATGGGCATCAGTCGGATCGGGCCAACGGGCCGCATCTGCCGGCTTGATCGACGAAGATCTTCCCCAGGATGTCTTCATGGATCTGGGTGGTGCCTTCGATGATCTCCATGATCTTGGCGTCCCGGTAATACCGGGACACCGCGGAGGATCCGTGACAGCCCGCCGCCCCCTGGATCTGCACGGCATCGGACGCGGCTCGCACCACGGCTCGCGACGTGAAGTACTTGGCCATCAAGGTCTTCTCGAACGCTTCCGGACGATGGTCGTCCTCCGCGCGGCAGGCAGTGTGGCACAACGCGCTCGCGGCCTCCAAATCGGTGCCCATGCGCGCGATCAGCGATCGGACCATCCCCATGTCGCCCACGGTCTTGTCGCCGATCTTCCGCATGGCGGCGTGGGCGATGCTTTCCTCGAAGCATCCTCGCAGCAGCCCCAATGCCGAGCAGGCCGTGCTGATGCGTCCGTAGTGCAAGCCTACCGGGGCGACGTGGGACAAGGCGTAGCCGGGCTTGCCAACGAGGTTGGCGGATGGCACTTCCACATCTTGGAAGTGCAGCTGCGCCAGGCCGGCCGCGCGGAACCCCAGCAAATCGGAGATGGGTTCGATGCGCAGACCGGGAGTGTCCTTGGGCACCACACACGCCACCGAACGTCCTCCCAGGGTCCCGAACACCAGAAACACCGCGGCGAACTGGGCGCAGCTGATCCATTTCTTGCTTCCGTTCAGCACGAGCCCCTGTGAGTTCCCGGTGAACTCCGTCACCAGCGACTGCATGGCACTGCCGGCGCCCGGCTCCGTCAGGGCGAAGGCCCCGAGCATCTCCCCCTTGGCGAGGGGAGGAAGCCATCTGCGCTTCTGCTCCGTCGTGCCCCACTTGAGGAGCGCCATAGACACCATCGCTTGGACCGTGAGGACGCCCGTCAAAGCGGACGATGCTCTCCCGAAGGCTTCATTCAGCAAACCGAACGTGACGATATCCCATCCCTGGCCGCCATACTCCGGCGGCAGACTGCAGCCCAGGTAGCCGGCCTGGGCCATCTGCGAGATCACGCCCGCGGGGACCTGCTGGTCCCGGTCCCACTGCTCGGCGAACGGGGCAACGTTGCGCGTGACAAAGGCGTTGAATTCCTCTCTCTTCTCAACCACTCGGCCGTCCGTTCTTGCGCAGGACAAAGGCCGTCGTCGCGTTGAGCGACTTGAAATTCTCGATGTCCAGATCGTCCCGCCCCATTTCCATAGCGAACGTTTTCTCGATGAACGTCATCAACTGCACCGCAAACAAGGAATTGACGATTCCCGATTCGAACAGGTTGGCGTCATCGTCCAAGTCCGGGACGGCGATCGAGCTCAGGATGAAGCTCCGGATCGTGTGTTTGATGCCGTTCGGGTCCGCGGTGCTCATGGACTCCTCCGTCATTCCAGGCCCGGATAGGCATGAAATCCCCTTCCGGTCTTCCGCCCCAAATGGCCGGCATGCACCAGCTTTCTCAGCAACGGACAGCAGCGGTACTTCGGATCCCGAAAGCTTTCGTACAGGACATCGAGCGACCGCATCACCGTGTCCAAGCCGATCAGGTCCGCGGTTTCCAACGGTCCCATCTTGTGCCCGAAGCATTTCTTGAAGATCGAGTCGATCTGCTCGGCCGTCGCCACGTTATCCTGCAGCACAAACGCGGCCTCGTTCATGAACAAGTGGGAAATCCGGTTGGACACAAAGCCCGGCATGTCCTGGACGATGATGGCTTCCTTGCCAAGCACGGCGAACAGCCGCAGCAACGTGTCGACGGTCCCGTCGGAGGTATGGAACCCGCGAATCACCTCGACGGTCGGTTTCAGATGCACCGGGTTCATGAGGTGGATGCCCACCACGTTGGCCGGACGCCCGGTGGCGCTGGCTATCTGCGTGATCGGGATACACGACGTATTGGCCCCAAAACACACCTCGCGTGGCGCCACTCGATCCAGCTGCTCATAGACCGGCTTCTTGACATGCCAGTCCTCGGTCACGTTCTCGATGATGAAGTCACATGACGCCACGTCCTGCAGATCGGTCGTGAACACCATGCGTTGCAGGGCGTCCTCCGGCGTTACGCGTGGCAGCGTCTTCGACAGCAAGGGGACGCAGCGGACGTTGTTCAACACGGCGGCTTGCGCGCGCTTCAGGATGTCTTGCGAGATGTCCACCACGACCGCGGATATCCCATGCAGCACCAGGTCGGTTACGACGCCGCTGCCGATGTTTCCCGCGCCCAGCACGCCGATCTGTTTGAATTGCATGGTTACGACGCCTTCCGCCGCGTGACGTTGCGCCGCCGCTGACCCCGTAACGCGGCCGCGGCGGCGCTGCCGGCGCCGTCGCGCCCGCCGGAGGCCGCGCGCAATTTGGCGGCCAACAGGCTCACGGTGGGGCACTCGAACAGGCTGACGATCGACAGATGCTGCTTCAGCTCCCGCTTGATCGCGGCAATCACCTGCACCGCCCGGAGGGACGTGCCGCCCACGTCGAAGAAATTGTCGTGGATCCCGATGCGCCGGCCCAACACCCTACTCCAGATGTTCAACAGCGCGGCTTGTAGCGTGCTGGACGGTGCGACGTCGACCGGAGCATCGAGCGGCTGCCTTCGGAGCCGGTATGCCTCGATGGCCTTTGCGACCCGGTCGATGTCGTACAGGTGTTCCCCGATCACCTGCAGGGGCTCCGACCGATCACCGACGCCGAATCCCCAGACCTGTCGGGGCGGGCGGGCGTCCGGGTGGGGAGGCGCCGGCGCCTCGAGCCCGGGGTGCGCCGTTTGGTCGGGGTCGTATGCGAGGCTCGCCAGGCGGTCAGCGGCGAACGTCCAGGACGCGCCGGCCGGGTCGCCGTCGGGACCGCCGATGTTCCGGATGAACTCCCGGACCGGCGCATTCTTTTCCGTCGGCCGATGGGAGAGTTCCACGAGGCGTTTGCCTTCCCTGGCCGCCTGCTGGCCGAGGTGAGCCAGGACCGCGTGCTCCACGCCTTTGCCCAACACCCGACAGCTCAACAGCAGGGTATCCACTTTGTAGCGGTCGGTCGCTGTCTCATACATCACGACCCCGACCAGCCCGTAGTCCCCGAATCGGTCGACGACGTGAACCACCAGACAGGTGACATCGTTCTGCTGCAAGATGTCTCGAATCTCCTGCTCCGAGCGTCGGATGGTGGTGAAGTTGAATTGGTTCGTTCGGAACGTCAGCTGCGACACACGGGCGAGCTGGTCGTCGGTCGCTTCGGCGATCTCGACGCGCAGTTGCAGCCCGTTCACAAAGTCTTTCAAAGAGAGGGTTTGCTCCCGGAACCGTTGCCGCTCCGCGTTTTCCTGGTACATCCGGGTGCGGGCGCGATCTTCCTCGGTCGCACCCGCGTGATCGAACGCCCACACACGATTCAGGAACGCCGGGATCGACTCGCTGCGCTGCGGCAGCTGCAACGTCAACACGCCGGGGCAGTTGATGCGGACATCCGCGCAATCCACCGGGTTGTCATCGATGAAGATGAAGCTCTCCAACCCGAGATTGAGCTCGTGCGCGAGCGACATGACGTTCTCCGACTTGCTGTTCCAATTGATGCGCCGCGCAACCAGGTGCTCGCGCTTCAGCACCATGTCGGTCCGCTGGTCGAAGACGTCCAGCACATCCTGCTCGTTGTTCTTGCTGCACAGACAGAGCAGCATGCCGGCGTTCATGCGCCCGAGCATGAATTCCTGCAACCGGCGGAACGGGGCGCTCACTTCGATGCCCTGCGGACCGTCCTCGCCGCACACCCCCTTCCACAACGTGTTGTCGCAGTCCAGCACGATCACCTTGAATGGCGGTCGCTGCAGGTTGTAGATGGTGCGGACCAGCGTCGTCCCGATCGCCGCGTAGCCCTGCGAGGTGTACGGGATGTGACCCGCCTGATCACTGTGCGGGTCGTAGTACTCGTCGACCGGATACTGCTGCAACGGCGACGCCGAGCGGATCGTGTGCACGTTCGGTATCGTGGCGGCCGCCGTCCGCAAGGTCTGCTCGGCCTCGTCCAGCGCCGCCTTGAGGTCGGCGTCGGCTTCCGCGGGCGGGGTCCTGGGGCAGACACACAACACCACGGGCGCCGTGGCCTGGCTCATGAACGACCGCAGCGCGGTGCAGAAGTCCCGGACGGTTCGCTGTAGGCCGCCTGCCGTCTGACGTGACTGATCCAACCCGGATGCGACGGGCGCGTCACCCCGGGTTCCATAGAGATTGAACAACCCGGCATGCTCGAGCAGCCGTTCGTGTTCGACGGCGCAGCGGAACCCCTTCTGGACGAGCAGTGCTTCGATCTGTTTGACCGCCTGCTCGGTGCGGTCGTGGATCTCGATCACGATCTGGGCGATCTTCGGCCAGTCGCGATCGTCAATGCCCCGGATGATGTCCAGCTCGCTCTTTTCCGCATCGATCTTGAGGAGGTCGATCTTGTCGATCCGGTACTCTCGAATCATCTCCGACACGGATGTCAGACGGCACTCGTGGGTCGTGCGACTGAGCCGGTTTGCGGTGAGCTCGGTGACATATTCCTCCACCGCGTCCCCTGCCACCGACGTCTCGCTGCTCAGGGTGTTCCGCACTACCGCTTGAATGGCCTCGCGGTCCTCGGTTTCATCTGCATGAAACCCCGAGAACACGGAGGACTTCTCATAGAAGGTCAAGGTCGCGGTCTTGGGCCGGTCCGACACACCGACGTTCAGGGCTCGGACCTGCGATCCGTAGGCCTCGCAGTTGGCCTTCAAGAGCTCATACACGGCCGGCGCCGGTTCACAGGCGTAGATCGTCGGGTTGCGACAGCGGCTCATCACAAACAACGAGAACAGCCCGATGTTGGCCCCGATATCCACCACCGTGGCGCCGTCCGGCAAGCGGATGCCATGCTTCAGATAGCAGCGATCTTCGAAGATCTCCTTGTAGACATAGTCCGTTTCATACCGGTTCAGATGAACGATCTCCAGGCCATTGGGCAGGACGCATCTGGTCCGGTCGCCGAAGCACTGGTCCGCCCGTTCCCTGGTGAGCGTCATGACCCCGCGCGGATCCCCCGTGGCCCACGCCTCCAACCCCAAGAGGATGACTTTGACTGCGTCGCGGCGCGTGCGGAACGCGCTGCCCGCGTCCAGCAGCTGCTGAAAGATCTGATTGTAGGGCGCAAATTCGACGTGGATCGGCGTGCCGAAATGGTCACCCCAGAAGCGCAGGGAATCCTCTACCGGCTCAGCGGTGAAATTCGAGGCGATGACGAGGTTGGCGGCCGTCGCTTCACCGGCCGCGTCGGCGCGGTCCAGCACGCTGAACGTGACGCCGGAGAGATCGAAGTACGGCGTGCCGGACTGGTCGAACACCCGAACGTTGCCGACGAGACTCTTGCCATCGCGTTCACTCTCCGGAAGCAGCACGGCGTGCCCCCAGAGCGTATCGGGGAAGCGGACGTCCGTTACTGCGATCTTCTCGATCGACCGCAGGATGAACGTCTTCCCCTGCTCGAGCATGCAGGACGCCAGTAACTGGGTGGCGGAGTCGAGCAGGCTCGGGTGCAGGTCAGGTTCGTCGACTGCTCCGTCTCGGTGCGCTACGGCAAGCCGCCCCAAGGACTGGTGCCCTGCCCGCCAGATCGACGCGACGTGTTGAAACCCGGGCCCGTATTGGTTGCCATTTTCACGGAGCGTCTTGTAGAACCGGTCCGAGTCGATCAGGTCATGAGACTGCGCTTGGAACGCTTCGATGGAAAACGCTTCCGTGCTCGCTCTCGGAGACGGTGCCGGGTTCCGGTCGATGTCGAGCTTGGCAGCAGGCTCCGCAACCCCTGCTTCGTAGAACGTGTATTCAACGCGGCCGTTGCCGTGATCCCCGACGTCGACCCTTACGATCGTGTCTTCTGCCGAAACAATGATGGGATTGTGAAACGTCACGTTCCGGACGAGACCCGCAACGCCCTTGGAGCGTTCACGCTCCAGGCGCAGGGCCATGTCGACGTAGCACGACCCGGGCAGCACGACCATGTCGTGGAACCCGTGATCTGCCAGGTACGGCATGGAACGAATGCCGATCCTGAATTCGGCGGAGGCTACTTCAGTTGTGCTCACGTTTCGTCCCCGGGATTGCCTTCTGTGCAACGATGGCGCCGATCAGTCCCGGTCCGGGCACAAAGCTGTAAAGCGTCCACCCACAACGGTCCCCGGGCGTCGAGTCCACGCGGAGAATTCGGGCCGGCTCACCCGGCTCAAACGAAACATCGAAGCGATCGAGCGGGTGGGAGAGCCCGTCACCGAGCGCCTTGATGAAGGCTTCCTTACGGGTCCAGCAAGAGAAGAACGCGAGGGGCTTGTCGCTCGGGTCGAGGGCGCGGTAGGCCTCGCTCTCACGCCGGGAAAACATGCGGGCTGCGATGTCGTCGGCGTCGGGAATCACCCGCACGGCTTCGACGTCGATTCCGACCTCGCGCCCGAAGGCAAACGCATAGACGGCCACGTCGTCGCAGTGCGATACGCTGAATCGCAGGTTCGAAGCCGCGACACGTCGCGCGAGCGCCGGCTTGCCGCGTTCCCCGTACACCAGCTCGACCGAGTCGGCCCCGATGTCCAACCGCGCCGCGAGCAACTGGCGCAGACGCGCCCGCGCGACGGTAAACCGGCGGCGATCGCATTCGAAAGCAAAGCGACCGGCTCTGTGTCGCTCCTCCTGCGAGAGCAGCGCAGCCGATGCGCGGAGCGCACCCGGCCCCACGTCCAGTCGCGTCACCACAACGTCGACGGCAGCTGCGCCTCCGCAAGCGGGCATGGTTTCTCCGGGATCCAATGCTGCGGCGTCCCTCACGGTAGATCGTGCGGCGGCTGGGTGGTGCAAATTTCGGACTGGGAGGGGACGCGGGCACCCGTGTCCGTTCCTGTTGCGTCGACGCCACACACCGTGTGCGTTCACCACGTTGCGGCGGCGGCCACATGAAGACTAGGGCCGCAGCGATCCGCAATCGTAATGGCTTATGCTCCGCAGCGTCGGCTCGAGCCGCAAGCGCATGAGGCTCCTCAACACCGCCGCCAGGGACCGCTGCGCAATCACGAGCTCGACCTCGCCGGGCGCCTTCGCGTAGCGACAGGGGTACAGAGCGAGCCTGCGGTAGATCCGCGCTTCGGGATAGGACGGCACCTTCATCTCTTCCATGGACCACACCCCGTAATCCAGCACATTCCGGCCAGACTCGTCCTGCGTCACGTACACGCGGATGGCGGAAGGAAGGTCACGTCGTACGCCGTCGCTGACGTAGATCTGAGCCCTCTTCGTGTCGCCAGAGAACAGCGTGAAGGAGAGATATGAGTCCCACAATTGGACGAAGCTCAACGCCGGAAGGATGGCGAACAGCACGAGGACGGCCACGTGATACCAGCCGTTCGCGGGCGAGAGGATTTGCCGAGCCGGCAGGAGCGCCGTGTTGCGAAACAGGAGGAAGTTGAAAGCGATCATCGCGAGGTTCCATGGCCACACGCCTCGATCGATGTTGTGTCCCAGCGGTCCGAGACAGACGAGGATGAAGAGGTGCATCGGGATGGCGGCGATTATCGCGGTGAACCGCCATCGTGTGGTGATCAGGCCGATGCCGATGCCCACTTCGAGGAGCGCCACGCCGGCGCCCAACCACGCGAGGTATTCCACCATGCCGGCGGGAATGGTGAAGAGGCCTTGCAGAAACCACGGGAAGACACCGTTGACAAAGCTCCGGTTGAGCTTATGGAGGCCACTCCAGAGGTAGACGCTCGCCACGATGACACGACAGGTGTTGAGCGCCACCGCCGCCGGGGCGGCGGGTTCCCGCTTCCAGTAGTGCAGGGCGAGGGCGCCGAGCATGAAGACGTACTGATAGAACCAGGGCTGCCACCGGGACTGGTCCAACACGCTCAGACCGCCCGCGATGATCAGGATCGCGGCGAGCGGTCGCAGCGGTCTCCGCGCCGCCGCCGCCGCGCCGAGGAGCAGGAGGAGCACGACGAACACGACGTAGTCGAGTGGAAAGGGGATCGTGGGTGAGTGGGCCCACACCGGCATGAGAGGATAGGTGCGAGAGGAGACCCAGAGTTTCTGCGACAGGAGCAGTCCAGCGGCGAGGGCCAGGCACAGTGCCAGCTTGAGTCGCTCCAGCCGGACGTCGTCCCCGACCTGATTTTCTAGACGTTCCGGGCGGAAGAGGAACCGCGAGAACCACTGACGCCTACCTGCTACGACCCGATACGCCGCCTCCACGAGCCAGATCAGGGGACGGGTCGAGAAGACGGCCGAGAACCGTCGCCATCCGACCGCGTCCATGAGGTAGAGGCTCGCCCGACCAGCACTCAGCACCACGCCCTCGGGCGTCAGGACGTGGATGGCGTGCGCGCAGCGGCGGGCGAGCGCCTCGGTCATCGGTGGGCGTGGCGCCACCTGGTACGGGACGGGAAAGAGTCGATCGTGCCGATCCTGTCGCTTGATCCAATCCACGGCTCGACGACAGAAGCCGCAGGTCCCGTCCCAGAACACCCATGCTTGATCCGCGCGGCGCTCGCTCATCGCGCGGGCTTCTTAGCCCGTCTTGGAGCGCCGGGCGCGCGCGACCTTGGCCAGGTACTCTCGCGCGGCCCGCAGTGCGCGCCGCTTCCCCCCGTGGGTCACGTCGCCGAAGAACTTGCGGTACCGGGGAACGTAGCTGCCGTCGCGCCGTCGGTAGAAGTCCGCGCGCACGAACCAGCCGTACGTGCGCGTGGAGGGTTGGTCGATACGGCTGATGCCGCGTCTCTTCATGATTCGCCTGGAGCGTTAGGGGTGATTATTGACAATCCAAGATAGCCTCCCCAAATACCGAGCGCATGGCAGCGGACCTGGAAGGCGTTGTCGCCACGTCGACCCGACTCAGCCATGTCGATGGAGAGGCGGGTCGACTGACGATCGCCGGGTACGCGGTGGAAGACCTAGCGCCGTACGCCCGGTTCGAGGAAGTGGCTTTCCTGCTGCTGTATGCCCGCCTGCCGGACCCGTCCGAGCTCGCTCGCTTCACGCAGGATCTGGCCGGGCGGCGCGCGCTGCCCCGCGCGGGATTTGACGTCCTGCGTGCCGCCGCCGCCGCCCAGGCGCCCCCCATGGACGTCCTGCGGATGGCGGCGGCCCTGCTCAGCCTCGGCCGCCAGGAGAACCCCCTGGACGACGCGCTGACCGCCATCGCGTGCTTCCCGACGATCGTGGGGGCCTACTGGCGGGTGCGGAATGGGGAAGCGCCCGTTCCGGTGCGCCCCGATCTGCCGCACGCGGCTCATTACCTGCAGCAGGTGTTCGGCGCCGAACCATCGGCCGAACGGGCCCGCGCGCTGGAAACGTATCTCAACACCGTCTGCGATCACGGCCTCAACGCTTCCACGTTTGCGGCACGGGTGATCGTCTCCACGCGATCTGACGTCATTTCGGCGATCACCGGCGCGGTCGGCGCGCTCAAGGGTCCGTTGCACGGCGGGGCGCCGGGTCCCGCGCTGGACATGGTCTTCGAAATCGGCACTCCCGAGCGCGCGGAACCGGTCATCCGCGCCAAGCTCGATCGGGGCGAGCGTCTCATGGGATTCGGACATCGCATCTACCGCGTGCGTGACCCGCGTGCCGATGTCCTGGCGCAAGCCGCGCAGCGCTTCTATTCGAGCGGCGGCGACCAGAGCCTCTATGAGCTAGCGCAGCAGGTCGAAGCCACTGCGCTGCGTCTGCTGCGTGAGCGCAAGCCGGAGCGTCGCCTCGACACCAATGTCGAGTTCTACACGGCGCTCTTGCTGCATGGTCTGGGATTCCCATCCGCGCTGTTCACGCCGACATTCGCCGTGGGCCGCGTGGTGGGCTGGTCGGCACACTGCCTGGAGCAACTGCGCGAGGGTCGGTTGATCCGACCGCAATCGGCCTATGTCGGGCCGACGGACCTTCACTACGATCGCGGAACCCGTCACACGCGGTCCCAATAAGCCACCCGCCCTTGGTTCAGACCCTACGGCTGGGGGTCCGCTCGACGCCTTTCCGGGCCCTGGGCCAGCAGCCGTTCGGCGAAGTCGAGGCGCTCCTGCATCTCGCTCACCTCCTGCCGCAGCCTGTTCACATCGGCCTCAAGGGCCGCGAGCGCTTCCGGCGCGTCGAGCGGCGTCGCGAGGTCGCGCCGGCCGAGGCGCTGCCGCAGGCGCTGGGCCCATAACCCGAACAGCAGTGCGAGCCCTGCGTGAATCGCGGCATGCGCCCCTTCGGCTGACGCAGCGGCGAAGCCGACTCCAACCAGGTTGGCGACGCTGAGCACGACGGCGATGGGGAACCACAGCGCGGGCTTGAAGGTCATGAAGAAATCGACGTGAGGCGGTGGTACAAGGTTTCAGGCGGCTACTGTCACGCCCCCGTACTCCCGAACCCTCCCCCGCCCCGCTCGCTCGCCGGCAGCGCTTCCACCTCGACGAGCTCGACCCGCTCCACCCGCTGAAACACGAGCTGCGCGATCCGCATCCCGCGCGTCACCGCCACCGGCTCGGTCCCTAAGTTGATCAGGGGGATCATCAGCTCGCCCCGGTAATCGGAGTCGATCGTCGCGGGCGCGTTGGGGAGGGTGAGGCCGTGCTTCAGCGCGAGCCCCGAGCGCGGCCGCACCTGGGCTTCGTAGCCGGCCGGAATGGCCAGCGCGAGTCCCGTGCGAATGAGCCGCCGCTCGAGCGGCTGCAGCACCAGGTCCGGTTCGGCGCTGCACACGTCGTACCCGGCCGCCCCCGCGCTCCGCCGCGTCGGAAGCGGCAGTCCCGCGTGATGCGCCAGTCGGTGCACCTGCACGACCGGCGGCCGCGTCAGGCGAGCGCTCCGGGGTCGCGCTCGACGACCGAGTCGAACACCAGGGGCGGCGGCTCTTCCTCTATCAGATACGCGAATTGCCGGCGGAACTCCTCCACCGACACGTGGGCGGTCGCGGCGAAGCGCGCCAGCTCGTGCGGATCCTCGAAGTCGTCGCGCCGCAGCCGGATCATGTAGCGGCGCGCGATGGCATAGCGCGTCGACGTGATGTCAACCCGCCGCGTGCGCGCCCGGCCCGTCACGGGATCGATCATCGCGGCGAACGGGATGGGCACGAAGCGCCCCGCCTGCAGGGAAATGACGGCCGCGTTGCCGCCCCCCAACACGTACTTGGCGGCGCAGTAGCCCAAGTCGCGCGTGTACTCCATGTCCATGGGGATCGGATCGGCGCAGCGCAGCTCGTAGCCGATATTCTTCGCGGCGATCGTCGCCTTCAGCTCGAACTGCTTGAGGCGCTTCTGCACCGCCGCCTTGAGGATCTCGCCGATGTTCACCTCGGCGATGCGGACGTTCCCGTGCGTGTCCCGCTCGACCTCCTCGACGCCCGCGAGATCCGCGGGGTCGATGCCCAGCGCCAGCCCCTCGGCGAGCACGGCGACGCCATCCAGCCGGCCGTAGGACAGGCGCTTGATGATGGCGCCCACCAGCGTGTCCACGACCGATTTGAGCCGGATGCGCGGACCCGGAAACTCCTCCGGGATGAGCGTGAGCGTGGCGCCGGCGGCCTTGCCGATGCCCATCGCGAGGTGCCCCGCGCCGCGGCCCATCGTGATGACCAGGTACCAGCGCGACGTGGTCTTGGCGTCCACCATCAGGTTCTTCACGATCTCCACCCCGTAGTGGCGCGCCGTCTGGAAGCCGAACGTGTCCACGTGCGGCGGCAGGTCGAGATCGTTGTCGATCGTCTTCGGCACGTGCACGACCTGGAGCCGCCCCGCGGCCTTCTCCTCGAGCTTCATGGCCGAATACGCGGTGTCATCCCCGCCGATGGTGATGAGCTGCGAGACGTTGAGGCGTAACAGGGCCAGGACCGCGTTGTCGAGATGCGCCGGGTTCTGCGTGGGGTTGGCGCGCGAGATGCCGATGTAGGAGCCGCCGCGGAAATGGATCCGGCTCACCTCGCCGATGTCGAGCGGCACGACGTGGTCGATGTCGCCTTGCATGATCCACTCGAACCCGTCGCGCACGCCGAGCACGTCGACGGCCTCGAGCCGTGCCCGGATAGTGGCCGCCCCGATGACGCTGTTGATGCCCGGCGCCGGCCCGCCACCGACCAGGATCGCCAGTGTTCTACGCTCGGTCATCGCCGCGTTCCATGACGGCCCTACACCAGGGTTGTCGCGTCCGTCAGCGGCAGCCCGAACGCCTCGGCCACGGCGGCGTACACGACTTTTCCCTCGATCGCGTTCAACCCGAGGAGCAGCGCGGCGTCGTCCCGGCACGCCCGCTTCCAGCCGCTCTTGGCCAGACGCTTGGCGTACGGGAACGTGGCGTTGGTGAGCGCGAGCGTGGAGGTGCGGGGCAGGCCCCCCGGCATGTTGGCAACGGCGTAGTGGATGATCCCGTCCACTACATAGGTCGGGTTGTCGTGCGTGGTGGGCCTGCTGGTTTCGATGCAGCCCCCCTGGTCCACTGCGACGTCCACGATCACGGAGCCGGCCTTCATGAGCTTCAGGTCGTCGCGCCGCACCAGCTTCGGAGCCTTGGCGCCCGGGAGCAGCACGGCGCCGATCACGACGTCGGCCTTGCGGAGCTGGTCGAGCAGATTGTGACGGTTGGAGTACAGCAGATCGACGTTGGGGGGCAGCACGTCGGAGAGGTAGCGCAGCCGATCGAGCGAGAGGTCGAGCAGCGTCACGTGCGCGCCCAGGCCCGCCGCCATCTTGGCCGCGTTGGCGCCGACCACCCCCCCGCCCAGGATGAGCACCTCGGCGGGGAGCACCCCGGGCACGCCTCCCAGCAGGATGCCCGACCCGCCGTACACCTTTTCCAGGTACTTGGCACCCTCCTGCACCGCCATGCGTCCCGCCACCTCACTCATCGGCGTGAGCAACGGCAGCTCTCCCGAGGTGAGCTGCACGGTCTCATAGGCGATCGCGGTGATCCCCGACTTGAGCACCGCCTGCGTGAGGGCCTCGGACGCCGCGAAATGAAAATACGTGAAGACCACCTGCCCCTTGCGCATACAGGGCCACTCGGGCTCGATCGGCTCCTTCACCTTGACGACCATCTCGGACTTGGACCACACGTCTCCGGCTCGCGTGACGAGCGTCGCGCCGGCCGCCCGGTAGGCGTCGTCCGAGAATCCCGACCCGAGCCCGGCGCCTTGCTCCACGAGGACCGTGTGCCCGTCGCCGACCAGCGACTCGACTCCCGCCGGCACCAGCGCTACGCGGTTCTCGGCAGTTTTGATCTCTCTCGGGACTCCAACGATCATGCACGCTCCGTCTTACGTTCTTGCGCCACGCCTCTTAGTCTTTGCCTTTGCCGAGCCAGACCACCGTCTGCCGCGCAGGATCGAAGAATTCCGCCGCGACGGCGGCGACCTCGTCTTCCGTCAGCCCGGCTACCGTCGCCAGCACCTGGTCGAGGCTCTGATACGGCTCGCCGTACACCGAAAAGCCCGCCAAACGATACATCCGTGCTGCAGGACTCTCCAGAGAGAGCATCAGCTGTCCCTGCGTCTGTTGCTTCGCCTCGGCGAGCGCGTCTCCGCGCAGCCCCTCGCGCGCCAGCTTGGCGTACTCCTCGCGAATCGCCGCGGCGGCCTGCGCCGCCGTTTGCGGCTGGGTGCCGACGTACACGCCCGCCACCCCCATCTGGCGATAGAAGCTCGTGAACGCGTAAATCGCGTAGGCGAGCCCCAGCTCCTCGCGGATCCGCTGGAACAGGCGGCTCGACATCCCGCCGCCGAACACGTTCGCCAGGACGAGCAGGGCGTACTTGCGCGGGTCGGCGTATGGGACCGTGTCGGTGGCGAACACGATGTGGGTTTGGGCGGTGTCCTTGTGGTGGCGGGCTTCGGTGCCGCGGATGGCGGGCGCGACGGGCGATACGGAAGGCGTTACACGTTGCCCGTTGTCCGTTGCCCGATCGAACCACCCCAGCTTCGCGAGCGCTTCGAGCAGCTGGTCGTGCGTCAGGTTCCCCGCCCCGGCGATGACGCAGTTCGCGGGGAAGTACGCCCGTCCGTGCAGCTGCTTCAGGTCGGCCGCCGAGAGCGCGCTGACGGTGTCGCGCGTGCCGAGGATGGTGTACCCGTAGGGATGCTCGGGCCACAACGTCTGGTAGGAGAGATCGAACACCTGGTCGTCGGGAGTGTCTTCGACGGTGTTGATCTCCTCGAGCACCACCTTGCGCTCGAGCTCCAGGTCGCTGGTGCGCAGCACGGGGTTCGAGACGAGGTCGGTGAGCACGTCGAGCGCGCGCGGCAGGTCGGCGTCGAGCACGCGGGCGTGAAACGCGGTGGTGTCGCGCGACGTGTAGGCGTCGAGCGAGCCGCCCCGAGCTTCGAGGGCGAGCGCGATCTCCTGGGCGCTGCGGCGCTCGGTCCCCTTGAACACCATGTGCTCGAGCAGGTGGGACACGCCCATCTTGGGGCGCGGCTCGTGCGCGCTGGCGCTGCGCACCCAGATGCCGACCGCCGCCGAGCGCACGCTCGGCACCCGTTCTGACAGCACCAGGACGCCGCCTGGCGCGGTGGTTTGGTGGATCTCCCGGTCGAGCCGGACCGTCTCCATTACCGCGAGCGCGCGGGGGCCGTCTCCGGTTTCTCGAGCAGCGCCTTGCGGGAGAGCCGCATGCGACCGCGCTCGTCGACCTCCAGCAGCTTGACCCGGACCTGGTCGCCCTTTTTCACGACGTCTTCGGTACGCTCCGTGCGGCCGTGCTGCAGCTCCGAGATGTGCAGCAGGCCCTCCACGCCCGGGAGGATCTCGATGAACGCGCCGAACGCCGTCGTGCTCTTCACCACGCCCTCGTACACCTTGCCGACCTCCGGCACCTGGACCATGCCGGCGATGATGTCGCGGGCCCGCTCCCCGCCCTCGCCCACGGCCGAGATGGTCACGAGCCCATTGTCGTCGACGTTGATCTCGGCGCCGGTCTGCTCCTGGATCGACCGGATGGTCTTTCCCTTGGGGCCGATGATGTCGCCGATCTTGTCCGTCGGGATCTGGATCGTGATGATGCGCGGGGCGTACTTGGACAGCTGCGAGCGGGGCTGCGGCATGGCGCGGTCCATGATGTCGAGGATGTGGACCCGGGCCTGCTTGGCGCGGTCGAGCGCTTCGGCGATGATCTTGAAATCGAGCCCCTCGATCTTGATGTCCATCTGGATCGAGGTCACGCCCTCGCGCGTCCCCGCCACCTTGAAGTCCATGTCCCCCAGGTGATCCTCGGTGCCGAGAATGTCGGTCAGCACCGCCACACGCGCGCCTTCCTTGATCAACCCCATCGCGACCCCGGCGCACGACGCCTTCACGGGGACGCCCGCGTCGAACAGCGCCAGCGAGCCGCCGCACACCGTCGCCATGGACGACGAGCCGTTGGACTCGAGGATGTCGGACACGATGCGGATGGTGTAGGGGAACTGGTCGTACGGGGGGAGCAGCGCCTGCAACGCCCGCTCGGCCAAGGCCCCGTGCCCCACTTCGCGGCGCGACGTGCCGCGGATCGGCCGGACTTCGCCCGTCGAAAACGGCGGGAAGTTGTAATGCAGCATGAACGACTTGGACGTCTCTTCGGCCACGTCGATCGAGTCGATGCGCTGCTCGTCCGACACCGTGCCGAGCGTGACGGACACGAGCGCCTGCGTCTGGCCGCGCGTGAACAGCGACGAGCCATGGGTGCGCGGCAGGACGCCCACTTCGCAGGTGACCGGCCGCACCGTCGCCAGGTCGCGGCCGTCGACCCGCTCGCCGCGCGACAGCACCTGGTCGCGCATCGTGCGGTACTCGATCTCCTCGATGACCGCCGCGACGTCTTTCAGGTTGTCAGGGAACTCGGCCGCGAGCTGCTCCTGGATCGTCGACTTGAGGGCGGCGAGCGCCTGCGTCCGCTCCGCCTTCTCCGGCAGGTTCAGCGCCTCGGCGATGCGCGGCTCGGCCAGCGCCTTCACCCGGGCGACCAGCTCCGCGGGGGCCTCGACCTTGGTCCACTCCATCTTCGGCTGCCGCACGTCGGCCACCAGCTCGCCGGCCGCGTCGAGCAGCTCCCGGATGCCCTTGTGCGCCAGCTCCAGCCCTTTCACGATTTCGGGCTCCGTCAGCTCGAGCGCGCCCCCCTCGACCATGACAATCGAATCGGCGGAGCCGGAGACGACCATGTCCACGTCCGAGAACTCGAGCTGCTGGAATGTCGGGTTCAGGATCCAGGCGCCCTCTACCCGCCCCACGCGCACGGCGGCGATGGGGCCGTTCCAGGGCACCTTGGACATGTGGAGCGCCGCCGAGGCCGCCGTCACGCCGAGCACGTCGGCATCGTTCTCCTGGTCCGCCGAGAGGACGTAGATGAAGACCTGCACCTCGTTCTTGAACCCCTCGGGGAACAACGGCCGAATCGAGCGGTCCGTCACCCGCGCCGACAGGATCTCCTCGTCCGAAGGGCGGCCTTCGCGTTTCAAGAAGCCGCCGGGAATCTTGCCGGCCGCATAGGCCTTCTCGCGGTATTCGACGGTGAGGGGGAAGAACGGGAGGGTCGAAATGTTGTCCGACACGGTCGCGGTCGCGAGGACCACGGTCTCTCCGAACTGCAGGAGGCAGGCCCCCGCCGCCTGCTTGGCGAGTCGCCCGGACTCGAGCTTCAGCGGGCGACCCGCGAACGTGCGATCGACGTGCTTCACCATGTTGCCTGTCTAGAGCACGAAGAAATACGCGAGGCGTCCCGGTGCTCTTGCCGGGACGCCCAGCGCGACGCCCGTTGCATTAGTGGCGGAGACCCAGCTCGTCGATGAGCTGCCGATAGCGCTCCAGGTCGGTGCGCTTCAGGTATTCCAGCAGGCGCCGGCGCTGGCTGACCATCCTGAGGAGGCCGCGCTGCCCGTGGAAATCCTTGGCGTGGACCCGGAAGTGATCGGTGAGGCTGTTGATCCGCTCGGTGAGCAGCGCGACCTGGACCGGGGCTGACCCCGTGTCCCCCTCGTGCAGCCCGTACTTCCTGACCGGCGTCGTCTTGTCGTACATCTGGTCCTGTTCCCTAATTCTTGTGAGCGCAGTAACTTAGACCGTCGATACCGGTTTGTAAAGCCCTAGTGACCGACGCGCCCCCCCGCCCCCCCGCCTCGACCGACCTGGTCGGCCGCACGGTCGGTCCCTACGACCTCGAGCGTCTGTTGGGACAGGGCGGGTTCGCCTGGGTGTTCGCGGGTCGGGAGCTGGACGGGGCCCCCGTCGCGGTCAAAGTCCTGATGCCCCGCTACGCCGGCGACCCGCAGTTCGAGAGCCGCTTTCGGAACGAAGCCGAAACCGCCGCGAAACTCCAGCACCCGAACATCATCCGCATCCGCTTCGTGGCGCGCTCCGGGGGTTACGTCTACTTCGCGATGGATCTGTGCGCCGACAGCCTCGGGGCGCGCATCGCCCGCGAAGGCGCCCTGCCCGAGGCGGACATCGTCCGCGTGGCGGCGGACGTGGCCAGGGGCCTGGGGTTCGCGCACGGGCAGGGCGTGATTCACCGCGACCTGAAGCCCGACAACATCCTGCTCCGCTCCGACGGCAGCGCGGTCATCACCGACTTCGGCATCGCGCGCGCGGTGTCGGGCTACGTGGCGTCCACGGGCGTGAACATGACGATCGGAACCCCGCAGTACCTCTCCCCCGAGCAGGCGCAGGGACGCGCCCTCGACCAGCGGGTGGACTTTTACGCGCTCGGCGTCACGCTCTTCAAGGCCGCCACGGGAGAGGTGCCCTTTGCCGCGAGCGACTGGTTCGAGCTCGCCCGCATGCACGTGGAGCAGCCGCCCCCGGGGTTGCGCAAGAAGCGCCCGGAGCTGTCCAAACGATTCGAGCGGATCGTGCTGAAGTGCCTCGCCAAGCACCCCGACGACCGCTACCGCGACGCGGCCCAGTTGCTCGCCGACCTGGCCGCGGTCGACGCCAAGCCGCGCCCCCGTCCCTGGTGGCGCTGGTGGTCAGGCTGAGGCGCGGAACAGGCGCCGGAACAGGCCGGCGAGGCGGGCGATGACACCCTCGCCCAGATAAGTCTCGATCGCCCGACGCAGGTCGGGCTCACATTGCTTGGGAAACGGGCGCTCCGCCGGGCGCACGGCGAATCCCGCGCCCTCAGGTCTTCCCGCCAGCTCCACGACGCCGGGCGAGGCGCGCTCGATCACGTCGAGCACCGGCCGCAACGCCTCGCGCCTCCTCCCTCCCCCGTTGCGATAGTATGCCGCGGTCACCACGGTGACCACGTGGTCTGCCTTGACCCGCCCCGCCACGTACGCCGTGAGCGTTTCCCTAACGGCGGAAGACATGTCCCAGCAGGCGCCGAATATCGTTGGACGTGGCGAGGATCATGATGGCGACGAGCACCACGAAGCCGATCTGGGTGAGCCGCAGGCGCAGCCCGAGCGGCAACGGCCTGCGTCGCACCGCCTCCGCCAGGAGAAACACCAGCTGGCCGCCGTCCAGAATCGGGATCGGCAGGACGTTGAGGATGGCCAGGTTGATGGATAGGAAGGCCATGAAGCCGAGAAAGGTCGCCGGGCCGATGCGCGCCGCCTGGCTCGAGATCTGCCCGATCAGGATCGGTCCGCCGAGCTCCCCGAGCGACGCCCTGCCCGTGACGAGCTTCGCCAGGAAATCGAGGATCAGTCCGCCGCGGCTCCGTGTCTCCGCCCACCCAACCCGGATCGCTCCCGGAATGCCGGGACGGGGGAGCGTAGGGTACACCGCCCCGATGCCCACGAAGCCGATGACCTGCTTCCGCTTGGTCACGGGATCCGTGTCCTCGCGGCGATCCGGCGTCACCGTCAGGGACAGGCGGGCGCCGCCCCGCCGCACCTCGATCGTGATCGGGTGCGCGGGGTTGCGACGCGCCACGCGCGCGAAGTCCTGCCACGATACCACCGTGTCACCGTTGACCTTGAGGATGCGGTCACCCGGCACGAGGCCCGCCTTGGCGCCCGCACCGCCGGACGTCACGCTGGAGATGGCCGGCTCGAGGTACGGGCTGAGCGCGAGCACCATGGTGACCCGCGCGGCCGTGTCTGTCTGGGCGATATGGAGCACCAGGGAGTCGGGCCGTCCCGCCACACGCAGCGTCACGGGCGGCGGGGCATTGGCGAGCTTCAGCTGCAGGTCGCCCCAGGTCCGTACCGAATCGCCGTTCACCATGGTGATGCGATCGCCGCGTCGCAGCGCCCCGAGCGCCTGCGCCGCCGGAGGCAGGTCACTCACGCTGACCGAGTCCACCCGTGTCGTGGCGATATTGTTCGGCTCGAGGGTTCCGCTGTAGGCCAGTCCCGTGTAGACGAGGACGGCGAACACGGCGTTCATCGTCACACCGGCCAGGATCACGATGAGCCGGGCCCAGAGCGGCTTGCGGTCGAACGCCCGAGCGGGATCGATCGGCTGAGCGCTCTTGCCGCCTTCCAGGTCCCCGGCGACGCCTTCGTCCTCGAACCCGGCCATCTTCACATAGCCGCCGAACGGAATCCACGAGATCCAATACTCCGTCTCGCCGCGGCGCCACGCGAGGATCGGTCGGCCGAAGCCGAGCGAGAACCGCAACACCTGGATGCCGACCGCCTTCGCCGCGGCGAAGTGGCCGGCCTCGTGCACGAAGATCAGCACGCCGACGACGACGATGAGCGAGATCGGCGTCAGGAGCACGCAGCCTCCCGGGCCAGGCGCCGAGCTGCGGCGTCGGCCGCGAGCACAGCGTCGAGCGTGTCCGCGCCGGTCGGCCCGGTCGCGTCCAGCACCCGGGCGATTGTTGAGGCGATCCGGCCGAAGGGAATCGCGCCCTCGAGGAACAGCGCGACGGCGATCTCGTTGGCGGCGTTGAAGACGGTGGGGGCCGTGCCGCCGGCGGTGGCCGCGGTGCGGCCGAGGCGGTAGGCCGGATAGAGCTCCGCGTCGACGGCTTCGAAAGTGAGGCTGCCGGCGGCGACCGGATCGAAGCGTCGCGTACCCGCGTCCGGCACCCGATCCGGATGCGTCAGCGCGTACAGAATCGGCAGCTCCATCGTGGGGAACCCCACCTGCGCGAGTACCGAGCCGTCCACGAATTCCACGAACGCGTGGACCACCGATTGGGGATGCACCACGACCTCGACCGCCTCGTAGCCGAGCCCGAAGAGGAAGTGCGCCTCGATCACCTCGAGGGCCTTGTTGACGAGCGTGGCCGAGTCCACCGTGATCTTCTTTCCCATCTTCCAGGTGGGGTGACGCAGCGCCTCCGCCACGGTAGCGGCCGCGATACGCTCGCGCGGCCACGTGCGAAACGGGCCGCCCGAGGCTGTGAGGATGAGGCGCGCCAGCTCGGCCGGCCCGCGGCCCGCGACGCACTGCAGCACCGCGCTGTGCTCGGAGTCCACCGGGACGATCTCCCCGCCCCCCTCGCGCGCCGCGCGGGTGACGAGCTCGCCGGCCATCACGAGCGTCTCTTTGTTCGCGAGGGCGACCCGCTTACCGGCTCGCAGCGCCGCGAGCGTGGCCTCGAGGCCCGCGGCGCCCACGATGCCGTTCACGACGACGCGCACGTCGGGATGGGTGGCGGCCTCGATGAGGCAGCCGGCCCCCGAACCCCGCGCCCCGGGCCCCGAGCCCCGCTTGCCGCCGTTCACGAGTCCGACATACGCCGGCCGCCACTCGGCGGCTTGCCGCTCCAGCAGGTCCGCGTTGGAGTACGCCGTGAGCGCGACCACGCGGAACCGCTCCCGCTGGCGGGCCAGGACCTGCAGGGTGGAGCAGCCGATCGAGCCGGTGGACCCGAGGATCGCGACGCCGACGCTCATGCGACCCCGAACAGACGCAGCAGTCCCGCGGTCGCGGGCAAGACGAAGTAGAGCGAATCGAGCCGGTCGAGCACGCCCCCATGGCCGGGGATGAGCGACGACGAGTCCTTGACGCCCGCCTCGCGCTTGAACAGCGACTCGGCGACGTCTCCCACCTGGGCAGCCACCGCCACCACCACCCCCACCGTAGCCAGTTGCACGACGCCCAGTCGCAAGGCGACGCGGTCGAGCACCAGTGGGCCGTATACCAGCGCGGCCACGAGCCCGCCCACGATGCCGCCGACGGCGCCCGCCCACGTCTTCCGCGGCGACAGCACCGGCGCGAGCTTGGGGCCGCCGACCAGGGTGCCGGCGGCCATGGCGCACGTGTCGCACACCCACGTCACGACGAGGGGGAACAGCACCAGCGCGACGGAGCCGCGGGGGTGCGCGTCGCTGTGCGGCCCGTGGCGGATCGCGACGGTGAACGCGAGCAGGGCGGACGCGTACAGGATGCCGAACACGGTCACCGACACGGTGGTGAGCGGGCGCCGCGCCGGTCCGCGCGCCATCGCCATGACCAGCACGGCGAGCAGCCACAGCGCGGCGACGTAGAGCACCGGCTCCCAGTCGGCGTATCCTTTGACCCAGAACGTCGCCAGCGGCACGGCCGCCGCCGCCACGAGCCCCAGGCGGTCGAACGGCTCGATGCCGTCACGGCGCGCCAGGTCGTACACCTCGCGCGTGCCCAGCACGCCGAGGACGGCGAGCGCGGTGGCGAGGACCCAGCCCCCCAGCCACACCACCGCCACCGAGACGGCAATGGCGGGAACCGCGACGGCGATGCGGACCAGCAGGTTGCGGGACATCAGGGGGGAGCCGTGGGGGCCGTGGGGGCCGTGACCTTGCCAAACCGCCGCTCGCGCCGCTGGTAGTCGAGGATCGCTTGAAACAGATCGCGTCGCGTGACGTCGGGCCAGAGCACCGGCGTCATGTACAACTCGGTGTAGGCGAGCTGCCACAGCAGGAAGTTCGAGATGCGCAGCTCGCCCGACGTGCGAATCAGCAGATCGGGGTCGCTCCAGGGAGCGGTGTAGAGCTTGTCGCGCACCGCCTCCTCGTCGATGTCCTCGAGCCGCTTCGTGCCCTTCAGGACTTCCTCGGCGAGCAGGCGCGCCGCGCGCGCCAGCTCGGCGCGGGACGAATAGGAGATGCACAGATTGAGCGCCAGCCGCCTGCCGCCGCGCGTGTCTCGCTCCACGCGGTCGACGGCGGCGCGGGCGCCGGGCGCGAGCCGCGCCCGCTCGCCCAGCACGTGCACCGTGACGCCCTGCGCGCGCAGCTCCTTGGCTTCCTTGGCGATGTACTCCTCGAGCAGGCTCATCAGCGCGGAGATCTCGGTGGGAGGGCGCTGCCAGTTCTCCTCGGAGAACGCGAACAGCGTGACCACTTCGACCCCGGCTTCGATCGCGCCTTCGACGATCTCGCGCACCGCCTTCATCCCGGCGCGGTGCCCGAACGGGCGCGGCAGGTTGCGCTCCCGCGCCCACCGGCCGTTGCCGTCCATGATGATGGCCACGTGGCGGGGCACGGCCCCGTTCAGGCGGATCTGCCCGAGCAGGTCGTCGGTCACCTAGACCTCCATGATCTCCGCTTCCTTGGCCTTGACCGCGGCGTCCACCAGCTTCAGGTGGTCGTCGTGCAGCTTCTGCACCTCCTTCTCGGCGTGTTTCTTTTCGTCGTCGGAGACGTGCTCGGTCTTCTTGATGCGACTGATCGCGTCGGTCCGGGCGTGGCGCACCGCCACGCGACTCTCCTCGGCGAACTTGTGCACCACCTTCACCAGCTCTCGGCGGCGCTCCTCGGTGAGCGCCGGGATGGGGATGCGGATGACCGCGCCGTCGTTGGCCGGCGTGAGGCCCAGGTCCGACGTGAGGATCGCCTTCTCGATCGCTTTGAGGAGGGTTTTGTCCCAGGGCTGGATCGTGAGCAGCTTCGGTTCGGGCGCCGCGACGCTCGCCACCTGGTTGAGCGGCATCTCGCTGCCGTAGGCATCCACCCGCACGAGATCGAGCAGCGCCGTGGTCGCCTTCCCGGTGCGCACCGTGGCGAACTCGCGCTTCACCGCTTCCACCGCCTTGTCCATCGCCTGCCGGGCGTGCTTGACGTGGTCTGTCAGACTCGTGACGGTGGTCATGTGACGATGGTGCCGACGCGCTCCCCGGCCAGCACCCTGGCCGTCGCGCCGGGCTGGTTGATGTTGAACACTACGATGGGAAGCTTGTTCTCCTTGCACAAGCCGAACGCGTTCGCGTCCATCACGGCGTAGCCGTTGACGAGCGCGTCGCGAAACGACAGCTCGGCGAGAAATTTCGCCTTGGGGTCCTCCTTCGGGTCGGCGGTGTACACGCCGTCGACGTTGGTCGCCTTGAGCAGCACCTTGGCCTCGACCTCGAGCGCCCGCAGCACCGCCGCGGTGTCGGTCGAAAAGTACGGGTTGCCCGTCCCGCCCGCGAAAATCACCATGCGCCCCTTTTCGAGGTGGCGCACTGCCCGGCGCCGGATGTAGGGCTCCGCCAGCTCCTCCATGCGGATCGCCGTCATCACGCGCGTGTCGACGCCCTTCTTTTCGAGGATGTCTTGCAGCGCGAGGGCGTTGATGACCGTGGCGAGCATCCCCATGTAGTCGGCGGACACGCGATCCATGCCCTGCGCGCTGGCGGCCGTGCCGCGCAGGATGTTGCCGCCCCCGACCACCAGGCCCAGCTGCACGCCCAGGGCCGCCACCGTCTTCAGCTCGTTCGCGAGGCGGTCGATGATCTCGAAATCGAGCCCCCCGCCCGCCCCGCGGTCGCCCGCGAACGCCTCGCCCGAGAGCTTGAGCAAGGCGCGCGAGTAGGCGAGGCGGGGCCGCGCGACGGGCGCGGGGGTCGCCAACTCAGCCCTCCCCGACCTTCAGGCGCGCGAACCGCCGCACGTCGATCTTCTCCCCCGTCTTGGCCGACAGTTCCTTCACGAGGTCGCCCACCGTGCGCTTGTCATCCCTCACGAACTTCTGCTCGAGCAGGACGTTGTCCTCGTAGAACTTCTTGATCATGCCCTCCACGATCTTGCCACGGATGTGCTCGGGTTTCTTCTGCTCGGCGACCTGGGCCTCGTAGACCTTGCGCTCCCGTTGCAGCAGCTCTGCGGGCAGATCCTCGATCCGCACCGCGAGTGGGTTGGTCGCGGCGATGTGCACGGCCAGGTCGCGGGCGAGCGCCTTGAAGTCTTCGGTACGAGCCACGAAGTCCGTTTCGCAGTTGAGCTCGACCAGCACACCCAGCCCGCCGTCGTGGTGGACGTAGGAGCCGATTACGCCCTCCGACGCCTCGCGGCGGGCCCGCTGGTCGGCCTTAGCCGCGCCTTTCTGGCGCAGCAGGTCGACTGCCTTTTCCAGGTCACCGGCGGTCTCCTCGAGCGCCCGCTTGCAGTCCATCATGCCTGCGCCGGTGCGGGCGCGGAGCTCGGCCACGAGCTTCGCCGGAATGTCTTTCACGGTCGCCATCTCCTCACTCCTCACAAAAAACGCCGCCCTCGCGCCGTGCGGCTAGGAGAGGGCGGCGATGGGTTGTCCAAGGTCGGGCGGTCCGGGCCTGCTAGCCTTCGCCCCCGCCGCTCGATTCGGCCGGCGCGGGCGCCTCCTCGGTCTTGAGCCGGGCCGCAATCGCCTCGGGCTTGGGCCGCCGCTTGCGGCGCGCCGGCTTCTTCTTCTTGTCGCCCTCGGCCTCCGCCTCGACGCCGGTCTCCGTGGAGTACGTCACGCCTTCGCCCTCCTCGGCCGGCTCGCGCAGCGGCGACTGCCGGCGCGCCTCCCCGATCAGGTCCGAGATCGCGGCCGTGATGAGCGAGACCGCGCGGATCGCGTCGTCATTGCCGGGGATCGGCACGCTGATCAAGTCCGGGTCCGCGTTCGTGTCCACGATCGCGACCACCGGGATCCCGAGCTTGTTCGCCTCCGCCACCGCGATACGCTCCTTCTTCGAGTCCACCACGAACAATGCGCCCGGGAGCCGGCCCATGTTCTTGATGCCGGAGAGGTACTTCTCGAGCTTCAAACGCTCGCGGTTGAACAGCAGCTGCTCTTTCTTGGTGTGGTGCTCGAACTCACCTTCGCTGATCCCCTGCTCCAGATCCTTCAGCCGCTTGATCTGCTTCTTGATCGTCTGGAAGTTCGTGAGCGTACCACCCAGCCAGCGCTCGGTCACGTAGAACGCGCCGCAGCGCTCCGCCTCCGCCTGGAGGATGTTCTTGAGCTGCTTCTTGGTGCAGACGAACAGGACGCCCTCACCCTTCAGCACCACGCCGCGCAGCAGCTCCTGCGCGGCCTCGATCTGACGAAGGGTCTTCTGCAGGTCGATGATGTAGATGCCGGAGCGTTCGGCGAAGATGAAGCGCCGCATCTTCGGATTCCAGCGACGCGTCTGGTGGCCGAAGTGCACGCCCGCTTCCAGCAGATCCTGCAACTGAGGCTGCGCCATGCCCTTCCTTTCTTGGGTTCGATCCGCCGCTGCCGTCATCTCCGGTGCCACCCCGTAGGGACCCAGCATCGGATCGGGCAACGTGTGTGATAGACTGCGCTTTCCTTTATCTCTTCGAGAACTGGAACCGCTTGCGCGCGCCCGCCCGCCCCGGCTTCTTGCGCTCGACCGCGCGTGGATCCCGCGTCAACAGGCCTTGCTCCCGCAGCTTCTTGCGGTGCCGCTCGTCCGCGAGGCACAGCGCCCGCGCGATCGCGAGTCGCAATGCCCCGGCTTGACCGGTTTGACCGCCTCCCGACGCGATGGCGCGGACGTCGAACGCGCCCAGCGTGTCGGTCGCCGTGAACGGCTGCTGGATATGGGACACGAGCGAGGCGCGCGGGAAGTAGTCACCGAGCGTCCGACCGTTGATGTTCCACTTCCCCGACCCGGGCGTGAGATACACCCGCGCCACGCCCAGTTTGCGGCGACCGACCGCGTGCCAGCGGAGCTCCGGCGTGATCGCCGAGCTCATGACGCCACGCCCAGGCTCAGCTGCTCGGGCTGCTGGGCGGCGTGCGGATGCGTTGGGCCGGCGTACACCTTCAGCATCTGCTTCACGTGCTGCCGGGACAACGTCGTCTTCGGGAGCATCCCCCACACCGCCCGCTCGATCACCCGGTCGGGGTGCTTCGCGAGCAGCGTCTTGAGCGGCGTGAACCGCTCGTGCCCCATGTAGCCGGTGTGCCGGAAGTAGCGCTTCTGCTCGAGCTTGCGACCGGTGAGCTTCACCTTTTCGGCGTTGACGATCACGACGAAATCGCCGGCGTTCAGGTGCGGAGTGAACGTGGGCTTGTGCTTGCCCCGCAGGACCTGCGCGACGCGACTCGCCAGCCGGCCGAGCGGCTGCCCGGCGGCGTCCACGACGAACCAGCGACGCGTGATGTCCTCCTTGCGCAGCGAAAACGTCTGCATCGTCCCAAGACCCGGAAAAAGACGTGCCGTTGTTATAGCCGCGAAGAATACCCGGGGCCTAAGGCCCTGTCAACCCGAAGCTTCCGGGCTCGCGAGGGTCACGAGCGGCGCGCCGCGCTCGACCGCCTGACCGACCGCCACGTGCACCGTCGCGACCACACCCGAGTGGGGCGCGCGCAGCTCGTTCTCCATTTTCATCGCTTCCACCACGACGAGACCCGCGCCCGCTAGGACGGGCTGCCCGGCGGCGACCTCGATCCGAACGACGAGACCGGGCATGGGGGCCTTGACGGTGCGACTCTCCGCCGGCCCGGCGCGCGGCGCGGCGTGCGTCTGGCGCTGCCAGCTGCGCTCGTCCAGCGCCTCGACCTCCACCCGCTCGCCCACGACGCCCAACGCCCAGCGCCCCGGCCCCTCTCCTGGCTGCACGGCCACGGTCCAGGACGCGCCGCCGACCAGGAGGTGACGCAACGGTGTGCCGGGGAGCGCGGCGAGCTGCACGTCGAGCGTTTCCCCGCCCATGGTCACCCGAGTCCCGTCGACCTCCACATCCACCGTGCGGTCGCCGAGGCGGACGGAGTACTTCACGCCCCCTCCAGCACCACCACCGTCTCCACGTGCGCCGTCTGCGGGAACAGGTCGAACGCCCGTACGGCGGTCACGCGGTAGTTCACGCGCAACCGGTGGAGGTCGCGCGCCAGCGTCGCGGGGTCGCACGAGCGGTAGATGACACGCGCCACCGGCTGGCTCGTGAGCCGCAGCGTCACGTTCCAGTGCAGGCCGGCGCGCGGCGGGTTCACCACGACGACGTTCGGGTCGGGGAGCGTGGAGAGGACGTCCTCCGCCCGCCCCGCGATGAAGCGGATGGGGCGCTCCGCGGCGCGCCCCCGCGCCCATGCCACGGCCTGCTCATCCGCGTCGACGCTCACGACCTGCGCCCCGCGGCCCGCGAGCTGGATGGCGGTGTCGCCGATGCCGCCGTACAGGTCCCAGGCGACGGCGCCACGCAGATCCCCCAGCTGATCGACCGCCCAGCGACGTGCCACCAGCCCCATCTCCGGGTGCACCTGCTCGAACGCGGTAGCAGGGAAGCCGGTCGCTGGCCCGGCGACCACGCGGGCGGCGCCGTCCGCCGGGTGCCACCAGCAGACCACCGTGTCGCCCTGCGGCAGCGCCGCCCGCAACCGCTCGGCGTCGAGCCACGGCTCCCCGCTTGATTCCGCGAGGATGTGGCGGCGCCCGTCGCGGTCGAGCCGCAACGTCAGCCGCGTGAGCCGCGCCGGCAGCAGGTCGAGCCGCGGCTTGAGCTCGCGCCACAGCGCCATGAGCCGGAAGTCCGTGATGTGGCAGTCGACGAGCGAGAAGACACGACCCGGCTGATAGTACGGGTGGAACCCGACCGTCCTGGACCGCCCTCGACCGCCTTCGACCGCCAGACTTACTTTCGCCCGATACCGCCACTCCTCGACCGCTTCGACGATCTCCGGGTCGGGGACGTCGAGCTTGCCGATGCGTCGCAAGGCGTCGCCCACGATGGCCTGCTTGGCGGCGAGCTGGGCGTCGTAGCTCAGGTGCTGCAGCTGGCAGCCGCTGCAGCGGTCGCTCACGTAATGGGGGCACGACGCCGCGACCCGGGACGGACCGGTCCCGACGATCTCGGCCAGCTCGCCGCGCGCGAAATGTTTGTGGAGCTGCACGCCGTCGCGCAGCCGGATGCGCTCGCCCGGTGCGGCGCGGGGAACGAAGACGGCGCGGCCGTCGGCGAGGCGTCCCACGCCGTCGCCGCCGGTGGCGATGGCGGTGATCGTGACCACCTCGCTCACCCGCCGATGCTCTCCCGGCGGGCGGCGAGGAGCCAGGGAGACGGGCCATCGGGCGCTGGGGCGGCCGGCGGTGGGGTCGCCTCCGCGCGCTGTTGTTCCGCGAGCAGCGCCGCGGCGATCGCGAGCGGCTGGGCCAGCTCGGGGGCCAGGTCCGCCGCGAGCAGGCGCTGGCCGACGCGCTCGAAATAGGTGACGTCGACGTCGCCGCGCTGGAACTCGGGGTCCGCCATCACGCGCAGGTGGAACGACTGCGACGACGGGAGGCCCACGATGACGAGCTCACGCAGCGCCCGGCGCATGCGCTGCAGCGCGGTGGCCCGGGTGTCCCCCCACACGATGAGCTTGGCGAGGAGCGGGTCGTAAAACAGCGTCACCTCGTTGCCCGCTTCCACCCCGGCGTCCCACCGGACGCCGGGGCCGGAGGGGGGCTGCAGGTGGCGGATGACGCCGGTGGCCGGCAGGAAGTCGTTGAACGGATCTTCCGCGGTGATGCGACACTCGATGGCGTGGCCGCGCGGTTGCAGCGCGCCGGAGTGCACCCGCAGGGGCTGGCCCTGGGCGACGCGCAGCTGCTCGCGTACGATGTCCACGCCGTACACCAGCTCGGTGACGGGGTGCTCGACCTGGAGTCGCGTGTTCATCTCGAGGAAGTAGAACTCTCCGGTCGGGGCGAGCAGGAACTCGATGGTGCCGGCGCCGAGGTAGCCCACCGAGCCGGCGGCGGCGGTCGCCGCCTCGCTCAGGCGCCGCCGCAGCGCCGGAGTGACCGCCACGGACGGCGCCTCCTCGATCAGCTTCTGATGACGGCGCTGGATGCTGCACTCGCGCTCGCCCAGCGCGACGACCCGGCCGTAGGTGTCGGCGAGCACCTGCACCTCGATGTGGCGGGGGCGCTCGAGGTATTTCTCGACGTACAGCTCCCCCGCCCCGAACGCCTTCAGCGCCTCGCTCTGCGCCGTCTCGAAGGCGGACTCGAGCTCCCCCTCCTCGCGGATCAGCCGCATCCCTTTGCCGCCGCCGCCGGCGATGGCCTTGAGGAGCACCGGAAGCCCTAGCCGCGCTGCTTCGCTCTTCGCCTGAACATGGTCGGCCACCGGCCGCGTCGTGCCCGGCACGATCGGCACGCCGGCGGCCTGCATGCGGCGGCGCGCTTCGGTCTTGTCGCCCATCGCGCGGATGGCGGTAGCGGGCGGACCGATGAAGGTCAGTCCCGCCAGCGCGACGGCTTCGGCGAACGGAGCGCGCTCGGAGAGGAAGCCGTACCCCGGGTGGACGGCCTGGCAGTCCGTGGCGCGCGCCGCCTCTAGGAGCTTGGCGACGTCGAGATACGATTCGGCGGCCGGCGGGGCACCGATCGGGACGGCGCGGTGGGCGGCCCGCACGTGGGGCGAGAGCCGGTCGGCGTCCGAGTACACGGCCACCGACTCGAGCCCTTCCTCATGGCAGGCCCGGATGATGCGCAGCGCGATTTCACCGCGGTTCGCGACCAGGACGCGCGTGAATGAAGCCATCAGACGTCAGACATCGGACGTCTCAACGTCGGCAGCTCGGGATCTCATTCGTCAACCGGAACGTCTTCAGCGCCTCGCACAGCGCCGGTGTGGCGCGGGCGGCGCGGGCGTACAGCGCCAGGGCGGGTTGGGCCCACGCGTCGTTGTCGTCGAGCGCGAGGCGCAGCGCGGCGAACACGAAGTCGCGCGGCGGCACGCGGTCGTCCTTCAAGTGCGGGCCCGCCACCCAGAGCAGCGGCCGCGTGGACCAGCCGATGCGCGGCCCGGGCGGCCGGTCGAACGCCACGGTCACGCAGACCGGGCGCCGCTTCGCCAGCTCGGCGAGCGTCGCGTCCGGGTCGCGATGACGGCCGAGCTTCAGGTCGGCGGCGATGCGCCCCCGCAGCACGGAGTCCGACCGCCACGCCGCGAGCGGCACGGTCAGCAAGTCGGGGCGCAGCCCGCGCGCGAAGCGCATGTACCATGCGGCGTAGGAATCGGCCTCGTTCGCAGTGAGCAGCACTCCCCACATCGGGCAGGCGCGCAGCAGGTTCTCGCCCAGCTCGTCGAGCACCGGCGGCATCTTCAGGTCCAGGGGGACCGGGCCCCACTCCTGCGGGCCGACGTTGATGCCCCGCTGCTCCCACGCGAGGTGAGAGCGCGCGCTCCACGCGGCCACGCGCAGCACGCGGGCGCTGTCCCCGTCGGGGGTCGAGCCGGACGGCGCAAGCAGCCGGCCGGCGCGGTCGAGCGCGTCGTCGGCGCTATCGAGCAGGGCGCGAACTGCGGCGCTGTCCCCGAGGGCGCGGTGCGGCGGGTCGTGCGCGTCGGCGACCCGCTCCAGGTACAGCCGGCCCAGCAGCAGCCATGCGCGGCCGTCGGTCGAGTCGCGGGCCAGATGCTCGCGCAGGGCCGGGAGCGAATCCGCCGCCGTGCCGTTCACCGGCGCCTGCGCCGCCGCCGGCGCCTGGAGCAGCGCCGCGAGCGCCAGCGTGTTAGAGAGGAAGGTTGCCATGCTTCTTGGGCGGATTCTTGTCGCGCTTGGTCTCGAGGGTCGCGAGCGCGTCGATCAGTCGCGGCCGCGTGTCGCGCGGGTCGATGATGTCGTCCAGGTAGCCCCGCGCCGCCGCCAGGTAGGGATGCGCGAACTTCTCCCGATACTCGGTCTCGCGCTCGTCGGTGGCCTCTTCCCCCTTGTACAGGATCTCGACGGCGCCCTTCGGCCCCATCACCGCGATCTCCGCGCTCGGCCAGGCGACGTTGTAGTCGCCGCGGATGTGTTTGGAATTCATCACGTCGTAGGCACCGCCGTACGCCTTGCGCGTGATCACCGTCAGCTTGGGCACGGTCGCCTCGCAGTAGGCGTACAGCAGCTTGGCACCGTGCTTGATGATGCCGCCGTGCTCCTGCGCCACGCCGGGGAGGAACCCGGGGACGTCCTCGAACGTGACCAGCGGGATGTTGAACGCGTCGCAAAAGCGGATGAAGCGCGCCCCCTTGAGCGACGCCGCGATGTCGAGCACGCCTGCCAGCACGGCGGGCTGGTTGGCGACGATGCCGACCGGGCCGCCGCCCAGCCGGGCGAACCCGACGAGCAGATTGCCGCCGTAGTCGCGGTGCACCTCGAAGAAGTCGCCGTCGTCCACGACCCGACGGATCACGTCGTGCATGTCGTACGGCTTGGTGGCGTTGTCCGGGACCACCTCCAGCAGCTCCTCGTCGCGGCGATCGGGCGGATCGGCGGCGCGCCGGCGCGGGGGGCCGTCGAGATTGTTGGAGGGGAGAAACGAGAGCAGGGTGCGGATCGCCGCCAGGCTGTCGCGCTCGGAATCGTGCACGAAGTGCGCGACCCCGGAGGTCGCGCCGTGCACGTCGGCCCCGCCGAGGCTCTCGAAGTCGACTTCCTCGTGCGTCACCGTCTTCACCACATTGGGACCGGTGACGAACATGTACGAGACGCCCCGCACCATGAACACGAAGTCGGTGATCGCGGGGCTGTAGACCGCCCCGCCCGCGCACGGGCCCAGGATCGCGCTGATCTGGGGCACCACGCCCGACGCGAGCGTATTGCGCAGGAAGATGTCGGCGTAGCCGCCGAGCGACACCACGCCCTCCTGGATGCGCGCGCCACCCGAGTCGCTGAGCCCGATGATAGGCGCGCCGTTCTGCAGGGCGGAGTCCATCACCTTGCAGATCTTCTCGGCGTGCGCTTCCGACAGCGAGCCGCCGAACACCGTGAAGTCCTGCGCGAACGCGTACACCAGCCGTCCCTCGATCCGCCCGTACCCCGTCACCACGCCGTCGCCCAGGTACTTCTCGTCGGCGAGCCCGAAGTCCACCGAGCGGTGCGTGACGAAGCGATCGAGCTCGACGAACGTGCCCGGGTCGAGCAGCGCGTCGAGCCGCTCGCGCGCCGTCAGCTTTCCCTTCTCGTGCTGGACCTTGATGCGCTCTTCGCCGCCGCCGAGCAACGACTCGGCGCGCTTCTGCTGGAGCAGATCGAGCTTCTCACGCGTGGTCATGAGGAAAATCTAGGTAGCTGGGAACAGGACGGCTACAACTAGACGCGCAGACGCGCGTCTACGCGTCTAGCCTTGGGTGTCCTGTCTGGCTGCTTCCGGCGCCCCGTTTTCTTTGGGCCAGCCGGTGGCTGCCAAGACGATTCGATGATGGATCGGGTCCACCTCCAGCACCTTGAGCTCCGCCGCCTGCCCCTCTTTCACCGCGTCGGCCGGGTTCTGCAGGTCGGGGATGCCGAGCTGGGACATGGGGACGAAGCCCTCGATGTCGTGCCCCAGGTCCACGACGACCCCCTTGTCCATCAGGCGCAGCACGCGGCCCCGCAGCTCGGTGCCGACCGGATACGTCTCGCCGATCTTGAGCCAGGGATCTTCCTGGGCCTGCTTCAAACCGAGGGAGATACGCTTGTTCTCGGCGTCCACGTTCAGGATCAGCACGTCCACTTCGTCGCCCTTCTTCACGACTTCGGACGGGTGCTGCACCCGCTTCGTCCACGACATGTCCGAGATGTGGATCAGGCCGTCGATCCCGGGCTCGATCTCGACGAAGGCGCCGAACGAGGTGAGGTTGCGCACCTTGCCGCGAAGGCGCGTGCCGACGGGATACTTCTGCGGCAGCGCCATCCAGGGATCTTCCTCGGTTTGCTTCATGCCGAGGGAGATCTTTTCCTCCGCTTCGTCGACCTTGAGGACGACCGCTTCGATCGTCTCCCCGATGGAGACGATCTTGGAGGGGTGCCGGACGTTACGGGTCCAGCTCATTTCGGAGATGTGCACCAGGCCTTCGATCCCGGGCTCGAGCTCGACGAACGCGCCGTAGTTGGTGATCGAGACCACCTTGCCCTGCACGCGCGTGCCGACGGGATACTTCGCCGCCACGTCCTTCCACGGATAGGTCTGCAGCTGCTTCAGGCCGAGGCTGATGCGCTCGCGCTCCCAGTCGATGTCGAGCACCTTGACCTCGACCTCCTGGCCGATCTGCACCAGCTCGGACGGATGCGAGACCCGGCCATAGCTCATGTCGGTGATGTGGAGCAGGCCGTCCACGCCGCCCAGGTCGATGAACGCACCGAAGTCGGTGATGTTCTTGACGATGCCTTTGCGGATCTGACCGACCTGCAGCTCCTTCATCAGGACGTCGCGCTTCGTCTTGCGCTCCGCCTCGAGCAGCACACGGCGCGACACCACGATGTTGCGGCGTCGCTTGTTGAGCTTGATGATCTTGAACTCGAAGCTCTGGCCCAGCAGCTCGTCGATGTTGGGGACGCGGCGCAGCGCGATCTGACTGCCGGGAAGGAACGCGTCCACGCCCATCAGGTCCACGACGACGCCGCCCTTGATCTTCTTCACCAGCGTGCCCGACACGGCCTCGTCCCGCTCGTGGGCCTCGCGGATGCGCTCCCACACCCGCATGAAGTCGGCCTTCTTCTTCGAGAGGACCACCGCGCCTTCCTGGTCCTCGAGGTGCTCGAGGAATACCTCGACCTCGTCGCCCTCCTTGAGCGAGTGCGCGTCCTTGAACTCGTCGATCGGCACGGCGCCTTCGGACTTGAATCCGACGTCGAGAATGACGGCGGCGTCCGTCACGCGCAGCACTTTCGACTTGACGATCTCACCCTCTTCGATGTTCGAGAGCGTCCCCTCGTACATCTCCGTCATCTTCGCGATTTCGTCCGGCGAATACTCTTCGTGCAGATCGGAGCGAACGCGGAGGTGGGAGTGAGGCGTCGGGGGGGAAGGCGCTTCTGACTGCTCGTCCTGGGTATCCACCAGCATGCCTGACACCGGTTCGGTTCTCGGGTTTGGACCAGCCCCTGGGCGCGAACCCCGGGGAGCGGAAACCGCGAAAGCTAGTGAGGGAGGCGCTGGCGCGCCAGCGCCACGACCCGGGCGACCTGCTCGTCCATCGAGAGCTGGGTGGTGTCGAGCAAGACCGCGTCGGCCGCGGACCTGAGCGGGGCGACCCGGCGCGTCGAATCGGCGCGGTCGCGCGCCCCGAGCGCGTCGCTCTCGCGCTTGAGCTCGGCGGGATCGATGCGGTCGCCGCGCTGGGCCAGGCGGCGGCGGGCCCGCTCGTCCGGCGTCGCCGTGAGAAACACCTTGAGGGGGGCATCAGGGAACACCACCGTCCCGATGTCCCGCCCGTCCACCACGACGCCCTGGGGATGCGTCCCCACGGCCTCGCGCTGCTGCACGTTCACCCAGTGGCGCACTTCGGGGATGGCGGCGATCTCCGACACGCGCGCGGTCACCCGCGGCGAGCGGATGGCGTCTTCCACGCCCACCCCCGCCACCTCGGGCCGGAACACCTGGCCCACGAGCACCAGTCGCACCGGGAGTTCCTCCGCGAGCGCCACGAGTTGCTGCGCACCCCACGCCGGGCGGTGGCTGCCGCTCCCTTCCCCGGCCGTTTCCCCTTCCCCGGCCGTCTCCGCGAGATTGTCGAGCGCCGCCAGCGTGATCGCCCGATACAACGCGCCCGAGTCGAGATGCGCCCACCCGAGGCGCCGCGCCACCGCCGCCGCGGTGGAAGACTTTCCCGACGCTGCCGGACCATCGATGGCGATGACGCGAATGCTCACGTTTCGCGAATGCTCCGCAGGTCCGCGAAGAACCGCGGATAGCTGATGGAGACGGAGGCTCGTTCAGAGAGCCGGATATCGGCCCCCGGGACCGTGCCGAGCACGGCGAACGCCATCGCGAGGCGGTGGTCGCGCGCCGTCTCGACGCGCCCGCGTGGTGGCCGGGTCGTCCCCTGCACGTGCAAGTCATTGCCGAGTGCCGTGGCGTCGACGCCCAGCGCGCGCAGGTTGGCGGCGATCAATTCGAGCCGGTTGCTCTCCTTCACGCGCAGCTCGCCCACTTCGCGGAACACCGTCTCCCCGGCGGCACGGCTCGCCAGGACGGCGAGAATCGGCACTTCATCGACCAGGGTGGGCACTTCGGCCGCCGCGACCTCGGTGCCACGCAGCGCGGCGGCGGGGGGGCGCACGATCAGGTCGGCGACGGGCTCGCCCCCCTCGTCCCGCAGATTGACGCGCTCCACGTGTGCGCCCATCCGCTCGAGCACGACCAGGAACCCCGTCCGCGTCGGATTCACGCCGACGTTTTCCACCAGGAGCTCACCGCCTTCGGCCAGCACGGCGGCCGCGACGAGAAACGCGGCCGACGACGCGTCCCCGGGGACCGACAGGTGAAACGACGGAACGCTTTTGGCCGACGGGTGAAGGCTGATAGCGCCGTGGTCGTAGCGCAGGTCCAGCCCCAGATGCAGCAGCAGCCGCTCCGTATGATCGCGCGACAGGTACGGCTCGCGCACGTTCACCGTCACCTTGCCGGTGAGCCCGGCCAGGAGCAGGGCGCTCTTCACCTGCGCGCTGGCGACCGGGGACGTGTAGGTGAGCGCGTGCAACCGCCCGCCGCGGATCGTGAGCGGCAGCGCGTCGCCATGCGCGTCGTCGATGCGTGCGCCCATGGCGCGCAGCGGCTCGGTGACGCGCCGCATCGGCCGGCGCCGCAGCGAGGCGTCGCCGGTGAGCGTGGCCGGGAACCGCTGACCGGCGAGGATGCCGAGCATGAGGCGCGCGGTGGTGCCGGAGTTCCCGCAATGCAGCCGGGAAACGGGACGCGTGAAACGGGACACGTGGACCTTGACGGTGGCGTCCTCACGAACGGTGGAGACCGCCGCGCCCAGACCACGCAGGACGCGCGCGCTGGACTTGACGTCCTCGCCCGTCAGGAGCCCCGTGATCTCGCTGGTCCCGCGCGCCAGTGCGGCGAGCATCAGGGCGCGGTGGGAGATGCTCTTGTCACCGGGCGGCCGGACGGCGCCGCGCACCTTCACGCGTCGAGTCTCCGGCGCCACTCGGCGCCGCGGCGCAGCCAGGCGGTCAACCCGGCGGCGTCGCCCGCTTCCAGCGCCCGCTCGAGCTCCCCGAGCGGCTCTTCCAGGGAGCGCAGCGCAGGGAGCAGTTCGTCACGGTTCATGAGAAATATTTCCGTCCACAGGGCCGGCTCGGAGGCGGCGAGGCGCGTGGCGTCGCGCGCGCCCGGGCCGAAGGTCGCTCCGGGCGGCGTGGCGTGGGCCAGGTACCGTGCCAGCAGCGACGCCACCGCCTGCGGCAGGTGGCTGGTGAGCGCGAGCTGGCGGTCGTGCTGCGCCGCGTCGATCAGCACGGGGTGCGTCTCGAGCACGTCTTCCCAGAAGTGCGCGATTTCCCGGGCGGCGCCGTCGCCGTCGCGCGTCGGCGTGACGTAGACTACCGCTCCCGTGAACAGGTCGAGCCGCGCCGCATCGAAGCCGTGGCCGTGGGTGCCCGCGATCGGGTGGGCCCCCGCGAAGCGCGGCCCGAGCCCGCGTGCCTCGGCGTGCGCCACGATCGCGCGCTTGACCGAGCCGACGTCGGTGATCACCGCGCCCGCGCCCAGGTGCGGCGCGAGCGTGTCCAGCAGCGCGAGATTGGCGGCGGGCGGGGCGGCGAGCACGAGCAGCTCGACCGCCCGCGCGACGTCGGTCGCGCGGGCTGGCGCATCGTCGAGCGCGCCTCGTTGCGCCGCCGCGACCCGCTCCGCTGGCTCGGGAGACCAGCCCAACACTCGAGGGATCCCGGCGCGCTTCGCTTGCAGCGCGAGCGAGCCGCCGATCGCGCCGAGGCCGATGACGCCGAGCTTGGTGGGACGCACGGCGTGGAAAGTAGCCGTGAACGGCGGGCCAGTAAACGATGAGAGCGGCGCCGCGGACCTGCCCCTATCTCACAGCAGCAGATCGCTCCTGATCCGCTTCCGCACCGCCCACGACAGCGCGCCCCACACGTTCGACTGCCGCACCACGATCTTTGCTTCGCCGGTGACACCGGGCCGCACTCCGGCAACGCGGATCCGTGCCTCGACGAGCCCCTGCTCCGTGGCGGCGGCCGCAACGCTCGTCACGTGGGCCTCCAGCGAGTGTCCGGCCCCGACCCGCGCGAACAACGCCGCGACCTGGCCGCGCCGCACCAGAGTCGCGCCCGCGCGCTCGAGCACGACAACCAAGTCCACCGAATCGGGCTCGAACAGCCGGACGACTTCCTCGCCGGCCGAGATCCAGCGCCCCACCCGTTCCTCGGGCCGCCGGGTGGCCACGACGCCGGGCACTGGCGCCCGGAGAGCAAGTGCGGCGAGACGGCGCTCCACGCCGTCCTGTTCGGCCGCCCGCGCCTCCCGTGCCGCCTCACGCCGCCGCACCTCCGCAGTCGGACCGCGGGCCCGGGCCTGTGCAGCCGCTGCGGTGAGCGAGTCGACGATTCGCTGGAGCTCCGCCGCCCGCCGCTCGAGGGCGAAGCTCCTGATCAGGCCGAGCCGCGCACCCGGGGGCACCCGCTCGCCCTCCGTGACGAACACCTGCGCGAGCACGCCGCCCTCGGGCGCGGACACCGCCAGCTCGAGCAACGGTCGCGCCGTGAATGCGCCCTGCACGGTGATCGGCCATGGGACGAGGAGGCCGCCGACGGCCACCAGGACCGCCGCTCCGCCCGCCCGAGACCAGAAGCGTCGCGATCGCCACAGCGCCCGGTGTTCGCGGACCGACGTGACGAGCGCCCGGCCCCACTCCTGCAGCTTGTTCCGGAGCGCGCCCCAGAGTACGAGCGCAAAGGCCAGGACGCCGACCGCGCCGAGCGCCCGGCTCGCCCACCCGAACGCGGCACCGGCGAGCAGGATGAGGATCGTGATGGAGTACAGGAACGCCAGCGTCCCGTAGATGACGAAGGCCCGGCGCTCGTGCGGATCGGCGGGTGGCGGCGGCACGGCCAGGCGCAGTCCGTACCGTCGCACGAGCCAGCCCACATAGCCAAAGGCGCGCGTGCGGAGGTTCGGGATCTCGAGATAGTCGCTCAGGGCATAGTAGCCGTCGAGCGGGATCAGCGGATTAGCGTTGGCGAGCACCGTGGTGACGCCGCCGATGACCATGGCGGCGAGCGCGATCTGCGAGATCAGCGTATCCGGCACGGCGGCCCACCAGACGATCGCGGCGAGGCCCGCGACGACGAGCTGGATCCAGGAGCCGGCTGCGGTGACCCACAGCCGCGCGGCGCGGTCGCGAAAGGTCCACGCGTCGTTCACGTTGCAGTAGAACGCCGGCTGGAAGTAGATGAGCATCGCACCCATCTCGTGCACCTGGCCGCCGAAGTATTTGCACGTGAACGCGTGCCCCAGCTCGTGCACGACGATTACGACCATTCCGGTCGTCCAGAACACGAGAAACATCTCCAGCGTGTAGCTCGCCGGCCGCGTGAGCGTCGCGAGGGCGTGTGCCAGGTCGGGCCACTGGGTCCAGGCGACGAACGCGTAGACCGCGAACAGCCCCACAGAGGCCACCAGGAACGGGCGTGAGAAGCAGACGCGGAGCCGCGGCAGCCAGCGCTCGAGCCACTGGTCGGGATCGGCGAGCGCCCAGCGCATCCGCAGCAGGCTGCTGTCCGCGTGCGGGCTCCGGAGACGGCGTCGGCGCTCGGCGCGCACGCGCTCCATCAGGAGCACGGAGCGCTCCGCCAGTGATCGCTCGACGAGCCCGAGCTGGCGCAGCTTCGCGGCGAACGCCTCGACCGCCGCCGGCCCGAACGGGAGCCCCTGTGCGGCGAGCGCCGCGGCGATCTGAGCGGTCGTGCGCTCGCCGTCGAACTCCTGCATCACGACGAGCTCGACCGGGCGGAACCGGAAGTACTTGTGAGACTCGGGGTCCTTGACGATGTAGCTCGACTCGCCGCGATACACCTGCTCGACGACGACCAGGCCGGGGCGCAGGCGAGGGGCGGTCATGGCGTCGCGCTGCGCACCACACGCTCGCCCGGCGCGAGCCCGCTCACGACTTCCACCTGGCCGTTGGCGAGCTCGGCGCCGAGCGTCACGGCGCGCAGCACGGTGCGCCCGTTCTCCCAGACCAGCACGTACCCCGCCTCGGCGATCGCCCCACGGGGAATCGCGACGATGCGGCGCCGCTCGGCGCCCAGCCGTACCGCCACGCTCGCACCGGGCCGGAAGTCCGAGCCAGCGACGGGCTCGAGCACGATTTCGCGCGTCCCGCTCGCCGCGTCGATGGTTGGGGACGCTCGTATCACGGTCGCCCCTGTCGCCCGGCCATCGGCGTCGACGATTTGGGCGGAGGCACCTACGCGAAGCCTGATGGCGGGGCCCTCCGGTACGTGGACGGCCACGCGCAGCGGTCCCAGCGCGGAGACGCGGAACAAGGAATCGCCCTTCGCCACGAGGCGCCCCGCGCGCACCGCGCGAGCGGTGACGGCGCCGGCGAAGGGCGCCAGGATCCGCGTCAGCCCGTAATCGCGCTGCGCCTGCCGCCGCGTGAGATCGGCACGCCGGAAGTCGAACTCGGCCTGCTCCGAGTCGGCCGGTGAAATGACTCGCGATTTCGCGAGCTCCCGTTGGCGCGTGAGATCGCGTTGCGCCCGGGCGGCGGCCTCCTCCGCCTGCGCGAGCGCGATTGACTGGTCCGCGTTTTCCAGCTCGGCGAGGAGCTGGCCCGCCGTGACCTCGGTGCCTAAGTCCACGTAGATCGATTCCACGATGCCCGTCGTCCGCGCGTAGACCAGCGCGTCGTGTTCGACGTACAGCTGGCCGGTGTAGCTGAGCGGCACGGCGAGCGTGGCGGTGTCTACCGTCACCAGGGGCACGTCGGGCGCTCGAGCGCTCGCGCTCTTGGGCTCCGCTTCACGGGCGCATCCCGCGGCGAGCAGCGTGCAGGCCCACGCGCCCACGATCCAGGTAGCGTGCGCGCTCATCCCCAGACCCTCCACCAGGTGAGGCGCAGCCAGCGCACCGGCCCGCGCAGCAGGCGACCGGCGAGCGATGTCCGTGCCGTGAGCACTTTCACGTGCGCCGCCATGCCCGGCTTGAGGAACTCACCGGGGTTGGGCACCAGGGCCCGGACCGGGAACCGCACCTCTTCCGTCGTGTCGCGCGGGAGCTGCCCCAGCGACGTGACGAGTCCCTCAAAGGTCTGTTGCGGGAGGGCGTCGACCCGCAAGTGCACTCGCTGCCCGACCGCGAGGCGCTCGATCTCACGCTGCGGTACGCCGAACTCGAGCTCGAGCGTGTCGGTGCGGCCCAGCGTCACCACCAGGTCTCCTCCCTGGAGACGCGCACCCAACCGTTCTTCGGGTCGGGCAGTGAGCACCACGCCGGACACGGGCGCGCGCACGGTGGTTGCCGCGAGCTGCGCATCGAGCAGCGCGACCTCCCGGCGCAACCCTTGCGCGCGCGTGCGCTGGAGGCGCTCCTCGGCGGGATCGCTGCGGCTCGCGGCTGCCGCCGCGGCCCGCTCCGCCACGGCGGCTTCGGCGGCCGTGCCTTCGCGCGCCGCCCGCTGCTCCACATCGCGCAGCTGCACCAGCGGGGCGCCGCGCGCGACCGCGGTGCCCTCCCGCACCAGGACCCGCTCGATGATGCCGGGGACGAGCGTCCGCGCTTCGGCGTAACCGGCCGGGCGGAACGCCGGAGCGGTGCCGGACACTCGCAGCGGCCATTGCACGAGAGTGAGCGCCGCAACTGTCACCAGCGTTGCGGCCACGTAGACTTGCTGCCGGCGCCGCGGCAGCTGCATCCAGGCGCGCCGCTTCGCCGCCAAGGCACCGAGCGCGTCGACCAGCGGGACCTGCGCGTAGAGTTGCGCGTTCCGGACCGCTACCGTCGTCTGGTTTGCGAGGATTTCGGCCAGCTCGCGCTGCGGCGCGTCGACAAAGCCCGAACGCTTCGACTCGAAGACCACGACCCCGAGGCGGCCTTCCTCGTCCCGGAGGGGGAGGTAGAGCCCGCTCGCGATTTCCTCGGCCTCGAGGTCGGGTCCGAACGCGGCGACGAACGCGCGCTCCGCTTCGGTGGTGGGGTGCTCGCGGTCGGCGAGGTAGAAGGTCTCGCCGCGGTCCGCCGCCCACGCCCCCCGCGCTGCGAGGCGGCGCACCGGCTCGGCCTTGCGATCGACGGTTTCCTGGCCGCCGATCGCCCGGATCTCGAGCCCCCGCTTCTCCAGGAGGCCGACGGCCCCGTGGTCGGAGGGAAAGGCGCGCGACGCCAGATTCACGACCGAGAGCAGGACGCGATCGAGGTCCAGCGTGGAGGTGATCTCGCGCGAGATCTCGAGCAGGACGGCCAGGTCCTTGGCGCGTCGCTCGGCCGCGACGAGCTGGGCGTTGCGGAGCGCGACCGCCGCACTCGCGGCCAGCCCCTCGAGCAGCTCGCGGTCGCCGTCTTCGAACACGCCCAGGCCCGTGACCTTGTTCATCACCTGGATCGCGCCCACGGTGACGCCCTTCGTCACCATCGGCGTGGCCATCACGCCCAGTGTGACCATCGTGCTCGAGCGGTCGACCCGCTCCTGGAAACGGGCGTCGCTCATCGCGTTTGTGACGATCGTGCTGCGCTGCCTGCGCGCCACGTCACCCACGAACCCGGTCCCGACGGGCAGCGTGGTGCCGACGAGCTTCTGGCTCGCACTACCGAGCGCGAGCCGGCACCGCAGCACGTCGCCTTCGGCGATCCAGATCGAGCCGCCTTGGGCCCCGACCGCGGTCAAGACGCTATCGAAGACCTTGGGAAGAAGCTCGTCGAAGTCGAGGGAGGAGTTAAACTCCAGACCGATCGAGTACTGCAGCCGCAGTCGCTCGAGCTCGGCGCGGACGTCGTCCGCGGCCACCGACGGAGCGCTCGCACCGTCCGTCATATATGAAGAAGAGGCAGGCGCGGTCGAGGAGTGTCAAGACCGCGCCCGAGAAGCGGGCGTGCCGGACCGTCCGCACGATCCGGTCCGGCACGCCGCTGGCGCTGCGCCCGTCGGCTCAGCTAAGCTCGGTGCTGCCGGTGTCGAGCAACTGCGACGGGGCGATGCGCTCTTCGAGCTCCTGCGCCGAGAGCTCCAGCGCCTCGGCGTTCTTTCCGGTCGCCTTACGGACCATCTCCCGCTGCTCTTGCGTGAGCTGGATGCGGATCGGCTCCTTACCGGCCATGATGTCTCCTCGCGAAAAGGTGCGCCATCACGATGCGACGGAGGCGTGAATCCGGCGTGAACGCCGCTTGCCACAGCGTGAAAAGCGGGTAGATTCGCCCGCTCCAGCAAGGGGTGGGAGGCCATGGCCGGCCTCACACTGCAGCTGTTAGGTCCGCCGTCCGTCTCGGTGTCGCGTGCACCACCGGGGCCCGGGATGGGTGCGGCGAAGAACGTCGCCTTGTTGGCCTACCTGGCGCTCGAACCCGGAACGCATTCCCGCGAAGAGCTGGCGGCACTGCTCTGGGGAGAATCTCCTGAGCACGCCGCCCGCGCGTCGCTGCGGCAGGCACTGCGGCGGCTGCGCGCGGCGGTGGGTGACGATCTGCACATCGGGCACAACACGGTCGAGCTGCGTGGCCCCGTGGAGTGCGACGTCACGGCGTTTCTCGCCACGGCGCACGGGCACCCCGAGCGCGCCGCGGGGTTCGACGTGCCGCGCTTCCTCGCCGGCCTTTCCCTCCGCCACGCGCGTGGCTTCGAGGAGTGGGCCGACGTGAAGCGCCGGGAGTTGTTGCGCCGCTACGAAGACGTGCTGCGAGTCACGACGCGGCAAGCGATCGCCGACTCGCGCTGGCGCGACGCCGTCGCGGTAGCGGACCGCTGGCTGGCCTGCGATCCCTTATCCGAGGAGGCCACGCGGCTCGCCATGGAGGCGCACTACCTCGAGGGCGACTGCGGGGCGGCGCTCGGGCAGTTTGCGGCGTATCGGGCGCGGCTCGCGCAAGACGTCGGCGCGCAGCCCGGGGCGGCGGTGGTCGAGCTGGCGCACCGGATCGAGTCGGAGGCACGCGCCGAGGAGCGCACGCCGCCGGCGGAGCTCGAGACGCCGGTGCCCTCGTTCCAGGCGAGTCTCGTCGGACGGGATGGACAGTGGCGCGCCTTGGCGGCGACCTGGCGCGCGGTGGCAGCCGGGAGCGGTCGCGTGGCGTTGCTCGAAGGAGACGCGGGCGTCGGCAAGACCCGGCTCGCTGAGGAGTTCTTACGCTGGGTGCGCGCCGAGGGTGGGACCGTGCTGCGCGGCCGCGGCTACGATCCAACGACCGGAATCCCGTATGGGCCTGTCGTGGAGGCGCTGCGCGGCGCGCTCGAGGCCCCCGGGCTCGGTGGGG
>Ga0209056_10000132_pt1 | contig 79404 bp, 68 predicted proteins | sample GraSoiAngelo_114_FD_185876 | JGI IMG/M metagenome (GOLD analysis project Ga0209056, IMG submission 185876) | Grasslands soil microbial communities from the Angelo Coastal Reserve, California, USA - 14_0903_13_40cm (SPAdes) (version 2) | ecosystem: Environmental > Terrestrial > Soil > Grasslands... | reverse complement strand
TGTATTTGGACCCAAATGGACCCAAGTTCAGGCTTCGACGCAGACAGCATCAACAAGAGTGAATTGAAAACTCAGGAGTTAGTGGTCGGGGCGTCCGGATTTGAACCGGAGACCTCCTGCGCCCAAGGCAGGCGCGCTACCAGGCTGCGCTACGCCCCGACATGAACTGCTTTATTCATTCTAAAGCACTTCCCAACTTTACTCCTAATCCGAGTCGTCATCTTTTGCCTCACTGTGCCAAAACTGTGCCAAATACTTTTACTGAATCGTAGCTGTGCCAGATTCCAGCGGCATCTCGTTGGCTTGACGGTTCATTTTCTCCAGGGCCTCTCGCTTCATCTGCAATTTCATCTGCGAATACTTTTTGAAGACCTTTGCGTCGCCCTGTCGAAGGAGTTGTGTAACCCACTCGTCGGCGACACCGCCTGCACTGAGCCTCGTCGCATAGGTGGAGCGCAGGTCATAGATCCTGAAGTAGGGAACTCCTGCGCGTTTCAGTGTCTTCCGCCATGCAGTCTTGAGATTCTTATGGTGACCGGACGGATTTTTGTCCCTTGGGAACAAGAAGGGCCCGATCCCCGAGATCAGCGCCTGGCTCTTGAAGGCTTCGAGCGCCAGAGGCGTCAGGGGAATTTCAGCGATACCGTTTGGAGTCTTGGAGTCGGGTATCCAGACGGTGGCATTCACAAAGTCCACTTGGTCCTTCCTCATCGGGGTGAGCTCCTTGTACACCCTGAGTCCCGTTTCCGTGATGATCTGAACGACATTCCGAAGATGTGGCGGAGCCTGTGATTCAATGCGGCGTTGCTCTGACCAGGTAACGTAGTGAGGCCGAAAGAGGCCCCTCACCGCCACTGGGAATTCAACTCCCCAACAGGGATTGGCTTGAAGGAGTTTTTTTTTCGCACCGCCACGTTCAACATGCGCCGAAGGACTCGGAGCTCCTGATGAACTGTGGTTGGCTTCAGTACTCCCATTTGTTTGTGGCCAACACAGCGCATCGCCGCGGCTTCCGCGTAGTGGCCCAGTTCATCGGCGGCGAGTTGAGTAAGGCCGCACAGACGATACCGGACTGGGCAGCGAAAGTGTTCGGTAAGGAATTGCGCGCGGCCAAGCAACACGAGAAGCCTGGGCGTGGACGCTAACTTTTTTCATTGTGTGCTCAGTGCGCCAACTCACTCTTTCACTGCTCGGGACCAGGCACCCGGGCTGTAACAAGCTAGGACGGGCAAGCACCGACGATCATGCAAAATCACGCCGCAGAGTTGAGGTGCGATCATTGAGCTTATTTCTGGAGTGCTCTCAGTAGGGCTTGAACCCTTTAGTGGTGGATAACATGCTCGGAGTATGTATATACTTTCCGAGAGGTTTATCCATCATGGCGAGTGTTTCAAAGGCCGTGGATTCAGCACGCAACGCTTTCAGCAAGCACGGAGGCATGCTCCGGACGATGGACGCACTACGTCTGGGTATTCATCCTCGTACGCTTTACAAGCTCCGTGACCAGGGGGAGCTTGAACGTGTTGGACGGGGGACTCTATCGTCTCTCCAATGCCCCACATCTGACCAATCCTGACTGGGTCGCAGTGGCGATGCGTGCCCCCAATGCAGTAGTGTGCCTGATATCCGCGCTGGCTCTCCATGGTATGACAACACAGGTCCCCCACAGCATTGATCTTGCCATACCCAGCCATGGGCAGATAGCGAAGGTGGATGCTCTTCCCATCCGAGTGTTCTGGTATTCCGAGCCGGCTTTCAGCGCAGGAGTTGAGCTAGTTCGAATCGACGAGGTTTCCATCCGAATCTATTCAGCTGCAAAGACGGTGGTCGACTGTTTCAAGTACCGCAATAAGATTGGTCTGGATATCGCTGTTGAAGCCCTGCGGCGATTTCGGGAACTGAAGAAAAAGGCAGACTTTCGGGACCTAGTGCGCTACGCGCGCATTTGCCGTGTGGAGAGGATCATGCGCCCCTATCTTGAGGCTACGCTGTGAGCAAAAGAGACATCGGGGCTTCCGTGCGTCAGCGCTTGCTGAATCAAGCACACGAACAGGGGAGGCCTTTTCAGGAACTTCTCCAGTACTTTGCCTTCCGGAGAGCGCAGCACTGATCTCCACTTTCCGCCCACGCGCAGTTCTATCTCGCTGACCACCAGCTCCCACCCTCGTGGGCCCATCCATCGCTTGAGCAATTCCGGCTTGGTCATCGCCTCAAATACCATTCGCCGCGGCGCATCGAAAATCCGCTTCAGCACGACTTCGCGGTCGCTTTTCATCGTCACCTGCAGAGTCCCGGTATTTCTCATGGCCTTTTCCTCCTGAGCCCACACCGCTTTGCCGCGTGCTCACTCGATTTCATCTCTTCCAGCAGGTCGTCCAGCCTCCAAAAGCCGCCCTCCCAGAATTCCCGGAATCGCTCCAGCCACGCGCTGGCTTCCGCCAATCTCGCCGGCTGAATACGCCGCGGCCTGCGCTGCGCATCCTGCCCTACGGAAATCAGCCCTGCCCGCTCGAGAACTTTCAGGTGCTTGGAAACCGCCGGCTGGCTCATGCGAAACGGCTTCGCCAGTTCGTTCACCGACGCCTCCCCCGAGGCAAGTCGCAGCAAAATCGCGCGGCGGGTCGAATCGGCCAGCGCCGCAAACGTCGCATCCATTTGATTCGAAGTCAACACTACATAACCTATAGGTTGTAGAACAATTAGGTTATATAGGACGAATTCCTCTTTGTCAACTCTTTTCGTGCGGAGTCCCTACCAAAAACTCGGTTGGCCGATTGTCGGAGAGGGGCATCGCGTTTCCTACCGTCATTCTCTCGCCAAATTCTCGTGTCGTGAACGTACTCTGGCGAGAAGCTGAACTTTTCAGAGCGAACCAACACACACAGGTACCTCAACATTCCCACTGGCACACAGTTCGTCCCGGTTCCTGTCGTTGTTCCTGTGGAGGTGAAGTGGCGAGAACCGTCAGCGCCGCAACTCCGGCAAGTCTCGCTCAGCTTCTTGTTTGACGCCCGTAGACCCCAAAGAAGTGGCGTTCGCCGTGCTGGGTGCCCTGGGACGACTGTCGCTCGCCAAAATTGCAACGGACTTCGGTTGGTCCGTTACCACGAAGTTGGCGATGAAGCGGTGGCGCACATTTTGGTTGGAAACGGCTCGCTCGAGGCTGCGTTGATCGTTGGACTGCGGCGTGTCGACGAACACGAGGAACTTGCCGTCCTCGAGGGTCTTGGCAAAGGTGTAGTTGGCGTTCAGGCGAAAATACCTACCCGCCCTTTCCATGGCTTGCGGCGTCAAGCGTGGTGCACGGAGTTTCCGCTGGCGTCGGTGTAGTGGAAGATTCCGGCGATGCCAGGAGCCGCGCCACGCCCACCTCGCCGGTTTACAACCGTTGCTTGGTTCGCGCAGAATGCGGGCATGAATCGAGGGGCCAACTGGCAGCGGACCGTGATTGCCGTGCTGATCGAGTGCGCCTAATCGCAGGTGTAACCGTTCTCGAGCCTCCGATGAGATAATCTCTGAGCGCCAGTTTTCGGCCCATTCACTATCATGGTGTCCTTGACGCGTTCCCAGCCATCGGCTTTAAGCAGCATACTCCGCCAGCTCTGTCCGCGATGCCGGTCCGGCAGAATCTTCCGCTCTACCATTTACTGGGGCTTCCCCAAGATGCATGATTGCTGCCCCGCCTGCGGTCTCCACTTCAACCGCGAGCCAGGATATTTTCTCGGCGCCATGTACATCAGTTACGGGTTGGCCCTCGCCCTCGTCTTTGCTTTTGGGGTGATCCTCTGGGTTCTGACCAGTTGGCGGTTGGACAATGTCGCAATCTGGGCGGTCCTCCTTTTCTTGCCTTTCGCCCCAATGCTGACATTTCTTTCGCGTGTGCTGTGGATTTATCTCGATCAGACGATCGATCCAGAGACCAAATAGGAGGTACCGCGAAGATTGGTCAGCGGGACGAAGGAGAATTTGACGATTGGAGCATGTCTGACGTGCGCTTGCAGGAGTTTGGTTGGCTGTTGTCGTCGCACTAGCAAACGGCCTGCCCGAAAATCTCTCCCACGTTTGTTGGCCCCGGTGATGAAAACGGTCCTAAATCCTGATTTGTCCGCTCAACCAGTAACTTTGTGCTCCCGCTCGGAATTACTATGACCTATTTGGACAGGCGTCAGGCCGCGCCTGCGAACCGTTTGTTTCGATTTCGGTGAGAAGAGTAGCAAGATCTTTGCGAGTGACAGTGGAAGTCGTTAGGCGTGAGTACCTTTCTTTGGACCCTCGAGAAAATAAAGCTCAATTGGATTGAGCCATTGGCAGCGGAGAACCTCTACTCTCTTTGGCCGGATGAGCGGAGCAGTTGTCCATGATCCAGAAGACGCGCCGGGCGATCAATAAGGTTGTTGCTCATGACTAGGTGAAGCAAGCCGAACACCTTGCTCCTGATGCGGCGTCGGTGAGAGAAAAAATGCGGCGCAACCGGAAAGGTCACGCCGCGTCAAATTTTCAATCTCAAAATAGAAATTATCGTCCGAGCGACCTCGGAAACGCCGGCTTGTTCGCAGCCCCGAACGGTTTCGCCTGAGCCGCGAAGGGCCCGCCAGGCCGCAGCGCGTAGCCCTGCGGATGCATGTGCGCCGCGCCATTCGAATGGCCCGTCCCGACTGGCCCGCTTACTTGGCCATTCGCCGGCACGGTTTGCGGAAGCCGCGCCGGATTACCGATAGGGCGGAGGTTCGCCGGCGCGGTGTGAACGTGATCGCTGATCGCCTGCAACCTCTTCAGGATCGACTGCCACTGCTCCCAATCCAGTTGCCGCAGGAACGGCCGCAATCCCTGGATGAACGAATCCTCGAGCAGCGCTTCGCCATCCGATTCCGGAATGAAGAAACGGTTCAGCCCCACGTTCAGCGCTTCCGAGATTTTCTCGAGAGTGCCGAGGCTGGGCGTCATTTGCCCGCTTTCGATCCTCGACAGATAGGAGCGCGAGACCTTCGACCGCGACTGCAGTTGGCTCTGGGTCATCGAGCGCGATTCGCGCAATTGGCGAATCCGCTGCCCGATGTTCTCCACGGTTTGCTGGTTGACAAGCTTCTGCGAAGCGGGCTCAGCCGCAGCCTCCTCAGCCGGCTCGGGCGGAGGAATCAGGAACTCCAGGCGCTGAGGTAACGCGCGCACGCAGCGCCGGCAGTTCCCCGTACGCGTTCGGTACTGTACAAGTCCACACGTCTTGCAACGGATCACTTCCCGGTCCATATCGAGCGTGTTCTCGTCATTATTTATTTGTGCCGACACCGGTACTCCTTGCTGACGTTTTTTCCGGCGTGCGGATAGGAGAGGAACGTCGGAACGTTCTCACAGGGGGAAGACAATTACCAGCGCGAGGGGAGTATCGTGCGAACCGCATTTTCTTGTCAAGAGTACTTTGGTACTTTCTGCCACTTCCGTTTGCGCCCCCTATTCGCTGTCCTTTCGTCCAGCCTCTCTTTCTGTTCCCCGTGTTCCCCCCCCAAACGCCCGCGACTAATCCGGAGCGAGCGCTTGGGTTTGCGTGTGATACCTCCCCTTTCTTGACGGCAACGGCCGAGCTGCACGCCTCATGTCGCGCGCCATGCTGTCCGGCGGCTCTGGATAAGGGAGGTGTTCGGTCAGTTGCCCGCGGACTGGCGCGAAATGTCGAAAGCGTACAAGAAGCATCGAGCCGTTGCGACGCCCCCGCGGAACGATCTTGACGGTCGCGGCAACCTTAGCGAAGAAGTGCTGACCGAGTCTGCCAGATACTTTTTGAGCGTGTGCATCGATCAGGTCGCGTCGGTCCCATCCTCAGACGAGTTGGTGTAGAATGCACGCCGCCAGGGAGCTCCTCGAGACCTACCCAAATCTATTGCGAACACGGCCTCCAGGAGGTTCCTCCGCTCGACCATCGAGTGGCTCGCAGGTTCTCCGCGAACTGGGCTTCCATGCGACTGAGGAGAGATTTCCATGTACGACGAGCAGACAACAATGAATCCGGCAACAAAAATGCGGCAGCGGCTGAGGAAGTGCGTACTGCTGGCACTCGTTTTGCCAGGCGTGTCCCCGATCAGCCGCGCGCAATCGCCGAAACCTCTGCTTCTGCGAGATCCTGCGGTGAGCAAGTCCCAGGTCGCGTTCAGCTACGCGGGCAGCATCTGGGTGGTGAACCGCGACGGCGGCAACGTTCGCCGCTTGACCGGCGGCGGGCACGAGGAGAAACCTTCGTTCTCGCCTGACGGCTCGCAAATCGCGTTCACGGGCGATTACGACGGGACCCACGGAGTGTATGTGGTTTCCGCTGCAGGAGGCGAGCCTCGCCGTCTCACTTATCACCCCGCTGACGGAGATGTTCATGGATGGACACCCGACGGAAAGCGGATTCTGTTCAGCTCATTCCGAACCGCATTCGCGGGCGGCGTAATTCAGCTTTTTACCGTTCCCCTGGAGGGCGGTTTTGCAACCCAGGTTCCCCTGGTGAGAGCTGCGGAAGGCTCCTTTTCTCCCGACGGCGCGCGCATCGCTTACGTGCCCAACCTGCAATGGCAGCGGGCCTGGAAGCGTTATCGCGGCGGGCAAACCAAGCCGATCTGGATCGCTAGCCTTGCCGACTCCAGCATTCAAGCAAAGATACCGCGGGATGATTCCAATGACTTCAATCCCATGTGGGTCGGCGGCACAATTTATTTCCTTTCAGACCGCAATGGCCCGGTGACTCTTTTCTCCTACGATTTCAAGTCGCAGCAGGTGAGACAAATTGTTAAAAACGATGGATTCGATATCAAGTCTGCCTCCGCAACGGCTGACGCCATTGTCTACGAGCAGTTCGGATCGCTGCATTTGCTGGACCTGAACTCCGGAAACGACCGCGCACTGAATATCCAGCCGGTAGCCGATCTCGCAGAAGTCCGCCCGCACTTCCTGAAAATCGAGCCGAGGAGAATCCGCTCCGCGGACATTTCTCCTACAGGCGCTCGCGCGGTGTTCGGCGTGCGGGGGGAGATTTTGACCGTGCCTGCCGAGAAGGGCGACATCCGCAATTTGACCAACACCACGGCCGTGGTGGAGCGCGATCCCGCGTGGTCGCCTGATGGAAAATCGATTGCGTATCTTTCCGATGAGTCCGGAGAATACGCGCTGCACATCCGCGAGCAGAGCGGCTTCGGGGCGGTTCGCAAAATCAATCTCGGCAATCCCCCGACTTTTTATTATTCGCCGACGTGGTCGCCTGACTCCAAGAAAATCGGCTACACCGACAAGCGGCTGAATTATTGGTACGTGGACCTCGATAAAAAAACGCCAGTGAAAGTGGATACCGACATGTACACCGATCCCGCGCACAGCCTGCTAATGGTTTGGTCGCCTGACAGCCGCTGGATCGCCTACACGAAACAGTTGACGAGCCATCTGCACGCGGTATTTGCCTACTCGCTCGAACAGGCCAAGAGCTATCAGCTCACCGACGGAATGAGCGACGCGCTCTATCCTGCATTCGACAAGGAAGGCAAATATCTGTATTTCACTGCCAGCACGGACGCCGCGCTGAACACCGGATGGCTAGACATGACCAGCCTCGAACGCCCGGTCACGCGAAATACCTACGTCATTGTTTTAAAGAAGGATCTTGCTTCGCCGCTGGCGCCGGAGAGCGATGAAGAAAAGGCCAAGGAAGCGGAGAAGGGCGGCAAAGACCAGAAAGGCGACGCGGATAAAGACAAGGAAAAAGACAAATCAAAAGAGGAAAAACCGGTTAACGTTGAGATCGATCTCGAGGGAATCAGCCAACGCATTCTGGCCCTGCCCATTCCCGCGCGCAATTATGATGGACTTCTTGCCGGAAAGGCCGGCGTCCTATTCCTGGGCGAGGCGCCGCAAGTCGATCCCATCGACTTTGACGATGGCGGGCCGACGACAAAAATCCATAAGTTCGACGTGAAAACGCGCAAGACGGAGCAGATTCTCGATGGTGTGACCAGCTTTGACGTGTCTTTTAATGGCGAGAAGATGCTGTACGCCAAGCAGAACCAGTGGTTCATTACCGCGGCGGAGAAGCCCGCCGAAGGACCTCCGCAGCCGAGCCAAGGCGGGCCGCTCAGGCTCGACTCTATGGAGATTTATGTCGATCCACGCGCCGAGTGGAAGCACATGTACGACCAGGTGTGGCGCGACGAACGGGACTTTCTTTACGATCCTGGCCTGCACGGGCTTAACCTGGAATCCGTCCAGAAGAAATACGAACCATTCCTCGACAACATTGCGACGCGTGATGATTTGAATTATTTGTTCACGGAGATGCTGGGGAACATCACCATTGGCCATATGTTCGTCGGGGGAGGCGATGTTCCGGAACCCAAGCATGTCAAAACGGGACTTCTTGGCGCGGACTACTCCGTTGAGAACGGCCGCTACCGCTTTACCCACATCTATGACGGCGAGAACTGGAATCCCAAGCTTCGCGCGCCGCTCACGCAGCCCGGCGTGAACGTGCATGCGGGAGACTACTTGCTCGCCGTCAACGGCCGGGACGTTCGCCCGCCAGCCGATGTTTACAGCTTCTTCGAAGAAACTGCCGGCAAACAGGTGGTGCTGAAAGTTGGCCCTAATCCCGACGGTAGCGGGTCGCGCGAAGTGACCGTCGTTCCGGTGGACGACGAATCCTCGCTGCGAAATTATGCGTGGATTGAAGGCAATCGTCGCAGAGTGGACGAGTTAACCGGCGGCCGCGTGGCGTACGTCTACTTGCCGGATACCTACGCGGGCGGCTACACCAACTTCAATCGCTACTACTTCGCGCAGGTCGGCAAAGACGCGGCCGTCATCGATGAACGCTACAACGGAGGCGGAGACATCGCGGACTACATCATTGATTATCTGCGACGGCCGCTGCTGAGTTACTGGAACATGCGTGAAGGCAAAGACATCACCACGCCCCTCGAGGCAATTTTTGGACCCAAAGTGATGATTATTAACGAAATGGCGGGTTCGGGCGGCGACGCTTTGCCCTGGATGTTCCGCAAGACCGGCATTGGTCCGCTGGTGGGTAAGCGCACGTGGGGCGGATTAGTTGGGCATTACACCAATCCCGCCGATTTACTGGATGGCGGCTTTACCGGAACGCCCGACCTGGCTTTCTACAACCCCAATGGAACCTGGGACGTGGAAAACCACGGCGTGCCACCCGATGTCGAAACGGAATTGGATCCGCAGGCCGCGCGTGCGGGACATGACTCGCAATTGGAAAGGGCCGTCGAGGTGGTGATGGATTTGTTGAAGAAGAATCCGCCTCCTCCGGCACCGCACCATCCAGCATTTCCGAACTATCAGAAAGCCGGCGCAAACTAGTGTCCTCTGAGAGTTCGTTCGTGACCTTACGGGGACGCGCTAAAGCGCGGGCCTAAAGCACCGTAGGACACTAGCCCCGACCCACTGCGGAAACTGTTCACAAAAGACTGAGCGGATCCATGTCCACAAGCACGGCGGTTTGAGGAATCTCCTTCCTGTCGCAAAACGCCAGCGCGCCGCCGAGAAGCTTCGTCAGCACGGAGCGCTTCTGAGACTTCAGCAGAAATTGGAAGCGGTGTTCGCTTTTCAGCCGGGGGAGCGGTGCGGCTGCCGGTCCGAGAATGCGGACCTTCTCTCCGTCATGCGGCGAGAAATACTCGGAGAGTTGACGCGACCAGCCGATGACCCGTTCTAGGCTGGTGTCCCGAACAATGACGTTCGCCAACGAAGCGAATGGCGGGTAAGCCATCATGCGGCGGAAGTGCAATTCCTGCTCGAAAAAAGAAGTGTAGTCCTGTTTGACGGCGTCCTGGATCGCGTAATGCCCGGGATAAAAGGTCTGGATGAGCACGCGGCCGGCGAGTTCCCCACGGCCCGCGCGGCCGGCCACTTGAGTGAGCAACTGAAAAGTGCGCTCGGCAGCGCGAAAATCCGGCAAGCTGAGCGCGGAGTCGGCGCTGACCACGCCGACCAGGGTCACGCGCTGAAAATCGTGCCCTTTGGCGAGCATTTGCGTGCCGACGAGAATATCCAGCGCGCCGCCGACAAACGCTCCGAGCGTTTCCTGGTACTGGCGCTTGGTTCGCGCGGTGTCGCGGTCCAGCCGCGCGATGCGGGCGCCCGGAAATTCCTTGCGCAGGCGTTCTTCCAGGTGCTCCGAGCCCTCGCCAAAAAAATAGATGTATTTCGACTGGCACTTGGGACAGTGTTTCGGGACCGCCTGAATGGAACCGCAGTAATGACATTCGAGGCGGTTGCGCTGCTTGTGATGCGTCATGGAAATGCTGCAATTGACGCATTCGACCGAAGCGCCACAGCTCCGACACAGCACTGACCAGGAGTATCCGCGGCGGTTAATCAGCACGAGCGCTTGTGTTCCGTTCGAAAGACATTCCTGAATGCCTGCATGCAATTTCGAGGAAATGGGACTTGTCTGATGCGTCTGTCGAAATTCTTCGCGCAGGTCCACAATTTCTACACCCGCAAGAGAGCGGTCTGCGACGCGGGAAGAGAGCGTCAATAATTCGTATTTGCCGTTGCCCGCGTGATAATAGCTCTCCATCGACGGGGTTGCGGAACCCAGCAGCGCTACGGCATTTTCCATCTTCGCGCGCACGATGGCCACATCCCGTCCGTGATAGCGAGGTGTGTCTTCCTGCTTGTAGCTCGTCTCCTGCTCTTCGTCGACGATAATCAGCCCGACGTTTTCAAGCGGAGCAAAGATTGCGGACCGCGTACCGACAACGACACGCGCGTCACCCATTCGGACACGCCACCATTCGCGCGCTCGTTCCGCATCGCTCATCGCGGAATGCAATACCGCAACGCCTTCGAAACGCGCGCCAAACCACGAGCGGCATTGCCGGCCAATCCAGAGCGTCAAAGCGATTTCTGGCACGAGGACGATGGCAGTTTTCCCGCGCGCGAGCGTATCCTGCACGGCGCGCAGATACACTTCTGTCTTACCGCTTCCGGTGACGCCGTGAAGCAACTGCGTGCCAAAAGCGCACAGTTCGAAACGCGCGCGGATCGCTTTTAGGGCGGCCTCCTGCTCGGCATTGAGCTCGTGAGCCGGCCGCGTGTAGCCAGCGTCGAAGGGATCCTCGGCAGGATCCAGCGGTTCTTCCCAGCTCTCGAGCAAGCCGTCGCGCAGCATCCGCTCGATCAAAGATCGTGCGACATTCGCAAGCCGCAAAAGTTGCGGCAAGGGAAGCGGACCACGCTCGGTTTCGAGCAACACGCGAATCCTTTCTTCTTTTTCCCCTAGCGGTTTATCCGCGTCGCGGCCAATGGGCGCCGCCTTCCATGCGACGATGCGCTGCGTCTTTCGCTTTCTTGTCCGCATGCTCTCGCAAATTTCGATGAGGCCGAGACGCTCGAGTTTTTGCAGGGATGAAACCTCGGGCCCTAACTTCGCCCGCGTTTTCACGTGAATTGCGCCTTTCTTCTCTTTCAGCATCGCAAGAAACGCGATCTCGGCCTCCACCAGGCCGTGCGACAGCTCGCCGCCACTCAAACTTTCCGATGCCGCGCGTCCAGCCTCGGTCAAGACGATTTGCCGCTGCGATTTCAATTCGGTGAGTGGAGGGGTCATGGCCCGAACGACGTCGCCGATGGGTGCGAGGTAGTAGTGGGCGATCCAGTTTGCCAGTTCAATGAGTTTCGGCGTAAGAGCAGGAAAAATATCGAGCACGCGCGCGATTTCCCGAACCTTTGCGTCTTCAGGAGCGTTTTCGGCGAATTCCACGACAACGCCGACAAGCGACTTCGTGCGAAAAGGCACAAGGACGCGACTGCCGGGCTTTACAGTGCCGCGCATGGTCTCCGGCACGGCGTAGGTGAAAGTCGTTCGCAACGGCAGGGGCAAGGCCACGTTGCACAGGGAACAATTCATCGCGCCAAGTAGTGTATCAGCGGGGCGTGGTGGCAGGACTCTCAAGCCCCCAAGTTGTAAGTTTTAGGCGAAAATCGGATTTTTGGTGTCGAACCTGATGTGCCGAAGGCAATCTGCGTGTCCTTCCCGGTGTCATTTGTTGTCGTTACGCGACGGCTAGGTGCTGATCAGGACGATGCCGCCAAAGATCGTGGCGATTCCAGCCCATTGCCACCGCGAAATGTGCTCGCGCAGAAAAATGGCCGCAAGGCCCACGGTAACGGCTCCATAGAGCGAACCAAGGACGCTGATGACCGCCACGTGTTCCATTTGCATGCCGCGATTGCTCAATACAAAGGCCAGCGTATCAAACGTGCCCATGCCGAGAGCCATCCAACGCACACTGCCGCGAGGAAGATGCATAGGTTCGGCTGCGGATAAAATCACAGCGGCCGTCAAGAGGGAGCTAGTCAGGCGAATCATCCATACGGCTTGTACGGCGCCCACGCGGGGAACGATGCGAATTCCAAGCAGCCAAAACAAAAATCCGAATCCGACGGCGGCCACGATGGCCAGGCCAATGCCGCGCGTATTGGCGTTCGTAGGCTGTCGAGAATTCTCGTCGGGGAGGTGTTCTCCGCCCGCAACAACCGCCACGCCAAACAATATAAGCGCCACGCCAACCGAGCGCGCGGGCGAAAGGTGATCTCCACTGAGCCAGGAAAGAGTCAGCGTCAAGGCGGGATAACTCGCGGAGAGAGGAGCAACCACGGCCATCTTCCCGATTTCAAAGGAGCGATACAGGGAAAGCGTGGCACAGGCGTTGAGAAGGCCGGCGAGCAATCCCCAGGCCCACGGCTGCCATCCCGAACCGTCGGCCAGGTGCCCCCAGCCGCCGAACCACCGCATGGAGACGGTAAGGAGCAGAAACCCGGTAAACTGCATGTAAAACATGGTGCGGAGCGTGCCGATGCGGTGCGTGGAGAAGCGCGCCACGAAGTCAGCGCCGCCCCAGGTTAGTGCGGTTACCAACCCCAGCAGGATGCCCATGATGGCCTAAGCAGGCTTGCCTTTTCTTGCTTGGAGACCGAGGACCGCCATCACTTTTTGGAGATCCTTCCAGACTTCGCCCTTGGCGTTGGGGTTGCGCAGGAGGTACGCAGGATGGTAGGTGGCCATCAATTTGCTTCCTCGATAGTCGAGCCATTGGCCGCGGAACTGGGAAATCCCGCGGTTGGTTCTCAGCAGCGTTTTCGCTGCGACGGCGCCCAGGCAAACAATGACTTTGGGCGAGATGACTTCCAGTTGCCGGAGTAAGAAAGGCGAGCAGGTGCTGACCTCGTCGTCTTCGGGCGTGCGATTCTCCGGCGGGCGGCATTTCACCACGTTGCAAATGTAAACGTCTTGGCGCTCAAGTCCCATGGCTTCGATCATCTGCGTGAGAAGTTTGCCGGCGCGCCCTACAAACGGAAGTCCTTGTGCATCTTCGTCCGCGCCCGGCCCCTCTCCGACGAAGACCAGTTCGGCTTTGGGACTGCCGTCGCCAAACACGATTGTGTGGCGGTGCTTATAAAGCTTGCAACGGGTGCACTCGCCCAAATCCTCGCGAATGCGCAAAAGCGTGTCGCCCACGATTTTGTCGGCGGCGTCGAACAGAGAAGGTCCCGGCGCAGCGGGTAAAGGCACGGGCGGCATTTTCGAAGGCGCGGTAGAAACAACCTTTTGCAACCCGGGCCTGCGAGGGATTTTCGGCAAAGTGGGCTCCTGGTAGGCGATTTCGGCCGGGCGCATTGCATTGTCCAAAGATTCCACCGGCTTTTCTTGTTCGAAGAGGGCTTCCCGGCGGCGATCTCGGTAAAAGAAGCGGATGCCCAGATCTTCATAGAAAGCCAACCGCCCTGCTACTTTTTTCTTAAGATTTTCTGTGATTTGCCCGGGCATGGAGATCAGACGTTCGACTGCCGGGCGGCCGGAGAGTGGAGCGCCGCGCGCAAGCGGACGACCTCGTCCAGGATGCGCTGAGCCACCTCGCTCTTGGGCATTTTGGGTAGAGCGAGATCCCGGCCGTCGCGGGAGAAGAGCGTGACCACATTGGTGTCGCGGTCGAAGCCCGCGCCTTCGGCGGTGACATCATTCGCCACGATCAAATCGGCATTCTTCGAAACGAGCTTTTTCCGCGCATTCTCCGCCACGTGATCGGTTTCCGCCGCGAAACCGACAACAATCTTTTGGCCCTTGTGCTTTGCCACTTCGGCGAGGATGTCGGCGGTCGGTTCTAGAGAAATAGCCAGCGGCGCATGGCCTTTCTTGATTTTCTCCGCGCGAAGCTCAGCAGGCCGGTAGTCCGAGACGGCTGCCGCAAGGATGGCAATCGAAGCCTCGGAAAAACGATCCCCGACAGCCCGACGCATCTCCTCCGCGGTGCGGACGTCTACACGTTCCGCTCCCGCGGGGGTTTCCAGCATCACGGGTCCGCTGATCAAAATCACTCTTGCGCCGCGCTTCGCCGCAGCGTCGGCAACCGCGTAACCCATCTTGCCGGACGAGCGATTGGTGATGTAGCGAACCGGATCGAGGTCTTCGCAAGTCGGACCGGCGGAAACGAGAACGGTTTCCCCTTCCAGGTCCCGTTGCACTCGAGTGACTTCGTGCACCACGCCAAGAATGTTTTCCAGGCCGGCAAGGCGGCCCGGCCCGGTCATGCCACAGGCAAGGTAGCCCTCATCCGGTTGCACGATTTTCACGCCGCGCGCAAGCAGCGTTCCCACATTTTCCTGAGTGGCGGCGTGATTCCACATGTTCACATTCATGGCCGGAGCGACCACGACCGGAGCCGTACAAGCCAGATAGAGGGTGGTGAGAAAATCGTCCGCAACGCCATGCGCGAATTTGGCAATGATGTCCGCCGTAGCCGGGGCTACCAAAAGAAGGTCGGTGCGCTGCGCCACCGCAATGTGTTCAATGGCGCTTTCGAGATTGGCGCCTCCGCCGGAGGAATCACCGAAAAGATCGGTAATTACTTTTTGTCCGGTCAGTGCGGCAAAAGTAAGCGGGGTTACGAATTCCCGGGCAGCGCGCGTCATCACCACGGAGATGCTGTGACCCTCTTGTTGCAGCTGGCGCACGAGTTCGGCGGCCTTGTACGCCGCGACCCCGCCGGTGACACCCAATGTGATGCGCATTTCCGCCTTCCCGCTAGCCGCTACTTCTTTCGCTTGTTGCCGTCCTTGTCTTCGTCGACGGAATTCGCCTCGGGAACATCAAATTCGAGCAAACCCTGCTCCAATTCCTCGCAAGCGACCCGCGTGGCTTTCTGTGTCCTGGGGTTTTCAATCAACGGGGGCGCGCCCGCCATAATCTGCCGCGCACGCCTGGCCGCAAGCACCACGTAGGCAAACTGGCTCTCCGGAGCTTTTGTCTGCACGGTCATCAATTCTTTCCTCCAAACGATGCCAGAAGTTTCTGCACTCGGTCCCGGCGGCGGGTACTGCTGCAGCGCAAAGCGGTCACAATCGCCTGCGCCTCGCGTCCCGCGCGCTCCACGTCATCATTTACCACGCAGAAATCATAATACTTGCCAAAAGCGGCGATTTCATCCCGCGCCTTGGCAAGCCGCCGCGCCATCTCTTCATCGGAATCCTGCCCGCGGCCGCGCAACCGGCGCTCCAGCTCTTCCCTCGAAGGCGGCAAGATGAAGATCGCCACCGACTCGGGAAGCTTTTCCTTGACCTGCGCCGCTCCTTGAACGTCGATCTCCAGCACGAGGTCGAGCCCTCGTTTGCGCGATTCCTCCAGCCACTTTTTCGGCGTCCCGTAGGAATACTTTCCAAAGACCCGGGCATATTCGAAGAACTCGCCCCGCGCCACCATGGCTTCGAATTCCGCCTCGGAAACAAAATCATAGCATTTCCCGCTTGACTCAGTCGCGCGGCGCGGCCTGGTAGTACAGGAGATCGAAGGCATGGTGCCGGGCAGCTCGAGAATCTTTTGCACCAAGGTCGATTTTCCAGAGCCCGAAGGCCCCGAGACAATCAACACCAGCGGCACGTTGCCTGTCTCCGCGCTCATTCGATGTTCTGTACCTGTTCGCGCAGTTTTTCGATCTCCGCCTTGATCTCCAGGGCCAATCCGGTAATCGCCAGGGCTTCGCTTTCCACGCCGGGCGTCTTCGAAAGCATAGTGTTGGCCTCGCGGTGCATCTCCTGTAGCAGAAAATCCAGCTTCTTGCCAAGCTCGCCCGCGCCATCCAGTAACTTCGTGAACTGCTGCAGGTGGCTGCGCAGGCGGTCCAATTCTTCGCTGATATCGCTGCGTTCAGCAAGCAGAGCCGCCTCCTGCGCCAGACGCGCCTGATCGATGGTGGTTCCGCTGAGCAATTCCTTGAGACGGGTTTCGAGACGCCGCGCAAAGGCCGGACGCAGCGAGGCGGCCAGCCCGCTCACCTGCTCGACCTGTCCTGCGATGCGCGCCAAGCGGTCACGCAGTTCGGCGACCAGATGCTTGCCTTCCGCCCGGCGCATCTCATCCAATTTCGAGAGGGCTTCACGCAGACAGATTTCGAGCGCCTTCCCCAGCTTTTCCTGGGTGTCCGCGTCCTCCGGGACGGCGCCGTTGACTCCGGCGATGACACCCGGAAGGCGCAGCAAGGAGACCACGTCCATTTTTCCAGCCGCCCGCGTTCCACGCATGAGCGACTCCGCTGCGCGCAGATAAGCCTGCGCAAGTTCCTTATTGACCTGAACGGGCGCAGCCGTTCCCGGTTCCGCGTTGACGTAGATTTCCAGATGACCGCGATGAATGCGCTCGCGCACGATTTGGCGCAATCGCAAGTCATAAAGATCAAAACCTTCCGGTAAGCGCATCTTCAAATCAAGAAACCGGTGGTTCACGCTTTTGACCGTCACGCGAACCGCCCAGCCATGCTTTTCGTGGCGCGCCTGCGCGTAGCCGGTCATGGACAGGCACTCGGGATGCTTCGCATTGGTTGTGTGCTTTTCGCTCATGAGGGGTTCTGCGGGGATTCCAAGTTGGCGGGTGCCGCTTGGGCGGGGGTGAGCATGTCGTCATCGGCAAACTGCAGGTCGTGCAGCCGCGCGTAGGTGCCGCCGCGGGCGATCAATTCATTGTGCGTGCCGCTTTCGCGAATTTGGCCGTCCTCCAGCACGAGGATCTTGTCGGCGCGCCGGATGGTCGCCAGGCGGTGCGCAATGACAAAGGTGGTTCGCCCCACCATCAAATTCGCGAGGGCTTTTTGCACGTAGAGCTCGGATTCCGTATCAAGCTCCGAAGTGGCCTCGTCGAGAATAAGAATCGGCGAATCCTTCAGAATGGCCCGCGCGATGGCGATCCGTTGGCGTTGCCCGCCGCTAAGCCGCGTTCCGCGTTCTCCAATGACAGTATTGTAGCCGTTTGGCAGCGCCAGGATGAAATCCTCGGCCAGCGCGGCTTGTGCGGCGGCAATGACTCGTTCTTTGGGAACGTTGGTGAGTCCGTAACAAATGTTGTTCCACACGGTGTCGTAAAAGAGGATGTTTTCCTGGGTGACCATCGAGATTTGCTCACGCAACGACTTGATGGTGACGTCGCGGATATTCACGCCGTCAATCCGAATGTCGCCGGCGGTGGCCTCGTGAAACCGCGGCAATAGGTTCACCAGCGTGGTCTTCCCAGCCCCGCTCGAGCCCACCAGAGCGATTACTTCTCCGCACCGCGCCTGGAATTGAATACTTTCCAAAACTGCACCCGATTCGCTGTCGTAGGCGAAGCCGACATTTTCGAAAATGATCTCGCGCGAGAAGAGCGGGAGCGGCTTCGCGCCCGGCACCTCGCTTACCTCTTCCTGCCGGTCGAGATAAGTAAATACTTTCGCGCTGGCACCCAAGGCGGCTTGAAACTGCTGGTAAATGTAGCCAATGCGCTTGAGGGGCATGTAGGAATTGAACATGGCGTAGATGAAGGCGAGAAAGACGCCGGAGGTCATCAGGCCGTGCTTGATCTCGTCTCGCGCATATAACAACAGCAACGGAATAATGATGGCCCCGAGCAGATCCATCAGTGGTCCCGTGGCCGCTGCGGCTCGCACCCAGCGCATGTTTTCCCGCAAAAGCCTGCGGGCTGCCTCGCGGAACTTCTTGCTTTCAAATTCCTCCATGCCGAACGCCTTAACCACACGGTTTCCGCTGACGGTTTCCTGAAGAATCTGGCTTAAGTCCCCGAGGCGCGTTTGGCTGTTTTCTGAAGAGCGCCGAATTTTTCCGCCGAATTTGTTGACCGGCAGGACAACCAAAGGAAGCAAAACCGCGGCGCCAAGCGCCATCTTCCAATTGAGGTACACCATCATGCCAACAAAGACCACAAAGGTGAAGCCTTTCTGAAATATGTCTGCCAGATAATCGCTGAGCACAAGGCGGGCTCTCTCCACGTCGTTAATCACGGTAGAGATGACCCGGCCGGTGGGATGGTGTTGAAAAAAGCCAATGGGCTGACGAATCAGCCGCGCATAGACCTGGTTTCGCAGATCGGTGACCGCCGCCTGTCCAACGTGCTGGATCTGCGTGGCCCCCAGGTACTCCGCGAGAGCCTTCGAGAAGAAAAGAACAATGAGCGAGATGGAAAAGATTGGCCAAACGTTGTGGAAGGGCGGCTGCGGGAAGAAATCATTCAGGTAAATGACCCGGCGAGTTCCGGGTATGGTACCAAGCGGTAAAAGGGAGCTCGTGGCTGCTGGGTTCAGGACAAAATCCAGCGCCAATTTGACCATCAACGCCACTAAGCCTTCCGCGACCGCCACGAAGGCGACCAAAAGAATTCCCAGCGCTAGCCGGATAGAATAAGGCCGCACATAGCCGAGCAAGCGCTTCAATTGTGGCGGCAACGACCAAGCCACCTTTAGCCCCCTTTGCGTTTCTCTCCAGTTACGCTATTCGCGGCGCAGAAGCATGTCAAGTTTCCCTGGCGCGCGAGGCGCGCGGAGGAAGCGGCGAACGCAGGGCTCCGGCTACTTTTCGATGTCGCGGTGCACGACCTTCGCCGAATAGCCACGCTTCCTGAGCGCCTTTTCAACCGATTCCGCCAGCATCACCGAGCGATGTTTCCCCCCAGTGCATCCGAAAGCAATGGTCAGATAGCTCTTGCCCTCGCGAATGTAATGCGGAATCAAATAGGTCAGCAGGCTTTCGATGCGGCGCAAAAATTCGCCGGTTTGCGGGAAGGAGCGGATGTATTGGCGGACTTTTGGGTCCGTGCCATTGTACGGGCGCAAGCGCGGAACAAAATGCGGGTTGGGCAGGAAGCGCACATCAAAGACCAGATCCGCATCGGAAGGCACGCCGTAGCGATAGCCGAAGCTGACCACCGATACCAGCAACGGGCGCGTGTCCGGATTTTTGAAGCGGGTGGTCACAAAATGACGAAGCTCGTGCACATTGAACTGTGTGGAATCGATGACCACATCTGCCAGTTTTCGTATAGGCTCCATCAGCGCGCGTTCATGGCCTAAACTTTCGCGCACGGAGTAATTCTTTCCGAGGGGATGCGGTCGACGCGTCTCGCTGTAACGCCTAAGCAGCGCATCTTCGTTCGCCTCGATAAAGACCAGGGTGATGGGATGATCTCGTTTGAGGTGTTTCAGCAGCGCCGGCAACTTTTCGAGTTGCAAGCCCTCGCGCGCATCCACAAGCAATGCCGCGCGCGCAAAGTCGCCTTCGCCGGCCGCATGAAGTTCCGCAAAGATAGGGATGAGGTCAACCGGAAGGTTGTCCACACAATAGAAGCCCATGTCCTCGAAAGCGCGGAGCACGGTGCTTTTTCCTGAGCCGGAGAGCCCAGTGAGGATGACGAGTTGCCGCGTGTCCCGTCGGGTTCGCGTGGGCGGCTTCACAGGCGAGCGGCTCAGCTTTTTACACGACGCTGATGAGTGCTGGGGATGCGCATATCCTCGCGGTATTTCGCCACCGTGCGCCGAGTGACGTGGATTCCGGCATCATCCAGCTTCTTGGCGATTTGCTCGTCGGTAAGCGGCTTCGAGGAATCCTCTTCCTCGATCATTTTCTTGACCAGCCGCTTCAACGTCAGCAGCGACATGTCGCCGCCTTCCGGCCCGTTCACCGATTCGCTGAAGAACGAGCGAAGCTCCAGAACGCCTTGCGGCGTGTGCGCGTATTTGCTGGCTACGGCGCGGCTTACCGTGGAGGGGTGCACGCCGACTTCCTCCGCCACTTCCTTGATCATCATGGGCTTGAGCGCGTCAGGACCTTGATCCAGAAATTCGCCTTGCCGCGCAATAATGGACTGGCACACGCGCAGAATGGTGTGCTTGCGCTGCTCGATGTTTTTCATCAGCTGCACGGCGGCGGTAAAGCGTTCCTTGACGTAGTTGCGCACATCGCGGTCGGCGGCATCCTTGACCAGCAGGCGGCGATAGGTCGGACTTAAGCGCAGCTGCGGCATGTCGTCTTCGTTAAGGTACGCCTGCCATTGGCCATCCACTCTGCGGAAGTACACATCCGGCTCGACCAGCCGCGGTTCGCTCTTGTTGTAGCGCAGCCCGGGCCGGGGATCGAGTTTCTTGATGACGTCGATCGAGCGCTTCACCACTTCCAGCGGACGGTTCAGCGCCCGCGCAATTTCTTTGAGTTGGTTGGATTGCACTTGCTTGAGATGTTCGGAAACAATTTGCTGCGCCAGAGTGTTTTGCGGATCGAACGCTTTTAATTGCAGCAACAGACACTCGCGCAAATCGCGCGCGCCTACCCCGATAGGATCGAATTCCTGAACCACCGCCAGCGCGTCGTCCAGGTCGTCCTGGGAATACTTTCCGTTTTCCGTGAGCTCTGCGGGCGAGGCCGTCAGATAGCCGTTCTCATCCAGGTTACCGATGATGTTTTCCACGACCTGGCGGACCGCGTCGGAACAAATCGTGACGCTCAATTGCCACTGGAGATGATCGGTCAGACCCGTCGGCGAAGAAAGGAACTTTTCGAACGAAGGCCTTTCGGAAACCTCGCGCTCCTGCGACTGGCCTCCGTCACCGCCCGTATCGAGGTATTGGTTAAAGAACGTGCCGACGTCGAACTCGTCGAAAAGATTCGGTTCCGGCTTCTCCGGAACTTTCTCGGTTTCCTCTTTTAGGAAATTTTCGTCGCTGTAATTGTCGGCCTGCGTGGGCTCTTCGCTCTGCTCCTCGAGCACCGGGTTGGCGATCATCTCCTGATTGATCATCTCCTTCAGCTCGAGCCGGTTCAGCGCCAGCACGCTGACCATCTGCACAAGGCCGGGCGTCAGAATCTGCTTCTGCGCCACCTTGAGGTTGAGTTTGAGTCCCTGCCAAGCCATCTATGCGCTCGTCTCTTCGTTCGCTCGAGTCAGTTGAGCCGGAAATGATCACCGAGATAGACGCGCCGAACTTCGGGATCGGCGCTGAGCTCTTCGGGGCGACCTTTCCTGAATATTTTCCCACTTTTCAGGATGTATGCGTGATCGGTTACGCTAAGAGTTTCGCGGACGTTATGATCGGTAATCAGCACGCCAATCCCCGACTTAGCCAAATCCCGGATAATTTCCTGGAGGTCCTTTACCGTAAGAGGGTCGATCCCCGAAAACGGTTCGTCAAGAAGAATAAAAGAAGGCTGCAGCGTGAGGGAACGGGCAATTTCGAGCCGGCGGCGTTCCCCGCCCGAAAGTGTGTAGGCTTTACTCATCCTGACCGTTTCGAGCCCCACTTGCACGAGCAACTCCTCCAGCCGATCGCGCTGCTGCTCCGGCGTAAGCGGGAGAGTTTCCAGCACCGCGAGCAAATTCTCTTCACTGGTAAGTTGCCGAAATACCGAGGGTTCCTGGGGAAGATAGCTGATTCCACTGCGGGCCCTAAGATACATGGGCAAGTCGGTGATTTCGTCGCCGTTCAGCAGCACGCGGCCGGAGTCGGGCCGGGCGAGACCGACGAGAATGTAGAACGTTGTCGTCTTTCCTGCGCCGTTCGGGCCGAGCAGCCCGACCACTTCACCCTGACCGATCTCCAGTTCGACGTCGTCAACGACTTTGCGGCCACGGTAAGACTTGCTTAACTCGAGGGCCTGGAGCTTCAGCATACCTCGTCATTTCTCGACTCGGTGCTTCGTCAACGTCCGCGAACCTTTTTCTGAGTCCACAATGATCGTATCATCCGCTAAAAAGAAGGTCAATTGACGGCCACTTGTAGTTCCTTCCGACGCGTCAAATATCGTGGGATTTCCGCCGGTCATAACCAATTTTCCGTCAATGGCCGTGTATTCCCCTCGCTCCGCTGTAGCTCTCCTGGTTCCCTGCTCCACCATCACCCCGCCGGTAGCGACGGCGCGGCTGATTTGTTGCGCACCCGCCGTCGCCGAAGCTGCGGCTCCGCCGGGAGCGGTAGGGGCTTTTTCGCTGCGCGTAAAATACAGGTCCATTTGCGGTGCTCGAATTCCTTGCTCGGAGGACTGCGCGACCACGTCCTTTCCCAGGTGCGCCCGGTTTTCCGCGTCGTTATAAGTCAACGTGCCGGCGGTGATGTGCCAGAGCTTTACCTTGTTGGGCGCTCTGTCGTGAACCGTCAACGCCCGGGCCGGGGTTATTCCCGTTCCCGGGCTCTGCGGAAATACCGCGCGAACATTTCCTGAAGCATTCAGGGTCTTCGCATCGCGGAGCAATTCGATCGAGTCCGCTTCCAACACCGAATCGCCTTGCCACAACCGCGCGTGGCCCATATAAAGGGCCCTGCCGGTCTTGGAGTTCGCGCGCAGCGTGTCCGCCGAGATATTTGCCGGCATGGCCGCCAGCTGCAGGCTTGTGCCTTTCGCCGCAAAGTCGCTCGACTGTACGCCGCCCTCCGCACGGATCTCCCCCGAGCTTTGCACAAAGGTAAGGCGCGCCGCCCGCGTTTCCGTGGTCGCATCACGCACGAGCGCGTTCCCCGCGAGCGTAGCCGTTTGCGCGGACCGCACAAACACAACGTGGTCCCCTTGGGCGCTTCGGTCGCCTTCCTTAAGCCTCACCTCTCCATGCAGTTCGATTTGCGACCAGCCGCCACTCCCCAGCAACTGCGCGCTCCCATCCTGAGCAGTTGCCGTCTCGGCCGGCTTGCCCGGCAACGCTCGATCTGTCACCACGTGGCCCGAAGCAACAAGTTGATTTGCTCTTCCGTTCGCGCCGAACGTGAGCTCCAGCTTGTCGGCGGTTAGTTTTGTTCGCGCTGGTCCAGCTTCTGCCGGAGATGCTGACCTAGCTAGCTGTGGCCCTGGGTCCGTCCATTCCAATGTGCCCCGCGCCAGGGTTTCCGCTCGTTCCAGGGCGCTGCCCTCACCCTTGTTTCGCTCGGCAAATTGCACAAGCAGCGCACTGGTTTCGAGCGTTCTCGATTCGCCCGTTTTCTCCATCTTTGACTTCAGCTGCACGTCCCCCCGCAGATTCAATTCCTTGATCTCGTTGCGTCGCGGCCGCAGTTCCATCGAGGCATTGTCCGCGATGAAATCATCCGCATCGTTTCCGTTCTCTCGAGAACCTTTGACGCCGCCTGCGGCTTCCATTCTTGTCAGCCATCCCTCGGGTGTGAAACTGGCGGTAAAGGTTTTCCCGGTCAAATGTATGCTGTCATCCTTTTCATGGGAGTCCAGCTCGGGTTCTTTTCCGTCAGCGCCCGCAGTCGCGACCAGTCTTTCTGCGTGGAATGTTTTGTCGAGGGACAGCCGGATTTCCCCTGCACGTAGCCGCGCGCTCACCGTCTGCGCCTGTACCTGTCCGCGAAGATGCATCACTCGCGAGTCGCGCTCGAAATCCGCGCTGCTCGCATTCACACGAACAGGCTCAGGGACGGTCGTCCCAGAGGTCTGGCTCTTTTGCGTGGCCTTGCCAGGGACCAACAGGAAACCGACATCTCGCAACAGCCGCACCGCCCCTTCCTCCGACCGGTACTCCACGCCAATCGCATCTCCTTGTCCGTTGGGGAAAACGAATTTCACGGGCTGGTCGGACTTTGCGATTCCCGTCTGGCGATTGAACGTGACCCCGCGGGTCTCCACATGAACTTTTTCTGCGGTCGTTCCACGACTTTCTTGCGCCCGTTCAGCGACCTCGGCGCTTTCTAGCTCGAGCTGAACCTCGCCGCTGCACACGATGCTTTGTCCGTCTTTTTCGTACTCGCAACTATGCGTGTGTATGACGTCGTGCCGCGCTCCGGTTTTTCCGAAAATCGTGATTTTGACGTCTTCCAGCAGGCTCGCGGCATTGTCTTTAAAGTTCGTCGCTTTTGACGCCTCTACCGTGAAAAGCTTTTGCGCGCCGAGGCCCTTGGAAAAGGTAAGTTTGCTCTCCTGTCGCGCGACACCTGCGGGCGCCGGCGGCGGGGCTTTCTCCTTTTCTCGGTGCGCCACCCACTTGTGGTCCAGGTACACCCCCACCGTAAGCAATGCCAGCAAGCATGCCGTGGCAGCCGACCAGCGCGCCCACCTGGCCGCTTCGCTTCGCTTCATGCTTTCAGTTAAGCAAAATTTCGGAGTGCTGTATACAAAGGCGCGTTATCGGGCGCGATTGCCGCTTATCGGAGCGCTCAATGCAAGGGAGAATGCTTACGCTTTGCCGGCCTTCACACGCGACGCTGGCGCTGGCCGGTAGCCGGAGCACCGGCAATCGGGGTAATTGCACTTGGCTGGGCCGGTTCTCTTACGTTGGAAAATTCCCGCATGGATGCTCTTGCCGTGACCGCATGTACACAGCTTGATCGACGTCTGGGCGCGCTTCATAACGCCAGGATTCCTTTCGTGTGGCGCGTGGGCAGAGCCGGGAGCGGACAGCATTGTACTGCGAGCCGTAGCCCGGCGTCGCGCCAAATTTGACTTGCAAAAGATCCGGTGCTTAGGGAAGGGAAGGTGGGTGGGCAGCTCGCAAAGCTAACTATCCTGCTGATTCCGCAGTTGCCGTATTGGGCAGGATTCCTATATTTGCCGCTGCCACGCTGTCGCGGTGGGTGTTTTTCACCAGATACATGGCTTCGTCAGCGAGGTGGAGCAACCCTTCCTTGGTGCGCGAGTCGACCGGGTAAGATGCAACGCCAAGGCTGGGCGTCAGACGGATCTTCAGTCCTTCTTTTTCCAGCCAGACGCTCTCCCGGATCAGCTTGTGCAAGCGGCGCGCGACATTGAGCGCATTTTCCTTGGATGTTTGCGGCAGCAAGAGCACAAATTCGTCTCCGCCATACCGAAACGCAAAATCAATCAATCGGCAGTGCACCTTCAACGCGTTTCCGATTTCCGCCAGCAGGCGCGATCCCACCAGGTGCCCATGGGTATCGTTGACCATCTTGAAATGGTCCAGGTCGATGAACACCAGCGAAAACTCGTAGTTGTACCGTTGCGAGCGGTAAATCTCGGTCTCCAGGATGAAGCTCATGTGCCGCGCGTTGTAGAGCGTCGTGCAATCATCCCGGATGGTCAGGTCGTGAATTTTCTTGACGTGGCGAGCGTTTTCGAGCGCGATGGCGGCAAAATCCGAGAGCGCCTCGAGCAGTTTCAGGTCCCGCGGATCGAACCCGCCAGGCCCGACGCAATTGATCAGCTCGATGACACCCAGGCAGGTGTCCCGAAAACGAACCGGCACGGCAACGATCGATTGCGTCTCGGTCTTGGTCTTTTCGTCAACTTTGGAGAAGAACCGCGTGTCTTTGGAGGTATCGGGCACAACCACCGTTTCGCCGTGCTGCGCCACCCAGCCGGCAATGCCTTGACCCATTTTGATGCGTACGTCGCGCAGGGCTTGCGAGGCCTTCCCAACCGCCAGCTCGAAATACAGTTCCTGTTTTTCTTCATCGAGAAGCAGTAATGACCAGTTATCCGGGCGCAGGAATTCGTCAATCTTCTCCATGATCGTCCGGAGGACCTGGTCGAGCTGTAGTGAGGAGGTGAGCGCCTTCCCCAGTTCCTGGAAGACCGCTACCTCCCCTTTTTCACGTTCCGACGACCTCGCAACGTTGCGCCGCCGTTCTACAGCCGGAAACTGTTTTACTTCTTCCACGCGTCAGTGCGCCCTGCCCTTTGTGGTTTTACAACCTTCTGTGTTTTCTATCGTGCACACTACCGTGTCCCGGCCTGCAAAAGCCAGTTCAGGTCCCCCAAACACAAATCGACCCTCCTACGCCCGAGGGCGGCGAATCCACCTCAGTATAGGCCCCTGTTAAAAAAAGACGCAATATGCTTGTGGTACAGGAGTGGCCATCTCGCTATCTTCGCGGGCGATTCAGGGTCTCTCTTTCCACAACCCGCCAACTCATTCATTTGACAGTACCTTCTCGCCCCGCCTATAGTCCGTCAAGGGCTTGTGCCGCTGCCCGCCGCACGCCCACTTTTGCTCGATGAGGAACAGGTCGTTTCCATGGCCAGGGGAAAATTCGGCGAACGCCTGAAGCGCGAGCGGGAACTCCGTGAAGTTTCCCTGGATGAATTAAGCAAGGCCACGCGTATCAGCAACCGCTTCCTCCTGGCTCTGGAAAACGAAGATTGGGGAAAACTCCCCGGCGGCGTTTTCGGTCATGGCTTTGTGCGCAGTATTGCGCGCTATCTCGGCCTCTCCGAGGAGGCGCTCCTCGGCGAATACGACTCGGCCCGCGCCGAGAATCTACCTTCCACCCCTCCCAAGCCGGAGCAGCCCATTCCGTCTTCCTCCCGGTGGATTCCCGCGGTCGTCTTTTTGGGGGGCCTGCTCCTGCTCGTTTTAATTTTCTATTCGGGCCGGTACGGATGGCGCCACATCGGTGCGTATCGCGCTGCGAAGCAATCCGCGGCCGCCCCGGCTCCTTCTGCCGATGTACCCCTCGAGCTTTCCGTTTCCACCTCGGCGGCGACGCATGTTCGTGTCATTGCGGATGACAAAGTCCTGTTGGACTCCCAGGTGTACGCCGGCGATACCCGCCATTTCACCGCGAAACGCCAGTTTGACGTCACCGCCACGAACTCCGCGGCCGTGTTGCTGCAATTGAACGGCAGACCAATGGCGCCCCTCGGTCCGCCGGGAACCTTCGGTAGAATGGTATATACCCAGAAGGACTTGAGGCAGGCAAACGGTGGAGACTCTAAGCCCTGAAGTTGTGGAAGACCTTCGGCACGGCCGGGCCACGCGTGAACGTAAATTTGCGGTTTGCACAGGCGGCGCGCATCTCCAGCCCGCGGACCGCGCAGAGCTTCTTGCCGTTCTGGCAGGCGACACTGACGAAATGATCGCCACCCGCGCCGGTGAGGCCATCCTCTCCGCCCCGCTGGAGTCTTTTGTCGAGGCTATCAAGCGGGAAAACGCCTTGCCTGCTCTGTTTGCCTATGCCTCACGGCATCTGGCCGACAAGCCCGGCATCTCGGACGCGCTGGTCGAAAATAAGAATTGCCCTGCAGAGCTTCTCGTTCATGTCCTACGCCATCTTTCAGATGTCGCAACGCAGACCTTAGTCGAGGACCTCGACCGCGTTAGCGCATCTCCCGCGCTCGCCGCTGCTCTCGAGCATTCCCCCTCCCTGACCCCTGAACAGAAAAATCAGCTTCGCGAACTTCACGGGCCCGCCCATCCCATCGACGAGGCTGCCCTGGCCGACGCCGCTGCCGCCGCGGAACCGGACGCCGAGCGCCGGCAAACTCTCATTCAGCGCATCGCCAAAATGACGGTTGCCCAGCGCGTGCAATATGCCATTAAGGGCGGCTCCGACGCGCGCCGCACGCTCATCCGCGACGCCAACAAGGTCGTCCAGCGCGCCGTGTTGCAGTCCCCGCGCCTGACGGATCAGGAAGTCGAAGCATTCGCCGCCATGTCCAGCCTCACCGATGAAGTTCTCCGGTTGATTGCAGGCAATCGCGCGTTTCGCAAGAACTATGTGGTTGTGCGCCATCTCATCAACAATCCCAAAACTCCTCTGGACGTAACCCTGCACATGTTGCCCATGCTGAATCCCCAAGACCTCAAGCGCCTTACAACCAATAAGAATGTTCCTGAGACGCTGCGCACAACGGCCGCGAAGCTTCAGCGTACTCGAGCCGAACAGAAAAAGTAATTCGTACTGCATTTCTCGAGGCATCCCCGGGGCGTATTCCTTTCCACCTCGGCGGTCCACTGCTATCTTCCGCTTCTCCCCGCCGTCCATCCGAGTAGTCTCGATCACCCTCTTCGGCTTACAATCGGACAGCAATCAGGAGGCCTTCAGGTGTCCCTGTTCCGCGAGCTTCGCTCTCCCAGCTGCGTTTTGGTCTCGTCGCTGATCTTTCTGTTCGCCATTGCTGTCGGTTCGTTCCCGGTAAACAGCGCGAGCGGGGACGAAAGGAAATCCGTCGATCCTTGGCCCAGTTCGCAGACGCTAGAGCCTGCCAAGCTTGCCAAAATGCTCACCGACAAGTATTTGTCGGTTCCGACCGTGGTTTTTGTCGGCTTTCGTTCCCTCTATGTTGGCGGCCACGTGCCGGGCGCGGCTTTCCACGGCACCGCCTCGACCGATCAGGGCCTTGCGGAATTGCAGGCGTGGGCGGCCACAGTTCCGCGCTCGACCGATCTCGTCATCTACTGCGGCTGCTGTCCGTTCGATAAGTGCCCCAACATCCGCCCTGCGTACACCGCGATGAGCAGCATGGGCTTCAAGAAGCTCCGCGTGCTGACCATCCCGACGAGCTTCGCCGTCGATTGGGCCGGGATGGGCTACCCCATGCAGAAGGGCATGTAGCAGGCTCCATCTTCGTTTTAAACTTAGGCCTTGCCGGCTAAACCTCAAGCTTCGGATGCTCGAGATGAAATCCCGTGGCCTGTTGATACGCCTGCGCAAACGCCAGTAATTCCGCTTCGCCATACAACTTTCCGAGGAACGTCACGCTTGTTGGCGTTCCGGGGCCGCCGGAATTTTGAAAATCGCCGGGATCCTCCGACAGTGGCTTCGGTGCGTCCTCTCCGCGCAGCCCATTCGGCAGAATCACTGACGGGTGGCCCGTCAGGTTTGTGATCATCAGTTGTGGGCTTCCGTTCGTCGGCGCCACAATCACGTCCAGGTCTTCCAGCACTTTCGCCATCGCATCCATCAACAGCTTGCGCGCGCGCGCCGCCTGGATATACTCCACCGCAGGGATGAACCGCGCCGCGCGAAAGGTGTTTGGCCAGTCGTAGTCTTTCTGCGAAGTCAGAAGCTTGTCTCTTCCCGTGCGCGTCAGCTCATCAAACGCGGCTGCTGCCTCTGCGGTCAGCATCACCGTAATCGCGCTGTACGGAAATTTTGGCAGCTCTACGGGAATCAGGTTCACGCCCATCTCGCGCAGTTTCACGAGCGCCGCGTCATTGTATTTTCGGTCGTACTCCGCGCGTGCCCGCGCGAATTCTCGCCGCTTCTTTTGTTCATCGCGCTGCTTCTGCTCTTCGGGTGTCTTCGCCGGCTCCTCCTTTTCTTCTTGCGGCGGCTCGGGCTTTCGTTCGAAATCCGCCTTCAAATAACCGACGCGCAACTTTCGCCAATCCAGATTGGCGTCCCAGTTAAAGGCTGCCGGCTGCACGGTGCGATCCTTCCCGTCTCTGCCGTAGATCGCATCGAGCACCAGCGCGCAATCTTCCACCGCCCGGCAAATTGGTCCCAGCTTGTCCATGCTCCAGGAAAGTGCCATCGCCCCCGTCCGCGGCACCAGCCCGAACGTTGGCCGCAGTCCGGTGCAGCCGCAGCGCGTCGAAGGCGACGCAATCGACCCAAGCGTCTCTGAACCGATGCTAAAGGCCACGCATCCTGCCGCCGTAGCCGAGGCGGGCCCCGCCGACGACCCGCTCGACCCCTGACTCGTGTTCCACGGATTCCGCGTCACCCCGGCAAACCACACGTCCCCCTGCGCCAGCGCTCCCAGCGTCAATTTCGCTACGAGCACCGCGCCTGCCTCATCCAGGCGCTTCACCACCGTGGCGTCCTCGTCAACCATCTGATTTTCGAATCCCCCGGCACCCCACGTTGTGCGATAACCCTTCGTCGCCAGCAAATCTTTTGCTCCCCAAGGCAACCCGTGCAGCGGCCCGCGGTATTTTTCCGCCGCAATCTCTGCATCCGCTTTCTTCGCCTGCGCCAATGCGCGCTCTTCGGTCAGCGTCACCACAAATTTCAGCGTCGGGTCATATTTCTTCAGTCTCTGCAAATACATTTGCGTTAGCGCCGCCGACGAAACCTTCTTCGTTCGCACCAATTCTCCCAGCTCTCTCGCGCTTCGAAACGCCAAGTCCTCCAGACTCTTCGGTACTGCCGCCACGTTTGACGCTTTCGAAATCCGCATTGCTTTACGCTCGGTTTCGAATTTCACTCCTGGCAGCACCGGGTCAAACAGCAGCGCGGGATCCACCGAATTCGGAATGTGCAGCTTGTAAACCTCTTCGTAGCCCTTGGCGTGAACGTTCAGGTCGGCGAGCATCATTTCCTTGTATTCATCCGCGATGGGCACATCCGCGATGGCCGCGGCGTTGTCGATCATCTCTTTCGTAATTTTTGCCGCGCCTTGTGCTTGCGCCTGCGCCCACAACACTCCCGGGAACAATGTTCCCGCCAAACCCATCCCGGAGCAGGTCTTCATGAAATTTCGCCGGTCCAGCATCTTTATCCTCCGCGTTAGCCACGCTTGCGAGCGCGCGTAACATACCACATGACGCGGCTGCCCACCGCCCATGGAAATGCGGGAATGACCCCGTCAGCCGCAGCGTCTTTGCTCAAGTGTAGGGAATCCCGTATCATGCCCTTACCTTGAAAGGAGTGCGATGAAACTCTTCGTAAAGGTTTTTGTATTTTTACCTCTCTTGCTCCTTGCCTCCGCTTTCCAGCCAACGCCCGCCGGCGGGCGGTCTGCCGGACAGGACCTCGTCCTCAAGGCCGCAGACATCACTCCCAAACTCTTTCCCGAACACGTCTTTTTCCGCGGTCAGGTGGCTCCGGCGCAACTCCGCAATACTGGCGGCGTGCATTTTGCCGATGACCTTTACCTTCTGGCGGGTCTCGTGGACAGCTCTGGCTACTCCACAGCCATCAAGGAGAAATACCAAGGGTATTTGCTCAGCGAGGTGAATCTGGAAATCGGCGGCCAGGCGTTGAAGCCCGGTGCTTACGGCTTCGGTTTTGTGGGTGGGAAATTCATCCTGATGGACCTGGCAGCCAATAACCTCATCGAAGCCGCCGGGCAACGCGACGCCGAAATGAAGCGCCCCGTCCCGCTTCAAGTCTTGGCCTCCGCTAACGCCGGAAGCTATCGCCTTCACGTGGGCCGCGATTACATCGAATTCCGACGCGCCAACTGATCCGCTAGGCCCTCGGAGGCTTGCGTACTTGAAAAGGGGCCGATTTCTTTACGTCTTCTGCTCCGGCGTAACGGCTCTCGAGCCAGCAGGGCTTGAGCCCCTCCGGCAAACTCCTTTGCCAAAGGAAAACCCGGGCTGATCTCTTCCTCGAGCCCGGGCTCTCGTCCGTACGCTCAACCGGGAGCGCCCGCGGCGCTCTTCTGCCGCTAATCCTTGTCGTACTTCAGGCACATCTCCAATTGCCGGATCGCTTCATCGGTTGCCTTCAACGCCTCTACGCGGTGTCCTCCAAAATCATGCGCGGCGTGTTCCATATGTTCCTTGGCCTGGCGCAAGGCGGCGAGCGCCTCGCGGATTTGCGGATGAGGTTCCGCGGGAGTGCCTGCCGATGGCGTCGCGGGCAGCGCATTGGCCTCAGGAGCTGCCGGAACATTCGCCTTATGCGGCGCCGCAGGCGTCGAGGAAAAGAAAGCAAACGCTAGCCTAGAACCAAGGATCCAACTGCCAAAAGACCGAGAATTCTTACTTTCATGAACCGCTCCTCCTTGTCCGGATTTCGGCTCGGACCGCCGGGATTTGCCCCATTCCCCGTCGGCATGACGTCGCCCATCACGACGCTGGAGGGTGACGGCCATGCTGCATCGAAGCGGAAACGCATTTCTCAGGTTGGTGGGTTCCCTGAGTTCTTTCTGTTTTAAAGCATCTTATCGGCGGAATCGGCGCGCTCCCGTGTCATCGCGCAGCCAGCCATAGCACTTGGCCGCTCGTCGGATTCTTGCAGCCAGCAGGCATGCGTGGTCGACGGCGGCTACGGCGAATTCGTCAAATGAGGCGTTGGTGCGCTTCACTGGGGCCGAGGGATCCGCCGCCAAGCCGCGGAATCAGTTTCGATGAGCGGTTCCAATGAGTTTGGTTCTGCTTCCAGCGCTCGCGGATCCCTTCGAGGAATTTTTGCTTGTCCTTTTCCATCAGCCGGACGAGGGCTTGGTTTTCCGTTTTCTCGTGCCGCCCGGCCCACAGCACCATTTCGGTCAGCACTGGCGCAAGATCAATCCCTTTTGGCGTCAGCCGGTAAATGAGCTTTCGCCCGTCGGAGGGATCGCTCTCGGTCCGGATGATTCCATACGCTCCGAGCTTGCGCAGCCGGTCGGCCAATATGTTCGTCGCAATTCTTTCGTGGGAGCCTAGAAATTCCTTGAACCTTTGCGACCCGAGCAACATCATGTCCCGGATGATCAGCAGCGACCAGCGGTCGCCCAGCATCTCGAGCGAAGCATTCAGCGGGCAGCCCGACCGCCACTTTGGCTTTCTCTTTGCCATTGTTTCACACTAGCATTTTTAACTTGCATTTTGCAAGTGACTTGGGCACACTTACGACGCCAGGTCTCGCCGCCGCGCCGGAGGATGCCCATGACTCACGCAGCAACAAAACCATCGCAGGCCCGGCAACTCGAACCACCGCGCTTCGAAAACGGCAAAGCCTTGCTCATCGCCGGGCTGCGCAGCGATTACACCCCCGAATCCATGAACGACCTTCCCGTTCAATGGCAGCGCCTTGTCCCGCACCTCGGGAAAATCCCCGGACAGATTGGCCGCACTGCCTATGGCGTGAGCTGGTGCCCGGAGAACTCGCCGGCCATTAGCTACCTTTGCGGAGTCGAGGTCTCCGATTTCTCGAGCCTTCCCCTTGAATTCACGATTGTCAGCATCCCCGCACAACGTTACGCGGTCTTCTCTCATCGCGGGCACGTTTCCCGGATTCGCGAGACCATCGAAGCCATCGGTAGCAAGTGGTTCCCCGAATCCGGCCAGGAACCCGCACGACGATCCGGGGAAGAGCCGGATTTCTTCGAGCGCTACACCGAACAATTCGATCCGCGCACCGGAATGGGCGGAATGGAAATCTGGATACCGGTCAAATGCTAAGGGGATCTCATGAGTTCGGGCGTTCCTATCTCTTCGCAGGCAGCGCCGCCGGTAGAGCCGCCTTCCATTCCAACAGGCGCGCGGTGGTCCGGGCGCGCCCTGGAGCGCGCTCTTCGTATTGTTCCGCCGTCTGACGGCATCACCAAAGTGATGAAGATTTCCGCCGTGCTCGTAGCAAGCGCTCGGCTCGGCCTTTTGGGAAAATCGTATTGTCGCGATCGGCATCAGCCTGCTCGTGGGCACCTTCCTCTGGGTTATTCCAGGCGCCTCGATTCTGGGAGCGAGCCGGCTGACCCGGCGGCGCCGTTGCAATCCTGCGGGAATCCGCTCCGCCAAACGCTGTTCCCGGTTTATTTTGGCGTACTCGTGTGGCTTGGACGGTATTTCCGCGAAGCCCGCTTGCGCGCGCTGCTACCCTTGCGAAGTTGATTTGATTCCGTTTCAGGCTCTTGGTAAGAAAGAGAGCCTGAAAAAAGGGAGAGGAGCATTTCATGAGCAAAGTTCGCGTGCTGGTGGGGACAAGGAAAGGTGCGTTCATTCTGACGGCGGACGGCAAACGCGAAAAATGGACCGTCAGCGGCCCGCATTTTGCCGGCTGGGAGATTTATCACATGAAAGGATCGCCCGCGAGTCCCAACCGCATTTACGCCTCGCAGACCAGCGGCTGGTTCGGGCAGATTATCCAACGCTCCGATGACGGTGGCAAAACTTGGATCCAGCCGGGAACACCCCCGGGCGAATCCACCACGGGGCCGGGAGGAGCGCCCAAGGCCGAAAGCAACAAATTCGTCTACGACACTTCCGCGGAAACCGGCAAGCCCCTCACCACGCACCAATGGTACGACGGCACGCAGCATCCGTGGGAGTTCAAGCGCGTCTGGCACATTGAACCCTCGCTCACCGAACCAGACGTCGTCTACGCCGGTGTCGAGGATGCCGCCATCTTCCGTTCGAAAGACGGCGGCAAATCCTGGCAAGAGCTTTCGGGACTTCGCGGCCACGGCACGGGTCCGCAGTGGCAGCCAGGCGCTGGTGGCATGTGTCTGCATAGCATCCTTCACGATCCCAGCAATCCTAAGCGCATGGTCATCGCCATCTCTGCCGCGGGCGCGTTTCGAACCGACGATGGCGGCAAAACCTGGAAGCCCATCAACAAAGGCCTGCACTCGCAATACATTCCCAATCCCACCGCCGAAGTGGGCCATTGCGTCCATCACATCGCGATGAACGGAACGCGTCCCAACGTTCTATTCATGCAAAAGCATTGGGACGTGATGCGCAGCGACGACGCGGGCGACAGCTGGAAAGAAGTCAGCGGCAATCTGCCCACCGACTTCGGCTTCGTCATCGACGTCCACGCGCACGAACCGGAAACTATTTACGTCATTCCCATCAAGAGCGACGGCGAGCATTACGTGCATGAAGGAAAGCTGCGTGTGTATCGCAGCCGCGCCGGTGGAAACGAATGGGAGCCTCTGACCAAGGGCCTGCCGCAGAAAGATTGCTACGTCAACGTGCTGCGCGACGCCATGGCCGTCGACTCGCTGGAAAAATGCGGCGTCTATTTCGGCACCACGGGCGGGCAGGTTTATTGCTCCGCCAATGCCGGAAACAGTTGGAAGGCCATCGTGCATGATTTGCCGGCCGTCTTGTCCGTCGAGGTACAAACGCTGCGATGACCGGCTCGCCCACAGGCAAGATCCGAATTATCCTTCCCCCGCATTTGCGCGGGCTGGCGCACGTCAAAGGAGAGATTTCCCTAGACGTCGCCGGCCCGCCCACGGTGCGCTCCGTGCTCGACGCGCTCGAAGCCACCTATCCGATGCTGCAGGGAACCATTCGCGACCACGTCACACAACAGCGGCGGCCGTTCTTACGCTTCTTCGCGTGCGAAGAAGATCTTTCTCACGAATCGCCGGACGCTCCCCTGCCCGACGCGGTGGTCTCCGGGAAGGAGCCGTTGCTCATTCTCGGCGCCATTGCCGGCGGCTGACGCGAGCCGCTGCACTTTTGCCGTCGCGAAAACCTCAGGTGAAGACCCTAACCTTTTCCCTATACTTTTGGGGCCTGCGCCCTCCCTTATGCGAGAGGACGGCTGCGCTATGGCTCACAGGGCACTTGGTGAGTCTAGCTCGATCAAAGACTCGCCTGGCGAGGCCAGCGCGCCGTCCCTTACGTGTCCACCGAGGACTGGCGCGCGCCTGGCCTGGCAACGATCGCAGCTCCGGGTGAGCCAGGCGCGCGTCAGGTACCCCGGTCGCTAGCGCGCCGAACCCGGGCCCTTGTCAGAGCGTGGCATGCGGCTTTAGCGCACAAACGGATAGATCTCGTCGGCGATCCAATAATTTTCGAAAAGGATTGCCAGCAGCGTACCCACGACCCAAACCGCCCAGCGTTGGCGGTTCCACGACGAAGTGCTGTTCTGAATCAGAATTTCCGTGAGATACCCCGCGCAATAGCAAAGATTCGCTAGCAGTGCCAGAACCATCATGATGCCCAGCGACTCCAGCGTCATCGCCGGTCGAAAATGCGGCCACGTTTTCGTCACCCAATCCAGGACGACCCCAAAGAGCGCCAAGTTGTAAAGCAGCCGGCGCGGCTCCCAGAATCGCGCCGCATCTCGAAGTCCTTTCCGCGATGATCCAGCTGCCGAGACAGTGATGGAGCTGGCTTCCGATTGGCCTGTTGCTTTCCGAGCGTCCGCCGATCCGGCGGCGGGCGATCCCGGCGATCGCTGCGAGTCTTGTTTGTCCATGCGCCGCGTGTCGCGGAAGTGCCTTGTCCAGCTTTCGTCGGTGGGTGCTCGACGGTGGAGCGCCGGTCTTTGCACGAGAATTCTTCCGAGTTCGCGCTCCATTCCGCCACGTACTCTATATTACAAAGTACTTCACGTCAACTCGTTTCTCGTGCGGTCTCACTCGCTTGGTCCGCCTTGGCTGCGCGGGCATTTTCACCAACCGTCACCAACCGGGCCGTTATCTGGGGGCTCCCGGTTTCGGCGGTATACTGAAGGGCCGAACCCCGAGCCCTTACCACTGACGGCTGACCGCCCGATACTGGAGTCGCGCCATGTGCCGCAACATCAAAACGCTTTTCCATTTCGATCCGCCGGTGACGGCCGAAGAGGTGCGCGCCGCTTCCCTGCAGTTCGTCCGGAAAATCACGGGCTTCCACCACCCGTCAAAAGCCAACGAGGCCGCGTTCAACGCGGCCATTGACGAGATCGCCCGCGCCTCGGTGCGCCTGTTGCAGTCTCTAGAAACCTCCGCTCCGCGGCGCCATCGCGAAGCCGAAGCCGCCAAGGCTCGCGCCCGCGCCGCCGCGCGGTTTGGCCCCGCCGCAGCCGACTGAGGCAGTCGTAAACAGTTAGATGAGGAGAATCCTCCCGACAAGCTCGGCAGGATGCATGCCCGCCGGCAATACACGACTCGGAACGAAGTGAGGAAATCTTCCTACTCACGAGCGGGTGATTCCGTAACGCCAAGGAAGGCGAAGAGAGCCGCATTTCAGAAGATTGCGCGCGTGAGAGTTTACTTGAAAGGTTCTGGGAAAGCAGTCCTTTTGACGGGGTTCGCGCGGTGAACCATAATGTCGCGGACCAGTCGGCAGCTCTCACATGCTGACTTTTTTAGGATACGCGTTTACGAGACAAGGATGAGGAGCATAAGATTGGGCCACCCATGGACGTTTGCCATGATGTCTTTGTATCCGGGATTGCGGGAGAGAATTAGCCTGAGGAGCTCATCAGGGAAGTAAGCTATCGGGGAGGCGGATATGTCACTGCGGCCGGTGAAGAGGCTGATACGGGCGAAGCCGACGGTGGAAGGCGCGGGGGTGCACCTGCGGCGGGCGTTCGGATTCGGCAACACGAAGGAGTTCGATCCGTTCCTGCTGCTGGACGATTTTCGCAATGACGTGCCCGCGGATTATCTGGCGGGCTTTCCGTGGCATCCGCACCGCGGCATCGAGACGATTACGTATGTACTTTCCGGTACGGTGGAACACGGAGACAGCATGGGGAATCGCGGAACGATTGCCGCGGGCGACGTCCAGTGGATGACCGCGGGCGGCGGGATCATCCACCAGGAGATGCCCAAGGGCGATCCCGCCGGGCGCATGCACGGGTTTCAGTTGTGGGCGAACCTGCCCTCGGCGCTGAAGATGACGCCGCCGCGCTACCAGGAAGTGAAAGCCGTGGAGATTCCCGAGATTACTGATGACGACGGGACGCAAGTGCGCGTGGTGTGCGGGAAGTTTTGGGGCAAGACGGGGCCGGTCGAAGGCATCGCGGCGGACCCGATTTATTTGGATGTGAGTGTGCCGCCGGGGCGGCGGAAGATGCTGCCGGTGGGAGTGACACGGCACGCGTTCGCCTACGTGTTCGCGGGCACGGGGAAATTCTGCAACGCCTCAGAACCGCTGGAGGTTCCGACGGAGCCAGTGGGATGGCTGGAAACCGCGCCTCCTCCCTCGGAGGCGGACAACCGGTCCCTCGTGCTGTTCGACCGCGGCGATGAGTTGATGGTGCAGGCGGGAGAAGAAGGAATCCGCTTCCTGCTGGTGTCGGGCAAGCCGCTCGAGGAGCCGGTGGCGTGGTACGGGCCGATTGTGATGAATACGCAGGAGCAGTTGCGCGAGGCGTTCCGTGAGCTAGAGCAGGGGACGTTCCTGAAGGCGCACAAGAAGGCAGCGCCCTTCGGTTCTGCCTCAGGGTGAACCGGCGCGAGTAAACGCGGGAAAGACAGCGCAGACGGAAGCCTCCCGTCACCCGGGCATTGTGTACGGAATGGCTCCGGTGTATGTTAACGGATACGCCGTTTGATTGAACCAAGAGCACGACAGTATGCCTGGCATGCGGAACCCGGCTCACCTGCAGGCGAACCCTACGCTGGCGGAAATGTGGCCAGCTGAGGGATACCATTACAGGAGAGACCACTTCTATGAAAGCTGTTGCTTCCAAGCTGCGCTTTCCAGGTTTTGCTCTGTTCGCCGCACTGTTCGCCCTTTTGTTGAGCCCTTTACTGGCCCCCGCGTTCAAAAAGACCGCGGGTTTCCTGTTAGCGCGAGGACAAGCGCCCGCGCCGAGTTCGATTAAGGTTGTCGACCTGATTCCAGCGAGCCTGAGCGGGGAAAGCAACCAAGATAGTGAGCCGTTTCTGGCGATTCAAAAGGACAATCCGCAAGTGATGGTGGCGTCGGCATTCACGCCCAACCCCTTTTCGATGACCGGGAATGCGCCGGTGTACGTTTCGCAGGACGGCGGGGTAAGCTGGGCGCTGAACGCGATTACGCCGGTGCCGCGAATGACCTGCGACATCACGCACGCGATGGCCACAGGTGAGAGTCATCCACGCGGCGATTTGCATGCCGGTACGCTCGATTGCTCGTCTGGCGTGATGCTCGACGAGTCGGAATCGGTCGATGTCGCCTCGAGCGCCACGATGAACGTGCAATCCATGCGCGGTAATGTGGACCAGCCGTTCGTGCGCGCGCTGGGTGTTTCGAGCGGCGACCGCATCTATGTCGGCGTGAACGATTTCAATCAGTCGAACGGGCAGACCGCGACCATCGATGTATCGGTAGACGGGGGCGCGACGTACAAATCGGTTCGCATTGAGAGGCGCAAAACCGCGGGGCAGGACGGTCCGTCGGTGCGGCCGGCGGTGGCGAACGACGGTACCGTGTACGCGGCGTTTTTCGGCTGGCGCAAATTTGACGGCAAGACGGCGACCAGCGACGTGGTGGTGGTACGGGATGATGCCGCGGCGACCGGCGCGAGTCCTTTTCAAGCGCTGACGGATCCTTCGGATAAGCTGCCGGGGCGAGTGGTTGTGAAGAACGCTTCCATTCCATGGTCCAACGCGCCGGCGCTGGGGCAGGAACGGATTGGCTCGACGCTTTCGATTGCAGTGGACCCGAACAAAAGCTCGATTGTGTATGTCGGCTGGGCAGACAAAGGCAGCAAGGGTGACATTTATACGCTGCATGTGAGGAATTCCACCGATCGCGGGGTGACGTGGTCGAAAGCGGACTTGCCGGGCACGACGATTCACAATGCGACGAATGTCGCGCTGGCCATCGCCAACAATGGCGTGGTGGGATTTCTGTACCAGCAATTGAGCGGCGGACGCTGGGTCACGCACCTGGTGCAATCGCACGATGGGTTCACCACGTCGCAGGACACCGTGCTGGCCACCGTTCCGGCCGATCAGCCGGCGGAGCAATTCCTGCCCTATTTGGGCGACTACGATTATTTGCTTTCGGCGGGGAACGAGTTTCGTGGGGTCTTTTGCGCGAACAACACCCCGAATTTTGCGGATTTCCCGCACGGCGTGACGTTTCAGCGGGCCGCGGATTTCGGCGCCAGGACGCTCAACGACGGCGCAGGCAACCTCGTGCCCATTTCCATCGATCCATTTTATTTTAGCGTTCCGGTGATCCCGTGAGCGCGTTTGCGCAAAAGGCGCGCGGGAATTGCTCGAAAGCGCGGGAGAAGGAGGCATCTATGAAGATTTCGTCAGTGCTCATGCGAAGCAGTCTGTGGGGAGCCGGTGTGTTGCTGGCTTTGTGCGGCTCGACGAATGCCGCAACGTCGCAGGCCACGGACAACCAAGCCACGTTGATGGGCAAAGCAAGCATCGTTTTCTCGGGAACGGTGAGTCAGCTCGCCGCCACTTCGTTTGCGGACGTGCCCAAGTCGGCGCAGACGATTGTCGTGCGCGTGGATGCGATCCTGAAAAAGCCCGCGGCGGTGTCGTTGAAGAGGGGCGATAGCGTCACGGTGGACGCAAAAGATGCCTCCGCGTTCCAGGAAGGAACGCGCGCAACTTTCTATACCGACGGTTGGATTTTTGGCTCGGGCGTCGCGGTAAAAGAGCTGGGGCATGTGCTGGGTAACACAAATGAGCCGGTTCCGCCGCCGGGAGCGGGAAAGAATCGACCGGGACAGGCACCGGGCCAACTCAGCGATCAAGAATTGAAAGAGCGCATGAACGAATCGGATTTTGTCGTGGTCGGGCGCGTCACGGATGTTCATAAATGGAATGCTCCCAAGGCCAAGTCAGGCGCGCCTTTGCACGTGACGGAACATGACCCTGATTGGCATGAAGCGGTGGTGGAGATTCAATCGGTCCTGAAGGGTGGCCAAGTCAAAGGAAACAAAGTTGTGGTGAGGTATCCCAATCAGAACGATGTGGCCTGGGCCCATTCGCCGAGGTTCACGAAAAATCAAAGAGGCATTTTCTGCCTGAATCGCGATAAAACCACGGGCGCGCCCTTGACGAAGCTGGGAAGCAAGGAAGTGTCCGTGTACACTTGCCTGGGACACGGGGACGCGCTGCCGCTGTCGGAAGAAGCGCGCGTGCGAGCGCTGCTGAAGAACCAATAAAGCTCAAAATCACTTCCCTTCCCTGGGCCGAGAAAACTTGCATGCGCAAATTCGCCGTGCTCGGGGCGCTACTCACCTTAGTTCTTGCTTGCGGAAGCTTTCGCCTACGCGTCCCGGCTTACGCCACTCCACCAGAGGAACATCTGGACTTGCTGCTTGCAGGCGGACAGGTTGTCGATGGGAGCGGCTCGCCTGCTCGCCTAGAGGACGTCGGCATTGGCAACGACCGCATTGCGTTCCTCGGGAACGCGTCCAAGGAGAAATTCACCGCCGAGCGTACCCTGGATGTCCACGGGCTGATGGTTTGTCCCGGCTTCATCGATCCGCACACGCATACGATCGGGGATCTCTCGAGCCCCAAACTGAACGGCAACGTGAGTTATCTGCTGCAAGGAGTCACCACCGTCGGCGTCGGCAACGACGGTGGAGGCTCGCCGCAGGTCGCGAAAACTCTCGATTTGTGGCGGCGGCAGGGCATCGGCACGAACGCTCTCCTTTTGGTGGGTCATGGCGCGGTGCGCGCCGAGGTTCTAGGCAACGGCGACGTCCAGCCCACGCCCGAACAACTCAAGAACATGAAAGAGCTCGTGCGCAGCGCCATCGAAGAAGGTGCCTTCGGCTTGTCCACGGGCCTGTTTTACGTTCCCGGGAGTTTCGCAAAGACGGAGGAGGTCATTGAGTTGTCGAAAGTCGTCCGAGCGATGGGCGGTTATTACGATTCGCACATGCGCGATGAGGATTCCTATTCCATTGGCCTGCTCGGCGCGATCGCGGAGACGATTCGCATCGGCCGCGAAGCGAGGATTCCGGTGCACATCTCGCACATCAAGGCCCTCGGTCCGCAAGCGTGGGGCCGGAGCGTCGCGGCCATTCAGATGATCGAGAAGGCACGGGCGGAAGGCGTGGACGTCACCGCGGACCAATACCCGTACGCTGCTTCGGGTTCGAGCCTGGTTGCCAGCCTGCTCCCCGCGTGGGCCCAGGCAGGCAAAGCCGAGGAAGTCCTTGCGCGCCTCGATGATTCCGGTGTTCGTCCACGCTTGTTGGAGGAAATGACACAGAATCTCAAACGGCGCGGCGGCGCAGATTCACTGCTGTTTACCTCCTCCGACGCTCCAGAGCTACTCGGCAAGCGGCTTTCCGAGGTGGCCAGGGAAAAGAACCTGCCGCCGGTGGAAGCCGCGCTGGCCATCATGCGCGAGCGCAAACTCGAAGGCTTGGCCGTCGCCTCGTTCAACATGCGCGAAGACGATGTGGTGCGCTTCATGAAGCGGCCCTGGGTGATGACCGGCTCCGACGGATCGCACGGCCATCCACGCATGTTCGGCACTTTCCCGCGCAAGCTGCGCGTCTATGTGTACCAGAAAAAGGTGATCACCCTGCCCTTCATGATCCACGCGAGCAGCGATTTTCCGGCACGGACCATCGGCATCCCGGAGCGCGGCTTGTTGCGCACGGGTTATTTCGCCGATGTGATCGCCTTCGATCCCGCTACCGTCGCAGATCAGTCCACTTACGAGCATCCCAACGAACTCGCCGTCGGCATGAAGTATGTCATTGTCAACGGAAAGCTCGCCGTGGAAGACGGCAAGTACAACGGCGCGCTGGTCGGCCGCCCCCTTCGCAAAGAGCTAGCCGCAAAATAACGAGGATAAAACTGGAGGCGCGGGGCGGAATCGAACCGCCGATAAAGGTTTTGCAGACCTTCGCCTTACCACTTGGCTACCGCGCCCTCGAAGAGTTGAAGGTTATCGGATCATCCGTCCTCGATCACACTGCGTTAGTGGGCCGTGGCAGCGACGCCTGGTTGCGCGGAGCGCGATTCGTTCACGATCGGCGCGCCAACCAAATTGCCCCATTCGGTCCACGAGCCGTCGTAATTCCGCACCTTGGCAAAGCCCAGCAAATACTTGAGCACAAACCAGGTGTGCGAGCTGCGCTCGCCAATGCGGCAATACGCGATGACTTCATCTTTGCCGTTGATGCCCTTGGCTTCATACAGTTTCTTCAAATCGTCGAACGTTTTGAACGTCCCGTCCTCGTTTGCGGCCTGCGCCCAGGGAATATTGGCGGCCTTGGGGATGTGCCCGGCGCGCTGAGCGGTTTCGCTCATGCCCGGAGGCGCGATGATTTTGCCCGTGAACTCGTCAACAGAGCGAACGTCGACCAGTTGGCCGGACTGGCGACCTTCGACCACGGCGGAAACATCTTCTTTGAACGCGCGGATGCTTGCATCGGTCGCCGAAACGCGATACGTGGTTGGGCTGACATTCGGGGCATCTTTGGTGAGCGGGCGCTTTTCTTCGAGCCATTTCTTGCGGCCGCCGTTCATCAGGCGCACGTCCTTGTGGTCGTAAAGCTTTAATTGCCAAAAAGCGTAAGCCGCAAACCAGTTGTTGTTGTCGCCGTAGAGGATGATGGAGGTGTCGTTGGAAATGCCCGAGGCGCCAAGCAGCTTTTCGAGCGCGGCTTTGTCGATCAAGTCGCGGCGGATGCCGTCTTGAAGCTGCGTTTGCCAGTTCCAGCCGACAGCGCCGGGGATGTGGCCCTGATCGTAGGCGGTGGTGTCTACGTCCACTTCAACAAAGCGTGTGTTTGGCGCATTGAGATTCTGCGCGGCCCACTCGGTAGAGACCAGAACTTCCGGATGCTTGTACTCTGTCATTTTCATTTCTCCTCGTTCCCTTAGATGACTAGCTCTGGAATTCGTTTGATCGGCTTCCAACCAGAAAAACAAAAACCCACCGGCCATTTTTCCCTCTGGCGGTGGGCTCAAAAAACTTGAGGCGGGAGAAATCCTAAATGCTCAGCCTCCCCGCGCCAGAACTCACACGCATACAACAGATGCATATTGCGGCGTTGTTCCGGCTGCGAAGTTTCATATTTTCATGCTACATGGATGGGCCGGCCTTGGCAATAGTACTCGGTTGCGATCGCGCGGCTGCAGCCGGGTGCACGCCAGGACTCCCGGAGGTGCCAGATGCCCAAGCCGGGGCAAAAAAGCGCTTGCGCATGCCGGAACCCATGCCAGGTCCGGGTCCATCGAAAAGTGCGGAAAAAAGGGAATGGGCTGGCCATGTGCCCTGCCGTCAATGGGTTAGAGGTTATTTTGTACAGCAACCCCCTCGGAAGCCTTGCATCGGAAATAAACGGCTGTGTGTTTAGCTCCTGGCCCTGCCCCGCCAGCTTGGATATGCAAGGCCCTCGATCCAAGCAATCCAAAAAATAGCTAGCGTGGAGAAAGGTCATCTTTATGGGCAAATTAGTGTCCATCGCAGAGTTGTTTGTTCTTGCAAGCCTGTCCGCATTCGCGCAGGAGAGGGGATCGAAGGATGTCTCCGTGGAGTACTCCTACGTTCGTGCCAATCCCGCAACCACTGGTTTTCCGGACTTCAATGCCAATGGAGGCTCCGCCTCTTTTGCCTTTAATCCGCGTAACTGGTATGGGATCGCCGGTGAATTCAGCGGTTATCACATTGGGCAGGTCGGCCGCGTAAACGTCGGCACGGATTTGTTCACCTTCATGTTCGGCCCGCAGCTCTATTTCCATCACTACCGCCGCTTTTCGCCTTTTGCCCACGAGCTTCTCGGCGTCGCCCATAGCGGCAACGAGTTCGGAATCACCGGATCCCACAATTCCTTCACGATGGCGCTTGGGGGAGGCGTGGACGTTCCGTTCTGGGGCCACTTGTCCTTGCGCGTCGGGCCGATCGACTATCTCTTGACGCAATTCCCCGAAACTCGCTCAAGCCGAATGACGCAGAATAACTTGCGCGTCTCGGGAGGAGTGCGCTGGCGGTTCTAACCGCAAGTCAGTGTCATGGCAGACAAGCGCCGGGCCTCGCGCCCGGCTCCTTTGTTTTTGGGGTATGCCGAGGTTAGGTGAGGCGCGCAACCCTCCAAAATAAAACGCTCCCTTTCAACGGTGGAGTAGAATGCGGGCATGAAACTCCCATTGAGATTCATTGCGCTGGTTTTCCTTGTCCTCTCCCTGTCAACTCGTTCTTCTCCGCAAACTGCACCGTCAGAAGGAGCACAACAATTTGCCGAGCTTGGCGACTTCCGATTGGAGGATGGCAGCGTCATCCGCGATTTCCGTCTGGGCTATCGCACGCTCGGGAAGCTCAACGCGGAGAAGTCCAATGCCATCCTCTGGCCCAGTTGGCTCGGCGGAAAATCGCAAGACCTGTTGCAGTTCGTGGGAGCAGGTAACGTAGCGGATACCGCCCGCTATTTCGTGATTCTCGTGGATGCCATTGGCGATGGCGTATCCAGCTCACCGTCGAACAGCACTAAGCAGCCGCTCCTGAAGTTTCCCGAATTCAGCATTCGAGATATGGTCGAATCCGAACACCGCCTGGCCACCGAGGTTCTGCACCTGTCTCATCTGCGTGCCCTCATGGGCCTCTCCATGGGTGGCATGCAGGCCTTTGAATGGGGCGTGGCCTATCCCGACTTCATGGATCTGCTGATCCCCATGGTTGGCTCGCCGCAATCCACTTCCTATGACAAGCTGCTGTGGAGGGCGCAAATCGACGCCATGGAACTCGACCCGGCCTGGAATCATGGCCATCCCACCGGGCCAATGGATCGAAGTCTCGGGCTCGTGGAGGAAATCGGCTCTATGAATCTCACCTCGCCGGCCTATCGCGTGGCGCACACCAAGCCCGATGGGATTAACGAGCTTCTCGCAGAAATAAGGAATGGCGCCAAGGGAAACGGCGGAGTCGTGTGCGACCGGATTCGCCAACGGCAGGCGATTATGGCGCTCGATATTCCCGGAAAGCTCGGTGTGAACCTCGAGCAAGCTGCGGCAAAGGTGCACGCGAAGCTCCTGGTCATTGTTTCCCCCGAAGATCACATGGTGAACCCGGAACCGGCAATACAGTTCGCGGCCGCCGTCCATGCTCCCGTTGTGAAATTGGACTCTCCTTGCGGTCACCTCAGCCCGGGTTGCATTTCGGTGGGGCCAACGGTCGCGCGTTTTCTAGCCGATCCCGCATCAGTTCAGAGTGAAACATTGCGGGAGCCTGCGAAGCGGGAGTAGTTACTCGCCATACTCTCAACTTAACTTCAAATCTCACATTGAGCCAAGCATCTTGAGGGCTGTAGCGGCATGAGACGATTCCTTCCGTTTTTCGGCAGCGGATTGGGAATCGCCTCGACCGCGTAGTGCCTAGATGGTAACGCAGCTCGCAACTCTGAGGAAAAAGGGGAAACCGCCCGCGATCATTGATAAAAAAGAAGATGCCTGCGCCCGGCGGGCCCGGGCGACTGCCGGCAGGGGATTCTTCTCGAGCCCTTACGAGAGATAGGTGCGGCTGACGCTTCTGGCATGCGCAATGCATATCCTCCCGTAGGTCCGCGCACGCGACGGTTGGGAACTGAGAGATCCGGTGCGAAGCGGAACCGGGGAAGCCATTGGGTAAACCAGGTGAGTTTGCCAGGGCTCCTCGCGACCGCTGTGATCGACTCGCTCAACCGCCAACGGGGATACCCCTCAAAAGTGCGCTGCAGGTCGAGATGCAGTGCAAGCTGTCTAATCTTACGGGTACAAACACACGGTCAACCGTTCTCTCCGCCTTTCTCCGAACCTTCGGCCGACTCCTCCTCCTCCTCGTCTTGAGTTTTGCGCTGTTTGCCTGGGGTGGCAAGGTCAACGCCCAGGAGCAAGACTCGCCAAAGACGGATGGAGCGATTTCGGGAACGGTGTATCTAGACGGCAACAATCAACCCGCCAGTCAAGTGGCGGTTAGCCTGAAATCGCACGAGGCGGGAATCTTTCGCAGCGTGTTGACCGACGATGGCGGCCATTTCGACGTCCAGGGGCTGCCTGCCGGCACGTACGAGATCCGCGTCGAAGAGCAGGGATACGAACCTCACCGAAGCACCGCCCAGTTTGACGGAACCGCCCTGAGACTTGAACTCCGGCTCACGGCATCTGGCGCGCCACCGGTTCCGGCAAACGCCTATACCATCTCCGTAAGAGAGCTGACGATTCCTTGGAAGGCGCAAGACGAGTACCGGAAGGGTCTGGAGCGTCTTGCCAAGAAAGACCAGAACGGAAGCCTGAGTCATTTCATGAAAGCTGTCCAGCTATTCCCAGGCTATTTTGAAGCCCTGTATCACCTGGGAATCGTGCACACCAATCTGGGACATTTGGAAAAGGCGATGCAAGCCTTCCAAAAGGCCATCGTTGTGAGCGGCGGGCGGTATGCCAGAGCGGTATTCGGAATCGGTTACGTCCACTATTTGCAGGGAAATGCGGCCGACGCCGAAACAGCCGTGCGGAGAGGTCTCGAAATCGACCCAAACGCAGCGGATGGTTACGTTATCCTGGGGATGACACTTCTCCGCTTGAACCGGCCGGAGGAAGCAGAAAAAAGCGCTCATGAGGCCTTGGTCAGGGATCCCAATATGGCTGACGCCTATCTTGTGCTTGCCGATTCGTGCGCTCGCCGTGAGGATTACCGTGACCAGATCCAAGACCTCGACAATTACCTGCGGCTCGACCCCAATGGTGGGGCAAGCAAGCGAGTGCTTGAAGTGCGAGCAGTAGCCCGGAGAATTCTGGATCGAATGCAGCCACGAGATTAGGCTTGCTCCCGCATGGCTGGCGTTGTTCTGTCCTAATCGAGCCACACTTCTCTCGAAATACCGATGAAATCGTTCGCCGTGAGATCAGATCATCTCCTCCGGTCGCTCCAGCTGGCTCGCTCAAAACCTCGCCATGTTGTTGGGCATCCCAGCGTGTCGTCAGTCACCCTTCGAACGGGCCCGGGCGGAGTGCTCGATTCTTTGCGTGCTATTCAGCCCGGGCTGTTTTGTCATGCGATGCCAAACCCAGCTTCTCTGGGTAGCCTGTACCAACTCTCTAACTGCCTCACCAAGCCCGCGCCGCCCAAAAAGGCGGCCAGTGATGTCCTGAACTCCGAAGTTAGCTTAGAAAATCGCTTGCACGAGCGGTTCTACAGGTTTCACTGTGGAGATGCAACTTCGCCGAAGTTGGATTTTGTCCTCACGTCGAGACCGTCCATCCCGCCTTCTCGGCCCTCAGGCTGCGGTCTGCCGCAGCCTGAAGCGGAGAGATCCCTGTTCAACTTCGGAATGCAGGCTCAACCGGGGAGCCGGGATGAGGCAACGAACAGTTGAATCCCGGCCCGTTTCAGATGACTGACATTTTCTTCATAAGGGGGATCGTCTCATTGCCAAATTATTGCTTGATGCCGGAACCTGTCGGCGTTCCCGTAATCTTGGCAGCCTTGACGATTTCCGCGCCTTCTTTTGTGCCCTGCCACAGCGCTAGCTCTGCGCTATTATGGGTGACCTGCAACGTCCGCAAATAGTGCACCAAGTCCCAAGCCTCCTCGGGCTTGATCTGCTCGCCGTACGAAGGCATGGGCGTGCCGTCTAGACCGGTCATGAAGATTTTGTACAGGTCCTGGTTGGTTTCCCCGCACTTGAACCGTGTGCCGGCCGCGAAATTGTAAGGCCGAATGGGCTGATCGTTGCTATCCGTGAGCGTCGCCGCGGACGGACCGTCACCGCGGCCTTCCTGTCCATGGCATTTCCAGCATTCCAGTTTTGCGAAGAGTTCTTTCCCACGCTTGATGCCGTCTGTGGTCAACGCCGGCTCTGCCGGCACTTTGACAGGCTCGCCAGCCTTCTCCTTCGTCCAGCGCGTCGAAAGAGTCTTGATAAAGACAACTAAATCCGCGCGTTGCTGATGCGTCAAAGCGGTCCAGGAGGGCATGTAGGTTGTGTAGAATCCGCGAGTGATGGCATTGAAAACATCCTCGTCGGTCGGCAACGTTCCTGTCGGCGTCGAACGGCACTTGAACGTGGCGGACACAAAGTTGCGCGGCAGAATGTTGAGGTAGGGAGCGTTTTCGCCGTTGCCGTCGCCGCGAAAACCATGACAGCCCCAGCAATACCGGAAGTAGAGCTGCTTGCCTGCGTCCACATGCCCGTTGAGCTTGCCGACGTGACCTTCCACCTTTTGGGCCATTGCCGAAGAGGGGAGAGCGAGGAGCGCGGCCGCCAGAAACATCCATAGAATTGATTTGCGTGAGTGCATCGTTGTCGCCTCCTCAAAAGATAAAATCAAGACCAAGGAAAACGCTGCTGCTCGTTAAGTCTCGTCCCGAAGTAGAGACCCCCCGCTGACGGACCACGGAGAACTCATTGTGGAAGGCAAAGCCGGCTCGGCTGGAAATGAACGGATAGTAGCGGAACCCAACAGTCCCGGCGTCGATATCTCCCAGATTACCGGCATTGGTATCCAAGGCCTGCCGCGACATGCGAATCAGTTCGTACCGGCCAATCAGAATAAATTGCGGGTTTAGGTTATAGTGCGGCTCAATTAATCCTGCGTTCCAGGTAGGGCTGTGGGCTCCCGCGGGAAGAGGGTTATACGAGGGAGTGGCAGTTCCGAGCAACGCGTTGTCTAACCCATGCAGATATTGCGTCATGACGTCGAATTTCTTTATATACCACAGACCGTTGAAACCGGCCCGGTAGAAGGATTTCTGGCCGAGACCATCAGTCCCCAGTTCTCCCCCGACGGTGTATGTCGGGGCGCGGCCGACATAAGCGAACGCGCCAACCCGCTGCAAGCCCAAACTACCCGCCTCAAAGGCTTGGCTGAGGGTCACGAAGGTATCATAGCCGTGCCCGTTGGGGAGATTCTCAGTGCCGTCGTTGCTGCTCAACAGGGCCGCAGAGAATCGCGTGTAGTCGTTCTTGGAATGCCCGGAAAGCTCGGCGCCGAACTGGTTGTCGCCGAGGCCGAAGGTGAACATGGCCGTGTCTTCGCCCACCGGCTGGAAGTGGTACATCTGATAGAAACCGCCATTGTTCGAAAGGCCCAAGATTCGCTTTTCGGAGATGATGTTATCGAGTTCGAATTTCCCAGCCTTGATATTAAGCCAACTCGAGCCAAGGAGATTGCTGAAGCGCACATTGGCGGCTTCAAAATGAAAAGAACCGTCGTTCTCCGCAGCCGGCACAAGCAGAAAGCTGATGTTCTTAGCGAGCGTCCCGGCGGTGAGAATGTCCAAGCCCCCAACGTCAAAACCATGGGTGGTCAGCCGGCCCTCGGTGGTGGCGCCGGTTGGGAGAGGGTTAGTGATGTCTGCGTGGTCCACGCTCTCGCGATGCCAGTGCGGGGTGATGCGGAAAGATACCGGCCAATAGGATGGGTTCTGGTAGATGGGAGCATCTTTCTCATTTCCCATCTGGTAGCCGTTGTCCTTGAATTGCTGCCCAAACGGGCTGAGTTTCGGCCAGGCTTCGTGGCACGAGGAGCAGGGCATACCGTACTTTCGGGCGAACGCCGGGATGGCGTGCACGTTGCCTTTTGGGATCGGTAACGCGGAGGCCGAAGGGACCGCTATGGAAAGAAAAAGCCAGCCATACACAGCAATGAATGCAGCGGCAGCGACTCGGTGCTTCTTCAATTTCAGAACCTCCTGCAACATAGCGCCTCCTCGGCCTAGGTTTAGAATTAACAGTCAGACTATGTGTAACGTTACCCGTCAGAACAGGACGGAGAGGACCCCCACGGGGGAGCCTGTCTTTCAGTTTCTAACCGGTAGTAGGCCCTTCTCCGAGAAAATCTGTATGGCTCCTTGTCGTTTTAGTTACTAAAGCGGAGGACACAAGACTCAGTGGCCCGCTGTGGACTTGAACACAAACTCCAATTCCTTTGTACCGCCAGCACTCACGGAGATTTTCTGTATGGATTTACCAAGTTTTTCGTGCCATGCCTCGATCGTATAATCGCCCGGCGGAAGGTTCTTCAGCTCGAAATTGCCCGCCTTGTCCGTCACCGCAAAGAAGGGATGCTTGAAGACGGCGATATAGCTGCGCATCCACGGATGAATATTGCACTTCAAGGGGATGGCGATCTCTTCGCGAGCGAAGGTGGCGTCTACACGGGTGCCCGGGGCCTGGGCCTTATTCCATTCGCGATTGTTGCTGGGTGCGGGATGTATGTTATGTGTCGTAGCGTCATTATTCACAATGTCGAGCTCCTGATTCGCACGCAGACTGACAATGTGAGGGGCATACACGCAACCTTTCTGCTCCATCGTGACGGGCTGCGGCGGTGGATCAAAGGTGCGGTCACCCAATCCTTCAGAGACAAACACCACGACGTTCTGCAAACCACCCTCCGGAGAAGCCAGAACATCCTCCGAGACCAACCCACCGGGGTGGAGCTTGGCGCAACTCGGATCTGCGTTCATGTTTATGTGGGTCGGGGCGGGCCGCGAGCCTTCGAACTTCGCGATTCCCTTTACAACGGCTGTTCCTGGAGCGGGACCGTCGTTAGCAGAAGGACGGCCACGGGCAGGTTCGCGTCCTGCGACAAATAGAACAACGGTTGCCGCAAGGAGTACAGTTAGAGCTTTGCCTTTCATCGTAGATGGGCTCCTTTCATTTTTGTTCCGCAAACCATCGTTTCTCGGATCACGCTGTTAGCGCCTTCGCTGGGGGCTTCTCGAATCTAGGGCCTGCCGATAGCCTTTTTCGTAGCCGGTTTTGAAGGAGGCGCGGTCCTTCTCGTCATTCCAGCGAGCCATGCTGGGCTGCAGCTTTCTTCCTTCGCGAGCGTCGCGGTCTCCCCAAAAGATGCCGTCACGGTAGGCGGCGTCGGTTTCCTGTAGCGATTTGATGTTCCCTTGACGAAACCAACTGGCGCGGCCAGCCAATCCCACCGTGGCCACTCCCCAGGGCGCGGCCAAAACGGCCAAAACCACAGACAAACTCTTCACTTTTGTCATAGAGCCTCCACGGCAGGCCGGACTCTTTGCGGCCGGCCGCTGTGCGAATCAACGAAAGAAATCCCAAAACCCCTAACTCGGGTCGTGCGTTTGCGATTTGTCCGGGGCTCAGGCGCTAATGCGGTAAGCAACTCAGGGAGGCGCGTCTGACGGCCTTGCATCTCGTGTCCGAAAAGATAAGGGAACCGCTGCGAACGACACACGCTGGACAGGAGGGCTGGTAGCTCACTGGCGAAGGGAGTTATGATCACTGGCAGCCCTCCTCGTGGGGCTCAGTGGCGCGCAGAAAGCTACGTGCCATCCCTCGAGGAGAAGGCTGAGGTAAGCGCTCTCTGCAAAGTGCGCCTTGCTTCCGGTCCGGGGTGCAGCGCAACTACACCCCGGATCACTTTCTTACAACGATGAATGTCCCAACGCCACTTTCACCATTCTTGGGTCCAAATCCCAGAGGAGAATAAGGCGAATGAACGCATTGTCGTCCACCGAAATGCCAGCTGGCGCGAAAAAACCTGGTCGCTGACAGACCATGAACGACCGTGCGGGCAGTGTAGGGGTGCCGAAGCAGAGCCTCTATGCTCTTCAGCAAAGAAAGTGCCGCCAAAGCCTTAATTTACAAGAACTTTACAAGAAGCTTACAAGTAGGCGGATGAGCCTGCTTAGCGGCCGCTGCCGCGTTTGTGGTCGACTGCTGAGAGCAAAGTATGACGAACTGCCCGCCCGAGTCTTATTCCGCAATCGCCCTATTCGAGATTCTTCTTCCCCGTGAGACAGGTCCCGAGATTGTCATGGGCGGCCGACAGGCTCGGATCTAGCCGGATAGCCTCGTTGTATTCGGTCATGGCTTGGTCCAGCCTACGCTGCTCGACCAAGACGTTTCCGTAGTCATTGTGCAGCAGCGCGGAGTCTGGCGCGTAGCGCAACAGGAACAGATACTCGTCGGCCGCCGCGTCCAGTTCGCGGCTTTCCGTCAACAGATGGGCCAAACGGTTCAAGTCCTGGTAGCGCCTTTCCGCAAACTTGCTCTGGTCACCATAGATAAGAGAGGAAGCCTTCAGCGAACGTTGCAGCTCCGCAATCGCCGCCTTCGGGTCCTTCTTTTCTAAGTAAAGCTCCACTAGGGATTGACTCGCCGCCGTGGCTGCCGGATACATGACCGTAAGATTTTGCAATTCGTTGATGGCCTCGCGCGCAGCTCCAAAGGATTCGAGCGTCTCGGCAAAGAAAATATGCTGAACGATCCCAAAAGGGACGATGCGAACGTTCTCTCGTAGTTCCGCCAGCGCCCCCTCGCGGTTGTGCCGGGAAAGGTAGTAAACGGCCAGGTCGCTCCGAATCGCGGGATTGTCAGGCTCTAGCCGGATGGCTTCCGCAAATTCGCTTTCCACCTTTTCGAAATTGCCAACCTGAAGGTATTTGAGAGCCAGCCTGCGGTGGTTGCTGGCTAGGTCGGGGTCAATCTGCATATGGCGGGCAGTCTCGGGGTCGATCACTGCCGGTTCGTTGGAAGAGGCCCCCAAATCGGAACCCTCTTCATCCCCGCCAACGTAACCTATAAGGGGAATCTCCTGCGCGATCGTTTCGCTAACTTCCAATTGCTCCGCGTCCAACCTGGTTGCGTTTTCCAGTTCCGTCATAGCTTCGGCGGGATCGAGGGTTATCGCGATGGCCTGGTGAACCATCGCCAGATTAGGTCCCAGTGCAGCAGCGCGTCGCAGCAGCTCTGTTCGTTCTGCGGGGTCCTCTCGGGAGGTTTCCACCAGGTTCCCAGTCAGGTCGTAGTGATTTAAAAGCCGGGCCGTCGCTAGCAGCGGCCAGGGGCTTTGGGGGCTTTCCTCAATCGAGATGCGGCACTCTTTCTCCGCCAAATCGGTCGCTCCCGCGTGGATCAGTTCCGCACACTTGGCCAAGCGTTTGAGGCTCGCTTCCTTCCCAAACACCGACTGTGGCTGCCCGGACTGCTCCGCCGACAAGAGTCGCTCGGTAAGAATCCCCTCGCCGCCCGCGAGCTTCACTCGGTAAAGGAAGTCTTGGGAAACAGAGAAACTGACCCCTCTCGTCTTGACCAGATGAGCGACGTAGCTAGCCGTATTGCCCGCCGCAAGGCGGCCCAGAATCTCAGTTTGGTCGAGCGGAACTTTTTGCCCTGTCGCGTACGGTGACACCAGAAGAAAGAACCATCCCAGCACCAGGATTCCTGGTTTCCTAGCGCCAAAAACTTGCCCACCGACTGCGGGTTGTTGCTCCATTCAGATCATTAGAGACGGAGCCTGCGCACTGGGCAACCAAACAATAGTACCAACGCACACAAAAGAGCAACCCTGGAGTTACTACCTTGACCGCCAGTCGTCTCCGCGACCCAGGGGGTTACTCTGCGCACCCGATCTCCGAAATCTATTATCTCGTTGACGACACAACGAAAAAACCTTCAACTCGCAAGCTTGCAGAGGCGGTATTTTGGCAGAAAGGGATCTGGGGCCGAAGAGATTCCTCTTGAGCCCTTTCTTCCCGTCAAGACGCGACAACCTCTAGTCATTCCACTCCTCAAATGGAAAGGAGGATGAAGAGGAATGCGTTTCGCAACCGTAAGCTTCATGGCCCTGCTCCTATTGTTGGGTTCACTACCTCTCTATCCCGGTCCGAACACTGCGGCTATCAGGGGCAAAGTCACTTATACGGGAACGCCCGCGAAACCCAAGCTCATTGACATGGCCAAGCAGCCGGAATGTATCAAAGTAAATCCCGGCGGGCGGCTAACCGAAGACGTTGTCACCGGCCCCGGCAACACGCTGCAAAATGTTCTCGTTTACATTTCGAGCGGCGATTCCGACCCCGGCCCGCCCCCAGCTGTTGCTGCAACCTTTGACCAGCGCGACTGCCGCTACGCTACCCATGTCCTCCCGCTTCGCGTAGGGCAAAACGTGAGCATCTCCAACAGCGACCCCTTTAATCACAATGTCCACCCTCTTGGCAAGATCAATCGCGAATGGAACCGCATCCAGTTGCCTGGTACTCCCCCCTTTTCCTACGCCTATGAAAACGAGGAGTTCATCCACGTGAAATGCAATATTCATGCTTGGATGAGTGCCTATTTTGTGGTTCTTAAAACCAGCCATGTCTCACTGACCAAGAACGATGGCACCTTCAGGCTTCCCGATCTGCCCCCCGGCAGGTACACGGTGACAGCATGGCATGAGGTCTATGGCACGCAGAAGCAGGAAGTCACTCTCGGGGGCGGTGAAACGCAAACCGTCAACTTCGCCTTTCGTGCCACGCCTTGACCTTATCTTCCAAGCGGTCAAGAAATCTGTGTCTTTGCGGGCAGGAGTGCTACGCGGCGGACCGTCTGCGCCAGAAAAGATAGGCCGGAAGCCCCATAGCAAACAGGATTATGGCTGCGGTGAGGTTCTGGAATTGCGCCGGATCGCGGAACGCCAAGTACACGGCGTTACCGACGATGGCCGCAGCCGCAAGGACAAAGAGAATCGGCGTCCAGGGATATCCGGGAACGCGATAAGGACGTGGCTGGCCGCCACTCGCCCGGCGAATGGGAAAGATGGCTGCAGCTCCCAGGCCATAGAAAATCCAGCCAATGAAAATCACGCCTTCAATCAGTTTTTGAAACTGCCCCAATTGCCCGGCACAAACAAGCACGGCCGACCATGCGCCGAGCGCGACGATGGCAAACACCGGCGTACGGTAAACGGCGTGCACCACGGCGAGCTTTCCGAAGAACAGATTGTCCTGTGCCATTGCGTAAAACACACGCGGAGCCGTGAGAATCACGCTATTGGCCGCGCTGAACGTGGAAACGAGGATGGTGAGGGCTACGATCTTGCCTGCCCACGATCCCAGAACGGCGCTGACGGAAGCGGCCGCGATGGTGTCGCTCGCGGCGGTAGCCACCGGACCAAGCGCGAAGAGATACGCGGCGATGGCCATGAGATAGAGCACGATCAGAACCAGGGAGCCCAGTAGAAAAGCACGTGGAAAAGCTTTCTGCGGATCGATCACTTCTCCGGCGCTATAGGTGCCGAACTGCCAGCCCTCGTAGGCCCAAAGGACAGCAATCATGGCTAAGCCAAAACTCGAGAACAAGCCCGCTCCATGCTGCGTCGCGGCCATTGCCGGGACTAGGTCCTTGGCGTGATGTCCCAACGTCAGAAGCACCGTGCTCAAAACCACGATGACTCCCACCTTGACGACTGTCGTCCAGTTCTGTAGGTCGGAACTCTTTCGCGTCCCCCAGACGTTGACCGCTGTCACGATGGCGATCACAACGACGGCCACGGAAGTTTGCAGTACCGGTGAGATAGGAACCACTTGCGCGAAGTACTCGCTGAACACGCGAGCAAGCGCCGCCACCGATCCGCTGGCAATCACCAGAAACAAACACCAGCCGTAAAGAAAAGCGGACGCGCGGCCGAATCCGTCGCGGATGTAGCAATAAAGACCGCCCGCTTGCGGATTGCATGCTGCCAGCTCTGCGTAGGTAAGTGCTCCCAGAAGAGACAAGACGCCACCCACAATCCATACGAGCATGGCGACACCCACCGAGCCTCCCACCTGGCGGAGAATGGGGCCCGGCGTGCGAAAGATGCCGGAGCCAATGACAGAGCCAATGAATAGCAGGAACAGGTCGCGCAGGCGCAGTGTGCGGAGGAGTTCAATCATGGCGTAGTCTGCCGCGCCGTTCCGGCGAGCCGGCTGCTGGCATCATAACCGGAGATTACGACCGGTCAAGGTGAACTTGGAGGGATGGAAATAGGCGAAGGCATGAAGCACAGCAAGAAAACAGCCAGCGCGAGTAACGCGACGAACCTTCGCTTGGCATCCAACGGCGCCGGGTCGTAAACTGGAGGGATGCGCAGAAAGCGCATGACCAGCAGCAGAGCTCCCCAGATGTACCAGCCCTCCCAAAAATGAAGCCAGCCAAGAGCAATCAGTCCGACCGGCAGCGCGAGAGACAAGAAGCGGTGGGCGCGCACGTTTAGCGAACGCAGGATGTGCCCGCCGTCCAGTTGCGCGACCGGGACAAGATTCAGCGAAGTGACAAACAAAGCCACCCATGCGGCGCGCCCGATGGGAGGCAGGAGCAGCGCATCGGGCGAAATTCCCCGATGAAAAGCGGCTTCGAGAAGGCGCAGCAGGAACGGTGTTCCATAAATCAGTTCGGCATGCGCGGGATTCGCTAGTCCGGGCACCAGCTTGGCATGCATCACACCATAGACTAGCGCCGGGATGGCGAAGACAAAGCCCACGATGGGTCCCGAGGCGCCAACGTCAAACAACGCACGATTGGTGCGCATCGGCGAACGAATCAGAATGAACGCGCCAAACGTGCCGGCGAGGTTCGGGAAGGGAATGAAAAAAGGATAGCTGGCATGGAGGTGATGGTAGCGGCAAGCAAAAAAATGTCCCAGTTCATGAGCCAGCAGAATCCCGAGCAACGTCGCCGCAAACGGAAGACCGGTCAGAAGTCCGGCCGGATCTTTATAAAAGAGCGTGAAGGCCCGCAGCAACTCATCGATGGACACGGCCTCATTGTGCGAGTACGCCACGGCAAACTGCGTGCCTGCGACAAGGCAGGTGGCGAGGGTAAGGGAAAAAAGCAAAATCGCGAGAACCAGCGATTTCGCGGAAGGGGGTGGGGGAATCGGCGCGTAATACCATTGGCGCACAAGATCGGAATCCCAATCCGCGTTAGCTGGTATCGCTGAAGGGGGATGCTCGGGCAGTGGCGGCGGTGGAGTCACGAAATTGTTTTCGCGGCAATTGAGCGCGGCATTGATAGTACAGCATAGATGGACAGGTTCACGCCAGCGGGGGAAAACCCGGGAAAAACAGCGCAGATCTAAAGCGGAGATAGTTACTTTTGCAAGGTTGGAAAAAACTACGCCGGCTTCTTTTCGTCGTCCTTGCCCTGAAGTTCTTTGCCCGGCTTGAAGCGCACGGCTTTTCCCGGAGGAATGTTGACTTCTTCCCCGGTGCGGGGATTCCGGCCGATTCCCGTCTTGCGGGGCTTCACGCTGAATACACCAAAGCGGCGGAGTTCGATGCGTTGACTGCGGCCAAGCGCCTGCTTCAAAGACTCGAAAATCGTCTCGACGGCTTGCTCGGCCTTGGTGCGGCTGATGTTTGTGGCGGCCACTACCGCGTTTACCAGGTCCAGCTTAATCACGCGATCCTCCCGCACTGCCGAGGCAGATGCTAGAGGTTGCAGGCCCGGGTTGTCAAGATATCAGGGGTAATCTACACTGAACGTCTTTTGGCGTCGAGGCGCTGCGCCGAATCGCGGCAATTATCAAAACAAGGTTGGCAAATATCTTTCGGGAGGAATGGATGTCCGTCAAGCCAGACCGCTGGATCCGGCGCATGGCGCTGGAGCACAAGATGATCGAGCCGTTCACGGACCGCCAGGTGCGCGAAGGCGTGATCAGTTACGGAGTGTCTTCCTACGGCTACGACATCCGTGTGGCGGACGAGTTCCGCATTTTCACGAACGTAAACACCACCATTGTCGATCCCAAGCATTTCGATCCGCGATCGCTCGTGGAATTCAAAGGCGACGTTTGCATCATTCCTCCGAATTCTTTTGCGCTGGCACGCTCGGTCGAGTATTTCCGCATTCCGCGCAACGTGTTGACGGTTTGCGTGGGCAAATCCACCTACGCACGCTGCGGCATCATCGTCAACGTCACGCCCTTCGAGCCGGAGTGGGAAGGCTTCGTAACTCTGGAAATCAGCAACACCACACCGCTGCCTGCGAAGATTTACGCCAATGAAGGGCTGTGTCAGGTGATTTTCTTTATGTCGGACGAGGAGTGCGAAGTCAGCTACAGGGATAAGAAAGGGAAGTATCAGGCACAAGGCGGCATCGTTCTGCCACGTTTGTAGACCGCGCTCCAGGGGAAGACGATGCAGTTTAGGGCGCGCCGGCCAACGGATAGCCGCGCTCGCGCCAGGCAGTTAGCCCCCCCTGCAACGGCCGGATGCGCTTGATTCCATTTCTTCTGAGGAGCAGCGCCACACGGGCGCTGGTAGCTTCGTTCGGTCAAGTACAATAAAGCACCACTTCGCCATCGCGCGGCAAACGATAGTTCTTTTCCTCGAGTTCTTTGGCCTCGATGTGCAGCGCGCCGGGAATTGTTTCAGGCTCGGCTTCAAAGTCCAGGGAATGCCTTAAATCAACGATGGTGACTTGCTCACCCGCGTCAATCTTTTCTTTCAGCTCGTCCACCGTGATCCGCGCGATGCGCAATTCCCGCAAAAAACGCTGGCGAGCGACAAATTTGTACGCGATATAGGTCCCAAGCGCGCCGGCAAACAATACCAGCAGCCATCCGCCAAGCGAAGCCAGTTGCGCCGCCACTCGCTCAATCTGCCCGGCGAAAACGTAGCCGATAGCGAGAAACACGCCGGCCCACAGCATGGACCCAATGGCGTCAAACAGCAGAAAGCGCCGGAAGCGCATGCGAAAAACCCCGGCAAGCGGCGGCGTAACTAATCCCAAACCGGGCAAAAACTTGGCCACCAGGAGCGAGCGTGCTCCTTGCTTGGAAAACATTCCTTGTGTTCGCCGCACGCAGGAGTCCGGTTCCAGGGAAATCCGGCAAAGGAGCTGGAGAATCTTGATGCCCTTGTGGCGGCCTAGCTGAAACCATAACGAGTCCGAGGCTAAGGCTCCGAGCACCGTGAACAAGAGTGCGGCGAAGAAATTCAAATGTCCCGTGCCGGCAAGAGCGCCCGCCGCAAGCAGCAGAGGCATCGCCGGAATGGGCACGCCTAATTGTTCGACAAGAACCCATCCAAACAGCACCGCCAGCCCGTGGTGAATGAGGAACTCGAAAGCGCGATGTAGGGCTGGGTGCATTCCCGTTGCTCGATTATTTCGCGGCGAAGGGAGCGGTGTGCCCCCAACTCCCGGTCATCACGAATTCACGGATCGGCTTGCGCATCCGGGGCGCCAGTTCTCGCTCCTTCAGCTTGGGAGGCAGGGTGTCCGGGTCTCCCGGATAACCGATGGCGATGGCCGCAAGGGGCTCCCACCCTTCCGGGATAGCGAAAGTCTTCCGCGCGCTGTCCGGATCGAAGCCGGCCATCTGGTGAACCGCGAGGCCGCGAGCCGTGGCTTCCACGGACAGCAAGGCCGTTGCTGCTCCTGTGTCGTATTGCGCGTTGCGGTTGGGGGTGTGATTCTCCGTGAAAGCCAGCTTGGTCACGGCAATTGCAAGCGCGGAAGCACTCCTGGCCCAACCGGCATTAAACTCTACCAAAGTTCCCAGGACCTTCTCGAAATTTACTTTGTCCTCTTTCGTCGCCACAATATAGGCCCAAGGCTGTTCATTAAAGCTGGAGGGCGCCCACCGCGCCGCCTCAAACAGGCTGCGGAGAACCTCTTGCGGGATGGCTTGGTCCGCAAAGGCGCGCGGACTCCAGCGGTTGCGGAGCAATTCGTGGATGGGAGCGTCGTTTGGCGCCGGTTTTTGCATATGGGTTCCTTTTGCTCCGAGGTCACTTAGATGATCGAAGCCACAACGGCGGTGCATCCGCGGCGCCCCCGCGATCTCTCGCTGCCATTTGCGTCGAGCCGGTTAGTCGCCTGATTTCGCTGCCGGTTTTTGGATCATTTCCACGTCGAGCGTGATGTTCACATCGTCTCCCACCACCACGCCCCCGTTATCCAGCTTGGCGTTCCATTTCACGCCATAGTCCTGGCGGTTAATTTTGGTGGTCGCGGTGGCGGCCAGCCGCTGATTTCCCCAGGGGTCCTTCACGGGATTCGTTGGCCCGTCCACATCGAGTGTCACTTCCCGGCTCGTGCCGCGAATGGTCAGGTCGCCCGTGACTCTCAATTTTCCCGGAGCGAGCTGTTCCACCTTCTTGGATTTAAAGGTCATGGTGGGAAAGTGGGCCACGTCAAAGAAGCGCTCGCTGCGCAGATCCTTGTCGCGGTCGGGTTCGCGCGTGTCCACAGTGTTTACGTCGATGGTCACTTCAACGCTGGATTTCGTGATGTCCTGGTCATCGAGCACCATTGTGCCGCTCAGCTTGCTGAACGCGCCGCGCACCGTGGAAAGGCCCAAATGACGTACGGCAAATTGCGCGGAGGAGTGCTGCGGGTCAATTTGCCATGTGGATGTGGCCGCCCGGGCGGGCAGAGAGAGCCCCACGGCCATGCCAGCAACCACTGCAATGCGAGAGAGGTACCGGTTCATCTTGTTTTTCCTTCCTTGTTGAATTGGAGTTGCTAAGTGTATCCGTAAGTCGCTACTCCCGCTTGGCAGGGCGGATCTGTTCGAGCAGGTCGTAAAGAGCCTTCAACCTCCCGCCGGCCATGTGCCGGAACTGCCGCTTGTGCAAATTCCGCATCGGCTGGTCCAGCGGCTTCAGGAGTTCGAGTCCACGAGCCGTCATGCGCGCCTTCACCACGCGGCGGTCGTCCTTCTGCCGCTCGCGGGTGATCCAACCCTGTTTTTCCAAGCGGTCCAAAAGCCGCGTGATGTCCGGATCGTGGGTGATCATACGGTCGGCAATGGCGCGGCAGGCGAGGCCTTCGGGTCCGGCTCCCCGCAGGATCCGCAGGACGTTGTACTGCGTGCCGGTCAATTCCGCGGTGCGCGTCAGTTGCTCCGCCTGTTGCCCCAGGGCGTCGGCGGTCTTGAGCATGGCGAGAAAGACGCGCTCTTCAAGGGAGGCGGGCGGGTGCGCCGGCTTGCTCCGGAGGTTCACGAAGCTGATAATAGTCGTGTAAACGACTATTGTCAAGAGGAAAATATCCGCTTTGCCGATCGGCTCTTTCGTCTAGGCCTTGCGCAGCGTGCGCAATTGAATTTCGCTCAAAACGCTTCCCGGCCTTTGCGTCACAATCGCTTGAACGGCGTGCGCCACGTCGTCCGGGCTTAACGCTTTGGCGGGGTTTTTCGGCCCGCTGCCCGCAAATTCAGTGGCTACGCTTCCCGGGCAGACCACGCTCACGCGGATGCCGTGCTCCCGCAAGTCTTCCATCATGCAGCCCGACAAGCCCATCAGCCCCCATTTAGAAGCGCAGTAAATCCCACCCCCTGCAAACGTGTTTCTCCCCGCCAGGGAGCTGATATTAATGATGTCTCCCGAGCCGCGCCGGATCATCGAAGGAACCGCCGCCCGCGAAACCAGAAAAACGCCTTTGAGATTGGTATTCACAACGCGGTCCCAATCCGCCTCGGTTTTTTCATGAGCCGGGCCAAACAGACCGATCCCTGCGTTATTCACCAGGATGTTAATCGAGCCCAGCGCCGCATCCGCTTCGGCGACCAGTGCGGAGACCTGTTTGGCATCGGTGACGTCGGTAATATGAAAAAACGCGCGCGCGCCCAGTTTCTCCAGCTCTGCCGCGACACGTTCCAAGGCCGCCCGGTCCCTGCCGCAAATCGCTACCGAAGCGCCCAGCATTGCCAGACGATGCGCGATCGCGCGGCCGACGCCGCGGCTCCCTCCGGTAACCAGCGCGACACTTCCCGCGAGCCGTTTTTCCTTCCGTCCGCCATTTGCGTTATTTATCCCAGCCATGAGAATTCTTCCTCGCACGGGCGACTCTTTTTGTGCGAAACTCATCCTATCATCAGAGGTTTCTGCGGTGGCGTTCGTCCCGTTCGCTGCAGCGGAAATGAGTGAGAAGCGGCCCTGCCGCACCCAGGAAAGATCATCAGGAACTTCGTCGAGGATAACGGCTTGCGGATGGAGCGCGGCTTTACCTATAATCCCAACGTTTCCGAGAAAGGATGATTCCCGGTGAAAGAGATTCCGGGTGGCACCGGAACACGAACGACGCGCGGCATCTCAGCGAGGAGAAACCGGAATGAATGGAACACGGAAGTGGGTGGGCATCGCGCCGGTGGTGACGCTATGCCTGATTTTGGGGAGTTTGACGAGCCTGGGCGCGCAGACGCCTGCGGCCGGGCAGGACAGCGGCGCGACAAAGGCCCCGGCATACACGCTTGTCGAGTACAACGCGGAGCAGGCATGCGCGGCCGAGAAAGTGCCGGCAACGCAGGTCAAATGCCTGGACGATTTTGTTGCGAAGTACCCGAATTCCGCGCTGCTGGTTTACGTTTACCCCCTCTTCGTCAATGCTTACAACCAGCTGAAAAATCCGCAAAAGGTTATTGAGTACGCCGACAAACTCGTGGCCATGGGCGACAAAGCGGAAGCGGTGGTGCGCTACCAGATGCTTTATGCCCGGGCGCTTGCTTACGCCACCCTGCCCCAAACCGACCAGACGGCCGGCGCAGCCAAAGCTCGGGAGGCGGCCTCTCTTGGTCTAAAGACGCTCGACGAAGTCAAGAAGCCGGACAACGTAAATGTATCCGACGAGGATTTTAAGAAGCAAAAGCAACAACCCACCATTCTGTTCAACTACACGGCCGCCAATGCAGCCATGACCGCGAAAGACTATCCGTCAGCCGTGCAGTCCTTCAAGGCCGTACTGGCGCTCGATCCGGACGATCTCAGCACGAATTACAACCTGGGGCGGGCTTATTTGGCCATGACGCCCCCTCAGCCGATGGCTGCCTTCTGGTATTTCGCAAAATCCGTGACCTCCAAGAAGGCCACGCAAGCGCAGGCCGACAAAGTCAAGAAGTACCTCAAAGGCCTCATCGCCAATCACCAGGGCGGCAACGTTTGCGACAGCTTGACCGACGGCGAGTTGAATGAGCTTCTCCAGCTCGCGGGCAGCTCCGCTGATCGGCCCTCCACCTATTCCTTGCCGAGCGCTGCGGATATTAGCGCGGCTCAGAAGGAAATGACCATCGCTTCAGTCTTTAATGACCTGAAGGCCGGGGGCGACAAGAGCAAGTTGACCTGGCTCGCCGCCTGCGGCCTGGAGTTTCCCGAAGTTCCCGGCAAGGTCATTGAAGTCGGGCCCGGCGATCCGCTTGTCCTGAAAATTGCCTTCGTGACCAGCGATGCGGAATTCGATGCCGCGACTACGCCGAACATGGACGTTAAGGTCGTGGGCCAGCCCGAGGCCGCCCGCGTCGAAAAAAACAGCGCCGTCCATTTTACTGGAACTCTGGTTGCTTACGATCCTGCCCCTTTCTTCCTGCACTGGGACAAGGCTAAGGTAAAGGAAGAAGACATTCCCAAAGACAAGGGCCCCAAGAAGGCGCCCGTGCGCCGGCCTACGAGGAAGCCGAGCGGCCGCTCCAACTAGCTCTGCATCTCCTTTACTAAGGGACGGCTCTCCGGGAATTTCGGGGAGCCGTTTCGTTTTCCAGGCAAGAAACCCTGCTTTTCTGAAAAAGAGAGGTCGCTAGACCAGCTGGCTAATGCTCTCCACGAAGGATATAAAGCCAACCAGCCTTTTCTGTAGCTTGGGTTCCGCAAAGATCAAAACAGAAGACCAATAACCACACCCCGCTTTCAGGAAACCCGTCCATTATGGCGAGGCTTCTTGCCAGTACCGACTGGAATCAGCGCGAACGGCGCCGGTGGCCGTTGGTATCGAGCTTGTACTCTTCGATCTTCCGGCTGAGGGTGTTGCGGTGAATGCCAAGCAGCTGCGCGGCGCGCGACTGGTTGCCGTTCGCGCGGTCCAACACGCGCTTGATGAATCGTTTTTCGAACTCTCCGATTGCTTCGTCAAAGTAGATTCCCCGCTCTACCATTTGGTTGACGAGCCCTTCCAATTGATCTTTCACGATGACACGCTCCGCTCGGGACATTTGTGCAATTGGGGCCCAGTTGCTACGTCAATTCACGGCTGGTCAAGATGCGGTACGCCTCCCGGTACTTCTCGCGAGTGGCGTCGACTACCTCCGGTGGCAGCTCCGGCCCCGGCGGGGTTTTGGGCCAGCGCATCCGTTCGAGGTAATCCCGCACAAATTGTTTGTCAAAAGAAGCTTGCGGTCCGCCGGGTGTGTAATGTGCTGCGGGCCAGAAGCGCGACGAGTCTGGCGTCAGCGCCTCGTCAATCCAAATCAGTTTATCATTCAACAAGCCGAACTCGAATTTTGTGTCAGCGACGATAATTCCCCGCGGCTCCGCGTGCGCCACGGCGCGCCGGTACAGCTCGAGGCTAACCGCGCGAACTTTCCCTGCAAGTTCCTTGCCGATCATCTTCTCCGCTTGCTCAAAACAGATATTTTCATCGTGCCCGCTCACTGCTTTCGTCGCGGGCGTGAAAATCGGTTCCGGCAACCGCCCTGATTCGAGCAACCCGTTCGGGAGCCCAATGCCGCAAATTTCTCCGGTCGCGCGGTAATCTTTCCATCCCGAGCCCGAGACGTACCCCCGCACCACGCACTCAATCGGCAAAGGCTTCGTCTTTTGCACCAGCATGGATCGGCCAGCCAGTTCATCTCGGAACTTGTCAAAAGGCGCGGGAAACTCCGTCGCGCTGACTACATGATTGGGTATGACATCCTTCAAAAGGTCGAACCAGAAAAGCGAAAGCTGCGTAAGCACGCGTCCCTTATCGGGAATCGGCGTCGGTAGGATCACGTCGAACGCCGAGAGCCGGTCCGTAGACACTATCAACAGCATGTCGCCCAAATCGTAAATGTCACGCACTTTGCCGCGCGCGCTCGGCGATAACCCGGCGAACTGCGTTTCCCTCAGAACTTTCATGGCGGAAGCTGGAGACACCGCGAAAATCTTCCCGGCTGGTGTTCCGCATTCTAGCGCACCGAAACGCGAAGTCAAACTCGCTAGCGGTGGAAAATTGTGCGAAACGCAATGGCAGGAAGCGCAAGAGAAAAGTTTTATGTATACGATAAAAAATACTAAGAGGAGTTGTCGGGACTCCCTGTTTTGTATTGTTTCCGGTTTCTATAGAAATACGCGGACGCGGCTCGGTTACGCCGCGGAAACGGCCGTTGCTTTCGCACCGGCATTTTCGTTCCCCGTTTCTTCCCAGCGCACGCTGACCAGCTTGGAAACGCCCGGCTCCTGCATGGTCACGCCGTAGAGCACCGGGGCAATTTCCATGGTCTTGCGGTTGTGCGTGACGACAATGAATTGCGTTTGGCTGCTCATCTCACCAATCAATTTTGTGAACCGCCCGACGTTCGCTTCGTCCAGCGGCGCATCGACTTCGTCCAGGATGCAGAACGGGCTCGGCTGGTAGCGGAAAATCGCGATCAGCAGCGCCAGCGCCGTCATGGCCTTCTCGCCGCCAGAGAGCAGCAGCACGTTCTGCAGCCGCTTCCCTGGAGGAGACGCGACGATGTCAATACCCGCATCACCCGAGCTGTCCGGCTCCGTCAACCGCATCTCCGCCATGCCGCCGCCAAAAATCGCGTGGAATGCATCCGAGAAGCTTTTGTTAATCGCGTGGAATGCGTGCTCGAACTTCTCTTTCGTCGCTTGATCGAGTTCCACGATGGCCTGCTGCGTGTCGGCCATCGATTTCAGCAAATCATCGCGTTCTCGCGTCAGGAACGTGAACCGCTGCTCGCACTCGTTGAATTCCTCGAGCGCCATCATGTTGACCGCTCCCATATTCTCGACCCGCTGCTTCATCTCGCGATAGTTCGCTTCCGCAGCGGCTAGCTCTTCGCCGCTCATGAACGCCGTTTCCGTGGCAATCAAGTCCTCTGGCTGCGCGTTTACTTCGCTCATGCAGGACTCGCGCAAGTGCCCCCGATCCGACTCGTTTTTCGCGCGCTCCACTTCGGAATGATTGCGTTGTTCTCGCAACTCCTGTAGCTGTTGCCGCGCCATCCGCAGATGGTCTTCTGTCTCGGTCACGCGCGTGCGCGCCGACTCCCACTCCTGCTCGAGTTCCTTCTGCCGCACTTCCAGCCGCAGCTTTTCCGCGCGCAGCCCATCCAGTTGCTGCGTCAGCTCTTCGCTCTGCTTCGCCAGGCCAGCAGTCTCGTCGCCGAGGGACAGTACCTGTTGCTGCAGCGTGGTCTCGCGGCGCTCCATTTCCGTCCGCTCTTCGCGCAGCCGTGTCGCCAAGGCTTCTGCAGCAGCCAGCCGCTCATTAATCGCCGCCAGTCCCGCGCGTGCCGTAGCAAGTTCGTGCTGTTCGCTTTGCACCGACCCGCGTAGCCCAACCAGTCGGTCCGCCAGCCGGGTGCTTTCCGTTTCCGCCCCGGCGCGATCTAGCGCCGCCGCGGCGTGGTCGTGTTTCGCGCGTTCCGTGCGCTGCCGCGCGCCCTCCGCTTCTTTGCGCACGCGCGCCAGTTCGCCTTGGCAAACGGCCAGCTCCGCTCCCAGCCTCGCTAACTCCGTTTGCATGTGGCTGTGGCGGTGCTGCACGGAGATCGCCTCGCGCTCCACGTCGCGCTGCGTCGCGCTGATTTGTTCCAGCGCTTGTTCGGTTGCGCGCAACTCCGCGGCCGCCGCTGCCAGCGCAGCCTGCTTTTCGTTCATCCGGTGTTCGAGCCGCAACAGTTCGGCATTCAACGCCCGCAATTCGCGCTTCATGCCAAGCGGCCCCGCCTCGCCCGGACGCCCGCCGGTGACCATACGGCCCTGATAGCACGTCCCGTCCGGCGTGACGAACGCGTATTGCGGATTCTCCCGCGCCAGTTTTTCCGCGGCCGCCGCGCTGTCGGTCAAATACGCCGCGCGCAGCCTCGGCAGGAACTGTTTGGCCGCCGCGCCTAGCGGATTGCGAAATTCCACGAGCTTGTCCATCCGCGAAATCACTCCGTCTTCGCGGTGGAAATTGGCAATCGGCTCGTACTCGTTTTCGAGCCGCAGATTGCGCAGCGAATCCACGAAGAACGTGGCCCTGCCGCCCACTTCATCACGCAGCATGGAAATGCCCGTACGGGCATGGTCGAATGTCTCCACGACGACAAATTCCAACTCATCACGGAGGAACTGCTCGATCGCCGCTTCGTGCCCCTCTTCGACCTCCGCGTAATCCGCCAGCACGCCAACGGCCCGGAATTGCTGCCCGCCGCCTCGTTCGTTCGCTGCAAAAAGCTTTTGCACGGCTTCCGCCGTGTACGACCGGTCGTTCAAAATCTGCGTTAGCGTCGAATGCCGTGCCCGCACGCTCGCCAGCGCATCGCGCAGCGCGTCGGCTTCTTTTGTCAACCCGTCGCGCTGCTCGCGTAATCCGCCAATCTTCGCTTGCAGCTCCGCGGCATTTTGCTTCAACGCGCCAAGCTGCTCGGTAACCGCTTCCAGTTCATGAGCGACGCGGTCGGCGTCGTCACGCGCGCGCATTGAGGTTTCAAGCATCTCGTGCTCGTTCGTTTCCAGTTTTCGCACCGCTTCGGTTTGGTGCACCAGCGCTTCTTCCGCCTGTTTCTGCTCGCCGTGCAACCGCAGCAAACTTTCGCCGGCCTCCGACGCGCGTTGCCGCAGCGCCTCGATCCCCCCTTCGGCATCCCGAATCTCGACCGCGCGTTGCTCCACGCGCTGCAAAAGCTCCTCGACGCGGCCGTTCAGCGCGCCCGACTCTTCGCGCAGCAGCGTCACCGCCTGCACCTGCGTCGCGCTGCGCATTTCCCATTCCGCAGCTTGCGCCCGCGCTTGCTTCAGCTCCGCATCCATTTGGGCGTGGCGCCCCGCCAGCTCCTGCGCCCGCTGCCGGTTGAACGCAATGCGGTTCTCGCTGCGGTCCGCTTCCAGCGCCGTCAGGTTCAGCACGTTCTGGTTCTGCCGGAGTTCCGCATCCAGTTCGTATATGCGCTGATTCAGCCTGTCCTGCTCGCCTTCCATCTGCTGGATGGCCGCCGCTCGCTCGGTTTCCACCGCGCTCAGCTCTTCCAATTGCTTGCCAATTCTCTCCGCAGCGGCATCCAACTCGCGTGCCTTGCCCGCCAGCATCTGTCGCACGATCCCGCGCATCTGGTCGCGAATCTCCGAATACCGCCGCGCCTTGGCCGCCTGCCGTTTTAGCGAGCCGAGCTGCTTCTCCACTTCGATGACGATGTCATTCACGCGCGCCAGATTCAGTTTCGACGATTCCAGCTTTGCTTCCGCCAGCCGCTTCTTGGTTTTAAATTTCGTCACGCCGGCGGCTTCTTCGATGATCGCGCGCCGCTCCATCGGCTTGGTGGAAAGGATCAGTCCGATGCGCCCCTGCTCGATGATGGCGTACGAGTCCGGTCCCAGCCCCACACCCATGAACATTTCTTGCACGTCGCGGAGGCGTGCCACGCGCCCGTTGATGAGGTATTCGCTCTGCCCGGAGCGATACAGCCGCCGGCTGACCATAATCTCACCCGGCTTGGTGGCCAACGTCGGCTTCTCTTCGTTCCTTTTCTTTCTCTTGAACAGCTTTTTGAGTCTGCCACCCGACTCTTCGGTGCTCTCTAGTGCTGGAGCCGGGCCTGCCGCATCTTGGCTCCGCGGCTCGCTCTCGAGTGCCCCCGTTGCAGAGTCTCCATCAAACTGATCTTTCGCAGTGTTCTCTCCGCCCTCTGCGGCCGAATCCTTCTTCTCTTCTGCCGCGGCCCCTTCCATCACAAACCGCGCTGCGTCCGCCAGTTCCGGATCTTCCATCGTGATGGTCACTTCCGCCATACCGAGCGGCGGCCGCTTTGTCGTGCCATTGAAGATGCAATCCGCCATGCGCTCGGCACGCAGAGACTTGTGGCTCTGCTCGCCGAGCACCCAGGAGATGGCGTCCACCACGTTCGATTTCCCGCAGCCATTCGGTCCGACGATACACGTCGTCCCCGAGCCGCTGAAAGTCACCACCGTGCGTTCGCAAAACGACTTAAAGCCAACGATTTCGACTTTTCGCAGCTTAAGCAAGGTGTCCCCTTTTTTCTCTCATCTTGCCTTTTCGCTTGCTTGTCATCGCGCGCATCCTATATTGAACCCCGCGTCGGACTGGGAGTGGCTCGTCGCGTCCGATGCCGTCCCTTCCACTTTTTGTTTATAGCGGCGCAGCTCTGTTGCGCCTTGCCGCGGCAATCAAATTCAAGAAAATCGGCTCGCAATGAGAGACGGCTTTGTGTTCCTCGAGGGGAGGGTCTTTTGAGCGTCAGGTCGGCCCCACACAGCGGGACCGCCCGAAAAGCGAGCCGCGTAAACGGCCCCCTTGAAAACGTTGGCAGGTTCCTGTTCAGAGCCCAGCCGCCTGGCGCAAGGATGGCGGTACGGGAAAAAACGATAACACGATGTTTTTCGCGTGTCTAGCCCTACGCTACTTCTTGTGGCCCTTTCGCCACCTCCACAATTCCCCTGTCTTCCACCAGCCGTTTACGCTCGGTGGGCTTTTTGGAACCTGCGTTCATTTCCTTGTCTTTTCCCCGCATTCGTCTCTTCGCGACCCGCATAGTGTCCAATGCCGTATACCATCTGAACAGCCCGGTTCCGCCCAAGGCTGCGGTTCCCCAGTCAAACTCCGGAGTCCAATTCCGTGACGGTGACCGGGACTGGCATCTTCAGTTCCATCGGGTCCACCGAAGCCATCCCTGGAAAACAAACCGAGGAGCCGTAGGAATCCTCGCCGCTTGCGGCGGGGAGGATGCGTCAACCTGCTTGCTCGGACCTTAGCGTAGCGTCGAAGGGTCTGGCGCCTTCTCATCGACATCGCCCCACCCCGCCATGGAAGGAATTCCTTTAGCTCCTTTCGTATCACATCGTTACAGAAACCTAAGTCGAGGGCACAACGCCTAAAGGACGACTGAGGCAGCTCGGCTTTCAAGAGCGCTTAAACACTCTTCTGTTTAGCTACGCTGTAAGCCCTCTGTTTGCCACTGTTTAGGAAAACTACGTCTTCCTCTGGGCGAGCCCGCGGCCTTCGCTCGCCACTCGCTACCCCGACCTGGTCGGAGTCATTTGCCATTTCTTTGGCCCCTTGTGCATTGCTCCACGTCAAACCCCTCGGATACAATCCAAGGCTTCGTCAATCGCCAGGAAAGAACACCGCGCGCCGATGGCCGAAATCCAACTCCACAACACTCTGTCCGGAAACCTCGAACCTTTCGTCCCGCAAAAGCCGGGTGAAGTGCGCATGTACACCTGCGGCCCCACGGTCTATGACTATGCCCACATCGGCAACTACCGCACCTTCGTCTTCCAGGACATTCTGAGGCGTTTTCTCAAGCTGCGCGGCTTCCAGCTCCAACACGTCATGAATCTCACGGACGTGGACGACCGCATTATCGCCAACGCCGCCGCCGCAGGAAAAAACATCCGCGACTACACAGAAAAATTCGCGCAGGCTTTCTTCGACGATTGCAAAACGCTCAGCATCGAAGCTCCCGAACACTGGATTCGTGCCACCGACCACATCGACGACATGGTTCAGCTCATCGAGAGGCTTCAGAAGAAAACCTTCACCTATGCGAGCGAAGGTTCGATCTACTATCGCATCGCCAAGTTTCCAAACTATGGAAAACTCTCCAAAATCGATCTCACCGGCATTCAAGCCGGCGCGCGCGTCGACAACGACCGCTACGAAAAAGAAAGTGCGCGAGACTTTGCGCTCTGGAAAGCGCCGAAGCCCGGCGACCATTTCTGGGAAACCGCCATCGGCCCCGGCCGTCCTGGCTGGCACATCGAGTGCTCGGCCATGGCCATGAAATATCTCGGCGAAACACTCGACATTCACACCGGCGGCATCGACCTCGCCTTCCCGCATCACGAGAACGAAATTGCCCAGAGCGAAGCCGCCACGGGCAAGCCTTTCGCGCGCTACTGGCTCCACGCCGAGCATCTGCTTTTCGAGGGCGAGAAGATGTCGAAATCACTCGGCAACTTCTTTACGCTGCGCGATCTTTTCGCAAAAGGCTACAAGCCTGCCGCGTTGCGCTTTGCCTTGGCCAGCGTGCCATACCGCAAGCAGCTCAATTTCACGTTCGACGGATTGACGCAGGCTACGAACTCCGTCGAGCGGCTTCGCAATCTCGCAGATCGCTTGCAGCAAGGAAACTTTCCAGCAGGAAAACAGTCAGGCATGATCGAACGCATCTCCAAGGCTCACGAGGAATTCGACACCGGCCTTTCCGACGACCTCAACACCGCGCGTGCCTTGGCCGCGGTCTTTGATCTCGCGCGCGATGCCAATACCGCCATGGACAAAGGCGAATTCCGGCAGGGCGACGTGGACGCGACACAGCAATTTCTGGTCACATTTGACAAAGTTTTCGCCGTTATCGAGGACAATGATGCGCAAAAGCTCCGAGCGCTTGGTTATGGCAGCGCCGACGCGGGCCCGAGTGACGCGGAAATCGAAAAACTCATCGCCGAACGCATTGCCGCCAAGAAGAAACGCGACTTCCCAACCGCCGACAGCATCCGCAAAGAACTCGCAGATCGTGGTATAATTCTGGAAGACGCAAAGGACGGCAGCGTCCGCTGGAAACGCAAGTGACCTTGAATTTTAAAACTCGGTACCCATACCTCCCGGGTTACTTCCCGCCGGCCGCTCTGCGGCCAAACCTCTTCGGCGTTGACTTAGCTTAGTTCTTAGCAGGCGGTTCCGGAATCTTCCGAAACCAATCCATAGTTTCGCGCCTGCTTGCTTCCCCTAGCCGTTTTGACTCATCGTAACCTGATTTTCTTCTTGGAGGAAGAAATGCCAACGACTTTGGAAATAAAGACACCTCGCCTCATCACGGCGCTGCCCGGCGCTAACGCGCAGCAAGTCATCGCTGCCGACGCCAAGTTCATGTCGCCGTCGCTCACCCGCGAATACGCGCTGGTAGCCAAGAAAGGCCATGGCGCCATTGTCGAGGACGTGGATGGAAACTCATTTCTGGATTTTGCCGCGGGCATTGCCGTTTGCTCCACGGGGCACTGCCACCCAAAGGTGGTGGAAGCGGTGCAGAAACAGGCCGCGGAACTGATTCACATTTCCGGCACGGATTTCTATCACCATCATTTGCCGCAACTCGCCGAGAAGCTTGTGGCGACAATGCCGGGGAGAGAAGCCAAGAAAGTGTTCTTTGGAAACTCCGGCACCGAAGCGGTTGAGGGCGCGATCAAGCTCGCGCGCTACGCAACGAAGCGCGACAAGCTCATCGCCTTTTACGGCTGCTTCCACGGACGCACGCTCGGTTCGCTGTCACTTACGGCTTCGAAAAATACGCAGCGCAAGAATTTCGGCACGCTGCTTGGCGGCGTCGAGCACATTCCGTTTCCCTACGCCTACCGTTGCCCGCACGGCCACACTGCGGAAACCTGCGGCACCGAGATTTTGGAACTGCTCGAACAGCAAATGTTCAAACGCCTGTTCGCGCCCGAGGAAATTGCAGCCATCATCATCGAGCCGATTCAGGGCGAAGGCGGCTTCATTCCCGCCCCGGCGTTTTTCCTCCAGGAATTGCAGCGCATCTGCAATCGCCACGGCATCCTGCTGATTGTGGACGAAGTGCAATCGGGAGTCGGCCGCACCGGAAAGTGGTGGGCCTACGAGCATGCGGGCATCGAGCCGGACATCGTTTGCGTCGCCAAGGGTATCGCCAGCGGCATGCCGCTCAGCGCATTTGTCGCCAAGGAAGGCGTGATGACCTGGAAAAAGGGTTCCCACGGCACAACATATGGCGGCAATCCCGTGTGCATCGCATCGGCGCTGGCAACGCTGGATCTTATCGAACACAGCTACCGGGAAAACGCGCGCAAGATGGGCGACTACATCTTCGGGCGCCTCCACGATTGGACGAAGCGCTTCAAGATCGTCGGCGATGTGCGCGGCAAAGGCCTGATGATCGGCGTCGAAATCGTGCGCGATCAGAAAACCAAGGAGAAAGCAGCGGATTTGCGCGACGCGGTCGTCAGCAAAGCGTTTCACAAGGGATTGCTGACCCTTAGCGCCGGCGAGAACACGATTCGCATGTCGCCGCCGCTGCTAATCGACGAAGAGCAGGCGGACTTTGCCATTCGCACGCTCGAAGAATGCTTCCGCGAAGTCGAGAAGACCATTTAAGACAGAGACCACCGAGAACGCAAAATTCACGGCCAAGAGATCGACGAGATCCCACGTCTCTCGACGGAGGCGCGGAACTATTTCGGCTTGCTCCGATTCACATAGGGCTCCTTGAAATACGGGGCACGTTTTTCTCTGGCGGAGGCAGTCCCAGGGTTGCCTCTTATACGCCCGTTCAACACACCTACCCCGGAAATCCTTTACCGCCGCCTTGCTGGATCAGCCAGTTTTTCGATCATGTGACTAACGGTAAGACACATCGTGCGCAGGACGTAGATTATTACAACTCGAACACAAATAAGGGTCTGGCGACTCCCTACGGAACGCCTGTTTACGCCGCCGAGGGCGGGACAGTCGTGGCGGAAGCTTCAGGAAATGGCCCGGCTGCTCAGGGCTATCCTGCGTGTGCAGGCCAAAATATGCCAGCGAACTACGTTAAAATCCAAGGCAGCGACGGGTATTATACGGTCTATGTTCATGTGACCCCTACGGTGGCAACGGGCGTACACGTCAACCAAGGCCAACAAATCGGCGTGACGGACAATTCGGGATGTCAACTCGGTGGGCACATTCACATGAGACGCACGGACCCGAGTGGCACCCCGGTGAACTTCAAACTTCCTTGCGTCAACCCACTACCGACGAACAACTTTGCCGATGGGGTGGTCGACGATGACGTGCCGGACAACATTTAATCGCGGAGGTGTGATTTGCACAGAATACTGTTGATCGCAATTACTCTCGCTGTGCCATCAATCAACCAAGTCACACTTCGCATTCCCCTGCCGCCGGGGGAAGAGTTTGCAGTCGTAACCTTTGACCAAGACCGCGTTTCGGCCACGGACGTTAAACGATGGATGCTTCGCCAGGAGAACGCATACTACGCCACTCCGAAGGTCGGGTACTATGGTGATTGAAAAAACAAAATAACCGACATTCCCAAGCTGGAAGAGGACATCAAGAAAACACAGCAGATTGTGAACGATCTCGATCCAAGTAATTATCCTGCGGCGCTAACCGATGTCGCCCAATACCTGAAGGATTTGCAATCCTTGTGGCTTTGGCTGGCACAGCAGGAGTTAGCATTCCTCAAGAGCGGCAAGCTGCCGCAGACCGAATACAACGGAGTAGACCTTCGGATGTGCGAGGTGCGCACTTCCGAGGATAAGCCGCGAATGTGTCATGAAGTATTCCATCGTTGGCACAACTGCGCTATCAATACCGTGGAGAAGCAGCTCGGGAGTTACCCCAAAGAAAAGTGGAAAGCGTTCTTGGACTCTTTTGGTATCCAAGAGAGGATTGAATCCACTCTGGATGAATAATAGCCGGGGAGCTTGAGAAATCAGGCTCCCCTTCCTTTTATCGGATGCCCTTGAACAGATCACCAGCCACAGGTCCACCAGAGACGGATTAAGCCAAACAATTAGGCCGCAGTAGAAGCAACTGGAAATTCCGCCACAACCAAGACGGGTAAGCCAAACGATAAAGCGCACTACAAGCATTCGGAACTTCCGCCCTCGTTGCTCATGCTCTACAACCTCCTACAACCAAGCAGCAACGGCAGGCCACTCTAGTTTACTTGGCGATCGCTCTCGCTATTTCACAAGGAATTGTTTGGATGCACGACGACGCTACCCCACCTGGCTTAGCTGCGGTCGCTTCCATCAACGTCAAGACCGCCGTTTTTTGAGTGTCCGTCCATGATGAAGAAGGGCGCAGTCGGATTTCCTTGCCAAATGGGGGTGAGGCAGTAGAATGCAGGGGCAAAATCCCTTCGGGAAACCTGAACAGGAGTGTCCTCATGATTTGTGAAGGCAGGTTTAATTTCGGGAGCATTGCGAATCCTGCTCGCATCGCCTTGTTTGTCTTTGCGCTGGTGGCTCTTGGCGTTGGTGCGCGAGCGCAGGAAGCGGACGTCGCGAAAAAGCTGCAAGGTTTCGACGCGTACATGGAACAGACGCTGAAAGACTGGAACACGCCGGGCGTGGGTGTCGGGATAGTTGTTCAAGACAAGCTGGTTTTTGCGAAGGGCTATGGCTATCGGGATTATGAGAAGAAGCTGCGGTTCACGACGAAAACGATGCAGCCGATTGCGTCGAACTCGAAGTTGTTCACGGCGGTGGCAGCGGGGATGCTGGTGGACGAAGGAAACCTGGCCTGGGACAAGCCGATACGCGACTCCGTGCCGGAAATCCAGTTTTACAACGACCAGCTCAACAGCAACGTGACGCTGCGCGACATGCTGTCGCACCGCACCGGCGTGACGCGTCACGACCTAATCTGGTTCAAGTCGCCATTCACCCGGGAAGAGTTGTTCAAGAAGCTGAAGTACTTGGAGCCGCAGGAGCCGATACGCACAACGTTTCTCTACAACAACCTGATGTTCGCGGCGGTGGGACAAATCATCGAGATCAAGTCCGGGAGGAAATGGGAAGATTTCGTGCGCGAAAGAATCTTCACTCCGCTCGACATGAGCACGACTTGCTACACCATTGCGGGCATGTTGAAGCAACCGGACTACGGCGTGCCGTTCCGCGAGAAGCGCGATTCCTTCGAGCTGTACAAGATTCCTTATTACGAGGATACCGAGGGAGTGGCTCCGGCAGGCGCGATCATTTCAAACATTGATGAGCTATCGCACTGGCTGATTGCGCTGATGAATGAGGGAAAATACGACGGCAAGCAGGTGTTGCCGCCCGGTGCGTTGAAGGCCACGCTGCAACCGGCAATCGCATTGCCGAACGCGGGAGGCGAAGCTCTGGGCTTCTGGGAGTTGATCAATTCAGCTTATGGGATGGGCCGGTGGACTGCCTCCTATCGCGGCAAACTGCTGACGTACCATGGCGGCGACCTTCCCGGGTTTCACTCGCAGATTTCGTTTATGCCCAACGACAAGATCGGTGTAATCGTCCTGGTGATCAGCGATCACAGCGCACCGCTCTACAACATCGTCAGCTACAACGTGTACGAGCGGCTGTTGGGCATGGACCAGACGCCTTGGAGCCAACGGCAACTCCAGCAGCGGCTTGCCAACAAGAAAGCCGGGACCGAGGCGCGGGCGAAGGCTGGTGGCGACCGCGTGCTCAACACGAAGCCATCGCACGCGCTGGCCGACTATGCGGGCGAGTACGAAAACGCCGCTTACGGGATTCTCAAAATCGGCCTGCAAGGGGATCAATTGCAATTCGGTTTTCACGAGTTCCATTTTCCGATGAACCATTTCCATTACGATCGCTTTGACACGCCGGACGACGAGCAATACGGAAAGTTTTCGGTGACCTTCCGGACGAATCCTCAGGGGGATATTGATAGCGCGGTGATTTCGCTGGACCAGGCCGAAGCGGTGTTTAACCGCAAGCCCGAGGCTCTGGACGCTATTCTTTTGGAGAAACTTGCGGGCGTATACTTGACGCCGAGCAAAGTGAAATTTGAAGTGCGTTATCAGCCTGGAACGGGGCTTTCGATTGCGTTCCTCGGCGCGCCTCCCCAAAAGCTAATCCACGTTAAGGGAATGCAATTCCGAACGCCGCTCTTTGCCGATGACATTTACGAATTTGTGTTGGAGAACGGACAGGTGAAGGCTTTGAAGGAGCGGACACCCTCCGGCGAATACACGTTCCAGCGTCAGTGAGAGGTTGTCATGTAAGGGCTCTCTTTTTCTTGCATTCGGAGGAAGGGGATCCCTCGCTTCACCTTGGAATGACGGCAGAAGACATTTTTGATAGGCCGTTCAGATGGCAAGAACAAGCCGTGCGGGAAAGCGCTGGAGCATGAGATGATAATGCGCAGGGGGTCGGACGAAGTCGGTAGAAGTGTTTTGCGCAGTCACCTCCAGGGACAACCCAGAATCAAACTATTGGGAAGGAGAGAGAGTTGCCGGAGTTGCGGAAAGACCCCATCACGGGTCGCTGGGTGATTATTTCGACGGAGCGCGGAAAGCGGCCGAATGATTTTCTGCGCGAAAGCGTAATCGCGAAAGAGCCGAAAAATTGCCCGTTCTGCGCGGGGAATGAATCCAAGACGCCGCCCGAAGTGCTCGTGTACGGACGAAACGGCGGCGGGGCGAACACGTCCGGGTGGAAGCTGCGCGTGGTGCCGAACAAATTTCCCGCTCTCGGCATCGAGGGGGATCTCGACCGCGAGGGTGAAGGCTTGTTCGACAAGATGAACGGTATCGGCGCGCACGAAGTGGTCATCGAATCGCCGGACCACGCCGCAACGCTCGCGACGCTCCCCGAGCGCGCGGTGGAAGATGTGCTGTGGGGATACCGGGACCGCATGTTGGACCTGAAGAACGACAAGCGCTTCCGCTATATCTTGATTTTCAAGAACCATGGAGAAGCGGCGGGAGCGACGGTGGAACATCCGCACTCGCAACTGATCGCGCTGCCGATCGTGCCGCGGCGCGTGCGCGAGGAAGTGGACAACTGCTGGCATTATTACGACGAGAAAGAAAGATGCATTTTCTGCGACATCATCCGTCAGGAGCGGGACACGGGTGAGCGCATGATCAATGAAAACGAGCAGTTCGTCGCGTTTGCTCCGTATGCGCCACGGTTTCCGTTTGAAATGTGGCTGCTGCCGAAAGTGCACAGTTCGTCGTACGAGAACAACCAGAGTTCGATTTACGCCAGCTTGGCAAGGATGCTCAAGGACACACTGATGAGGCTCGACGAAGTGCTAGACCGACCTGCGTATAACTTCATGATTCATACGTCGCCGATCGGGGAAGAAATCAACGATCACTATCACTGGCACATCGAGATAATTCCAAAGCTGACGAAGGTGGCGGGATTCGAGTGGGGAACGGGCTTTTACATCAATCCGACGCCGCCGGAAGAGTCGGCGCGGTTTTTGCGGGAAGCGAAGGTCCCCGCAACAGCCGAGAAAAACTAGGAATTTTCGCACGAAGCAACGAGTCAGGGCGTCCGGGAGGATTACCGAGTTTTGTTATAATGACGGCTTTGGCGCGGTACCCAAGCGGCCCAAGGGAGAGGTCTGCAAAACCTCCATTCGTGGGTTCGAATCCCACCCGCGCCTCCAAGCTTCTCGTTTCAAATCAATGGATTACAGCTCGTCTGTTTCCCGGAATCCCCGATTTGGGAACAACTGGGAAAAGAGTCTCTTCCAGACTCTCGATTGCACGCCGATGTGTATCCGGAATCACATGCGTGTAGAAGTTCAGCGTGGTCTCGACAGAAGCGTGCCCCAACTGCTGCTGCGCGATCTTGGCGGGTACGCCGATGTCGTGCAGGACCGAAGCATGAATGTGACGCAGTTGATGCCACGTCACGCGCTCAAGCCCTGCTGCCTTTGCCGCCGGCCTCAACACGCGTTCCAGAAGATTACTCTCGCGGTGCGGTCCGCCCGATTGGTTCGGGAAGAGTAAGCCTTCCTCGTTCCATTTGGCGGCGAACCTCTTGCGATGCGCATCCAAGAGTACGCGTGTCTGTGGACCGATTGGGATGGTGCGAATACTACGCTCGCTCTTAGGCAGTTGAACCTGGCCGTGGAAGACAGATTCAGAAACGCGAATTGTCCCCGCAGTCAAATCGACCATCTTCCAGCGTAGCGCCAATAATTCGCCCACGCGCAACCCTGTAAGGGCCGTGAGTATGACCATCGACCGATAAGGTTCCCGGAGTTGTGCGAGCAGTTTCGCCAGAGCTTCCGCATTCAGAATCCTCGGCTCTTTGCGACGGCCCTGTAGAGGGAACTTTACGCCCCGAGCTGGATTCGAATTCAGATAGCTGTAGTCCACTGCCGCGTCCAACACGCTTGAGAGTACGATCCAAGCGTTACGCACGGTTTGCCACGCCAGGCCTTGGCGGAATTTATCTGCGACAAATTGCTGAATATCCAGCTTTGAAATATCACAGAGCCGCCGTTGCCCGAAGCAGGGCATGACGTGCTTACCGAGCACCATCCGGTACCCACGCTGCGTGGAGAGCTTCAGAGTCGACAAGACAAGGGTCGTCCACTCGCAATCAACGAAATCCTGCAGGTGCTTAGTTGCCTGGGGCCGTTGCTGACCCTGGTTCAACAAGTGCAGATGTTGGTCGAGCTGCATTTGAGCTTGACGGCGAGTGGGAACCTCGCTGAGTAGCCCAAGTACAATCGAACGCTGTATGCGCCCAAGACTGCCGTCTGGCCGAATCACATCTTCTCTCCAACGAGCGATCCAAACCCTTCTACCCTACATTCCGCAGTAGAGACGGGCGAGTTTTCTGAGATTCTTTGCTTTAAGCATAGACGCTGGGCGATATGGAAAGGAGACTGAGGACTTGCTCTTGAATCGGGCTGAGCGGTTCCGAAAAAGCCT
>Ga0209056_10000127_pt1 | contig 80851 bp, 60 predicted proteins | sample GraSoiAngelo_114_FD_185876 | JGI IMG/M metagenome (GOLD analysis project Ga0209056, IMG submission 185876) | Grasslands soil microbial communities from the Angelo Coastal Reserve, California, USA - 14_0903_13_40cm (SPAdes) (version 2) | ecosystem: Environmental > Terrestrial > Soil > Grasslands... | reverse complement strand
GCGCTCGTCCTCCTGTATATTGACCGCCTATGGCGTCGGCCACCAGTCTCAAGACCGGCTCGCCGCTGGGAACGCACTCGCTCGCGCGCTACCGGAGCGAGTTTCCCATCTTCCGGGACAAGGTCTACCTCAACACGTGCTCGCTCGGGGCGCTCGGCGAGCGCACCCGCCGGCGGCTCGGAGAGTTTCTCGATCTCTGGCAGGCGCGCGGCGCCGCCGCGTGGTACGACGTGTGGTGGGCGGCGCTCGCCGAGCTGCGGCGCCGCTACGGCCGGCTGGTGGGCGCGACGCCGGCGGAGATCGCGCTCGCGCCGAGCATCTCGGTCGCGCTCTCGAGCCTGGCGGAAGCCCTCGACTATCGGCGGCGGCCCAAGGTCGTCGTGACGTCGCTCGATTTCCCGACCGTCGCGTACCAGTGGCTCGCCAAGCGGCCCCGTGGCGTGGAGGTCGTCGTGGTCGAGAGTCCCGACCAGGTCTCGGTGCCGGTGGAGGCCATCGCCCGCGCGCTGGACGAGCGCACCGCGCTGGTCGCGACGTCACACGTCTATTTCACGAGCGGGGCGATCCAGGACATCAAGGCGGTAGCGGACGCCGCGCGCCAGTGCGGCGCCCTGACCGTGATCGACGCCTACCAGGCGGTGGGGCAGGTGCCCGTCGACGTGAAGGCCGCCGGCGTCGATGTGCTCATGGCCGGCGGCCTCAAGTGGCTGCTCGGCGGGCCGGGGATCGTGTTCCTCTACGTGCGGGAGGAGCTGGCGCCGCGGCTCGCGCCCGCGATCGCCGGCTGGTTCGGGCACCGCAACCAGTTCGCCTTCGACCCGCGCGCGCTCGAGCTGCACGACGACGCACGGCGCTTCGAGCTGGGCACACCGTCGCTCGCCGCGGTGTACGCGCAGCTCGGCGGCCTCGACTACATCGACGAGATCGGGGTCCCGGCGATCCGCGCGGTGACCGGAGCGCTCGCCGAGGACCTGATCGCGCGCGCCCGGGAGCGCGGGTTCCGACCGAAGGTGGCGGCGCGCGCGGCGGACCGCTCGGCGATCGTGATGCTCCCCGCCGCGGACCCCGCGGCGGCGGTGCGGCACCTCGCGGCCGCCGGCGTCATCGCGGACGCGCGCCCCGGGCACGTCCGCCTCTCTCCCTTCTTCTACAACGTGCAGGAAGACCATGTCACAGCGCTTGAGCGGCTCGCCACGCACGCCGGTCACTGAGGACGAACGGCTCCTCGCGCAGGTCCCCCGCGAGCGGCGGGCGTTCACCAGGACCGATTCGTGGCGGGTGTTGCGGATCATGGGGGAGTTCGTCGAAGGGTTCGACACGCTCGCCGACGTGTACAACGCGGTCACGGTGTTCGGGTCCGCGCGCACGACGCCGGACGACCCGTACTACGAGAAGGCCGTCGCGACCGCGCGCATGCTCGCGGAGGACGGGTTCCCCATCATCACCGGGGGCGGCCCGGGGATCATGGAGGCGGCGAACCGCGGCTGCCAGGAAGGGAACGGCCTCTCGATCGGTTGCAACATCGAGCTGCCGTTCGAGCAGGGGCTCAACCCCTACGTCGAGCGCGCCATCAACTTCCGATACTTCTTCGTCCGCAAGACGATGTTCGTGAAGTATTCGACCGCCTTCATCGTGTTTCCGGGCGGTTACGGCACGATGGACGAGCTGTTCGAAGCGCTCACGCTGATCCAGACGGGCAAGGTGAAATACTTCCCCGTCATCCTGTTCGGCCTGGAGTACTGGAAGGGGCTCGCCGGGTGGCTGCGCGACCGCGTCGCGGGGGAGGGCAAGATCGCCGTCAAGGATCTCGACTTGTTGCACATCACCGACAGCCCGCGCGAGGCCGTAGAGATCGTACGCCGCGCCCGCGAGCGCCGCAGCCAGGCGCTCGCGGTGCCACCCGACGAGACCTGAAGGGGGCGAGGGGGGGCACCATGTCACGCAAGGACTTCCTGCGCGGCCCGCGCATCGATCCCAAGCCCGTGACGGGCCGCGAGACGGTCGCCGACCTGGTGGACAGCGCGTTCCTCGCGTACAACGCCGGGCGCCTCGCCGAGGCGTGCCGCCTGTACGCCGAGCTGATGCTCGAGGACGATGTGACCGTGGGGATGAGCCTCACCGGCGCGATGACGCCGGCGGGGCTCGGCATGTCCACCATCATCCCGCTCCTCGAAGCCGGCTTCATCGACTGGATCGTCTCGACGGGCGCGAACTTGTATCACGACGCGCATTTCGGGCTGGGCCTCGCGATGCACCGCGGCACGCCGTTCGCGGACGACGTGGAGCTGCGCGAGGAAGGGATCGTCCGCATCTACGACATCTTCTTCGACTACGAGGTGCTCCTCTCCACGGACGCCTACATCCGGGAGGTCTCGGCTGGCCCCGAGTTCCAGCGCTCCATGAGCACGGCGGAGTATCATGCCTTGCTGGGCGGCTACATCCTCGAGCGCGAGAAGGCGCTCGGCATCAGCCGGAAGTCGGTGCTCGGCGTCGCGCACCAGTGCGGCGTGCCGATCTACACGTCGTCGCCCGGCGACTCTTCCATCGGGATGAACGTCGCGGAGCAGGCGCTCTCGGGGTCCCAGCTGCGCTTCGACCCCAGCGCCGATGTGAACGAGACGTCCGCCATCGTGTTCGACGCGAAGGTGAGCGGCGGCAAGAGCGGGGTGCTGATCATCGGCGGTGGCAGTCCCAAGAACTTCGTGCTGCAGACCGAGCCCCAGATCCAGGAGGTGCTCGGCATCAGCGAGAAGGGCCACGACTACTATCTGCAGATGACCGACGCCCGCCCCGATACGGGGGGCCTCTCGGGCGCCACCCCCTCGGAGGCGGTGAGCTGGGGCAAGGTCGACCCCGACAAGCTGCCGGGGACCGTCGTGTGCTATCTCGACAACACCGTGGGCTTCCCGATCCTCGCCGCCTACGCGCTCGCGCGGCGCAAGAAGCGCCGCCTGAAGCGACTGTACGACCGGCGCGACGCGATGATGCGGCAGCTGACGGCGGCGTATCTGGAGGCGAAGGCCGACCGCGACTCGCGCGCGGAGGCGACGACTGTCGAGCGCAGGCCCTAAGGCGGACGCACGAGCCGCCGGCTCCGGGGCGTACGCCGCCTACGCCCTGGGGTTGCTCACGCTCATCAATCTCCTCAACTACACCGATCGCAACGTCGTCTTCGCGCTGTTCGAGCCGATCAAGCGCTCGCTGGTGCTGTCGGACCAGCAGCTCGGCTGGCTCGGCTCGGCCTACGTGATCGTGTTGTCGCTCGCGGCGCTCCCGCTCGGCGTCGTGGGAGACCTGAAGTCGCGGCGCGCCGTGATCGCGTTCGGGGTCGGGCTGTGGAGCCTCTTCACGGCGCTGGGCGCCACGGTGAGCCGCTTCTGGCAACTGCTGTTCTGTCGCTCGATGGTGGGGGTCGGCGAGGCCGGCTACGGCCCGGCGGCGCAGGCGTTGATCGCCGAGTTCTTCAAGGGCAGGCAGCGCGCCTTCGCGATCGGCATCTACTCGGTGGGGATGACGTTCGGCGGCGTCCTGGGGATCTGGCTGGGCGGCGTCCTGGCCGAGTATTTCCACTCCTGGCGCCCGGTGTTCGTGGCGGTGGGCATCCCCGGCTTCCTGCTCGCGTTGCTCGCGTCGCGACTGCGGGAGCCGCAGCGTCATGCGCCCCCGTCCATCCGGGCCACCGTGGAGGCGTGGTATGAGCGCGGGCGCGCGCGGGTGCGACAGGCCCTGATCCTCGCTCGACCGCTGATCTGGCTGACCGTCGCGGGGGCGCTGGTCTCGAGCACGCTCGATCTGTTCCAGGGTCTGCCGCCGGGGCTCGACACGGCGGCGTTCGCGGCCTGCGTGAGCGCCGGGATCATCTGGACGGTGGTGCGGCTCGTCCCCGTCGCGGTGCGCGGCACCACCGAGGCAGGCGAGGTCGCGGCCACGGCGTTCGGCGAGTTTCTCCAGGCGTCGGCGATCGTGCTCCGCACGCCCACGCTGATCTGGATGTTCCTGGGCGGCGCGCTCGTCACCTTCGCGGTGAACGGCCTCATCGCATGGGCGCCGAGCTTCCTGGAGCGGACCCACGGACTGTCGGTGGCCGCGGTGGGTCGGCAGTTCGGGGTGTGGGGGCTGCTGGGGGGCGCGCTGGGCGGGCTGTTCGGCGGTCGCGTCGGCGACTGGCTGCTGGGGCGGTGGAGCGGCGGGCGGGTGGTGGTCTCGGGCGCCGGCTTCGTGCTCGGCGGCCCGGTGTGCGCGGCGCTGCTGCTCGTGGACGAGCTGCGGCTGTTCGTGCCGCTGCTGCTCGCGACCTTCTTCCTTTATTCGTGGTACAACGGGCCCCTCTCGGCCGTGATCCTCGACGTCGTGCCCCCGGCCGTGCGGGCGTCGGTGATCGGCGGCTACGTGCTATTCTCGCACCTCGCGGGGGACGCCATCGCGCCGCCGCTCATCGGCTACCTGTCCGACCGGTTCGGCCTGCGGCCGGCCATGTTGCTGCTGCCGACGGCGGGGGCGGTGGGGGGGCTGGTCATCTTGATCGCACTGACGACGGTGGGGAGAGACATGCAGCGGGTGAGAGCGTGATTGCGGATTTCGGATTGCGGATTGCGGATTATCCCGAGCGAAGCTCACACGCTCCAATCCGCAATCCACAATCCGCAATCCGCAATGGTGAAGGGCTGGGGAGTGCGGGATGAAGATCGCCGTCGTCTTCGACACCCTCCATCCCGAGTGGGACGACGCCGCCTACAAGAAAGAACTGGAGGCGAAGGTCGAGGAGGCGGAATACGACGTGGCGCGCGCCCTGATGGCGAAGGGCCATGACGTGCTGATGGTCGGCCTCGCCGAGCCGCTGGGCGGCACGCTCGAGCGGCTCGCGGCGTTTCAGCCGAAACTCGTGTTCAACGGCTGTGAGTCGTTTCGCGGACAGGCGCGGCACGAGTACGCCCTCGCCGCGGTGCTCGAGATGCACGGCTACCGCTACACCGGTTCGCCGCCCACGGCGCTGCTGGTCGCCCGCAACAAGTCGCTCACGAAGAAGATCCTCGCGTACCACGGGATCCGGGTGCCGGCGTTCGCCGAGTTCCCCGCGGGCGAAAAGCCGCTCCGGCCCTCTGAGCTGCGGTTCCCGCTCATCGTGAAGCCCCTGCTCGAGGACGCGTCGATCGGCATCGCCCAGGCCTCGGTGGTGGAGAACGACGACGATCTCGCGGAGCGGGTGAAGTTCATCCACGAGAAGTTCCAGCAGGCTGCGATCGTCGAGGAGCTGATCGAGGGGCGCGAGCTGTACGCGGGCCTGCTGGGGAACGAGAGGCTCCAGGTGCTGCCGCTCGTTGAGCTGACGTTCGGCGAATCCAATGGCGACCATCGCATCGCCACCTACAAGGCCAAGTGGGACGAGGAGTACCGCAAGCGCAAGAAGATCAGGAACGTCTTCGCGAAGGGCCTGCCGGACGACGTGACGACCAAGATCACCGACATCTGCACGACGGCGTTTCACGCGCTCTGGCTGCAGGACTACGGCCGCGTGGACCTGCGCTTGACGCACGACAACGAAGTGTACGTCCTCGAGGTGAACCCGAACCCGTTCCTCGCGTCCGAGAACGAGATGGCGGACGCCGCGGAGAAGGCAGGCATGGCCTACGCCGAGTTCATCGAGCGGATCGTGACGGAAGCGCTGGCGCGTGGCGCGGCGTAGGCGCGAGGTGCCGACCCCGGAGCTGCGCTGCCCGACGTGCGCGGCGGAGCTGGAGCGCTTCTGGTCGTTCTGCTCGAACTGCGGCCGGCGGCTCGAATGGCGCGATGCGACGAAGGAGACGGGCGCCGAGTGCTACTACTGTCGCTGGGTGGTGTCGGACAGTTTCTCGTACTGCCCCTGGTGCGGGCGGGACATTCGCGACCGCGACTCGAGCCCGGAGCCGCTCAAGGCGCCCAAGGGATTCAAGTATCAGCGCCGCTGTCGCTGGGGATGCGGGGGCGGGGTGATGTACCCGATGCGGTCCTGTCCGTGGTGCGGCCGGCCGCAGCAGTGGCGCTACCGCGACCGGTTCCAGAACGTCTGCCCGCACTGCAACCGGGGCGTGGACGACTGGATGGAGGTGTGCCCCTGGTGCGGCGAGGACGCGACCGGGCGCGACCTGATCCACCAGGCGCTGCGGCGCGTGCGCCAGCGGCTCGTGGTGGCGCGCATCAAGGCCTGGAACTACCGCGTGCTGCTGCGTCCCGGCGTGTCGGGCGTGACGCACCGCACGCCCAAGGTCATCGAGATCGAGCGACGCTACGTGACGGGGAAGCGGCGGCGCGACGAGATCTCGTGGAACATGCTCACCGGGCTGATCCTGCACGAGCTGGGGCACTCCTACCTGTACCACCACTGGTCGTTCACGCTGACCGGGCGCTTCCGGCGCGCTTTCGGCGAGGTGCGCAAGGCGTACCGGGTGGCGGACTCCAAGTGGGTGGACTTCGAGCGCCGCGGCGTCACGACGACGCTGCCGAACTTCGTCACGGCGTACGCCGCCACCCATCCGCAGGAGGACTTCGCCGAGACGTTCCGGTTCTACGTGGCGCGGCGCGGGCGGCTGCGCGAGCTGTTCGCCGAGTTCGGTCGCAAGCGCAAGGGCGTGCCGGTGTTCGAGAAGTTCCTGGTGCTGCACGACTTCATCCGGAGCCTGAGGGGATGGAAATGACTCGCCCCTGTTACATTGCAGTGCTCGCAGCCCACTTCAGCGAAAGGTGAACGATGGCTCTGATGCGCACCTCGAACCCGGCCCTCAACGCGAAGACCTTCGCCGACCTGCGGCGCGATCCCACCGCGCCCGCCATGACGCTCGAAGGCACGGTGAACAAGGCGGCGTTCCTGCTGTTCCTGGTGGCCGTGCCGGCGGCCTGGGTGTGGTCCCAGGTGCGCACCGCCTTCGATCCGGCGGTCGCCGGCCCGTGGATCGCGCTCGGCGTGATCGGCGGGCTCATCGCCGCGATCGTCACGATCGTCAAGAAGGCGTGGTCGCCCGTGACGGCGCCGATCTACGCCGCGTTCGAGGGACTCGCGCTGGGTGGGTTGTCGGCCCTGCTCGAGACCAAATACCCGGGCATCGTGATGCAGGCCGTGGGCCTGACCTTCGCGACACTCGCGGCCATGCTCCTGGCCTATCGCTCGGGGTTGATCAAGGCCACCGAGAAGTTCAAGCTCGGCGTCGTCGCCGCGACGGGCGCGATCGCCCTGTACTACCTGATCGGGCTCGGGCTCTCGTTCTTCGGCATCGCGATGCCGTTCCTGCAGGGGACCAGCACGACGAGTCTCGTGGTGAGCGGAGTGATCGTGATCGTGGCGGCGTTGAACCTGATCCTGGATTTCGACTTCATCGAGACCGGGGTGACGGGCGGCGCGCCCAAGTACATGGAGTGGTACGGCGCGTTCGGCCTGATGGTGACGCTGATCTGGCTGTACCTCGAGATCCTGAGACTATTGGCAAAGACGCGCAGCCGGCGGTAGATCCGGGAGGAGTCGACCGTAGGGGCGCAGCATGCTGCGCCCCTACGTCGTGCGCCTCAGTCACCCCGCGAAGCAGTAGGCGCACCCCTTCTCCTGCGCGCGATTGATCGCGATCACGCCCGACGGCACCACCAGCACGCCGGGGAGCAGGTTCTCGATCCATTCCTTCTTGATCGCCTCTGCCTGCATCCCCATGTCCTTCGCGAGCCGCATGCTGTTGAACGTGAGGGCGATGTTGCACACGCCCACGAGCACGCCCTTCGCCAGCAGCTCGTCGGTGCCCATGCCGGGGATGGGGACGTCGCCGGGCTTGAGCCGGATGAGGGGATGGCGGATCGCGGGCCCCTTCGTGGCGGGATCCGTGATCTTGAAGGCTTCGCCGAACTTGTACTTCGCCCACATCGCGCTTTCCATCGCGAACGGGATGCCCGAGTGACGGAGCACGATGACGACGGTGTTCTGGGCGTCGGTCGTGCCGTAGGCTTCGTTCGTCGTGTTGAGGAAGACGCGCCCCCACGCGAACGCGAAGCCGTCGTTCGGCTCCGGCACGTCGAACACCATCTTGTGCTTCCCGGTGATCTTGTTCAGCCACGCTTCGAAATCGGGATTTGCGGACGCGTCGCCGCGGGCGGTCAGCGGCTCGGCGGCCGCTTTGAGCGGGGCGAACAGTCCGCCGAGGCCGACTGCGGCGGCGCCGGCGGCGACGCGTCCCAGGAATCCGCGCCGATGAGTGGTGAGGCTCTCCAGGTCCAGCATGGTCATCCTCCTGTCGGTGAGGGCTACGGCGACTTGCGCCGTGCCGCCTCGGTCGGGTACGCGACGTCGGGCGGCGAATCGCCGTTCGGCCAATCATGGATCTTCTCCGGAAAATCGGGGCGGGGATGCGCGCCCACGTACGCCGCGACGTCGAACGCCTCCTGATCGCTGAGCGTGCCCGGCTGGTCGAGGGGCATGTTGTCCCTGATGAACGCCGCGGCCGTGCGGACCCGGGCCAGCCCCGCGCCGATGTTGTACGAGTCGGGCCCCCACACGGGAGGCGCCACCGCCGTGCCTTGGCCGTCCGGTCCGTGACACTTGGCGCACGCGGAGCCGTACACTCGCCCGCCCGCCGCGGTGTCCGCCCGGAATCCCGCCCACTTGGCCAGCCGGTTCGCCCCTCCCGCCGGGGTGGGGGGGGGCGCGATCGGCACGCCGCGCGACAGGAACCACAGGTACGCGACGATGTCCCGCATGTCGCCGCCGTCGCTCGAGAGCGGCGTGCCGTTCATGCTGCGCCGGAAGCAGTCGTTCACGCGGTACTCGATCGTCTCCACCGTGGCGCTGCGTGGCCGGTATTGCGGGTACCGGGCGTACGCGCCGACCAAGGAGCCGGTGGCGCGGCGGCCCTCGTCCAGGTGACAGCTGGTGCAGCGGAGCCGGTTGCCGACGTGGGCGGGCAGGCTGTCGCGCGTGGCCAGGAGCAAGGCGCGCCCGCGCTGGATCGCCGCGCCGAGCGGGCCGTCGGGGATCGCCGGCGGGTGGTCCGACCCGCGTCCGCACGCGAGGATCACGGCGCCGAGCAAAGCGACACGGTGAAGACGCCACATCGACGCGGGAGTCTATCAGGGTTTGCCGAGCCCCGCCACCTCCTTCGCGAACGCCCGCGACCCCTCCACCAGCTTCAGGTAGTCCGCGATCTCCGCCGCCCGGCGGTCCCCGTCCCACCCGAGCGCTGCCGCGAGCCGATCCGCCACGGCGCTGGTCGCCGGGACTCCCTGGTCGCGCGCCGCATAGAACAGATGCAGCCGGCGCACCAGCACGTCCGACAGGCGCACCGCCATTTCGCGCTCCACCGCCTGCGTCACCTCGGCCCAGATGTCGGGCCGCCCTGCCACGATCGGTTGGCCCAGCGCGCGGTCCCGATCCACCAGGTTCAGCACCGCGGCCGCTTCGCTGCCGTAACGCCTCACGAGATGGCGCGCCGTGGCCTCCGGAACGCGGGTGGCGGCCGTCTTGACGAGGATCTCGAGGTCGCGGGCTTCGCCGCCCGGCAGCGGCATGCGGTCCGTCGGGGGGCGGGGGGCGCGGGGCCGGCCGTCGAGCGCGTGCAATCGCGCGGCGACCCGGTCCACCACGTCGCGGGCCATGACGCGGTAGGTGGTGAGCTTGCCGCCCGCGATCGTGAGCAGCCCGCTCGCGCTCTCGACGATGCGATGCTCGCGCGACGCCTCGGACGGCGCCACGGCGCGATCGGGCCGCAGGAGCGGCCGCAGGCCCGCCCAGGTCGCCACCACGTCGTGCGGCGAGAGGCGGGCCTGGGGGAAGAAGGCATTCGCCGAGCGCAGCAGATAGATCACGTCCCGCGCCGTCGCGTTCACGTCGTCGGGCGACGCGTCCTCGTCCGTGTCGGTTGTCCCGATGTAGCTCAGGTCCGGGTCGGCCCCCCCCCACGGCAGGACGAACATCACGCGGCCGTCGATCGGTGACGTGAGCGTGACGGCGTGCGTGTGCCCGAGCCGTCGCTGCGGGACGGCGACGTGCGCGCCCTTGGTGAGCCGCAGCAGCGGCTCGGTGGCGGGCTCGTCCAGGCGGCGCAACTCGTCCACCCACGGGCCGGCTGCATTCACGACGACGAGCGCTCGCACGGTGTACGGGTGGCCGCTGAACACGTCACGCACCGTGGCGCCGCGTGCCCGGCCGTCCGGTTTGACGAGACTCGTGGCCGCGGCATAATTCGCGACGAGCGCGCCCGCCTGCGCGGCGCTCCGGACCGTCGCGATCACCAGACGGGCGTCGTCGGTCTGTGCGTCGTAGTAGAGGGCGGCACCGCGCAGGGCCCGTTCCCGCAGCCCGGGCTCGAGCCGCAGCACGGCCTTGCGCCCGAGCCAGCGGTGGAGCCGCACATTGCGGAACGCCGCGAGCAGATCGTAGAGCCACATGCCGGCGACGAGCTTCCAGCCGGGAACGCGGGCGCCGCGGTACACGGGAAACAGGAACGGCAGCGGACGCACCAGGTGGGGCGCGATCCGCAACAGCACGTGCCGCTCGTGGCTCGCCTCGAACACGAGCCCGAAGTCGAGCTGTTCGAGATAGCGGATGCCGCCGTGGATGAGCCGCGACGAATGCGAGGACGTCCCGCCCCCGAAGTCGCCCTTGTCCACGAGGGCGGTGCGGAAGCCCCGCAACGCCGCGTCGCGGGCGATTCCCGCGCCCGTGATTCCCCCGCCGATGACGAGCACGTCCACCGGCTCGGCGGCCATCGATTCGAGCGCCGCGACCCGCGTGCGAAACGAGAACGGCGTGTCGAGCGACAACTCCCGCCCCTCCGGGGGTCGTGGTAGGTTTCGTGCGTGTTACGTCTTGCGAGGAGAATGTAATGCCGCTGAGAAACGGACGGCGCGTGGCGGTTGTCGCCGGCTGCCGCACGCCGTTCTGCAAGTCGGGGACGTCGCTCAAGGACGCCCGGGCGGTGGACCTCGCCCGGTTCGTGACGCGCGAGCTGCTCGAGCGCACGAGCCTGGACGCCGCCGAGGTCGACGCCGTCATCTTCGGACAGGTTGTGCCCTCGGCGCTCGTCCCCAACGTCGCCCGCGAAGTGAGCCTGCTCCCGCAGTTCCCTAGAGAGATCCCGGCCTACTCCTTGAACCGCGCCTGCGCGTCGTCGGCCCAGGCGGTCGCCAACGCCTCCGACGAGATCGCCCTGGGCGACGCGGACGTCGTGCTCGCAGGCGGCGTGGAATCGCTGTCCGACATCCCGATCCTCGCGTCGCGCCGCCTCGCCGATATCCTCGTGGAGGCGAGCAAAGCCAAGACGCTCGGCGCCCGGCTCCGCACCTTCAGCCGGATCCGGCCGCGCGACCTCGTCCCCGTCTCGCCCGCCATCGCCGAGCCGTCGACCGGAGAGACGATGGGCCAGTCCGCCGAGAAGATGGCGAAGCAGAACCACATCGCGCGTGACGCGCAGGATCGCTGGGCGCTCCGCAGCCACGAGCTTGCCGCGCGCGGGACGGACGACGGCCGGCTCACGGCCGAGATCGCGCCGTGGTTCCCCGAGCGGCCGGCCGAGCCCGTGCTCACCACGGACAACGGCATCCGCCGCGACACCTCGCTCGAGCAGATGGCGAAGCTCAGGCCCGTGTTCGACCGTCAGTACGGCTCGGTCACGGCGGCGAACTCGTCGCCGCTCACCGACGGGGCGTCGGCCGTCCTGGTGATGAGCGACGAGGCCGCCCGGGCGCTGGGCTACACCCCGCTCGCCTATGTCCGCTCCTACGCGGTGGCGGCCGTCGATCCCGGCTGGCAGCTGCTCCAGGCGCCGATTTTCGCCGTCCCGACGGCGCTCGAGCGCGCCGGAATCCAGTGGGCGGACCTCGGACTGATCGAGGTCCATGAAGCGTTCGCCGCGCAGGTGCTCTCGAACTTCCAGGGGTGGGCCGCGAAGGGGTGGGAGATCAATCCCGACATCATCAATGTCATGGGAGGCTCGATCGCGATCGGCCATCCGTTCGGGGCGACCGGCGGGCGCATCGTCACGACGCTCGCGAACGAGATGGCGCGCCGCGACGTGCAGTTCGGACTGTTGTCGATCTGCGCGCAGGGTGGCATGGCTATCGCCGTGGTGTTGGAACGTCGCTGATGGCACCCCCCCCACCCCCCCCCGCCGCCCCCGCCGCCGCCGCGCTCACCTGGGAGCTCGCCGACGGGATCGCCGTGGTCACGTTCGATCTCGCGGGCGAGCCGGTGAACAAGATCTCGCGCGCGGTCAAGCAGGACGTCCTCGCGACGTTCGAGGCGCTCGAGCGGGATGCGGCGGTGCAGGCCGTCGCGTTCTTCTCGGGCAAGCCCGAGAACTTCATCGCGGGCGCCGACATCGAAGAGTTCGTCGCGCTCACGAGCGCCGCGGAGGCGGAGCGCCTCTCGGCCGACGGTCAGGACCTGCTCGAGCGCGTGGCGCGCTTCCCCAAGCCGGTGGCCGTGGGGATCCACGGCGCTTGCCTCGGCGGCGGGCTCGAGTTCGCGCTCGCCTGCCGCTACCGCGTGGCCTCCGATCACCCCAAGACCCAGCTCGGCCTCCCGGAGGTGCAGCTCGGGATCCTCCCCGGCGCGAGCGGCTGCCAGCGGCTGCCGCGACTGATCGGTGCGCGCGCCGCGCTCGACATCATCCTCGCCGGGAAGGTCGAGCCCGCCCGCAAGGCGTTCCGCCTCGGCATCGTGGACGAGCTCGTGCACCCGGCGATCCTGAAGGATGTCACCCTCGCCGCCGCCCGTCGCATGGCGGGCGGCTGGCGGCCGAAGCGCAAGCGGCGGGGTTGGCTCGGCGGCTGGCTGCTCGACGGCAACCCGCTGGGACGGCGGCTCGTGTTCCGCGCGGCGCGGAAGCAGGTGCTGGAACAGACCGGGGGCCATTACCCCGCGCCCCTCGCCGCGCTGGACGCCGTCGAGTACGGGCTGAAGCACGGCTTCCAGGCGGGGCTCAAGCGCGAAGCGCAACTGTTCGGCCAGCTCGCCCTCACCGACGTTTCCCGCAAGCTTGTCCAGATCTTCTTCGCCACCACCGCGCTCAAGAAGGATTTCGGGATGGCGAACCCCGCCCCGCCCCCTCCCGCGCCGGTCGACGTGCGGCGGCTCGGCGTCGTGGGCGCGGGCTTCATGGGATCGGGCATTGCGGGTACCGCGGTCGCGCAGGCCGGCGTCGACGTGCGGATGAAGGACGCCGACCTCCCGCGCGTCGCGAAGGGGCTCGCGGCGGCGCGCGAGATCCTGGACGACCGCCTCAAGCGCCGCCGCATCACCCGGTTCGAGCACGCCCGTCTCGTCGCGCTGCTCTCCGGGGGAGACGGCTACGCGGGCTTCGGTCGTGCCGAGCTCGTGATCGAGGCGGTGTTCGAGGATTTGACGGTGAAGCAGGAGGTACTGAAAGAGGTGGAAGGCGCCACGCGCGACACGGCTGTGTTCGCCTCCAACACCTCCACGATCCCCATCGCGCGCATCGCCGAGGCGGCGAACCGGCCGGAACGCGTGATCGGGATGCATTTCTTCTCGCCCGTGGCGCGGATGCCGCTGCTCGAGGTGATCCCGTCCGAGCGCACGGCGCCGGGGGTGATCGGCACCGCCGTGGCCTTCGGGCGGCGCATGGGGAAGACCGCGATCGTGGTGAAGGACAGCCCCGGCTTCTGGATCAACCGCATCCTCACGCCCTACATGAACGAAGCCGGTCACCTGCTGTCGGCGGGCGTGGCGATCGACGACATCGACCACCTGATGGTCGGGTTCGGCTTTCCCGTCGGCCCCATCACCCTGCTGGACGAGGTCGGGATGGATGTCGCGGAGAAGGTGGCGGGCGTGATGTACGAGGCGTTCGGCGAGCGCTTCACGCCGTCGCCCGCGTTCGCCGGCATGGTCAAAGCCGGGCGGCTCGGGCGCAAGGCGGGGAAGGGGTTCTACACGTACGTCCGCGGCAAGAAGGGCGGCGTGGATCAGGCGGTGTACGAGCTGATCGGCGTCCAGCCGAACGGCGGCCCGCGGCCGGCCGAGATCATCCAGCGGCTCGTCCTCGTGATGCTCAACGAGGCCGCACGGGCTGTGGGCGAGGGCGTCGTCCGCACGCCACGCGACGGCGACATCGGCGCCATCTTCGGCTTCGGGTTCCCGCCGTTCCGCGGAGGCCCGCTGCGCCACGCCGACGACCTGGGCGCCGCGCGCATCGCCGGCGAGCTGGAGCGGCTCGCCGAGCGCTACGGCGCGCGCTTCGCGCCGTGCGAGGTCCTTCAGGAGCAGGCCCGCGCGAACCGCAAGTTCTATCCCTGATGATCCGCGCCGGCCTCCTCTGGCTCAGCGAGCAGCCGCGCATCTTCAAGTTCGTCCGTGCCAACGGGCTGGCCCGGAAGTTCGCCGCGCGCTTCGTCGCGGGTGAGACGGTGGAATCGGGCGTCGCGGCGCTCAAACAGCTCAACGCGGCCGGGATCACGGCGAGCCTCGACCTCCTGGGGGAGGCCGTGCACAACGCTGCCGAGGCTCGCGCGGCACGCGACACCTACCTCCACACCCTCGATCGCATCAAGGCGGCCGGCGCCGCCGCGAACATCTCGGTCAAGCTCACACAGATGGGGCTGGATATCGACGCGGCGTCGTGCGTCGACAACCTGCGCACCATCATCGCCGCGGCGCAGGCGGACGGCTCGTTTGTGCGGATCGACATGGAACAGTCCGACTACACCGAGCGGACCCTGCAGCTCTTCCGGCAGACGTTCCATCCCCAGTTCGGCAACGCCGTGGGGGTCGTGCTCCAGTCGTACCTGCGCCGCACGGAGCAAGACGTGGAGCAAATGATCGCGCTCGGCGGGCGGGTGCGCCTGTGCAAGGGTGCGTACAAGGAACCCGAGGCGGTCGCGTTTCCCGGCAAACGCGACGTGGACGCGAACTACGTGCGCTGTATGGAGCGGCTACTGCTCAGGGGCAACTACCCCGCGATCGCGACGCACGACGTGCGGATCCTCGAGCACGCCAAGGCGTTCGCGCGCGACAAGGGCGTGGCGCCCGTGCGGTTCGAGTTCCAGATGCTGTACGGCGTCCGACGCGACCTGCAGCTCGCGCTCAAGCGGCAGGGCTACAACGTCCGCGTCTATGTCCCCTTCGGCACCCAGTGGTATCCCTACCTGATGCGTCGGCTCGCCGAGCGGCCGGCGAACGTGGCGTTCCTGCTCGGCAACGTGATGCGGGAGTCGTTACGGCGGAACTGACGGCGGGGGAGGCGGGGGGCGCGGGGGGCGACGACACGCTAGGGGGCTATCAGCGCGTGCACGAGCGGGCGCCGGCGTTCGGCGGCACGGACGGGCAGGCCTACTCCGTCGCGACGTTCGTGGACGACACACCGGATGCGGCCGGCCGCTACGGGGCGGCGCTCTTGTTCGTGCGCTGGTCGAGCGCGGGCGACCGCCCGGTCGGTCATCTCGAGACGGACTACCTCGCCTGGGGCGAAACGTCGGCCGCGGCCCTCGCGCCGCTGCTCGCCCTCCCGCTGCACGAAGTGAAGCGGCACTTGGACCGTTGCATCGAGCGCCGAGGGAGCCCGTGACGACGGGAGTGGTCCTGGCCCGCACGGGCTCGACCTACCGCGTCGATACGGACCGTGGCGAGGTCACGGCGACGCTGCGCGGCAGGCTCAAGCATCAGGACGGTGACCGCGTGGTCGCGGGCGACGTGGTCGACCTCGACGTGCCTACCGGGGGGGAGGGGGGGGGAGGGCGCGCCACGATCGTCGGCGTGCGCCGGCGGCGCAGCGTGCTGGCCCGCCGGGCGGCGGGCGAGCGCAGCCCGCGACGACAGCCGATCGCCGCCAACGTGGATCAGGTGCTCGTGGTGGCCGCGGCGCGGGATCCGGAGCCGAACCCGCGGATGCTCGACCGCTTCCTAGTGATCGCGGAAGCGAACCGGCTGCCGTGCGTCGTGATCCTCAACAAGATCGAGCTGGACCGGAGCGCGCTGGAGCGCCTCGCACGGCGCTACGGGGTCGCGGGATATCAGGTGCTCGCGACGTCCGTGAAACAGCCCGAGGGGCTGACGGCGCTGCGCGACCTACTGCGCGGGCGGGAGTCGGTGCTCGCGGGGCCGTCCGGGGTGGGGAAGTCGAGCCTCCTGAACGCGCTTTATCCGGGCCTGAATCTCCGGATCGGGGAGATCAGCGAGAAATGGGGCACGGGGAAGCACACGACCCGTGCGGCGTTGCTCGTCCCGCTCCCCGGCGGGGGGGCCGGGGGGGCGGGAGCGGGCTACGTGGTGGACACACCGGGGCTGCGCGAGGTGGGGACGTGGGGGATCGATCCCGAGCTGCTCGGCGTGTGCTTTCCCGAGTTCCGCCGGTTCCTCGACCAGTGTCGCTTCGACAACTGCCGTCATCTGGCCGAGCCGGGGTGCGCGGTGCGCGAGGCGGCCGGAGCCGGGACCTTCGACCCCGACCGGCTCGAGTCCTACCGGCACATCTACGAGGAGGTCAACGTTCCTTCCTGGTCCAGCGCGCGGCGTCGCGCGAGGTGACCTTTTGCATCACGCGCGCGAACGCGTCGTCGAGGTCGATCCCCTGAGAGTTCGCGAGACAGATCACGACGAAGAGGATGTCGCCGAGCTCCATCGCGACGGAGCCCTCGGCCTCTCCCGGCTTTTTCGTCTTCTCACCGAAGCGGTGGTTCAGCTCGCGCGCGAGCTCACCCACCTCTTCGGTGAGCCGGGCGAGGTTCGTGAGCGGCGGGAAATATCCTTCCTTATATTGGCCGATCCAGCGATCGACCGTCTGCTGCGTCTCGCGTAGGGACAAGGAGGGCTCCGGGTCATCGTGAACGCCGATCTGCCGCCGCTGGTCGCCGCGTTCCGGGGCGAGCGGTATGCCGCGAAGCCGCGGCTCTCGGCGCTCGTGGCGCCTCCCTACGACGTGATCACGCGGGAGGACCGGGCGCGCTACGCCGGGCGCGATCCTCACAATATCGTGCATCTCATCCTGCCGGAAGCGCCGGCCGGCGCGGACCGGTACGCCCGGGCCGCCGCGACGCTGGCGGCGTGGCGCGCCGAGGGCGTTTTCACCCGCGACGTCGCCGGGTCCGTGTACGTCGTCGCCCAGGATTTCCCGCTCCCGTCCGGCGAGCGGCGCACGCGGCTCGGGATGTTCGGGAGCGTGCGCGCCGAGCCGTTCACCACGCAGCGCGTGCGCCCGCACGAGAGCACCCATTCGGCGCCGAAGGCCGACCGGCTGGCGCTGCTTCGCGCTACGCGGACGAACCTCGAGTCGATCCTCCTGGTGGCACCGGATGCCGACGGCGCGCTCGCCCAGGCGCTCGCCCGGGTGGCGGCGGGCGTGCCGGAGGCCCGGGCCGAGCTCGACGGCGTGCGCATCCGCGTGTGGATGGTGGCGGGGACGCCGGCGGAGCGGCTCGCCGCCCTCGCCGGCCGGGCGCAGCTCTACATCGCCGACGGCCACCACCGCTATGAGACCGCCGTGGCGTACGCGCAGGACCATCCCGAAGCCGATCGGCTGCTGTCGTTCATCGTCTCCGCAGGCGATCCGGGGCTCACGATCCTCCCCACGCACCGGATCATCTTCGGCGCGGGGCGTGACCCGGCGAGGCTCATCGAGACGTGGCGCGAGTGGTTCGAGGTGGGACGGGTGGCGCCCTGCATGGACCGGATCGAGCGCCTCGCCGAGCTGGGCCGGGAGCGGACGGCGTGCGTCGTGGCGTTCCCGGGCGCCTACGACGTGAGCCTCGTGCTGAAGCAGGACGCGCCCCTCGAGCGGGTCTCGGGGCTCGGGAAGACCCCGGCCGTGCGCGCGCTCGACGTCGCCCGCATCGAGGTGCTCGTGGTGCAGTACATCCTCGGCGCCGACACCGCCACGCCGTCGCTGGGCTACACCGCCGACCCCCACGCCGCATTCGAGGCCGTGCGCCACGGCGGCGCGGCGGCCGCGGTGTTGCTCAATCCCACCAAAGTGGAGCAGGTGTTCGCGGTGGCGGACGCGGGAGACGTCATGCCGCCCAAGTCGACGTACTTTGTGCCGAAGGTGCCGAGCGGGCTGGTGCTGCGACCCGTATCTTTCGACCCATGAGTCGGCCGCGCGAGAGAGTCCTCGCGAACCTCGAAGCCATTTACCGCGAAGCCTACGAGCGCGCGAAAGCCCTGGGCGACCAGGCCCGCATGGCCGACCTCGACGCCGCCTATCAACGGGAACAGCTGCTGCTCGAGGTGCTGCTCGACATCCGCGACACCCTCGGCGCGCTCCCCGCTTCCGGCGAGTCGCGTGCCGACGCATCACCCGGCGCCGATGCGATCACCGCCCTCGAGAGCATCCGCCGCATCACGAAACTCCGCTGAGGACCTCCATGAGCCGCCACCGCCCCCGCCCCCTGGGATTGCTGTGCCTGTCGCTCGCCGCCTGCAGCCCCCCCCGGACCGCCGACATCATGATTACAGGCGGCGTCGTGTGGACCGGCTTGTCCTCGGGCGGCCCGCAACGGGGCGCGGTGGCGATCGCGCGCGGGAAGATCCTCGCCGTGGGCGATTCCGCCGAACTGGCGCGCTACGTGGGCCCGCGCACCGAGGTGGTGCGCGCGGACGGGGGGCTCGTGCTGCCCGGCCTCGCGGACGCCCACACCCACTTCACCGACGGGGGGTTCCAGCTCGCGTCCTTGGACCTGCGGGACGCCGCGACCCCGCAGGAGTTCGTCCGTCGCATCGCCGCCTTCGCGCAGACCCGCAAACGCGGCGAGTGGATCCTGGGCGGCGACTGGGATCACACCCTGTGGCGGGGGGCGCCGCTGCCGCGCCACGAGTGGATCGACTCGGTGACGCCCGACAATCCCGTGTTCGTGAATCGGCTGGACGGGCACGAAGCGCTCGCGAACGCGGCGGCGATGAAGGCCGCGGGCGTCACGCGGGGGACGGCAGCGCCCGCGGGCGGCGAGATCGTGCGCGACGCGCGCACCGGTGAGCCGATCGGCATTTTCAAGGATCGGGCGCTCGACCTGATCGGCCGGGCGATTCCACCGCCCTCACCTGAGCAGCGCGACTCCGCGCTCGCCCGCGCGCTCGCCCACGCCGCGTCGCTCGGCGTCACCGCGACCGCGCACATGTCCGCCTCCTGGGAGGACCTCGCGAGCTATCGCCGGCTCGAGCGGGCCGGGCGCCTCACGCTGCGCGTCGCGGTGTACCTGCCGCTCGAGTCCTGGCGTACCGTGGCCGACACCGTCGGACGCCTCGGGCCGGGCGACGACTGGGTGAAGATCGGCGGGCTCAAGGGCTACATGGACGGCTCGGCGGGATCGCGCACGGCGTACTTCTTCCAGCCCTATAGCGACTCGGCGGGCTACTCGGGGCTGCTGCAACACCCCGAGGCCGACATGCGCCAGTGGATCGGCGCGGCCGACGCTGCGGGGCTGCAGATCGCGGTCCATGCCATCGGCGACCGCGCCAATGCCATTCTGCTCGCGATCTACGACAGCGTGGCCCGGGCGCACGGTCCGCGCGATCGCCGGTTCCGCGTGGAGCACGCGCAGCACCTCCGGCCGGAGGACATCCCCCTGTTCGGGAAGCTCGGAGTGATTCCCTCGATGCAACCCTACCACGCGATCGACGACGGGCGCTGGGTGCAGCAGCGCATCGGCCCGGAGCGCATCAAGACCACCTACGCCTTCCGCACGTTGCTCGACACGGGCGCGAAGCTCGCGTTCGGGTCGGATTGGACCGTCGCGCCGCTCGACCCGATCCTCGGCGTCTACGCCGCGGTGACGCGCCGCACGCTCGACGGCAAGAACCCGGGGGGTTGGGTGCCGCAGCAGAAGATCACCGTGGCGGAGGCGCTGCGCGCTTATACGGTGGGGAGTGCCTACGCGACGTTCGACGAAGCAAAGCGCGGCGTGCTCGCACCCGGGTACGACGCCGACGTGGTCGTGATCGACCGCAATCTCTTCACGCTGCCGCCCGACTCGCTCGACCGAGCGCGCGTGCGGTACACGATCGTCGGGGGGAAGGTCGTCTTCCGGCGCTAGCCGGAGTACTTGAAGCCCGCTTCTTGCAGGGTGAGCGGTTGCGCGCCGTCGTGCTCGACGCCCGCCCCGATCACCTCGCCCAGCACCAGCGTGTGATCGCCCGAGGGCAGGGTCGCGACGACTCGACACTCCACCCAGCCGAGCGCGTCCGCCAGGATCGGGGCGCCGGAGGCCGGCGCGGGCTTAGTCTTGATCCCCTTGAGCTTGTGCGGCGCGCTGGTGGACGCCCGGCCGAGCTTGCCCGCCAGCTCGCGCTGGCCCTGCTGCAGCAGGTTCACCGCGAAGTGGTGCGCGTCGCGGATCATGGCGATCGTCTTGGACGTGTTTTCCACCGCGACCGCGACCATGGGGGGCTCGAACGAGGCCTGCGTCACCCAGTTGGCCGTCATGCCGTGCTCCTCGCCGTCGTGGCGCACGGTGAGGGCGTAGAGGCCATAGGGGAAGTGGCGCAGCACGGTTTTCTTGGCCGCCTCGTCCATGGCGTGAAATATTGACTCTTCCCGCGGCGGGGCGCGAGACCTACGATTGCGTCATACCACGAAGGAGTAGCGTCGTGTCCCGTCTCTTTGCCGTCCCGGCGCTTGGTTGCGCGCTCGCCGTCAGCCCGCTCGCCGCGCAACTCGGTGCAGGGTCTCCTGCGGCGGCCTACCTCGAGCGATACCGCGAGGTGATGAAGCTCGCGCCGCAGCCCGGACAGGTGGCAGAGGTCAATCACCTAGCCCTCAGCCGCGATGTCTGTCGGCTCGCCCTGGAGCGTGGCACGCTCTATCTGCTGTCGCCGGTGGGCGGTCGGACCGTCGGCGCGGTGTTTCGCGGCCGGGGCCGGCTCACCTTCGCGCCGTCGGTCCCGGCTGAGCAGGCGGAGCTCCAGCGGTTTGTCGGCTCCCCGTCCCTTGACGACACTCTCACCGAGCTGATCCTGATCTTTTCCGACTCGACGGCCGACCAGCTGCGCGGGCTGACCTTCGGGCAGGGGGACATTCCTGGAGACGTCGCCGACCACGTCCGCGACCTAGTGGGCTCACTGAAGGGCGACAATGAGGGGTCGTTCAGCGGCGCCGTGATGGGCCCGCTGCTCAACAGCGAGCTTACGGGGTTCTTTCTCGCGCGCGTGGAACGCGCCCACGGGGGACCGGTCCTGTTTCAGATCAATCCGGAGGTGACCGAGGCCGTGCAGCTGTACCGCCCCGTGAGCCGGCTCCGGTGGGGCGCCAACTGGGCGGTCGTGACGCAGTTCCCGCGACCGACGGCCGCCGACATGGCGGGGGCTTGGATCTTACGCGAGCAGCTCGGTGTTCCCGCCTACAAGATCGACGTGCGGCTTCCGCTGAATTCGAGCGGCAGCATAGGCTTCTCGGCGAGTGCCATGCTCACCTTGCGCGTCAACGAGCCCGTGGGCCCGTGGTTACGGTTCTTCCTCTACCCCAAACTCTTGACCGACTCCGCGCGCTGGAGCAGCGGCGACTCCGCTGCCGTGTTCAAGGCCAAGGACGACGACGACGTGTGGGTGCGCGCCCCCCACCGACTGCAGCCCGGGGACTCCTTGTCCCTCACCATTTTCTACCACGGCGACCTCATTGAGCGCCTCGCGCGCTGGTTCTTCGTGAGCCCGCTGGCGTCCTGGTATCCCAAGAATGGCCAGGGCCGCACCTTTGCCCTGTTCGACGTGACCTACCGTGCGCCGAGCTTTTATCCGCTGGCAACCATCGGCGACCGCGTGGACTCCGCCCTCGCAAATAACGTCGTGACGACGCGCTGGGTCACAAAGCGCCCGACGTCCTTCGCATCGTTCAACCTGGGCGATTTCCAGAACTACCACGTGGAGCGGCCGGGCGAGCCGTCCCTCGACGTCCTCCTCTCCGAAGACGCGCATCGGGAGCTGCGACATGCGGCCATCGCGGCGGGCGTCTACCTACCGCAGCAAACCCACATGCGGGAGAACGTCGCCGCGGACGTCTCGAACAGCTTGAAGTTATTCACGTTGCTGTTCGGCGCGTCGCCCTTCTCGCATTTCTACGTCACGGAGATCCCCTTCGGTGAGGGCGTGTCCTTCCCCGGAATGATCGACCTCTCTTGGGTCACCTTCCAGGCCACGACGCTGGACGGTTTCGACGAGTGGTTCCGCGCGCACGAGGTCGCCCACCAGTGGTGGGGCAATGGGGTCGGCCCCGGGTCGTACCGCGATGCCTGGCTCAGCGAAGGGTTAGCCTCGTTCTCCGCCCTCTTGTACCTCCAGAGCGAGTCGGAGCATAAGGACCGCTACTTCAAGTACCTTGACCACTACAAGACGGACATCAAGGGCGAGAAAGGGGACGTCGGCCCGATCTGGATCGGCGCACGCAACGCCACGCCCGACGTGCGGCAGGGGTACAACGTGATGATCTACGAGAAGGGCGCCTGGGTCTTCCACATGCTCCGCATGATGATGCTGGACCTCGGCACCGGGAAGGATGATCGCTTCACGGCGATGATGCGAGACTACTACGCGTCCTACCTCGGGAAGGTGGCGACTACCGATGACTTCCAGGGAGTCGTCGAGCGCCACACGGGAATGCCGATGGACTGGTTCTTCGACGAGTGGGTCAAGGGGACGGCGATTCCCACCTATCACGTGGCGTGGAAGGCCGAGCCCACGGCTGACGGCAAGTACACGGTCCGTCTCCGGGTGACTCAAGAGCACGTACCGCCCGACTTCCGGATGTTCGTGCTCGTGTCCGCGGACCTTGGCAACAACCGCTTCGCACACTTCCGGGTCCAGGTCGGCGGCACTCAAGGCGAGTATGTGAGCCCGGTCCTGCCGGCGGAACCGAAGGAACTCAAGTTCAATGACTTGAGCAGCGTGCTCGCAGACGTGAAGCTGGAGCGGTGGTAGCTTATCTTTTCACGCATGGCGACGCGCACCCAGCCCTCCTCCAGGCCCCGGGCCGCCAAGACTCTGTCCAAGGCCGACCTGCTCGACGCCTGTCGGCTGATGCTCCTGTCCCGGCGCCTCGACGACAAGGAGATCCAGCTCAAGCGGCAGAACAAGATCTTCTTCCAGATTTCGGGCGCCGGGCACGAGGCCGTCCTCGTCGCCGCCGGCAAGGTTCTCCGTCCCGCCTACGATTGGTTCTATCCCTACTATCGCGACCGCGCCCTCACCCTCACCCTCGGCATGACGCCCACCGAGATGCTGCTCTCCGCTGTCGGGGCGGCGGACGACCCCAACTCGGGCGGCCGCCAGATGCCGTCGCACTGGGGTCACAAGGCGCTCCACATCGTGAGCCAGTCGAGCCCGACGGGCACGCAGTTCTTGCAGGCCGTGGGATGCGCTGAGGCGTGGCTGCGCTATCAGCGCATCGACGCTATCGCCGAGAAGCCGACGCAGGGGGACGAGGTCGTCTACGTCTCGGCCGGAGACGGCACCACGAGCGAGGGCGAGTTCTGGGAAGCGTTGAACAGCGCCTCCACCCTGAAGCTGCCCGTACTGTTCCTCATCGAGGACAACGGGTACGCGATCTCGGTCCCGGTCGAGGTGCAGACGGCCGGCGGCTCGGTCTCGAAGCTGGTGCGCAACTTTCCCGGCCTGCTCGTGGAGGAGGTGGACGGGTGTGACCCCGTCGCCTCGTACGATGTGCTGCTCCGCGCCGCCGAGTACGTCCGTCAGCGGAAGGGACCGGCGCTGGTGCACGCGCACGTCACCCGCCCCTACTCCCATTCGCTCTCCGACGACGAGGTCGTCTACAAAGCGCCCAAGGAGCGAGAGGAAGAAGCCAAGCGTGACTGCACCCTCACGTTCCCGAAGCGCCTGATCGCCGAGGGGGTCGCCACCGCGGCCGAGATCGAGGCCATCAAGCGAGAGGTGGACGAGGAAGTGCAGGTCGCGGCCGACATGGCGCTCGCCTCGCCCCAGCCCCAGCCCGAGACGGCGCTGCTCTACGTCTACTCGCCCGACGTCGACCCCGCCTCCGAGCAGTTCGACACCGAAGACGACCCCCAGTTCACGGGGGATCCCACGACGATGGTGGATCTGCTGAACGGCTGCCTCAAAGACGAGATGGCGCGGGACCCACGCATTCTCGTGTACGGCGAGGACGTGGCCGACGCGAGCCGGGAGCAATATCTCGAGCAGGTGAAGGGGAAGGGCGGGGTGTTCAAGGTCACGTGGGGCCTGCAGCGGCAATTCGGGAGCGATCGGGTCTACAACTCGCCCCTCGCCGAGGCGAACATCGTGGGCCGCGCCATCGGGCTGGCCACGCGGGGCCTGAAGCCGGTCGTCGAGATTCAGTTCTTTGATTACATCTGGCCCGCTTACCACCAGCTCCGCAACGAGCTCGCCACGTTACGGTGGCGCTCGAACAACGCGTTCAGCTGCCCCCTCGTCGTGCGGGTCACGTACGGCGGCTACCTGAAGGGTGGCTCGATCTACCACTCCCAGACCGGCGCGGTGGTGTTCACGGCCGTCCCCGGACTCCGCGTCGTGTGCCCGAGCACCGCGCTCGACGCCAACGGCCTGCTCCGCACCGCGATCCGCTGCGACGACCCAGTGCTGTTCCTCGAGCACAAGCACCTCTACCGCCAGACGTACAACAAGGCCCCGAACCCGGGCCCGAACTTCATGATCCCGTTCGGCAAGGCCAGGGTCGTGCGGGAAGGGCGGGACCTGACGGTCCTGACGTACGGCGCCGTCGTGCAGCGGTCGCTCGTCGCGGCGAAGGAGCTCGAGGAGCGGGACGGGGCGAGCGTCGAGGTGATCGACCTGCGTTGCCTCTCGCCGGTGGATTGGGACACGATCGCCGCGTCGGTCAGGAAGACGAACAAGGTCCTCGTCGCCTACGAAGACTCACTGTCGTGGGGCTACGGGGCCGAGATCGCGGCGCGGATCGCCGATGAATGCTTCCCCTGGCTCGATGCCCCGGTGAAGCGCGTGGCCTCCACCGATACGTTCGTCGGCTACGCGCCCGATCTCGAAGACTTCATCCTGCCCCAGGCGGAAGACCTCGCACAAGCGATGCGCGAGCTGCGCGCCTTCTAGGCGCGCGGCTGCTCGCCCAGGGCCTCGCGGATCTCCCCAGCGGCGGCGATGGCGTGATCGACGTCGCGCGACAGGGCCCGGGCCTGTTGCGTCGCGTGCGTCAGGTCGTCCAGCACCGCCGCCACACCTGCCGACCGGAGCCGCAGCAGGTCGAACCGCACGGTCTGCATGGCGAGCACGCACGACTCGATCTGGTCTTCGATCAGCTGCCGCCGGGTGAGCAGGTCGGTGAGCGTCTGGCGCTGGCGCTCGAGGAGATCGAGCTGCCGCTCGCGCTCGGCGCTCTCCGGTTGCCGCTTGATCGCTTCGAGCTTCTCCTGGAGCCGGGCCAGGGCGGCGGCGTCCACACCCACACTCATGGCGTGCAGCGCCCGCGCGAGGTCTTCCGCCCGGTTCAGGAGCCCGTCGATCGTCGCCACGACGTCCGGCAACAGCTTCTTCTCCGACTTCGGCACCCGCTCCATGATGCGGAGGATCGCCTTGCGATCGCTCCGCGCCTGCTGGATGGCCTCGGCCTGGCGGCCGAACTCCCCCGACGTGGCCTCGGGCAGGTCCGCGGGGCGCGGCCCCACCTTGCCCCCTCCCCCGGCGGTCGCGCCGAACCGCACCGCGATGGCGTCCGGTGCGGGCGGACGGGCCAGCACGTCGCGCCAGGAGTACCCGGCGTGCCACAGCCGGACGTAGCGCGGCACGAGCGCCGCGCCTCCCCAGATCCCCGCCACGATGAGCGACCACCCCGGCAGATGGCTCCCCGTCGCGACGTCGATCACGACCAGGGAGCCACACACCGACGCCCACGTCACGAAGCGGTTCCGTAGATCCCGGACGATCGCCGCCTCGCCCCCCGGCGTCGCGGGCGCGAGGTCGCGCCGCCGGCCCCCCCGCTCCCCTCGCTCCCCCCGCTCCCACCGGTCCCTCCCCCGCGGCCGGCGGACGTCCGCTCCCGGGAGCGATGGCAGGGGCCGGGCCGGCGGCAGCCGCTCGGCGCGCGACCGGGCTGCCGGCACCGCGCCGCGCGGCTTGTACATGGTCGCGCTGCGCGACTCGAGCGCGCGTCGCAACGCGTCGGCAGTGGGCCAGCGGTCCTCGGGGTCCTTTTCGAGGCAGCGCATCACACAGGCGGCGAGGTCTTCGGGAAGGTCCGGCCGCCTGTCGGTGATCAGCGGGGCGCGCTCGGTGATGTGCTTCATGAGGATGCCGGGCACCGTGGGCGCGTGGAACGGCAGCTCGCCCGTGAGCATCTGGTACGCCACGACGCCCAGACTATAGATATCGGAGCGCCCGTCGATCTCGCGGTCGCCTGCCGCCTGCTCGGGGCTCATGTAATGAGGGGTGCCGATCGCGACGCCGGTGGCGGTGAGCGTCGCCGGGCCGGTCGTGGAGGACAGCGCCTTCGCGATCCCGAAATCCGTGACGACGACTCGGCCGCGGCTTCCTTCGAGCAGGATGTTGTCCGGCTTCACGTCGCGATGGATGATCCCGAGCGCGTGCGCCGCCCCCAGCGCATCGGCCGTTTCCTGCATGATGCGCCGCGACTCCTCGGCGGGAAGCGAGCCCCGGCGCTTGAGCTTGGCCGCGACGGACTCGCCGTCCACGTACGCCATCACGAAGTACACCAGCCCGTCCGGCCCTTCGCCGACGGAGTGGATGGGGACGATGTGAGGATGGGACAAGCGGGCCGCCGTCTCCGCTTCCCGCAGGAAGCGCAGGCGGATCTCCTCGCGGAAGGCGAGCTCCGGCGGCAGGACCTTCACGGCGACCTCCCGCTTGAGGCGCTCGTCCCGGGCGTTGAAGACCACGCCCATGCCGCCGCGACCGATCTCTCCTTCGACGGTGTAGGATTTCCCGAGCGCCTGGATCAGGCGCGCGGTGAGTGACTTGTCCGCCTCGTTCATTCGGGTCCGCGTGAAGTGCGCGCGCATAGATTAGCCGCGGCGAGGCGGCGGTGCAACCAGCCAACCGGTTTCGACTTAGGGCTCTCCGCGCCAAGGTGACGGTCGCGGGCCCGCGTCCGATGGCTATTCGGCAGCTCCTGCCTATTTGGCCGCCGGCGCGCGGAACGCGCGAGTGCTCCCGCGCGTTTTCTCGGTGGCATGGACGATGCTTTCCCCTGGCGAGGCCATTGTGTTTACTCACACTCACGCGAGCTCGAGCCTATGTCTGAACGACTGACGCTTCCGGTGCTCCCGCTCCGGGACGTCGTGCTGTTTCCTGGTGTCTCGACGCCCATCGGCGCGGGACGCCCGTCCACGTTGCGCGCCATCGAGGCGGCACTGAAGACCGACGCCCATCTCATCTTCGCGGTCTCGCAGCGCGAGAACGCGGACCATGTCACGCCGGGCGTGCTGTATACGACCGGGACCATCGCGAAAATCAGCCAGATCCAGCGCGGCCTCGGCGGTGTGCAGCTGCTGCTGCACGGCGAGGGCCGCGGCACCGCGGTCCATTACACCGAGACCGGGGGCCACCTCGAGGCCGTCGTGCGCGAGGTGGAGGACCTGCCCCCGATCAATCCGGACGACCCCGCCTTCGTGGCGCTGCATCGCGAGGCGCGAGAGCGCGCCGCCGAGCTGGGTCAGAAGTCGGGTTTGCCGGAGGAGGTCGTGCGCCAGGTACTCGAGGGCGCCAGCCAGCCGGGGCGGCTCGCGGATCTCGTCGCGGGCTACCTCGAGATCAGGCCGGCGGAGCGCCAGGCGCTGCTCGAGACCCTCGCGGTGGAAGATCGGTTGCGGCGCGTGCTGGTGCACGCGCAGCGCCAGATCGGGGTGCTCGACGCCCAGGAGCAGATCAAGTCGCAAGTCCAGGAAGAGCTGGGCGAGCGGCAGCGCGAGATGTTCCTGCGCGAGCAGATGAAGGCGATCCGCAAGGAGCTCGGGGAGGAGGACGAGGGGAGCGAGGTCGAGGAGCTGCGCAAGCGGTTCGCGGACCTCGATCTTCCTGAGGCGGCGAAGAAGGAGGTCGACCGCGAGCTCGAGCGGCTCGAACGGGCGAACCGCGACTCCATGGAAGCGCAGGTGATCCGGACGTACCTGGAGACCATGGCCGAGCTGCCGTGGAACAAGCGGGCCGAGGAGTCGCTCGACCTGAAGCGGGCCGCCGAGATCCTCGAGCAGGACCACCATGGGCTCAAGGACGTGAAGGACCAAGTCCTCGAGTTCCTGGCGGTGCGCCAGCTGCGGCAGCGCGCTCCCCGGGGAGACGAGGGGGCGGGGGCGGGGGCGGGGGCGCGTGGCAACGAGGACGACAAGCAGAAGAAGGGGTCGATCCTGCTGTTCGTCGGCCCACCCGGCGTCGGGAAGACGTCGATCGCGAAGTCGATCGCCCGTGCGATGGGCCGGCCCTATGTGCGGATTTCGCTCGGCGGCGCCCGTGACGAGGCGGACGTCCGCGGCCACCGGCGCACCTACGTGGGCGCGATGCCGGGGCGCATCGTCCAGGGGATGAAGCAGGCGGGCGCGAAGAACCCCGTCTTCCTGCTCGACGAGGTCGACAAGCTGGGCGTCTCGTTCCAGGGCGATCCGGCGGCGGCGCTGCTCGAGGTGCTCGATCCGGCCCAGAACGATTCGTTCACGGACCACTACCTCGGGGTGCCGTTCGACCTGTCGGAGGTGCTCTTCATCGCGACCGCGAACTTCCTCCAGAGCATCCCGGGACCGCTGCTCGACCGGCTCGAGACCGTGAACTTCGCGGGCTACACCGAGCGCGAGAAGCTCGAGATCGCGAAGCGGTATCTCGTGCTGCGGCAGCTCTCCGAGAACGGCTTGACCGCGGAACAGTTCGCGGTGACCGACGCGGCGCTCAGAGAGATCATCACGAGCTACACGCGCGAGGCGGGCGTACGCCAGCTGGAGCGTGAGATCGGCAAGCTGGGCCGCAAGGTCGCCCGTAAGATCGCGGTCGGGGAGGCTGCGCGCGTCACCGTGGACGCTCCCGACGTCGCCGATCTCATCGGCCGGCCCCGGGTCCACCCCGAGCGCATGGCGCGGGAGGACCAGATCGGCGTGGCCACGGGGATGTATTACACGCCGGTCGGCGGCGACATCATGTTCGTCGAGGCGAGCGTGATGCGCGGCAAGGGAGATCTGGTCCTGACGGGCCAGCTCGGCGACGTGATGAAAGAGTCGGCCCGCGCGGCGCTCACCTACGCCAAGTCCCATGCGGATCGGCTCGGTATTCCGGAGGAGGCGTTCGCCGACACCGACATCCACGTGCACGTCCCGGCGGGCGCCATTCCCAAGGACGGGCCTTCGGCGGGCGTGACGATGGCGACGGCGCTGGTCTCCGCGCTGTCCCGGCGGCCCGCGCGCCACGACCTCGCCATGACCGGCGAGATCACGTTGCGCGGCCGCGTGCTCCCGATCGGCGGGGTCAAGGAGAAGGTGCTCGGTGCGGTCCGCGCGGGCATCACCACCATCGTGCTCCCCATGGAGAACGAACCCGACCTCGAGGATCTCCCCGAGGACGTGCGGAAATCGCTCCAGGTCCACCTCGTCGGGGAGTTGGGTGAGGTGCTGAGCCTGGCGCTGCGGGGCGCGAAGTTCGAGGCCGGCCATCTGGTGTTCGAGGGTCCGGCGCCCGTCGAGCCGAGTTTGGTCGCGAAGCAGAACTAGCCAGAAACGGGTCCAACCCTTTTCCCGTAGGGCCTGTCTAATCATGCGACCAGGCCCTCGGACCCGTCATGCCGTTCGCCGTCGTGCTCGCCCTCACGTAGCAGACCGCCGGCGGCGGGGTCGTGCCCCCGCCCACCGCCACGACCGCCACCGCCGTGCGGGCCGCCCACCCGCCGGCGATCGACGGACGCGACGACGATCCCGTCTGGCGCGAGGCCCCCGCGATCACCCAGTTCCGCGAGTTCCAGCCGAAGCAAGACGGGGATCCCCGCTTCGCGACCGAGGCGAAGGTCGCCTACGACGACCGCAACATTTACGTCTTCGTCCGGGCGTTCGACCCGCACCCCGACTCGATTCTCCGGCTCCTCGCCCGGCGCGACGTCCGCGCGGCCACGGATCAGCTCAAGATCATCATCGACTCCTATCACGATCGCCGCTCCGGCTACGAGTTCGCGGTGAATCCAGCCGGCGTGAAGCGGGATTACGCGATCTACAACGACACGCAGGAAGACGACGCCTGGGACGCCGTGTGGGAGGTCGCCACGGCCGTCGACTCGCTCGGCTGGACGGCCGAGTTCCGAATCCCGCTGTCGCAGCTCCGCTACGTGCCGCGCGGCACCAACACGTTCGGCTTCGGCGTGTGGCGTGACATCCAGCGCTACACCGAGCGGGTCAGCTGGCCGCTGTTCCGCCAGTCCCAGTCCGGGATCTCGTCGCAGCTCGGGGAGCTGCACGGGCTCGACGGCCTGCCCTCACCGCGGCGACCGGAGATCGCGCCGTACGCGGTGACGAAGAACGTGTCCGTCCCGCTCGCCAGCGGCTTCGACCGTTCCCAGAAGGTGACCGCGGGCGCCGACCTGAAGTACGGGATCACCTCCAACCTGACGCTCGACGCGACCGTGAATCCTGACTTCGGCCAAGTCGAGGCCGATCCGGCGGTGCTCAACCTCACCGTGTTCGAGACCTTCTTCCAGGAACGGCGGCCGTTTTTCGTTCAGGGCGCCGGGATCTTTCGCTTCGACGTGAACTGCAGCCAGGTGAACTGCAACGGTGAGGGCCTGTTCTACTCGCGTCGCATCGGGCGCGCGCCGCAACTCGGCTACGGCGACCCCAACTCGCCCACCGCGACGACGATCTACGGCGCGGCGAAGCTGACCGGCCGCCTCCCGGGCGGGCAGACGGTGGGCGTGCTCGAAGCGATCACCCAGCGCGCCACGGGGACATTAGACAGCACCACGGAGCCGACCACCAACTACGCGGTCGTGCGGGGGCAGCAGGATTTCCGCAACGGCGAGAGCGGCATCGGCGTCATGCTGACGGCGGTGAACCGGAGCCTCGACCAGCGAACCGAGAACTTCCTGCGCCGCAGCGCTTACGTCGGTGCCTTCGACTTCCGGCACCGCTTCCTGCAGGGGCACTATCAGGTCTCCGGCTCGCTCGACTTGAGCCGCGTCGCCGGCACCGACACGGCGATCGCCCGCACCCAACAGGATCCGGTCCACTTCTATCAGCGCCCGGGAGCGGGTGTGACGTACGACTCGACGCGGACGGCCCTGTCCGGGGACGCCGAAGAGCTGTTTTTCAGCAAGCTAGGAGGCGGGATCACCCGGTTCGAGACGAGCTACCAGCGCCGCTCCCAGGGCTTCGAGGCCAACGATCTCGGCTTCCTGCTCCAGGCGGACCAGCAGAGCTGGAGCACGTGGTTCGGTCTGCAATCGTTGCGCCCGACGGCGCTGTACCAGATAGCCTATTGGAACTTCAACTGGTGGCAGTACTGGACGGCGGCCGGCACGCCCGTCGAGCGCGCCGCTAACACGAATGCGCACGTGCAGCTGAACAACCGGTGGTGGGTGCACGGCGGGGTTACTACGGGCCAGCTCGGCACCACGTTCTGCGATCGCAACTGCTCGCGGGGTGGGCCGGCGGTGCGGAACGATCCCTACCTGTCCGCGTGGGGGGAGGTGGACGGGGATGCGCGTCCGGCGCTCGTCCCGTACATGTGGCTCAATTACTTCCGGGGCGACGGGGGCCGGTCTGAGAGGTTCAATGGCAATACCCAGATCACCCTTCGCGTGGCGTCTCAGTTCAAAGCGTCACTCACCCTGAGCGCGACGCACAACGTCAACGACATCCAGCCGCACGGCACCATCAAGGACTCGACCGGAACGCACTACACCTTTGCGCATCTGAACCAGAAAACGGTGTCGCTCACGGGGCGGGTCGACTACACGCTCTCGACGGTCCTCACCCTGCAGCTCTATGCGCAGCCGTTCGTGAGCAAGGGCACCTACTCGAACGTGCGCGAGCTCGCCGACCCGAACGCCGCGGCCTTCGACAATCGCTACAAACCCTACGCCGCCACCCCCGGCGGGTTCAACGACAAGGAGTTCAACTCCACCGTCGTGCTGCGTTGGGAATACCGTCCGGGCTCGACGCTGTTCGTGGTATGGACGCAGGGCCGCGCCGACTATACACAAATCGAAGGACCGCGCTCCTTGGCGGGCAACTTCCGCGACATGTTCGACCTGCACCCCAACAACACCTTCCTCGTGAAGGCGTCCTACTGGATCAACTGGTAGGTCGGCCTAGTGGGCCGCCACCCCGTCCAGCACCAGCCTGACGGCCGCGTCCTTCCAGCGCTCGCGCAGCGCCGGCTCGTCGGCCCCGAGCGGCGCCGCGCTCGCCGCGATCAGCGACTCCAGGCCCAAGTACGCCACCATGAGGACCAGCGCCTGGGCTGCGGCGAGGTGCGGGTCCACGTCGTCGCGCACCTCGCCCCGCCCCTGTCCCTCGGCAAGCAACACGACCAGTCGCTTGATCGCGGGCGCGAACGGGCGCGCCTCCGAGCGGCCTGCCTGCGTGAGCAGAACGACCAGGTCGGGATGGGCGGCGAGGTACTGAAACTGCGCTTCCAGGGTGATCCGGATGCGCTCGAGCGGCCGCTCCTGCGACGCGGGGATCGCGGCGAGCGCTTGCTCCAGCTCGGTGGCGCCGCGCACGAGCACCGCGCCGAACAGACCGCGCTTCGAGTGGAAGTAGTAGAACAGGAGTTGCTTGTTGACCCCGGCGCGTCGCGCGATTTGGTCCACCCGCGCGCCCTCGAAGCCGCGGCGCGCGAACTCCTCGCGCGCCGCCGTAATGATGCGCAACGCTCTGGAATTAGTGAGCTTAGGCTTCAGAAATCTATTTCCTCAACCGGATGGTTGATGAAACATACCGTCTCAGAACCCCAGCGCCAGGTTCTCGGGCACCCGGGTCACCCCCTGCTTCAGGAACCTGATCAACACGTGGTTCACGTCGGCCGGGGCCTCCTCCTGAACGGCGTGGCCGGCGTGCCTCGCCATCACGAAGGCGGAGCGGGGGATCTGGCCCGCCATCAGCCGGCCGACGCTCGTCGGGATCCAGCGATCCTCGTCGCCCCACACGACGAGCGTCGGTGCCGCGATCCGATTGAGTCGCCCTCCCCCGAGCCCGTCGAACTGGAATTCCCGCAGTGTCGCCCGCAGCGCACGCCCGTACGCGGGCAGGGCCACGGGGGCGTAGTACTGGTCCACGTCAGCCGCGACGACCTTGCCTGGGTCCGCGTAGGTCGATCGCAGCAGTCGCTCGGTGAGCCCGCGTCCCCGGAACGCGAGCAGGAGCGGGCCGACGACTGGCCAGCGGGCGACGCGGAACAGCAGCGGCTCGCGCCCGCCGAGACCCGACGAGCCGATCAGCACCAGGCCGCGCACCCGGTCGGGCCACGCGATCGCCGCCTCGGCGGCGATCGCGCCTCCCATGGAGTGGCCCACCAGGACCGCGTCCGCGACGTGCAGCGAGTCCATGAACGCCGCGAGTAACCGGGCGTACGCCGCGTTGTCGTAGCCGTGCGGTGGCTTGTCCGAGAACCCGAAACCCCGGTTGTCGAAGGCCACCACTCGGTACCCGGCCGCCCGCACCGCAGCGAGCGTGTTCCGCCAGGCATACATCGATGCGCCGAGCCCGTGGAGAAAAACCACGGACGGCCCCCGGCCCGCGTCGATGTAGCGGATCCGCGTGCCGTCGACGACGACGTAGCGGGCGGTGAAGTCCGTGCCGGCGGGGTACCGTTGGTCCTCCGGGATGGGGGCCGTCCGACAGGCTCCGGCGCAGGCGAGGACCAACACCAGCCGGCGCGTCATGCAAGGCCCCGCAGGGTGGCGCGCGCGAGCGCGGCGACCGCGGGGTGCGAGCTCCAGATCCCGGCGGCGGTGTCGCCGGCGCCCGCGACCGAGATGACGTGCGCGTCGTCGATCAGGAGCACCGTGGGAGTGTCCGGGTCGGCCGAACCGGTCACGATGGGCCCGGCCTCGGCCGGCACGTCGCCCGAGACCCGCAGCACGAGCTCGGCGTGCGCCGCCGCTCGGCGCCAGGCTGGCAGCGTGGGGCGGAACAGCTCCGCGGTGATGACGCCCTCGACCCGGCGCGCTGCCCGCGCGACGAGCTGCAGGATGAGATTGGCCACGGCCCGGGTCCCTTCGATGCTTCGCGTGTCGGGCTCTGCCGGGCGGCTCACGTCCTTGAGCGCGCGGCCCAGCCGCTCGAGCGCGGCTCCCTGTTGCGCTGCCAGTTGGGCGAGCAGCGCCGGTGGGTCGGCGGCGCGGTAGCGCGCCGGCCGTCCCGGGAGCCGGGCGGCGGCGCCCCGCGCCACGAGTCCTTCCAAGGCGCCGTACGTGTTGGCGCGGGCCAGCCTCGCCGCGTGGGCGACGGCGTAGCCGGTGGAAGGCCCGAGGCGCAACAGCGTGGCGTAGGCCTGGGACTCGGTCGCCGTGAAGCCGAAGGGGGCGAGATCGAGGGACGCCGGTGCCATGAGGTAGTAGTAATGACTACTACCCTTTCATGACCGCGGCAAGTCGGCTAGACGACCTCGATCGGGATGGCGAGCAACTTCGCGATCAAGGCCAGCCGGAAGGTCAGGTCGGTCTGCCGCTGGGCCGGGCTCCGGCCGGGTCCCTCGAGCGGGAAGTAATGCGCCGTGAGCGGGCTCGCGGCCTTGGGCATGGCGCGGAGGTTCTTGGGGCTCCAGATCCCCTGGTCGTCGCACTCGCTGTAGAGGCGGGCCAGGACGCGGTTGGCGCTCGGGAGCTGGCGCACCAGGCCTAGGCGCGCCAGCAGCTCCAGCCAGTAGGCGGTGAGCGGCAGGTCGGTCACGTGACCCTGGGCGTCCGCTCGCAACGGGTCGCCCAGCAGCTCGAACACCGGCTTGAGGACCTTCTTCCCGGCGACGACGAAGAACGCGCGCCGCGGGGCCGGCGTGGAGAAGTAGTGCCCGAGTCGCTCGACGAACCCGGCGCGCTCCCGCTGCACCCCCGGCAGGAAGGCGAGCATCTCTACCGCGAAGATCGTCGGCGGGGTCGCCGCGGGATCGAGCACCGTCTTTCCGTGAGCCTTCTTGAAGGGCTTCTCCGCCAGCTCGCTGCGGAGGAACTGCGAGATGTTGCTGGCAATAGTGTGCGCCGTTCCCCGCACCCGTGGGTCGTCGGCATGGCCTCCCCGGGCGAGCGCGCACGCCGCCGCCTCGCGGCCCAGCCGTCGCGCCCAGCGGCCGAGACCGGGGTCGGCCTTGGCGGGCTTGTGGAACTCGACCAGCAGCTCCTGGGCCCGCTGCGCAATGGTCTTGTCCGGGTCGTCCGGCTCGATCCGCGAGAGCAGCTGAAACAGGAATCGGTCGGCGTCCCGGAACGGCCGCTCGAACGGCGGCCAGCCCAGCTCCAATAACCGCCGGTACTGGTAAACCGTCCCGACCTCCGTCCAGCCGTGCGCCTTCGAGGGGCGCGGCGCGAGCAGGTTGCCGCCCCACAGGCCCGTCGGCTTCTGTTTGCGGGCGATCGCGAGCGCGGGCTTGTACTCCAGCACGGATTGGCGCAACGCCGCCAGCCGCTGCGGGTCCCGCTGTCCCTCCGCCACGATCTCGGCGTAGGCCCGGTAAACGAGCGGCGGACTCGCCGCCTCGAGCAGCCAGGACAGCGGCAACCGATGGGACGTTGGCAGTTCCAGGTGCGCGCTCCGCGGTGCCGGGAGGTGCGACTGTCAAAAAGCGGGCGCAAACTTATCCGGGTCCCTGTCGCTAGGCCAGGGGCACACCCTATCACCTTGAGGGACGGACGCTTATCATGAGTGCAGCAAGTTGCATCGCGGTCGGTTGCTTCCGGTCCCGGCAAGGGGTCATTTTTCGCTCATGCTCCGCTCACTGCGCGCCCGGCGCGTCGGGAAGCTTCCCGGCGCGGTTCACCTGCCGGGGCGCGTTCTCTTCCTCGCCGAGGATCCGCAGCTGGTGCGCGACCAGCTGGACGGGAAGGACCTCGACTGGCGTCCGGGCATCAAGCTGCGCGACGACATTTCGACCGACGAAATCACGCCCGCCTACATCTGTTACTACTACGACGACACCCTCGGTGACTTCCCCTACCTGGGGCTGAAGTGCGGCGAGGAGTTCCCCGTCACCCGCGGATCGGTGAAGCGGGGTGGGTTCACCGCGTCGGTCAGCGGCAAACGGCGCGGCAAAGGATCGTCGCGCGAGCAATCACCCTACGCGGAGATGTGCGCGGGCATCAAGCTGGTCGTGGCCGAAAACATCGAGCGCATCTATCGCGAGAACTGCCAGAACCTCGGCCTGCTCACGACGACCGACTTCTCAATCCTCGACCGGGTGCGGAGCGGCGAAGCGATCCCGCTCAACGCCTTCACGGCGGGCGAAGGGGAGATCACGCGGGGAATCATCGAGTACGGCGGGCTTTTCAACTTCAACGTGGCGCGGCTGCAGGGTCAGGTCGCCCTCTCGCCGCCCGGGACGGCGCCGCGACCAATGACGCTCGGCGAAAAGATCATCGCGCGGCACTGGGTCGTCGATCCGTCCCAGGGCAAGGTCGGCGTTCCGGCGGTGCGGCCCGGCGACGAGGGGTTTGTGGTCACCGATATCCGGTTCAGCCACGAGTACGTCACCCCGATGGCGGCGATCTTCTTCGAGCAGCTCGTGGGGCCGGACGAGAAGGTCAACGATCCGGGCTCGATCCTCATGTTCCGCGACCACCTCACGTTCCTGGGCGAGGCGATGACGCCGGAGCGCGTCAAGGAAGGGTTGCTGGACGTGGCGCTGGAGCTGGAGAAGAAGCAGCGCCAATTCGCCGAGAAACAGGGCATCCGCCTGTACGGCGAGCTGCGACTCGCGGCTCACGGCTCGGAGGCGATCTGCCATTCGAAGATCCTCGAGGGGCATGCCGAGCCCGGCATGGTCATCATCGGGAGCGACTCGCACACCCCGCACGCCGGCGCGGTGGGGTGCGTGGCGTTCGGGGTCGGCACGACAGCCATCTTCAACTCGTGGATCACGCGGGACGTGCGGCTCACGGTGCCGGAGACCGTCAAGATCGTGGTGCGCGGCCGGAAGCGCGATAACGTGACGGCAAAAGACTTCATGCTGGAGATCCTGCGCCACCCCTACGTGAAGAGCGGTCGGGCGATCGGCAAGCTGGTCGAATACTGTGGCGATGCCGTCGCATCGTTGTCGGTGGACGAGCGCGCCACGATGACGAACATGACCGCCGAGGTAGGCGGGTTCACCGGGTATGTCGCCCCCGACGAGCGGACGGTCGCGTATCTGATGGCGTATCGCGGCATGTCGCGGCGCGACGCGGCGGCGCTGTGCCGGGACCGCGCGAGCGATCCCGACGCCGAATACAGCGAGGTGATCGAGATCGACGCGGGCGCGATCCGGCCGATGATCGCCCTCCCGGGGGATCCCGGGAACGGGCGGCACATCGGCGAGGCCGAGCGGGTGCGCGTCGACATCGCGTATGCGGGCTCGTGCACGGCGGGCAAGAAGGAAGACATGGACATGTACGCGCGCGTGCTGCAGGAGGCGACGGAGCGCGGCGAGCGCGTCGCGCCGTGGGTGCGCTTCTTCATCCAATGCGGCTCGCAGGACGTGAAGCGCTACTGCGAGGAGCAGGGCTATCTCGACCTGTTCGGGAAAGTGGGGGCGACGTTCCTCGAGCCGTCGTGCGGCGCCTGCATCAACGCGGGGCCGGGAGTCTCCCGGACGCGGGACGAGGTGACGATCAGCGCCATCAACCGGAACTTCCCCGGCCGCTCAGGCCCGGGGCGGCTCTACCTGGCGAACCCCTACACCGTGGCCGCGTCGGCCATCGCCGGCTACATCACCGAGTGGCAGCCGGGGATGGCGCTGGCGTCCCCGCCCTGACGGGCGGGGCTAGCGGCCGCCGCTCGCCGTCGACAGCTCCCGCGGCGCGGGAGGCGGGCTGGCGTGCTTGGGACGCAGCGCGGCCCGCTGGTACACGCTGCGGGGATTCCACAGCACCCACGATGTGATGCCGAGGTCTTCCACGGCACGAATCTGTTCGCGGATCTCGAACGGCGTGTAGCGAGGCAGGCGCCGGCCCAGCGTGAACGCCTGCAGGAACGGCCGGATCTCGGCGGAGCCGGGGAGCGGGCGCGAGCGCTGGAGCGCGTCGTTCAACGCGCTCCGCACCACGCGGTACGGCTGGCCGTTGGGCCACGCGAAGCCGAAGGCGCCACGGTAGTAGTGGCTGGGATAGACCATCGGGAGCACGACGTCGGCGACGCTGGCGAAGTCCTCCCACACCTGGCCGATCCCCAGATCGCCGGTGGCCGACGCCGTGAGGCCGAAGATGTCGAACGTGACGGGGACGGCGAGCGGCTTCAGCCGGTCCCGCAGCAGCCCGATGTGGCGCCGCACGGCCTCGCGCTGCGTCTCGCCCGAGCGATGGGCCGGGAAGATCGCGGTGGCCATTCGCTCGCGCGGCTCGTCGGGGAAGCGGACGTAGTCGAACTGCACTTCGGCGAAGCCCATCCGGGCCGCCTCTTGCGCGAGCTGCGCCGCGTAGATCCACACCGAGTCGTTGTAGGCGTCGACCCACGCGATGTTGATCCGGTCGCGCCACACCCCGCCCGTGTCACGGTCCTTCACGGACCATTGGGGCTTGCGCTCGGCGAGCAGCGGGTCCTTCGCCACGACGATGCGCGCGATGGGGTAGATGCCGTGCGCGTGGAGGCTGTCGAGCCGGGCGCGCGCGTCCTTGGCGCGCACGCACTGGTTGGCGCCGATCTGCTGAGCCGTGGGCACGGCCGACGGGTACAGCAGGCACCCGGTGTCGTCCTTCACGTCGACGACGAAGGCGTTGATCTCGGTTTCGTCGGCGAGCCGCACCAGCTGCCACAGCTTCGGGGAGCCGAAGGCCCACGCGTTGACGTACAGGCCTTTGATCGATCCGGTGGCCGGGAGCAACACCGATTCCTGCTGGACGTAGCGGATCTCGACCGGGTGGAGCAGCACCTTCAGCTGGTCGGCCGGCGTGATGGCCGGGGCGCCGCGCAGGTCGACGACGGTAGAATCGGCGGCCGGGCTGTCGACGGCACCTTGCGCAAAAAGGCCGCGACTCGTGACGAGCGCGGCCAGCAAGAGGGCGCCTGCCTGCCGGACCACATTCATAGGGGGCTACACGATAGGAAACGACCCGAAATCGGACAAGCGCGCAGGTCACGCTACTTGCTGGTCAGCTGCAAGCTGTTGAATAGCAAGGGGTAAGTGACGATGCTCTGGCCGCGGTATTGGGGCCGGAACCCGAAGAGCACGACCTGCCCGGCGCCCAGTTTGACCCGCACCAGCGCCGCCCGGCCGGCCACCCGTTCAGGATGCAACACCCACCCCGAGAGCAGTACCCGCTCGGGGTCGGCCGGATAGCGACCGACGACGCGCACCGCACTCGAGTCGAGCACCTCGAAGGCCGGGCCGCCTTCGTACCAGGCCACGCTCTGCGCCGCCAGATCGCGCGCGATGGGATCGCTCGGATCGAGCTCGAGCCGGAAGATCGAGCCCGGAGCGTAGAATTCGTCGTCCGCCACGCCCTCCAGCACGTTGCGCACCGGCAGCAGCAGCTGCTCGACCGCGAAGCGGCTCGCGTCGTTCAGGGCCACGAGCGTGCCCCCGTCGCTCACGAACTGCCGCAGCGCCTTCACGCCGTCCTGGCCCAGGCCGCCCGCGTACGGCGCGGGGTACTGGCGCGGCAGTCCGTCCAGCAGGTCATGCGGGTCCTGGTCGGGCAGCACGATCACGTCGAACCGGTCCCGCAGCTTGCCGGCGCGCACGACGGAATCGACGACCGACGCGTACGGCACCTTCCACGTGTCGAACACCCAGCGGGTCCAACCTTCGTCGATCGCGCCCTTGTCGGTCGAGTTGACGTACGAGCGGTACAGACCCACGCGCGGTGCGTCGGGAGAGGGACCCGTGAAGCCGGGATAGCCCGGGACGGCGGCGGGGGGCTCGACCGGCGCAGACAGCCCGATGCGCAGCGAGTCGCGCGCGGACAGGGCGGTGACGCCCATGAGCAGCGGCAACGTGTTGGCGGTCACGTCGTACGGCGGAAGCGGCGGCCCGCCCGCGTAGAGTCGGAGCTCGGGATAGTGCTGCGGCTCGAGCAGCGTCTTCGCGAACGCGGCGTAGGGCTGGCGCAGCGTGACCACGTAGCTCCCCGCGGGGAAGCGCTGGCTGCCGATCGTCACGGGGTGCAGCGCCGTGCGGATCTCCACCTGACCGCGATGCAGGATCCCGAGCAGCGTCGCGAGCCCGACCGTGTCCTGGCGCTGACGAGGAATGACGTACGCGTACGGCCAGCCCTTCCAGCCGCGCACCGCCCGCACTCCCACCGCGAGGAAGTTCGCGAGCCAGCGGTCGCGGTAGCGGGCCGCGTTCTGGAGCAGGGCGTACGCCGCATCGGTCTGGTAGGTCACGATGTCGCGCAGCGTCCAGCGGCCGCCGGGCCACGGGTTCGTGAAGTTCCAGGAGCGCTCGCGCGGGTTGAAGCCGCGCGCCCGGACGGCCAGCTGGTCGAACGGGACGTCGATCGGCGAGGCGAGGTTGGCGTTGGCGGCCTCCGACAGGATGCGCACGCCGCCGTGGTAGTGCTGGTACGCGCGCGCCGGCGTCCACGCGTCGTAGATCGCGTTGATCGAGATCCCGGTCTTGCCCTGGCCCGCGAGCTCCCAGGCGATCGCGGTCCCGAGCGCGTTCGCGCCGTCCACGAGCAGCGGGTCCACGTTGGGCTCGATTGGATCGAGGTACGGCGGCAGGAAGAGCCGCGAGCCGTCGGTGTCCTGCTGGTGGATGTCGTTGGCGATCTGGGGATGCCACAGGTTGTAGATCGAGTCCACCACCAGTTGGGTCTCCACCTGGGTGAACGCGTACCAGTCGCGGTTGTCGTCGTGCCCCGTGTAGTGGTGATACAGCTCGGGCGGATCCGTGCCCTCCGCCGCCGTGCCCAGGGTGTGGTTGTACCACCGGGTCACGATGGTGACGCCGTCGGGGTTGAGCGACGGCACCAGCCACAACACGACGTTATCGAGGATCTCGCGCGTCGCGGCGCTCGTGTCGCTCGCGAGCCGGTAGGCGAGGACGGCCGGCGTGAGATGCCCGCCGACCTCGTTCGAATGGATCCCCGACGTGACGAGGACGATGGTCTTGCCGTCGCGCACCGCCTCCTGAGCTTCCCGGCTGGTCTTGAGGGTGCGGGGGTCGGCGAGCTTGGCGTTGAGCTGCTGCAGCCGGTCGAGGCGCCTCAGGTTCTGGGGGCTCGAGATCACGAGCGCCACGAACGGCGCACCGAGCGTCGTCTTCCCCAGCTCCCGGTAGCGCATCCGATTGCTCGCCGCGGCCAGCGCCTGGTAGTAGCGCACCAGCGTGGGCCAGTCGGCGAGCTTGCGGTCGTCGCCGGGCTCGAAGCCGAGCACCGCGCGCGGCGCGGGGGGCTGAGGGGGCGGGGGCGGAGCGCCGCGGCTGGGCGCGTGACGACGGGGGGTGGGCTGTTGCGCGCGCGCCAGGGCGGTGGCAGGCAGCGGCAGCGCGGCGGCAAGCCCCACCGCGAGCAAGGGCGTGAGCGCGCGCAACCTCACGGGCCTACTTGAGCAGACCGGCGGCGGGCGGATTATCGCCGCTGCCGAGCCAGTGGGCGAACCAGGTGCGGATGCGCTCCAGCCGGTCGACCAGCAGCCACGGCGGGCCCGTGCGGGACAGCCCGTGATAGGACCTGGGGTAGCGGACGAACTCGGTCGGAACGCCGCGCTCGCGCAGCATCACGAACAGCTGCTCCGCGTCCGTGATGGGCGTGCGCCGGTCGTCCTCGCTGTGCACGATCAGCAGCGGGGTACGCATCAGCTTGGCGTAGCTCAGCGGCGAGAGCGCGCGATACAACGAGTCCGCGTCCCACGGCGGCCCGGAGAACTCGTAGTCGGTGAGCCCCTGGGCGTCCGACGATCCGTACCATGAGAACCAGTCGTAGATCGACCGGTCGGTCTCGGCGGCCGCGAAGCGGCCGGTATGCCCGAGGATCCAGTTCGTCATGAAGCCGCCGTACGAGCCGCCCGCCACGCCCAGGCGGGTCGTGTCCACGCCGCCCCCCCCGCCCCGTTCGCGCGCGATCGCGACGTCCACCGCCTTCATCAAGTCCTGATAGTCCTCCATGCCCCAGCGCCCGCGCGAGGCGAAGGTGAACTCGTGTCCGTATCCGGTGGAGCCGCGTGGGTTGACGAGCAAGACCCAGTATCCCTGCCCGGCGAGCACTTGCATCTCGGGGAAGAAGACGTTGCCGTAGTTCCAGTGCGGTCCGCCGTGCACGTACAGGATCAGCGGATAGCTCTTCCCCGCGCGGTAGCCGTAGGGACGCATCAGGAACGCCTCGACGCGCAGGCCGCCGACGCTCGGGAACCAGAACGAGTCCGCCGGGATCGTCGCGAGCCCGGCGACGAGCGAGTCGTTGAACGTGGTGAGCCGACGATCGGCGCCCGCGCCGCCGGAGGTCAGCGGCGCGACGTAGAGCTCCGCGGGATGCGTGACGTCACTCGCCGTGTACGCCAGCGAGCGGCCATCGCGGCTCAGCCCGAAGCCCCCCAGCTGGCGTTCCCCCGTCGTCACTTGGCGCACGGGGCCACCGGCGGCGGCAACGGCGAACAGGTGGATGTTGCCGCGCGTCTCGGCGGCGAAGTAGAGCGTCCGGCCGTCCGGCGCCCACAACGGGTCTTGTGGATCGAGGCCCCACGCGGCCGTCAAGTTGCGCGTCGCGCCGCCGGTCTCAGGGACCACGCAGACGTCGTTTTCCTCGCCGCGCCCCTTCGAGCAAATGAAGGCGACGGCTTTGCCGTCGGGCGACCAGGCGGGGTCGTGACTCTCGGCATACGGCGTGGCGATCCTGCGGATCGTGCCGTCCGCGATCGCGAGCACATAGAGCTGCGGCCGGACCTGCGCGCGCACCTCCTGGGTCTCGGTCGAGTCTTGGACGAAGGCGACCGCGCGGCCGTCGGGGGACCAGGCGGGGTCGATCTGGCTCAGGTCGCCGTCGGTGAGCTGCCTCGGCTCGCCGCCGGACGGCGGCACGAGGTAGAGATGCCGCGGGCGTCGTGTCTCGCGGGGCGCCACGAGGCCGCGCTCGTCCTCGACGAGCGGCAGCGAGGTGTACACTCGCCCGTCAAACCGCTTCACGTCAGGCCCGCGTGTGATGGCGAGGGGCGAGACGCGGCTGCGCCAGGCCTGCTGCTTCAGACTGTCGGGCTCCGCGCCACGCCAGCCGTACAACAGCGATTTCCCGTCCGGCGAGAACAGCGGCAGCGCGTGCACGCCGCGGATCTGGAACGCTTCGCCGCCCGGCGTCCCGGTGCGGAGGAACCACACGTCGTCGTCGAACCCCTCGCGCTTGCTGGCGAACGCCAGCAGCGTCCCGTCGGCCGACCACACCGGGCTCGACGCCTCGGTGGCGGGGCTGGTGTAGCGGAATGCAGGCGCCGAGCCGTCGGTGGCCGCCATCCAGATCTCGCTGTGGCGCCGGTCCTTGTCTTCGACCACGGTCGTGACCGTGAACGCCACGCGCCGCGCGTCCGGCGCGAGCCGCGGCTCGCCGACGAATGTGAGGCGGTAGTAGTCGGTGGCCTGGAAGGGGCGGGGAGCAACCTGGGCGGTCAGGGGAGCGGCCAGGAACTGCAGCAGGAGCCAGCGGAGCTTCATCGAGCGACTCGCGGAGTGAGCGGGCGTGAAAAATACCTGGTCGGGAGCAGCCATGAATAGGGCCGGGACCTGCCACGGCTAGACGCACAGACGCGCCGCGGTGAACAGAAACCCCGCTGTGCGTCTGCGCGTCTAGCCGTTGGTCGTCCTGCCGTCCGTCCGGCTTACTGCTTACGGAAGCTTGTGCAGCTCCACCCGCCGGTTCTGCGCGCGTCCCGCCGCGGTCGCGTTGGGAGCGATGTAGCCCGTGGCGCCGTAGCCCTTGGCGACCATGCGCGCGGGCAGTACGCCCTTGCTCGCGAGGTATGCGCGCACCCGCGCGGCGCGCCCCTGCGACAGCCGCATGTTCCCGAACTTCGTGCCGGTGCTGTCGGTGTAGCCCGCGATCTCGATCCGGATGTCCGGATTCGCGAGCAACGATGCCGCGACCGCGTCGAGCACCACGTACGAGTCGCGCGTCAACGCCGACCGGCTGGTCTCGAAGTTGACGCCGCGCAGCACCAGCGTCGGCCGCGGCGGCGCTCCCGGCACCGCCGCCCGCACCGACTCGGGCGCGAACAGGATGAGGCAGCCGTTGGCGTCCACCGGGGCTCCCGGCGGGGCGGGCGGGCACTTGGGCGGCGCGGCGGGCGCGGCGGGCGCGGCCGGCGCCGGCGCGGGCTGTGGCGCCGCCTGTACGGCCTCGGCGGGCAGCGGGCACCCGGTCGCGTCGACCTTGGATCCGGGTGGCGTGTTGGGGCACTTGTCGATGCCGTCCGGCACGCCGTCGAGATCGGAGTCGAGCGGGCAGCCGCTGGCGTCCACGACCGCGCCCTGGGGAGTGTTCGGGCACTTGTCCAGGCCGTCCGGCACGCCGTCGCCGTCCGAGTCGGCCGGGCAACCTTTCGCGTCGACGGTGGCGCCGGGCGGGGTGTTGGGACACTGATCGATCCCGTCAGGGACGCCATCGCCATCCGAGTCGGTGGGGCAGCCCTTGGCGTCGACGGTGGCGCCGGCCGGGGTGTTGGGGCACTGATCGATCCCGTCAGGGACGCCATCGCCGTCCGAGTCGGCGGGGCAGCCCTTGGCATCGACGGTGGCGCCGGCCGGGGTGTTGGGGCATTGATCGATCCCGTCGGGGACGCCGTCCGAGTCTGAATCGATGGGGCAGCCCTTCGCGTCCACGTGGGCGCCGAGCGGCGTGTTGGGGCAGGCATCCTTGTTGTCGGGGACACCGTCCCCATCCGAGTCCTTCGCCGGGCCCCCGCCCCCGCCCCCGAGGTGGAACACCGATAGTCCCGCGGTCCCGACGTAGTGTCTCGGGTTCGTGGGGCCGAAGGTGGACTGAGTGCTGGGCGTGTAAATGAAGCGACCTTCGACCCGCAGCGCGATGCGGTTGGAGAGGAACAGCCGGACGCCGGCTCCGCCGTGGGCCGCGTTGTCCGTGAACTTGTAGGGTGCCCGCGTGCCGAAGTCGAGCAACGAGTAGCCGCCCAGGGCGTACACCATCAGCCGGTCGGCGTGCACCACGTTGAACACCAGGGAGGCGCTGCCGATGAGCGGCTCGAGCGTCGTGGTCGCGCCCCCGCTCACCACGCTGTACTCCGGCTGGAACACGACGTCGCCCTCGATGCCGATCACGTCGGCGATCAGGTAGCCGAGCCGTACCCCGCCCCCGGCCTTGTTGCTGAGGGCGAAGGCCGGGTCGTAGCGCGTGTAGGCGCCGAACGCGCCGACCTCGAACTGACCGCGGTGCTGGGCCGCGACACCGCCGGCGCCACCCCCCAGCACGAGCGAAGCGAACAGCAACGCCATCCTTCTCATGTCGGCTCCTCTAGCGCCTGGCCTCACGGTAACTGGTGCAGCTCGACGCGGCGGTTCTGGGCGCGGCCCGCGGCCGTCGTGTTCGCCGCGATCGGAGAGCTCGCACCGTATCCCTTCGCGGTCATGCGGCCCGGCGCGACGCCCTGGCTCGCGAGATAGGCCTGCACCGCGGCGGCTCGGGCCTGCGAGAGTCGCAGGTTGGTCGCGGAAGAGCCGGTATTGTCCGTGTACCCCGCGATCTCGATACGGATGTCCGGATTCGCGATCAGCGATTGCGCGACGATGTCGAGCACCGTGTTGGACTCGGGCTTCAGCGCCGACTTCCCGGTCTCGAAGGTGACGCCGCGCAGGATCACCGGGGTGCGCTCCGGCGTGAACAGGATCGGGCAGCCCGCCGCGTCGACCTTGGTGCCGGGCGCGGTGCCGGGGCACTTGTCCTTGGTGTCGTCCACGCCGTCACCGTCCGAATCCTTGAAGCGCTGGCAGCCGACGCTGTCCACTTCCGTCCCGGGCGGCGTATTGGGGCACTTGTCGATGCCGTCGGGCACGCCATCGCCGTCCGAGTCCAGGGGGCAGCCTTTCGCATCCACGGTGGCGCCGGGCGGCGTGTTGGGGCACTGGTCGATCCCGTCCGCGACGCCGTCTGCGTCCGAGTCCACGGGGCACCCCTTTGCGTCCACGTGGGCGCCGGGGGGCGTGTTGCCGCACTGATCGATCCCGTCGGGCACGCCGTCGCCATCCGAGTCGAGCGCGCAGCCTTTGCTATCCACCGTGGCGCCGGCCGGGGTGTTGGGGCACTGGTCGAGGCCGTCGTACACCCCGTCGTGGTCGGCGTCGGACGGGCAGCCGCGCGGGTCGACGGTGGCCCCGCGCGGCGTGTTGGGACAGGCGTCCCGCTTGTCGGGGACGCCGTCGTGGTCCAAGTCGGGCGGCGGCCCGCCCCCCATGAAGAGCGACAGGCCGAGCGAGCCGACGACGTGGCCGGCCCAGTCTCCGCTGGCGAACTCGGTACTGGGGGCGTAGATGGCGCGCACTTCGAAGCGCAGCGCGGCATCGTCGCCGAGGAACACCCGGTCGCCCAGGGCGCCATGGACCGCGTTGTCGGTGAAGCGGTAGGGCGCGTTCTTCTCGAAGTCGAGCCGCGAGTAGCCGCTGAGCAGGTAGAAGACGTTGCGCGTGCCGCCGAAGTTCAGGACCAGACTCGCGCTGCCGAGGGCCAGCGTGGGCGATCCCCCCCCGGCCTTCGGGCTCGGATTCTGATAGCCCGCGTCGAGCTCCGTGCTGACGACGTCGTTGAAGAAGTAGCCGAGGCGGGCCCCGCCGCCGATCTGGTTGTCGAGATTGAACGCCCGGTCATAGCGCGTGAACGAGCCGAACGCGCCGAGCTCGAACTGATGCGCGCGCTGTTGCGCGCCCAGGCGCGCCGCTCCGCACGCGACCGCCAGTCCCGCGACGACGAGTGTCCGCATGGGGCGACTCCTCACTTCGGGGCGTGGCCCTACGGTAATAACTCTGCCCCGGCTTAGAAACCCCAGACGCCCGCTTTCCTCAATCCCGTGCTCAGGTCGATGCCGCCGAGCACCAGCCCGCGACGCGACCCGTCCGCCTCCCGCCAGGTGACGCCACTCGGGCCGATCAGCGTACCGCCGTTCTGGAACGCGATGCTCCGCGTCGCGAGCCCCACGGGTCCGCTGAAGGGCCCGAGCGAGTCACCGACCGCGGTCGCAGCGATGGTCTCCGCGCTGTTCGTCGCCGCCCCCGCGTACACGCCGCCCACGACGAGCACCACGTCGCGGAGGTCGAGCGTCGCGAACTGCGATCGGCCCGTGGAGAGGAGCGTCGCCCCCGGCGCCCACGCGCTCGTGAAGAATCCCGACACGAGGCTCACGGCGGCGGTGTCGCTCGACGCGAGCCGCGCCGTCCCGGAATCGAGCCCGCCGCCCGGCGGGACGCTGTCCGCCACGCCCCCGAACGCGACCGCGCGCTCATCGCGCACCACGGCGCCCCCGTAGGCGCGTGGGGTGGGCAGCAGCGGCTGCACGTACCAGCCGTCGATGTGCCCCTCCAGCCCGATCCGTCCCACGAAGACATTCTGCCGGGGTCGCCCCACCGAATCCGTGCCGCCGATCACGTAAATCCGGCCGCGCGTCACCACGGCGAGCGCACCCGCGACGGGGGCCGGCAGCGGCTCGATGGGCGTGAGGCGCCCGACAACGCTGTCGGCGGTGACGTCGGCGGCGAACACGGATGCCTGCGCGCGGCCGGCGCCGTCGATGCCGCCGATCACGTAGAGCCCGCTGCCCGCGAAGCGGGAGTTGTAGCGCGTGGCGACGGCGGCCGCCGCGAACGCCCGCGGGGCGGGGAGGACGCGCGACGTGAAGTCCGCGGCGTCGTGCTGGCGGACCCAGGGGCCGACCAGGCCGGCCGCTTGCGCGCGCGCCACGTACACGCCGCTGTCGGGGACGAGCGCGCCGCTGATCTGCTCCGCGCCGCCTGCAGCGTAGAGCGTCGTGGCCACGCCGCTGCCGGAGGGGATCTCCGCCGCGGCGAGCGCGACCCCCACCGGGGCCCGCGGGAACGTGCCCAGGGAATCCCAGTGCAGCGTGTCGGGGCTGAACACGACGTGCGGCAGCACGTGGACGGTCGCCGTGAGCCGTCGGCCACCGGCCGTCGTCAGCGCGAGCGTTCCCGAGACGGCGCTGTCCGGGACGGTGGTGCGCACGACCTGGTCGCTCCAGTCGGCGGGGGAGGCGACCGGCGCCGTCACGTCCCCCCCCCCGCCGGCGCGCGCGAACGTGACGGCGCCGCCGCCCTGAACGGCGCCGAAGCCGAGGCCCTCGATCACCACGGCCCGGCCGCGCTCGAGGATCGGCTCGAGCGCGCCGTCCACGTAATCGATCCTGGGGGAGGCCGGGGGCGGCGGCCCGCTGGACTCACCCGCGCACGCGACCAGCGCGGCCGCGAGCACGGGCGTGAGCTTGTTACCGGCCGTTGTCGCCTCGCACGAAGCGGACGGCGCGGGCGAGATGGTCGGCCAGCGACGCCAGCTCGGCGGCGCCCCGGGCGAGCCCTTCGATCGCCTTGCGCTGCTCCGCCGCCGCGGCCGCGACGGCCTCCGCCTCTTGGGTGGAGGTTTGGGCGCCCGCCTTCGCCTGCCCCAGCGCCCCGCCGATCGTGCCCGCTTGATCGGCGATGCCGTGGGCCAGCTCGGCGACGCGCTTGCCGGCACGGGCCGTGCCGGCCGCCGCCGCCGCGATGCGGCTCAGGTCCTCGAGCCAGCCGGTCGAGCCCTGCGCCACTTCCGCCAGGTCGCTGCGGACGCGCTCGAGCAGCGCGGCCGCGCGGTCCAGGGCGCGGCGCGTGTCCTGGGCCGATTTGCCCACGTTGCGCGCCTCACGCCCGCTCTCCTCGGCGAGCTTGTGAACCTCGTCGGCCACGACCGCGAAGCCGCGGCCGTGCACGCCCGCGCGCGCCGCCTCGATCGTGGCGTTCAGGGCCAGCAGGTTGGTCTGATTCGCGATGAGGCCGATGGTCTCCGAGAACTTCTCGACCTGCTCGGCGACGTCGCGCAACCGGCGCACTTCGCGCGCGCTCTCCTCGGTGGTGGCGCCGAGGTCGGCGAGGCGGCGCACGGCAGCCTGAGTCGCCTGGCGGACCTTTTCCGTCGTCTTCTCCATCTCGGCCCCGGCGGCGCGCGTCTCGTCGCCCGCGGCGGCGACCTCCCGGGCGTGCTGTTTGAGCTGGCCGGACTGCCGCTCCAGTGCCCCCACGAGGCTCGCGGCCTGGGCGGCGCCCTGGTTGGCGCGCCGCGCCGCCGCGGCGACCTCTTCACTTGACGCGCGAATCTGCTCGGTCGTCGCACTGAGCGTCTGCATGTACGCGCTGGTGCGGTCCGAGGCGCCCACCACCGGCTGGACCGACCCCTCGATCGCCAACATGAGCGCGAGTTGTGGCGCGACCAGCGCGAGCATGTCGCCATCCGAGTCGCGGTACAGCGTCGGATCGGAGTGGCGCACGCTCCACAGGCCGACGAGCTGGCCCGCGTGATACAGCGGCACCAGCACCTCGGAGCCGGGCTGTTCCGGCGCCGGCAGGACCACCTGCTCGCGCGACAGCGCGTGCGCCACGACCGGCCGGCGCCGCCGGACGGCCTCGCCCGTGAGCCCTGCGTTCGCGTCGAACCGGAACGGCGACCGCCCCCCCTCTCCCCCTCCCCCGCCGGCCGCGGTGTCCGCGATCAGTTCCATCTCATTCGTGCGGGCGTCGTAGCGCGCGAACCCCATCTGCTCCCAGGGCACGAGCCGCCGTGCGAGCTGCTGAATACGGGGGAAGCTCTTGGCCAGGCTGATGTCCGCCGCGATCGCCTGCGACAGGCTCTGGACCAGCGTCAGCTCGTCCGCCCGCACCGCGCGGCGGATCACCGAGGCGCTCACCATCGTCGTGATCGCCAGCACGCCTCCCACGGCAAGCGCGTCGCCGGCTTCGAGCCCCGCGTGCGTCAGCCAGAGCCACACGAGGGCGAGCCCGGCGGAGCAGGCGTACACGATCGTCTCCCAGCGCGCGGTGAGCCGCGCGTCGACCCAGGCCAGCGAACGGCCCAACGCAAGCTCGAGGTAATACGTCGCGTTGACGGTCGCCGGCAGCACCGCCAGGAAAACTGCCAGCGGGGCGAGATTCGCCGCGGCGAGGGCGCCCGTCCCCACGACGCCGCCCAGCCGCTGGTACACGAGACCGGCCACGGCGCTCCCGGCCGTGAGGTGCGCCGCGTCGCCAAGGGCCGCAGCGGCCGGCAGGCGGCGCAACCCCAGGTCCCCGACCAACATCGCGAGCGGCGCGACCAGGAGCGCGAACGGCCAGCCATGGTCGAGGACGGCGTAGGCCACGACGCCCAGGATGTACGAGGCGAACCCGTTGCCGGGAAGGGGAATCCCGTAGCGCCGCGCCAGCGCCCCGATCACGACGAGGGCGAGGACCTGCGCCGTCATGTCCGCGACCAGCGGCGTCCGCCCGGAAGTGTATGCCGCGACCGCTCCACCGATCGCGGCCACCGCGCCCAGCGACACGAGCGCCCGCACCAGCAAACCCGGCGACGTCTTGAGGCGGGACAGGGAACTCATGCGGATTCGCGCAAAGTCGGCCCCTTGGCGCGGCGTGTCAAGCGCGACTATCGTTTAGCCCATGCGTGTCACCATCGAATACTGCGTCGTCTGAAATTACGAGCCCAGGGCCGCCGGTCTGGCGGCCGAAATCCGGAAGACCTATCCGCACGCCGACGTGAAGCTGATTCAATCGTCCGGCGGCGTGTTCGAAGTCGAGGTGGACGGACGCCGCATCTTCTCCAAGAAGAGCCTCGGACGCCACGCCGAGCCGGGGGAAGTGGTGCGGTTGATCAAGCAAGCCAGCGGCTGACCGTCGGGGGTGACACTCGCGGTCTCCCCGCGCGCCCGCCCCGCAGGGCCTAAGTCTCCGCGACGACCGTCGTTAGACGCCTGGCACCGCTCCTGGCACGGCCCTTTCAGGGGGACTCGCGCTCGGAGGTGAACCATGAAACGCACCGTCTTGTCCTTGGCGCTGGGGCTCGCACTCGCGGCAGCCCGGCCGACGCCCACCGCGGCGCAAACGCCGATCAGTGTGGCTGTAGGGCTTGGCGTGCCGCGGCCGTTCCTGTCGGGAGTGGTCGTGGTTGGCCGGCCCTTCGCGTATTATCCCGCGCCGCGGCCGTACTTCTATCGCTACCGCTATCGCTACCGCCGCCCCTTCGTCGTGGTGCGGCGCGTGTACGCGGGTCGTTATCACCGCCGCTACCACTGGGATTACGACGACGAATGATCGAGATGCCGCCGTTCCGCCGGATTGTGGCGTGCAAGGGATCTTCCGGATGCGGCGCCTGACGCCCTAGGCAGGGCCGCAGGTACGGTGGTGAAGCGGGAGGCGGGCACGCACGCCTGCCGCTTTCTCTACTTGAGCGTCGCGGCCGTGGGTCGCCCGTCTATATTGCGACCGTGCGAATTTCCCGCGACCACTTTCTTCCCCCCGATCCGACCGCCTTTCTCGCCGCCGAGCCCGCCACGGGGCGCGTCCTCGTGATCGCCCCCACGCGCGCGGCCTGCGAGACGATCGAGCTCGCGATGGGCCTCCACATCGACACCCTGCTCGCGCGGGAGCACGGAGCGGACATCCGGCGGCTCGCGGCCTCCGGGCGCGGGTTCGGGATCGTGGCGGGGACGGGGACCGGAAAGACGCTCGCGATCCGATCCATCGCCGAGACGATCCTCGCGGCGCCGCTCAAGGTCGGCGTCGTGAATCGCGAGCGCGAGGCGACGCCCGAGACGCCCACCTGGAACGTCGTGATCGTGACGACGGGCATCGCGCGCCGCTGGTTCGAGGACGACCTCATCACCGCGCGCGACACGCTCGTGGTGGACGAGATCCACCAGACGTCGGCGGAGCTGGAACTGTGCCTCGCGCTGGGCAAGCGGGCGCGCTGCCGCTTCATCTGGCTGTCGGCGACCGTCGACCCCACCTTCTACGCGCGCTACCTCGGATCGGTCGAAGTGCTCGAGACCAGGGCCTTCGATCCCGCGAAGGCGGCCGCCGTGCGGGTCCTGCCGCAGCAGCCGCTCGAGTTCCTGGACGACCGCTTCATCCGGCGGGCGATGCGGGAGCGGCGCGGCGTCGCGGTATTCGTCCCCACGCGCGCCGAGGTGGAGCTGATCGCGGGCGAGCTGGGCGACCGCTGGCAGGCGCTGTCCACGGCGTTCTACCACGGCGGCGAGCCGATCCGCGTGATCCGTCCGTTCCTGGACGGGCTCGTGAAGCGACCCTTTCTCCTCGCCATGACGGCCGCCGGCCAATCGGCGTTGAACATCCGCGGCCTCGACACGGTCGTGATCTACGACGCCCGGTACGCCAACGTGGTGGAGCGCGGGCGCAACGTGCTGACCCGGCTGTACCTGGGGGCGAACGAGCTGCTGCAGATGGCGGGGCGCGTGCACGGGCGCGTGGAGGGCGGCGAGGTCTTCATCCTGAGCGACCGCGACCTCGCCTTCGACGAGCTCCGGCCGACGGGCCCGGAGTTCCAGCTCGCGGGAGATGCCGAACGGGTGGCGATCACGTGCGCGGCCCTGGGAGTCGACGCGGCCGATCTGGAGCTGCCCGTGCCGCTCGACCGCCGGGCCTATCGCGAGGCGGTTCGGCTTCTCAGCGAGCGTGGTCTCGTCGAGCAGGGGCGGCTCACGCGCTACGGACGCGAAGTCGAAGCGATGCCGGTGGAGCGGCCCTGGGGCGAACTGCTGTACCACGCGGATCCGGAGCTCGTCCCGATGGTGGCCGTGGCCGCGAACATCGAGTCGTTGCACCGCATGACCCGCGAAGAACGGGATCTCCGGGGGCTGATCGTCTCCGGAAGCGATCACCTCACGGCGTACAACGTGTACGCCGAGGCCGTGAACAACCACGGCTACCTGGGCGAGGTGTACGGGCTCCCGCGGCATCTCTTCCACGAGACGATCGATCGCTGGGCGGAGGGCCGCGGCGTGCTCGTGAAGGCGATCGAGGACGTCGCGCTCGGCACGGCCTCGGTGTACCGCCAGCTCGAGTTGCCGCTCCCGCCGCGGCTGTCGCACGCCGGCGAGAAGGCGTTGGCCGCGTTCGTCGATCTCGTCGCGAAGATCATGCCGTTCGACCTCGTCATCAACGAGGAGACGGCGGACGGCCGCGAAGCGCGGGTGAGCCGCGGGTCGGTAGCCGGAAGCTGGGGGGCGGTCGCCGGCACGCTGCGCTACTTTGCGGACCGCTTCGGCGTGCCACGGGCGAGCATCGAGGGCACCGAGCTCTCCGAGCGCGCCATCCGCCGCTACGTCCAGCACGGCAAGCCCAGCGTCACCTTCGAGCGACAGCGGCGGCGCGAGGGGTTGATGCTGGTGCGCACGGTCACGTACCGCGGCTTCGTGCTCGATCGCGACGTCGAGCCGCTCCCGAACCCGTTCCCGACGGAGCTCGCCGGAGCGGCGAGGGCGGCGCTGGTCGAAGCGTTGCTCGGCGGCGGGACGCCCCACCCCGACCAGGCGCGAATCCGCCGCGCGCTGGAGCGCTTCGGCCTGTACTGGCGCCGCTCCGGGGGACGGCTCTCGCAGGCGTCCACCGAGTCCGTGGCGGGGAGACTCGCGGCGCAGCTCGAGCGCGTCGGCTCGTGGGACGAGTTCCTCGGCGCCCGCCTGGCGCTCGATCCCGACGTCGCGATTCCCGAAGCCGAGCGGCGGGTGCTCGACGCGCTGCCCGCCTCGGTGCACCTGTACGGCGATCGCGTGCCGGTGGACTACGAGGTGGAACAGGGCGGCGGCGTGGTGCGGTTGCGTCTCAAGGAAGGCCAGGCCCGCCGGCTTCAGGCCCGGGACCTGCCGCCGTTCGACCGGCCGGTGCGGTTCACCGTGCTCCGCGGGAAGCGGGAAGCCGTGCGGTCGGACACGGTGGAGGACCTGCGCCGCAAGCTCAGCGGCCTCGCGCGCGGGGAGCGGGTCGCCCTCGCCCACGCGGGCGGCCGGCACAGTCGGAGGGGGCGGGGGCGCCAGGGGGGCGGGGGGGGCCGAGGGGGCCGGGGGGGCCGGGGGGGCCGGGGGCGGCGCTAGCGGGGAACTTTGTGGAATCTTTGTGGTTGCACCCTGTTGAAGCAACCAGAACCGCGAGAAATTCCAGCTAGGCACAGCCCGCCGGCCGCGTGGTGTGACCTTGCCGTGTGGCGTGGGTCCTCTTGTAAGATGGCGGTGCTGTCTGAAACTCCGACTGAGGAACTCGAGCCATGCAAGCACGCACGACAGCCAGAGATAAGACGTCCACCCCTGCACCCTCCTCCTCGTTCGCACCGCTCGGTCAAGCCGTGCTGGAAAGCTTCAGCGAGGGCGTCGTCGTCTTCGACGCGTATGGTCGGATGCTGTACGCCAACCAACGGGCCCGTCGCGTCATCGACGCGCTCGATGGGAACGGCGGCGGGCGTCGCGGCGAAGGTCTGCGCGAGCGGCTCATCGCGTTCGGCGGCCGCGGTCGGTCGCTGAAACAGGGATCGCTGGAGCTCGGCGAGGCGGTGTTCCTCCCGGACGGCGACCACGTCCGCACGCTGGCGGAGCGCGAGCGCCAGGCGATTCTCGACACTCTCGAGAGCACCCACGGGAAGCTGGCCGAGACGGCGCGCCGCCTCGGGATCAGCCGCACCACGCTGTGGCGCCGGCTGCGGGCCTACGGGTTGCGACCGAACGGGCACGGAGGGCGCGGCACCACTCCGCGCACCTAGCGCCCAGGCTCGGGCCGCCTCAGCTTCCCGGTCGGGTCACGCCCCGGGAAGCCATGCCCGCCAAGCCATTCATCATCGAGGATTACGTCCGCTGGTCCGACGTGGACTTCGCGGGGATCATCTTCTACGGCTCCTACGTCCGCTTCTTCGAGATCGCGGAGACCGAGCTGTTCCGCGCGTGCGGGCTCGCCTACGCGCAGGTATTCGATCGCTACGACATTTTCCTGCCGCGCAAGGTCGTCCACAGCGAGTTCTACTGGCCGGCGCGACTCGACGACCGGCTGCGGGTCGCGACGTACGTGGGACGCGTGGGCACCAGGTCGCTGACGCTGAACTTCGACGTGCTGCGCGACGACCCCACGTCGCTCGGTGCCGCAGGGTGGATGGTGCTGGTGTGCGTGGACCGCAAACGGCTCAAGCCGCGGCCGTTGCCCGCGGGGCTCGTGGCCGCGCTCGCCCCGCACACCCTGTCCTCCGACGCGGCGCGTGCCTCGCTCGGGGTGGCCTCTCCAACGGCGGCACGCTCGCCCCAGTCCTCCTGAAGCGCTTCCCCGACCCCCGACTCCTCGCTCTCCTCGCGGCCGGCGCCGCATGCGGGCGCGCACCCGCCGCCTCCGGCGGGGTCCGCGCCGTCGTCATTCGGCCGCCCAGGGACACGGTACGGTTCGAGGTTCCCGCGAGCGCCGACCGCTGCGACGCCGCGGGAATGGGAGGCGTCGTGTTGCACGGCGCGAGCGACGGGAACGGGGTGATCGTGTGGCTGCGCCAGCGCGACTCGTTTCCGAACGGCGACTGGCCGGTGCTGCAGCGCGGCGATACCGCGGCGGCGCGCGGCGCGATCGTCGCCGCGCGCTTCATGATCGGCGAGGTGGCGCACGGCGTGCCGCTCGACAGCGGAACCGTGACGGTGACGCTGGAAGGCGGCGGCGTGATCTCGGCGCACGCGCGGGGCTCGGGACTCGAGCTGGCCGCCGCCGGGCGCGTCACCGTCGACGCCGCGTTCGCTGCGGTGCCGCTCGGGGCGGACCCGGTGCCGTGCGGGATGCAGCCGTGACCGTGTAGATTGGTCTCGTGGAGCAGACCTACTTCCGGCGGGGCTTCGGCCTCAAAGACCACATCGAGGGTGCGCTCGCGGCCGACTACCACAGCCGCGTGGTCGACCGGATCCGCGGGCACGGATACACGCTGTCGCTGGGCGACCTCACCTTCAAGCTGGCCCGCGAGTTCGGGTTCTGCTATGGGGTGGATCGCGCCGTCGAGTACGCCTACGAGACCCGCACCAAGTTCCCCGACAAGCGGATCTTCCTGGTCGGCGAGATCATCCACAATCCTCACGTCAACCGGAAGCTGCACGGCATGGGGGTGGAGTTCCTCCACCGGCCGGAGGCTGGGGACTTCGATTTCAGCGCGGTCACGCCCAACGACGTCGTCCTCCTGCCCGCCTTCGGCGTCACGGTACAGGACTTCGAGCGGCTGCGGGCCATGGGCTGCGTGCTCGTCGACACGACCTGCGGCTCGGTGCTGAACGTGTGGAAGCGGGTCGAGTCGTACGCGAAGGACGGCTTCACGGCGATCATCCACGGCAAGTCATACCACGAGGAGACGAAGGCGACGTCGAGTCAGGTGACGAAGTATCCCGGCGGGCGGTACCTCGTGGTGCGCGACATGTCCGAGGCGCGGGAGGTCTGCGACTTCATCGAGGGAGCAGGGAGCAGGGAGCCGTTGCTGCAGCAGTTCGCCGGGAAGATGTCTCCCGGTTTCGATCCCGCTCGCGATCTCGTGCGCGTCGGCGTGGCGAACCAGACGACGATGCTCTCGGGGGAGTCGCTCGCCATCGCCGCCGAGCTGCGGAAGAGTATGGCGCGGCGCTACGGGGAGGCCGCCCTGCCCGAGCACTTCCGCACGTTCGACACCATCTGCTCGGCGACCCAGGACCGGCAGGACGCGGTCCTGCGGCTGATCGCCGAGCCGCTCGACCTGATGGTCGTGATCGGCGGGTACAACTCGAGCAACACGACGCACCTCGCCGCGATCTGCCAGGAGAAGGTGCCCACCTACCACATCGAGGATGCGGCCTGCATCGCTCCGGAAGAGGGGACGATCCGGTTTCGCCCGGTCGGGGCGAAGGAGGAGCAATGCCGCGCGGCGTGGCTCCCGGCGGGTCCCGTGACAATCGGGATCACGGCCGGCGCCTCGACGCCCAACAACAAGATCGGCGAGACCATCGAGCGGATTGCCGCGATGCGCGGGCTGGCGCTCGAGCCGGTCGGCGGGGCCTAGCGCCCGATCGATCTGCCGAGCCCCTAGGCTTCGGGGTATATTTGGTCCCATGCCGCTGTCGGGTTTCCATCCCGCCATCGCCCGCTGGTTCACCGACCGGTTCGCCGAGCCGACCGAGCCGCAACGCCGTGCCTGGCCGCTGATTCAGGGGGGCCGGAACGCCCTCATCGCCGCGCCCACCGGCTCGGGGAAGACGTTCGCCGCCTTCCTCGCGGCGATCGACTCGCTGCTGCGGCAGGGGCTCGACGGGACGCTGGGCGACGAGACGCAGGTGGTCTACGTCTCGCCCCTGAAGGCGCTCTCGAACGACGTCCAAAAGAACCTGGCCGAGCCGCTCGCGGAGATCCGCCGCACGCTCGAAGCCCTGTGCCTCCCCGACGTGGACATCCGCACCCTGGTCCGCACCGGCGACACGCCGGCGCCCGAGCGCCAGCAGATGGTGAAGCGGCCGCCCCACGTCCTCGTCACCACGCCGGAATCGCTGTACCTCATCCTCACGTCCGAGCGGGCGCGCGACATGCTGCGCACGGTGCGTACGGTGATCGTGGACGAGATCCACGCCGTGGCGCGGGACAAGCGGGGCAGCCACCTCGCGCTCTCGCTCGAGCGGCTCGAGCATCTCGCCGGCCGGCGCCTACAGCGCGTCGGACTCTCGGCAACGCAGAAGCCCATCGAAGACATCGCGGCGTTCCTCGCCGGCACCCGACACCCGACACCCGACACCTGCATCATCGATGCGGGGCATGCGCGCTCGCTCGATCTCGCGATCGAGATCCCCTCGTCGCCGCTCGAAGCGGTGATGGCGGCCGAGGTGTGGGACGAGATCTACGAGCGGCTGGTGCAGCTCATCGGCGAGCACCGCACCACGCTGGTATTCGTGAACACCCGCCGCCTCGCCGAGCGCCTCACGCTGCATCTGTCCGAGCGCCTCGGCGCGGATCAGGTCACGTCGCACCACGGCAGCCTCTCGAAGGAGAAGCGGCTCGACGCCGAGACGCGGCTCAAGGAGGGCAAGCTCAAGGCGCTCGTGGCGACGGCGTCGCTCGAGCTGGGCATCGACATCGGTGCCGTCGATCTCGTCTGTCAGATCGGCTCCACCCGGTCGATCGCCACGTTGCTGCAGCGCGTCGGCCGGTCGGGGCACCACCTTGCCGCCGTCCCCAAAGGGCGGCTGTTCCCGCTGTCGCGCGACGAGTTGCTCGAGTGCGCCGCGCTGGTGCGCGCGACGCACGAGCGGAAGCTCGACCGGCTGGTCATCCCCGAGCACCCGCTCGACATCCTGGCCCAGCAGATCGTCGCAGCCGCGGCGGGCGACGAGTGGGAGGAAGATCGGCTGTACGAGCTGGTGCGCGGCGCGCATCCCTATCGCGAGCTGACCCGCAAGGATTTCGACGACGTGGTGCGGATGCTCGCCGAGGGCTTCACGACGCGGCGCGGGCGGCGGGGCGCGTACCTCCATCACGACGGCGTGAACCGCCGGGTGCGCGCGCGCCGCGGGGCGCGGCTCGCCGCGCTCACCTCGGGCGGCGCGATTCCGGACCTCGGCGACTACCGCGTGGTCCTCGAGCCGACCGAAACGTTCGTCGGCACGCTCAACGAAGACTTCGCGATCGAGAGCATGCCGGGCGACATCTTCCAGCTCGGCAACACCTCGTACCTGATCCAGAAGATCGAGGGGGGGCAGGTGCGTGTCGTGGACGCCCACGGGCAGCCGCCCTCGATCCCGTTCTGGTTGGGGGAAGCGCCGGGGCGCACGCCGGAGCTGTCGGAGGAGGTATCGCGGCTGCGCCAGGACATCGGCGACCGACTGGCCGACCCGGGCAGCGCGGTCGCGTGGCTCGCGAGCGCGATCCCCGGGCTCCCCGAGGCCGCCGCGCGGCAACTGGTCGACTATCTGGACGCCTCCAAGAAGATCCTCGGCGTCATCCCCACGCAGCAGACGCTCGTCCTGGAGCGCTTCTTCGACGAAGCCGGGGGCATGCAGCTCGTGCTGCACGCGCCGTTCGGCAGCCGCGTCAACCGCGCGTGGGGCTTGGCGCTCCGCAAGCGGTTCTGCCGCAGCTTCAACTTCGAGCTCCAGGCCGCCGCCACCGAGGACGCGATCGTCCTCTCGCTCGGGCCGCAGCACAGCTTCCCGCTCGAAGACGTGTTCCAGTACCTGAAGCCCGAGACGGCCGAGCACCTGCTCGTGCAGGCGATGCTCGACGCACCGATGTTCGGCTCGCGGTGGCGCTGGAACGCGACCCGGGCCCTGGCGGTGCTGCGGGCCCGCGGCGGCAGGAAGGTGCCAACGCCGCTGCAACGCATGGAGGCCGAGGACCTGATCGCCGCGGTCTTCCCCGACCAGCTCGCCTGCCCCGAGAACTTGGTCGGCGACCGCGAGATCCCCGATCACCCGCTCGTGAACCAGACGATCGCCGACTGCCTGCTCGAGGCGATGGACTTCCCGGGCCTGAAGCGCGTGCTCGAGGAGATGGCGGCGGGCCGGTTCACGCTCGTCGCGCGCGACACGACGGAGCCGTCGCCGCTGTCGCACGAAGTGATCAACGCGAAGCCGTACGCGTTCCTGGACGACGCGCCTCTCGAGGAGCGCCGCACCCAGGCCGTGATCACGCGGCGCGGGCTCGACGTGAAGACCGCCGAGGAGTTCGGCAAGCTCGACCAGGCGGCGATCGATCGAGTGAAAGAGGAAGCCTGGCCGGACGTCGGTTCCGCCGACGAGCTGCACGACGCGTTGCTCGTCATGGGGGCCATTCCGAACGCGGAAGGCGGAACGCGGAACGCGGAACGCCAGGAGTATTTCGAGGAGCTGGTCCGAGCCGGACGGGCGGGGACGCTGTTGCACGAACCGCGGCTCTGGATCGCCGCGGAGCGGCTCCCGATGCTGCGGGCGGCGTTCCCCGAGGCTCCGTGCGAGCCGGCGCTAGCAGCACCCGACCGCGAACGCGCCAAGGTGTGGACCCGCGAGGACGCGCTGCGCGAGCTGGTGCGGGGACAGCTCGAAGTGGTCGGCCCCACCACGGCGGCGGAGCTGGCCCGCGCCCTCGGCGTTCCGGTCTCGGACGTCGACTTCGCGCTCGGCGCGCTCGAGCACGAGGGGTTCGTGCTGCGCGGCCGGTTCACCCCGCACGTGGCGGAGCTCGAGTGGTGCGAGCGGCGGCTGCTGGCCCGGATCCATCGCTACACGCTCGACCGGCTGCGGCGGGAGATCGAGCCCGTCAGCGCCGCTGACTTCATGCGGTTCTTGTGCCGCTGGCAGCGCGCCGCGCCGGAGGCTCGGGCGGAGGGACCGGAGGGGCTCGCCGCGGTGCTCGAGCTGCTCGACGGGTACGAGGTTCCGGCAGGAGCGTGGGAGTCGGACGTGCTGCCCGCGCGGCTCGGGGAGTACGATCCGCTGTGGCTCGACGGGCTATGTCTCTCCGGCGAGATCGCCTGGGGCAGGCTGTCGCCGGCCGGTCCCTCGAACGGCCACAAGTCCGGACCGATTCGAACGACGCCGATCGCGCTGTTTCGGAGGGAGCGGGGAGCAGTCTGGCAGGCCTTGACCGCCCAGCCCGATCCCGCGGCGCTGCCGCTCTCGCATTCAGGCCGGGCCGTCCTCGATGTCCTCGACGACCGCGGCGCCTCGTTCTTCGGAGACCTGGTGAACGCGACCGGACTGCTCCGTACGGAGGTCGAGAAGGGGTTGGGGGAGCTCGTGGCGTGGGGACTCGTCACGTCGGATAGTTTCGCGGGGCTGCGGGCACTGCTCGTGCCGTCCGATCGGCGGCGGCCGATCAGGGGATTCCGCCGCCGCGGCCGGATCGCGCCGTTCGGCGTCGAGACGGCGGGTCGCTGGTCCCGCGTGCGTCCCGGCTCGCCGCTGCCGGAAGACCAGATCGCCGTGGCGATCGCGTGGCAGCTGTTGCGCCGCTACGGCGTCGTGTTCCGCCGGCTCGTGGCGCGCGAGACGCTGCTCGCCCCCTGGCGCGACATCCTGCGGGTGTACCGCCGGCTCGAGGCGCGCGGCGAGATCCGCGGCGGCCGCTTCGTCGGCGGCTTCTCGGGCGAGCAGTACGCGCTTGCCGAGGCGGTGGGCCTGCTGCGCGCGGTGCGGCGTGAGGAAGCGAAGGGCGAGCTCGTGACCGTGAGTGGTGCCGATCCACTCAACCTCGTCGGGATCATCACGCCGGGCGATGTCGTCACCGGTCTCGCGACGAACCGCGTCCTCTACCGGGATGGGATCCCAGTGGCGGTGAAACAGGGAGAGGGGAAGGGGGAGCGGTTCCTGGTTGACGTCACGCCCGACGAGGAGCCTACGCTCAAGACGGCTCTCGTGCGGGGTCGCGTGGCGCCGCTCGTGCGGACCTACCTGGGGAAGAGCCGCGCCGGCGCGTAGCCGCGAGTCAACTCGCGGCCCGTCGCCCCAGGTGGGTGTGTTCGGGCAGCAGGTAGAAAGCGGCGAGCAGGGCGTGCACCCCGAGGCTCGCCCACACGTTCACGAAGGCCAGCCCGAACGACACGCCATAAGAGATCGGACCCGCCAGGTAGCGACGGCTGATCGTGCGCACGGCGCCACGATCGGCGTTGGGGTCGAGCAACCGCTCCCTCCCAACGGCATACCACCAGACGGCGTTGTAGGCGAGAGCGATCATGACCAGGGTCGCGCTGTAGCCGGCGACCGCGATGGTGCGGCCCTCGGGCTCGGGGAGGTAGGCGGCGAGCAAAGCCGTGGGGAACGGCAGGAACGAGATCCACATGAGAAACAGCACGTTGATCAGGAGGAAATACCGGTCCGCCCGCCGCACGTAGCGGAAGATGCTGTGGTGATTCGCCCACATGATGCCGATGGTCACGAAGCTCAGCGCGTACCCCAGGTAGGATGGCCACAGCTGCCGCAGCGCGGTGAGCAGCGTCCGGCCGTGCTGCGTCGCGTCGGGAGCGGGCACGTGGATCTCGAGCACGAGCAGGGTGATGGCGATGGCGAATACGCCGTCGCTGAACGCCTCGACGCGCGCCGTGTCGGAGGTGTGGGCCGCGACGGCCATCAGACCGGCTGCTTCAACTTTTCCAGGTAGAGCTTGCGCACCTTGGCCACCTTGGGCGCGATCACCGCGCGGCAGTAGCCTTGATTCGGGTTGCGGCGATAGTAGTCGCGGTGGTACTCCTCCGCGGGATAGAATATCTCGAGCGGCTTCACCTCGGTCACGATCGGATCATCCCACACGCCCTCGGCCTGCAATTCCGCGATGACCCGCTCCGCCACGGCTTTCTGCTCGGGACCGTGGTAGAAGATCGCCGAGCGATACTGCGTGCCGACGTCCGCCCCCTGGCGGTTCAGGGTCGTGGGGTCGTGGATCGTGAAAAAGACGTGCAACAGGTCGTCGAACGAGATGATCGCGGGATCGAAGGTGATCTGCAGGACTTCGGCGTGGCCGGTCGTCCCGGTGCAGACCTGCTCGTACGACGGGTTGGCGACGTGCCCGCCCGCATAGCCTGACTCGACCTTTTCGACACCCTTGAGCTGCTGGAAGGCGGCCTCGAGGCACCAGAAGCAGCCTCCAGCCAGGGTGGCGACTTCGCGCTGCGGCATCGCTGTTTCACTCCTCAAGTCGTGTGCATTATAAAGCTAACCCCAGTCCTTCGACTCCGGCGCCACGCGGCGCATGGACTTCAAGAAGGTCATTTCGGATTGCGGATTTCGGATTGCGGATTCGACGGGCGGCTCTTCGATTCCGCATTCCGCATTCCGCAATCCGCAATTGATTTGCAGTCCCCGCGCCTCTTCCGCGATCACGTTCACCGTCCCGTCGTCCTTCGCGAGCCTGCCGCGCACCCACAGGAGCGGCTCGCCGCGGATCGCGGCGCGGTGCCGCTCGTACACCTCGGGCCGCACGATCACGTTCACCATCCCCGCCTCGTCCTCGAGCAGCACGAAGATGAACCCCTTCGCCGTCTCGGGGCGCTGGCGCGCCACAACGAGCCCGGCCAGCTCCACCCACGCTCGGTGCTCGAGTCGGGGAAGCCTGTCGCTTTGCACGACCGCGGGCGGTAGCGCGCCGCGCAACAGCGAGAGGGGATGGCCGCTCGCGGAGAACCCCAGCACTTGGTACTCGGCGAGCAGCCGCTCGGCCGCCGCGAGCCCGCCGAAGCGCAGGCGCTCGTGGGGGTGGTTGAGCGCGAGCTCGAGCTGGCGGCGGCCGCGCGCTTCGCCGCCGCGCTCCGCATCGGGCGGGAGCCACAACCCCACCTGCCACAGCAGCTCGCGCCGCGTGAGCCCGAAGCCGTCGCACCCGCCCACCCACACCAGGTGCTCGATCGCAGTCCGCTTGAGCCGGGGCGGCGCGCGGCGTACGAAGTCACCGACACCCCGATAGGGACCGTTTCGATCGCGCTCCTCCACGACTTCGCGCGCCGCATCCTCACCCCAATCCCGTACGAACCCGAGCCCGACCCGCGCGGCGGCATGGATGGCAAGGTCGGCAGAGGCGGCACCGTTTCTGCCGTCCCTGCCGTCCCTGCCGCCCTCAACCGTGCAATACACATCGCTCAAGTTGACATCCGGCAGCCGGATCGTGACGCCGTTACGCTGGGCGTCGCGCCCCAGCGCGTCGAGCGAGTAGAATCCCATCGGCTGGTTGTTGAAGAGCGCACAGTAATACTCGGCCGGGTGATAATGCCGGAGCCACGCCGACTGGTAAGCGAGCAGCCCGAACGCCGCGGCGTGCGACTTGGGGAAACCGAACTCGCTGAAGGCGATCACCTGCGAGAACACCCGCTCGGCGGTCGCGATGGGGACGCCGCGTGCCGTCGCCCCGTCGCGGAACTCCTCCCAGAATCCCGCCATCAGCTCGCGGCTGCGCCGGCGGCTCATGGCGCGCCGCAGCGCCTCCGCCTGGCCCGGCGTGAACCCCGCGAGCGCCTGGCACACCTGCAGCACCTGGTCCTGATAGAGGATCACGCCGAGCGTCTCCGCGAGACACTCTTTGAGCAGCGGGTGGTCCAGCGGCGGCTCGTAGCGGCGGCCGGCGGTTTCCGCCCGGCGCTGCTCCTCGCGGCGCCGCACGTACGGGTTCACCGCGCCGCCCACGATGGGGCCGGGACGCACGATCGCCACTTCGACCGCCAGGTCCTCGAGGGTGCGCGGCCGGGTGCGCCGCAGCATCTGGATTTGGGCGCGGCTCTCGATCTGGAACAGCCCAACGGTGTCGCCCCGGCAGATGCGGTCGTACACGGCGGCGTCGGCCATGTCGATGCGCGAGAGGTCGGGGGGCCGTCCTCCCCCTGAGCGCGCGGCGACCAGCTCGACGCACTCCTCGACGAGCGACAGCATGCCGAGCGCCAAGAAGTCGATCTTGATGAAACGCGCGTCGTCGCAGGAATCCTTGTCCCACTGGCACACGACGCGGTCCTCCATCGCGGCCCGCTCGAGCGGCACGAGCTCCACGAGCGGCCGGCTCGAGATGATCATCCCGCCGACGTGCTGCGACACGTGGCGGGGGAGCCCCGCGATCTCCTCCGCCAGCTCGCACAGCTCCTTCCACAATGGGGCGGTCACCCGACCCTCGAAGCCGGGAAGCTGCTCCAGCTCGTCCGCCAATCCCCCTGACCGCCGGTCCGCCAGTTTCGCGACCTGCTCGATCTCCCCCAATGGCAGATCCAGCGCCTTGCCGATCTCGCGCACGGTGGAGCGCAGGCGGTAGGTGGGGAACGAGCACACCAGGCCGACGTGCTCGTCGCCATAACGTTTGTAAACCCGCCGGATCAGCTCTTCACGGATCTCGCGCGGGAAGTCGAGATCGATGTCGGGCACCGAGGCGAGGCTCTCGTTCAGGAACCGCCCGATGAACAGCCGGGTGGCGACGGGATCGACGTGCGACAGACCGAGGAGGTAGCACACGACGGACGACACCGACGAGCCGCGGCCGCGGCCCGGGAGCAGGTTCCCGTGGGCCCGGCGGCTGCCGCGCCGCACGTCGGCCGCCACCGCGCGGGCCAGGTCGAACAGGTCGTGGTACACGAGGAAGAACCCGCTGAGTCGATGGTGTTCGATAAGTGTCAGCTCTGAGGCGAGCCGCCGCTCGGCTTCGTCGCGGTGCTCAGAGCCGGGTGGGTAGCGTTCCTCGAGCTTCGCGTGGCAGAGCTCTGTCAGGGCACGGGGAGCGGGCAGACGGTCGGCGCCGTGGAAGTCGGGGAAGCGGTAGCCCAGATCGCGGGTGAGATCGAACGCCCGGCAGCGCTCGGCGATCGCGAGCGTATTGGCGACAGCATCGGGACAGTCAGCGAACAGCGCCGCGGCTTCCTCCGGCGGTCGCAAGTAGAACTCGCTGTTGGGGCGCCGCACGTGGTGCGAGCCGTCGAGCGTGGTGCGGTGCCGGATCGCCACCAGCACGTCGTGCAGCCGGTGGCGCGCGCGGTGGTGGTAGTGCACATCACCAGTCGCCACGACGCCCAGACTCGTGGCGTCGGCCAGGTCCGAGAGCGTGGCGGTGAGCGCCCGGTCGCCCCGCACATGATTGCGCTGCAGCTCGACGAAGAAGTTCTCGGGCCCGAACACCGTACGACAGCGCTCGGCGAGCCGGCGGGCCGCGGATTTCCCGTCGCGCTGGAGCACCATCGGCAGGAGACCCGATCGGCAGCCTGATAGCACGATCAACCCCGCATGCCGGGCTTCGAGCGCCGCGAAGTCGAGCCGCGGGTCGCGCCGGTCCGGCCGGCCGAGATGCGCCTCGGTGACCAGCCGGCACAGGTTCGCGTATCCCTCCGGCGTCTCCGCGAGCAGCGTCACGTGAGACCCGTCGAGCAGCGTCAGCTCCGCGCCGGTGATCGCCTGCAGACCGAGCGACTTCGCTTGTTGCGCGAACGCCATCGAGCCGTAGAGGCCATTGTGATCGGTGAGGGCGAGCGCCGGAAGCCCAAGCTGGGAGGCCGTGAGCGCGAGCTGCTCGGGGAGCGAGGCACCGTCGAGAAACGAGAAGGCGGAGTGGCAGTGGAGCTCGATGTACATGGATTGCGAATTGCGGATTGCGGATTGGAACTGCGAGCGCAGAATCCGCAATCCGAAATTGCTACGGTTTTTGCACCCACCACTCTCCTGTCGTTAGGTCCTCGATCAGCACCACGTGCTTCCCGCCTTCCAGGATCGTCTCGACGTAGCGCCGGTGGATCGGCGCGCGCCACCACTCATCGTCGATGCGCCAGATCTCACCCATGGACTCGACGGCGCGGCGTTCCACCATCACAGGGAGCCCTGCAGCTCCGAGTTCTACCTCCACGCGTCGGGGCGTGTTGATTGCCCGGAGCCGGTCGGTCTTCATTCCGCAATCCGCAATCCGAAATCCGCAATCGAATCACGGTTCATAGTCGATCAGCGCGTAGCGTCGTTCGGGGAGGCGAGACCACGGCTGCACCTCGATCACGTGATACAGGTACGAGCGCTTGAGCCGGAGCTTGATTTCCTGGGCGGCGCTCGTGAGGGCGCGCCGCCGCCCGGCCCGCGCGGCGGCGCTCGCGTCCCGCGCGAACAGCTGCAGCTCCGCGGTGCCCGGCGCGAACGCCGTGAACTCGACGGCGAGCCGCTCCACCGCGCCGACGGGCGGCGCCTGCTCGAGCCGCGTCTTGAGCGGCGCGGCGACACGCTCCCGGTCGGCGGTGGGATCTTTGAGGGTCGCCTCGACCAGCCACGACGCGCCGTGCTCGAGCTCGGCGCGCGCGCGCACCACCTGCACCCGCCAGCCGCTGCGACGCGGATCGCGGAGCGCCCGCGCCACCAGCTGGTCCAGCGCGTGCGCCAGCATCTCCCGCTCGGCGACCGGTGAGAAGAAGGTGAGCGTGGCCGTGATCGGCTCCGGCGTCGGGCGCCCGATCACCGGCTCGGCCGTCAGGCCCGCCGCGAGCCGCCACAGCCGGCGGCCCGTCCGGCCGAACTGCGACACGATGGCGTCCTCGGGGAGCGCCGCCAGGTGCCCGAGCGTCTTGAGGCCGAGCTGGCGCAACCGGCGGTGCGTGTCGGGATCGAGCGGCAGCACGGCGAGCGGCTGGAAGAAGAGAAACTTCCCCTCTACCCCCGGATGTACGATGACCGCTTCCCCCGGCCGCGCGCGAGTGGCCGCGACCCAGGAGACGAACTTGCCGCGGCCCCACCCCACCCTGATTGCGGATTGCGGATTGTGGATTGCGGATTCGACGCGTGAATTTCCAATCCGCAATCCGCATTCCGCAATCCGCAATTGAATCGCTTCCACGATCCGCTGCGGCGCACCGTACAGCCCCTCCAACCCGTCCGTCCCCACGTACGCGAGCCCCAGCTCGGTAGGCTCGACGACCGGACTCACATGGGCGAGCGCCGCGAGCAGCCGCGCGAACTGCTCGTCGTAGTGCACCGGGTCGGGCTCGTACAGCTTGAGCGCGGCGCACAGTCCGATCGCCTGGCTCACCGTCATCCCCGGCTTCACCCCCGCGTGCCGGGCGAGCGGCGATACCTGCCACAGCCGGCGGGGATCTTCGGGTGAGAGCAGCGCGCCGGGTTGGGGAGGGGACCCGGGCTCCGATCGTCGCGCCGCTTCGCACCGCAGCGCAAACAACGGGATCCAGCAACACGCGGCGGAAGCGCTCGCCAGGTGGGGTGTCCGGGTCATTGCCAAGCTCTAAATGGGGACCCGAATATATCCCGAAGATCGACGGGGCCGCAAGGCCGGTTACCAGAGAGATAACCTGTTGGTATATTTTGACTTCAATGGCAAGAACCCAGCACCCCAGCATCTTCGACGACGTCGCTGCCCTCCCGCAGCCGGCTCGAGATCTGGTCGAGCTGGGCAGCCGCATCCCATCCTCCGTCCGCTTCGGAGTGTCCACCTGGACCTACGACGGTTGGACCGGAGACGTCTACCACCGGGCCTATCGTGGCGCGCAGCCGGCGCGCCGGCTCGAGGAATACGCGCGGTATCCGCTGTTCCGCACGGTCGGCATCGACAGCGCGTACTACGACCCGCCGTCCGAAGAGGTGCTCGCGGCCTACGCGCGGTCATTGCCGCCCGGCTTCCCGTGCGTGAGCAAGGTGTGGGATCGCATCACGGCGAAACGCATTGATCGGGTGTCGAACCCCGACTTCCTCAACGCCGATCTCTTCAAGGAAGCGGTGCTCGGGCCGTACGCGCGGGTGTTTCGCGACCACGCCGGCTGCTTCGTGTTCGAGTTTCAGGCGATGCGGGGGAAGGACCGACCCGAGCCGGCGGCGTGGGCGGAGGAGCTCGATCGGTTCCTGCGCCAGCTGCCGCGCGACTTCCGTTATGCCATCGAGCTGCGGACGCCCGAGCTGTTGACCGAGGGGCATGGAGCGGTGCTCGCGGCGCACGGTGTGGCGCACGTGTTCAACTCGTGGAGCGAGATGCCGACGATCGGCGAGCAGCTCGAGCTGCCGTGGACGTTCCCCGCGGGGTTCACGGTGGCACGTGGGCTGCTCCGTCCGGGACGGCGCTTCGCCGACGCGGTCAAGCTGTTCGAGCCGTACGACCGGATTCGCGAGCCGCAACCCGAGGTGCGACAGGATCTGCTGCGCGTCGTGGCCGAGGCGTTGCGGCGGCGGATCGAGGCGCTGATTCTCGTCAACAACCGGCTCGAGGGCAACGCGCCGGGCACGATTCGGGCGCTGGCGGCGGCCCTCACCGGCGACGAGTCTTAAACGGCGGCGCCCGGTCGGGCGTAACTGTGACAATGGACCCGGCTGGCGCAGGACCCGTCCCCGGCACCGTCCCAGTGCCGCCGCAGCCGGAGCTCTTGGCGCTTGCGGCGGCGGTCCCGGAGAACATCAAGTTTGGCACGTCCGGCTGGTCCACCGACGGCTGGGCGGGTGACGTGTATCATCGAGTGTACCGCGGCGCCCAGCCCGCGGCGCGACTCGAAGAATACGTCCGCTATCCGCTGTTCCGGATGGTGGGCGTCAACACCGCGTTCTACGAATCCCCTTCGGAGACGATTCTCGACGCCTATGCGCGGGTGCTGCCGCAGGGCTACGCGTGCAACGCCAAGGTATGGGACCGGATCACGGCGCGGCGCTTCATCCGCGACCGGCGCTGGGGCAGCGACGCCGGTCAGCTCAATCCGGACTTCCTGAACGCCCGGCTCTTCCTCGACAAGGTGCTGAAGCCGTACACGCGCGTGTTCCGGCGCCAAGCGATCTCCTTCGTGTTTCAGTTTCAGGCCATGCGCGGCCCGGATCTGGTCGGCGCCGTGGAGTGGGCGGAGCGGCTCGACCAGTTCCTCGGCCAGCTGCCGCGCGATTTCCACTACGCGGTGGAGCTGCGCAACGCGGAGCTGTTCACGGCGTCGCACGGTGAGGTGCTGCGGCGCCATGGCGTGGCGCACGTGTTCAATTCGTGGACCGAGATGCCGCCGATCGGCACCCAGCTCGACTTGCCCTGGACGCTGGGGGGGGCCGGGGGGGCCGGGGGGGGCGGGGGGGGCGCCGGTTTCACGGTCGCCCGCGCCCTGATGAAGCCGGGGCGCAAGTACGCGGAAGCGGTGCGGCGGTTCGAGCCGTACGACCAGGTGCGCGAGCCGCAGCCGGAGCTGCGGCGGGATCTGTTGCGGCTGATGCGGGAGGCGCACGGTCGGGGAATCGAGGCGCTGATCCATGTGAACAACCGCGCCGAGGGCAACACGCCCGGCACGGTGCGCGCGCTGGCCGAGATGTGGGCGAAGCAGGCCGCGCCGGGGTCATAGGCCCAGCTCGCCCTGGCCTCCCCGCGGTCGCCGCGGGCGATAGCGGTCTATCATTCCGTCGTTCACGGGAAATCCGCATCGCGCCTGAAGCCGCTTGACGCGCGCCGCCAGCGCCCGCGCGTAGTCGCGTGGCGCGTTGCTCCGGCCTCCTCCGTAGGCACGACGGTAGCGGTCGACCAGATCGGGAAAGTGCGCCTCGAGCACCGGCAGAAAGCGGTCGCGCACCGCGGCGTACAGCCGCAGCGGGCCCGCGTGCACGAACCTGGCGCCGGCCTCCCGGGCCGCCCGGAAGAGCGCTTCCAGGTGGGGACGGTCGTCCGTGATCCCCGGAAGGACCGGCGCCACGATTAGACCCGCGTTGATGCCCGCCGCCGTCAGGCGCGCGAGCGCCCGCAACCGCACCGCGGGGAGCGGCGAGCGCGGCTCGACCTGTCGGATCACGCGGGCGTCCAAGGTAATGAGGGAGATGTACACCTCGAGATCGCTGCGCTCCTGGAGCTGCCGCAGCACGTCTACGTCCCGCGCGATCAGCGGACTCTTCGTGATGATGCCGACGTTGAGACCTTCGCACCGCGCCAGCCGCTCGAGCACCTGCCGCGTGAGCCGGAAGCGTCGTTCCGCCGGCTGGTAGGGATCGGTGGCGGTGCCGATGACAATCGGGGCGGTCGGGCCGTCAGGCGGACGGGCCGTCCGCATGTACCGTCCCAGATCCGCCTCCAGCGCTCCCAGCAGCCGCTCCTTCACGAAGATCCGCCGCTCGAACGCCTCCCAGCCATGGGGGCCGCGAAAGTCGTGGAACTCGGCCTCGCTGAGCTTGCCGGCGTCCCGCGCCCGCTCGACCGCGTACCGATGCGCGTAGCGCGCGTAGCAATACGTGCACCCGAACTCGCAGCCGATGTAGGGATTGAGCGACCAGAAGTCGACGCCGGTCTGCTGCGGTGAGTTGAGGATGGACCGGGGCGCGAGCCCCACGAACGTCGTGCCGCGAAGGCGCTGGTCGAGAACGGGTAAGGCGGATAGGCGGATAGCCGGATAGTCGGATAGCAACGTGAGCTGCTCACTCCGCAGCGTAGACTTGATCGTCATCGGGCCCTCTATCCGGCTAACCGCCTATCCGCCTATCCGCCTAGCCACACCTCGCCCACCCACACTGCACGCACACGAGACATCCCGATTGGCGCGTGAGCCCGCCGCCGCAGTCGGGGCAGTGCGACGACTGTGACGCGGGCGCCGGGACCGGGGACGGGTGCGGCAGTTCTCCTGGCGGCTGCATGACCGCTCCACAGGTTCGGTTTTTCTTCGGGTGCGCGGCTCGAATATGACGCTCCGCGCAGCTATCGGCAAGAGCTCGGGTCGGTTAGTCTAAGCCGATGATAAACAAGCGGATAGCATTTCAGGGCGAGCTGGGCGCCTACTCGGAAGAAGCACTCCTGCTGCTGCACCCCGGCGCCGTGTCGCAGCCGCATCGCGAGTTCCGCGACGTGGCTCGGGCGGTGCTCGAGGGGCGCGCCGACCTGGGCATCCTGCCCATCGAGAACTCTCTCGTGGGGTCGATCGCCACCAACTTCGACCTCATCGCCGAGTCGGCCCTCGCGATCGTCGGCGAAGTGGTGAGTGCGGTGCACCACTGCCTGCTGGGCGTGCCGGGTGCGAAGCGCGGCGGGTTGCGGCGGGTGCTGTCGCATCCGGTGGCGCTGGCGCAGTGCGAGCGCTTCCTCGGCGGGCTCGGCGGGGAGGTGGAGGTGATGGCGTTCTACGACACGGCGGGCGCCGCCGCGGAGGTGGCGCGGCGCGGCGATCCGTCGCTCGCCGCGATCGCGGGCTTGCTGGCGGCGGGGCGCTACGGACTCGCCGTGCTCGCGGAGCGGGTGGAGGACGAGCCGCACAACCAGACGCGGTTTCTCGCGGTGGCGCGCGAGCCGGCGCCGCCGCCCGCGGGTGTGCCCGCGAAGACCACGCTGCGGCTCAAGCTGCCGCACCGGCCGGGAACGCTGGCCCACGCGCTCGCCGCCTTCGCCGCGGCCGGGCTCAATCTCACGAAGCTCGAGAGCCGTCCCGACCGCACGACGCCGTGGGAGTATCTCTTTTACCTGGACGTGGAGGCGCGGGCGGCGGATGGCGCCATGGCCGCGGCCCTGCGCGATTTGGAAGCGCAGGGCGCGGTGGTCATGGTGCTGGGCAGCTACCCGCGCTTCACGCCGCCCGTTTGACCATCGCCCGCCACCCGAAGTACACCGGCACGCCGAGCAGCACGAGGCCGAGCCCCAGCGCGCTGTAGGTGCGCGTCGTGTCTTGGGTCAGGAGGTCGCCCGCGATGAGGCCCGTCATCACGAGATAGAGGGCGGGGAGCCACGGATAGCCCGGCGCGCGCACCGGGCGCGGTGCGGTGGGCCGTTTCGCGCGCAGCGCGAACAGGCCGACGGTGGTCAGCATGTAGAACACGAGCGCGGCGAAGATCACGAAGTTGAGGAGCTGGGTGTAGGTGCCCGAGAGGCACAGGGCGCTCGTCCAGATCGCTTGCACCACGAGCGCGACGGCCGGCGTCTTGAATCGCGGGTGCAGGATCCCGGCGGACCGGAAGAACAGGTCGTCCCGCGCCATCGCGTAGTACACGCGCGCGCCCGACAGGATGAGGCCGTTGTTGCACCCGAAGGTGGAGATCATGATCGCCGCGGCCATGAGCTTCAACCCGGGGTCGCCGAGGATCGCCTGCAGCGCGGCCGTGCCCACCCGGTCCTGCGGGGCTGCCGCGATCGCCGCCGCGGGCAGCACGTTCAGGTACGCGACGTTCGCGAGCAGGTAGAGGAGCGTGACGATCAGGACGCCCGCCCCCATCGCGAACGGCAGGTCCTTCTGAGGCTCCTTCAGCTCGCTCCCCGCGAACCCGACATTGTTCCAGGCATCCATGGCGAAGAGCGATCCCACCATCGCGGCGCCGATCACGCCGAGGCCGACGGTCGCGCTTCCCGTCGCCCAGAAGTTGGCGCCGAAGTTCGCCGCCAGCGCGTCGGCGTGCCTCCCGATCGAAAGCCCGAGGAGGATGAGCGCGGCGAGCGCGGCGGTCTTGATCGTGGTGAGCGACGTCTGGATGATCGCCGCCGTCCTCACCCCACGCACGTTGATCCAGGTCAGCGCCGCGACGGAGGCGACGGCGAAAATGCGCTGGGGTGACAGTCCCACCGCGACGTCGCCGATCGGCAGGGGAAAGTGCACGGTCGTGCCGAGGAACACGTCCGGCGTGAGGCCCGGCCAGAACACCGCGGTGAATCGGGCGAACGCCACCGCCACGGCCGCGATGGTGCCGGTCTGGATCACGACGAACAGCGTCCAGCCGTACAGGTACCCGAACAGCGGCGAGATCCCCTCGCGCAGGTAGACGTACTGGCCGCCCGCCCCGGGGAAGAGCGCCGCCAGCTCGCCGTAGGTCAGCGCCCCCATCAGGGTGACGACGCCCGAGACCGCCCACACCACGAGCAGCAGGCCCGGGGCGTGGACCTCCCGCAGGATCTCTGCCGAGACGATGAAGATGCCTGAGCCGATCATCGACCCCACGACGAGCGCCGTGGCGTCGAGCCGGGAAATCGCCTTGACGAAGTCGGCCTGCGGCTGCTGCGTGGTTGCCATCCCCGTGGTCCCCTGTCGGTCCTGGTGTCGGGCGCCGTAACCTAGTGGCTCCTGCCGCGGGCCGCTATGTTCTCGGGCGATTCTTACCCACATCTCGGAGGCCCGCCGTGCGCCTGCTGCCTCGGGAAGAGGAGTTCTTCGATCTGTTCGTCGCGGTCGCGGACCGCAACAAGGAAGCGGCGCGCTTTCTGCGGGAGCTGTTCGAGGCCGCGCCCGAGCGGCGCACCCCGCACGTCGAGGCGATCAAGCGGCTCGAGCACGAAGCGGATCAGATCACCCACGAAGTGGTGAACCGGCTCGATCGCACCTTCATCACGCCGCTCGACCGCGAGGACATCCACCAGCTCGCCTCGGACCTGGACGACGTGATGGACGCCATCGACGGCACCGCGCGGCGCTCGCAGATCTTCCACCTCGGCGCGGCGCCGCAGGGCGTGAAGCAGCTCACCGAGGTGATTCAGCGGATGGTCGGCGTGCTCGCCGAAGGCGTGAGCCGCCTCAAGAAGGGCGACGACGTGATGCGTTTCTGCGTCGAGGCGAAGCAGCTGGAGGAGGAAGGCGACGCGATCTACCATGAGGCGCTGGGCCAGCTGTTCGAGAAGGAGCGCGATGCGCTCGAAGTGATCAAGTGGAAGGAGATCTACGATAATCTTGAAATGACCCTGGACCAAGGCGAGGACGTAGCGAACGTGCTGGAGTCGATCACTCTGAAGCACGCCTGATGGCCGACTCCGTCGCCCTCGTCCTCGCGATCGTCCTGATTGCACTCGCCTTCGATTTCATCAACGGGTTCCACGATAGTGCGAACTCGATTGCGACCGTGGTCTCCACGCGAGTGCTCAGTCCCACGGCGGCCGTTGTGTGGGCGGCGTTCTTCAATTTCGCCGCCGTGTTCATCTTCGGGACTGCGGTGGCGAAGAACATCGCCAAAGGGATCGTGGATCCCGCGGTGGTGGACGCCAGCGTGATCCTCGCGGGGCTCGTCGGCGCCATCAGCTGGAACCTCATCACGTGGTACGCCGGGTTGCCATCCTCTTCTTCGCACGCGCTGATCGGCGGCTACGCCGGCTCGGCGATCGCGAAGGCGGGCACGGCGGCGCTGGTCCTCCCCGGCAAGTGGATCTCCACGCTGACGTTCATCGTCGTGTCCCCGCTCCTCGGGCTTACGGTCGCCTTCGTGCTGACGGTGGGGCTGTCGTGGCTATTGCGGCGGGCGCTGCCCCGTCGCGTGGACAAGGCGTTCCGGCTGCTACAGCTGGTGTCGGCGGGGAGTATGTCCTTGAGCCATGGCAGCAACGACTCCCAAAAGACGATGGGGATCATCGTGAGCCTGCTCGTGGCCGAGCAGAGCGTGCTGAAGGATTTCCCGATCCGGGCGTTTCACGTCACCTCCGCTGACAGCGTCCCGACCTGGGTGGTGTTCGCCGCGTACCTCGCGATCGCGCTCGGCACGATGGCAGGCGGCTGGCGCATCGTGAAGACGATGGGTCAGCGTCTCACCAAGCTGAAACCGTTCGGTGGCTTCTGCGCTGAGACCGGCGCGGCGGCAGCGATCTCACTCGCCTCGCACTTCGGCATTCCCGTCAGCACGACGCACACGATCACCGGGGCCATCACAGGAGTCGGTGCGGCGAACCGGATCTCGGCCGTGCGGTGGGGCCTGGCCGGCCGGATCGTCTGGGCGTGGATTCTCACCATCCCGGCGGCGGCGGGGATCGCGGGGCTGGCGTATCTGGTGCTGCGGGTGCTAGTCCACTGAAGCGTCGTCGGCCTTGCTCAGCCGGGACAAATCGATCATCGGCACGCCATCGATGTACTGCGTCACGGGGGCGTGCGTGAGGTTCACCAGCCGATCCATGCTGTTGCTGATCCGGCGCGTCATCGTCAGGATGTTCTGCAGTGACTGCTGGTCCTCCGGGTGGGTCAGCACCGCGTCCTGCTCGAGCAGCTGGCCCTCGGCGAGGATCGTGGCGAGCGCGTTGTTGACCTCGTGCCGCATCGCCACGGCGACCTGGCTGATCACCGCCACCCGCTCACCCTGGATGGCGCGCGCGTAGAACAGGTGGAGCTGCTCCGACAGCCAGCCCACGGAGATCGCGATCGTGCCGTAGGCGGTGTAGATCGGCACCGTGACGCGCCAGTCCTCCGCCTCGACATTGAACGCCACGAGGAACTGGATCGCGGTGAACAGCACGGTGCCCATCGCCAGGCCGGCCACCGCACCCCGCAGGCCGTAGGTCAGGGACAGCAGGTAGGCGGGCACGAGGGTGAGCAGCCAGACGAGGTCCCGATAGGGCACGTCCTCCGCCCGCACCAGCTGGAGCACGAGGCTCGGGGCCAGATAGGCCACGGCACAGTACACCCACCAGCGCCGGGGGAGCGGCGGCCGGTGCGCCAGGGGCGTGAACCCGAGGAAGTCGACGAGACGATAGCGCGCGCCTCCCACTTCTGACCGCCGCGTCACAGCCCCAGCACCTCCACGACCGCCTGCGCGATGGCGGCGTCTTGCACGCCCACGCCGGTCAGGTCCGCGACGGTGATCTCGCCGTCGCGCTCGCGCCCGGCGCGCCGGCCCGCGGCGAGGTCTCCCAGCTCCGCATAGACCTTGTCGCGCGTGACCGCGCCGGCGGCGACGGCGTGCCGCAGGTTGCCGTACCGCTCGGTCTGGAACACGCGGTCGGCGACGAGCTTGTCGGCCCGGGCGAGCACGGCGGGCTCGAGCTCGATTTTCTCGGGGCTTCCCGTGCCGACGGACGTCACGTGCATGCCGGGGGCGACCCAGGCGGCGTGGACGAGCGGCGTGGTGCTCGCCGTCGCCGTCACCACGACGCGGTGGTCGCGCACGGCGTGCTCGAGCGCCGGCGCGACGCGCGTTTCGACGAGCGGCGCGAGCTCCTGCGCGAGCGCGTCCGCGCGCTCGCGCGTGCGGTTCCACAGGGTGAGCCGCTCGAGCGGCATTTCCGCGATCATGGCGCGGGCGGTGAGGCGCGCCAGGGCGCCGGCGCCGATCAGCAGCGCCGCCTTCGCGTCCTTGGGCGCGAGATACCTGAGCGTGAGCGCCACCGCCGCGGCGGTGCGCAGGTCGGTCAGGTAGCCGTGCTCCTCGAGCAGGACGTCGGGGATACCCGTCTCCGCGTCGAGCAACAGGAACAGTCCATCCCCCGACGGCAGCCCGCGCGCGCGGTTCTTGTAGAACCCGGTCGCGACCTTGAGGACGACGTGACGCCCGCCCTTGAGGTGCGCTCCCTTCACGTGCACCTCGGCTTGCTCTGCGGGGAGCTCCATCACCATCGGATCGGGGAGCGTGGCTTCGCCCAAACCGAGGGCCCTGAATCCCCGCTCGACCGCGCCCACGGCGACGGCGAAGGAGACCTTGTCCCGAAACGCCCCGAGCGGGACGACCCGCATGTCAGTCGGTGAAGACCCGCTTCAGGCCTCGCTCGGTCTCGGCGAGTGCTTCCTGGAAGTGATCGAGCTCCTCGCCGAATCCGAAGCGGATGTGGTTCGGGAGGCCGAAGTGGTCGCCCGGCACCAGGAGGACGCTGTGCTCCGCCCGCACCTTCTCCACCAGCTCGAGGGCGCTGATCCCCTGGCGGTACCGGGCGAGGCAGATCGCCCCGGCGTCCGGCGGATGCCAGGTGAACGTGTCGCCGAAGCGCTTCAGCCACGCCTCGAGCACCGGGTAGTTGGACTTGAGGATACGGCGGGTGCGCTCGAGCAGCTTCTCGCGCACGCGCGGCTCGAGCGCGACGGCGGCGAGATGGTCGCTCGCGCCGGTCGGGCCGATGACCGTGTAGTCGTGCCGCGCCCACGCTTCCGCGGCGAACGCCGGCGGGGCGACCAGCCAGCCGATCCGCAGGCCCGGGAGACCGTATGCCTTGGAGAGGCCGTTCGCCACGAGCACGCGCTCGTAGCTGCCCCAGAACGACGGCGTCGTGGCGCCGTCGCGCTCGGCGCCCTGGTACACCTCATCGGCCAGCAACCACGCGCCCACCTCCGCCGTGCGGTCCACGATCAGCTTGCGCATCTCGCCCGACAGCACGTGGCCGGTGGGGTTGTGGGGGTTGGTCACGACCACGAGCTTCGTGCCCGGCGTGATCGCGCTGCGCACCTCTTCGGCGAACGGCTCCCAGTGGGCTTCCGCGTGAAGCGCGAAGCCGCGTACCGCGGCCCCGAAGTTCTGCACGAGGCCCCAGGTCTGCAGGTAGTTGGGGAGCATCACGGCGACGTTGTCGCCCGGCTCGATGAGCCGCCAGCAGACGAGGAAGTTGGCCTCCGCGCTGCCCGTGGTGACGAGCACCTGCTCGGGGGTGACACCCTGGTACAGGGCGGCGATCCGGCCGCGCAGCAGGGCGGTGCCGTTCGACTGGCTGTAGCCGAGCCGCACCTCGAGCAGCGGCAGCGTCGAGGCGCCGGCCAGGCCGAGCAGCTCCTGGATCGAGAGCGGGTGCACGCCCGACTCGGACAGGTTGTAGCGCACCTGGTTCTCCCAGGTGCTCTGCCAGCGCTCGAGCTCGAAGGGGACGAAGCGCAATGATCCTCCCAGTCGTCAGTTGTCAGTCGTCAGTAAACTGAGGTCCTCCGGTCGTTCTAGCCAGTAATCCGGCGCGAGATCGGCGAGGTGCGACCGGTCGAACGGTCCCCACAGCACCGCCGCGGTCTTGACGCCGGCGGCGCGGCCGCACTCGATGTCGTGGCGGGAGTCCCCGATGAACACGGCGGTCTCGGGCGCGGCCCCCAGCCGGGCGAGCGCCGCCAGCACCGGCTCGGGGTGCGGTTTGGGATGCGTGACGTCGTCCGACCCCACGATCACGTCGAAGGCGTCCGCCAGCTCGGCCACCTGGAGGCCCCGCAGCGCGCCGCTCCGCATCTTGCTCGTGACCAGTCCGAGGGCCCTCCCGGGGCGCCGCAGGGCCTGCACGGCCGCGACCACGCCCGCGTACGGTCGCACCAGCTCGTCGTGGTGCGCGAGGTTGTAGGCCCGGTACGTCGCGACCATCGCCTCGATCTCGGCCGGATCATCGGTGAAATGCCGGAACTGGACCGACAGCGGGGTGCCGAGGCCGGTCATCCAGACGTCGTCCGGCGGCTCGTGCCCGCGATGCAGCCGCATGGTGTGGCGGTAGGAGCGCAGGATCAGCTCGATCGAGTCGATGAGGGTGCCGTCGAGGTCGAACAGGAAGGTGGAGAGCGCCACGCCGGAAGCTAACTTTCGGGAGCCCGCGCGCCATGTACAACTTCGAGATCGTCCTCGCGCTCTTGGTCGGCGTCGCCCTGTTGGCGCTGCTAGCACGCCGGCTGACCGTCCCCACGCCCGCCATCCTCGTCGCGGGCGGCCTGCTCGTCGCATTGCTCCCGGGGCTGCCCGCGGTCCGGTTCGACCCGCAGCTCGTGTTCCTCGTGTTCATCCCGCCACTCCTGTACCGCGCGTCGCTGCTCGCGTCCTATCGCGACGTGCGCGCCAACCTGCGGCCGATCCTGTCGCTCGGCGTGGGCCACGTGTTGTTCGCAACCCTCGCGGTGGCCTGGGTCGCGCACCGCACCGTCCCTGGCCTTCCCTGGGCGTCGGCGTTCGTGCTGGGCGCCGTCGTGTCACCACCGGACGTGGCGGCCGCGACGGCGTTCCTACGGCGACTGCCGATGCCGCGGCGCGTGGTGACAGTGCTCGAGGGCGAGAGCATGGTGAACGACGCGGCGGCGATCGTCGCGTACCGCATGGCCATCGCCGCGGCGGTCAGCGGCACGTTCTCGCTCGGCGAGGCGAGCATGCGGTTCTTGGCCGTGGGTGCCGGGGGCATCGTCGTCGGGCTGGCGGTGGGGTGGCTCTTGGCGCAGCTGCGTCGTCGCATCCACGATCCCGAGGTCGAGAACACGATCTCGCTGTTGACCGGGTACGCGGCCTATCTGCCCGCCGAGCGCCTCGGAGTGTCGGGCATCTTGGCGGTCGTGGCGACGGGGCTCTACCTCAGCCGGGTGGGCCCGCGGTTCGTAGCGGCCGACACGCGGGTCCAGAATTCTGGCATGTGGGAAGTCGTCGTGTTCCTGCTCGAGGGGCTCATCTTCATCGTCATGGGCCTGTCGCTGCGGCCCATCCTCGGCAGCCTCGGCGGTGCGGTCGCGCGGGAGCTGGCGCGGGCCGCCCTGCTCGTGAGTCTCGCGGTGATCGTCGCGCGGTTGGTATGGATTTACCCTGCGGGGAATTTTCGCTGGCTTTTTGGTCGGCGGCTGCGGCCGCGCGAGCCGCGGCCGCGGTGGCAGATCCTCACGGTCGTTGGCTGGGCCGGCTTGCGGGGCGGCGATTCGCTGATCCTGGCCGCCGCCATTCCTACCACGACGGCGGCGGGGGCCACGTTCCCCGGGCGCGACGCCATCATCGCCATCAGCTACGCCGTGATCCTCGTGACGCTGCTGGGACAGGGATTCACCCTCGCGTCCCTGTTGCGCTGGCTCGGCGTGCGCGAGACGGGCGAGGAGGAGCGCCGTGAGGAGACCGCGGCCCGGCTCCGCGCCTCGAAGGTCGCGCTCGCGCGGCTCGACGAGCTGGCGACGGCGGAGTGGATGGACCCGGAGACGCTGGCCCACACGCGGGACCGCTACCGTCATCGCGCGCGCCGGTTGCACGGTCAGGCGAAGGGCGTCGCGGACGGCGGCGAGGAGGCCATCTCCGCCGCGGACCGGCGGCTCGCGCGGGAGCTGCTCGTGGCGGAGCGGCGCGAGCTGCTCCGGATGCGCGACGAGGGAGCCATCAACGACGCCGTGATGCGGCGCGTGCAGCGCGACCTCGATCTTGAAGAGCTGCTGCTCGAGCCGGATTGATTCACGGCGGCCGCCGCAGCACGACCGCCGCGACGAGCTGCACGCCCGGAGCGTCCGCCCCCTCCGCCGCCGGCGCGAGCCGCTCGTGCCACGCCAGCACGTCGCGCACCGCCAGCGGGCCGCCTCGCGCCAGGAGATCCTCGAGCAGCAGCTCCTCTCCCGCGGTCATGCCGAGTGCGAGGCGCGAGATGAGGGCGTCGAGCCGGGCGAGCTCGGCGTGCTCGCGCCGCTGGGCGGCGCGCCGGGCGGCGGCGAGCACCCACGGAATGAGCCGCCGGCCCAGCCGGTCGCGATCCTCGGCACGCCACCGGGCCGCTTCGACGGCGCCGAGGCGGGCCCGCACCAGCGGTGCGGCGCGCTCGATTGCCCGCGTGAGGGCCGCGGGGTCGACGGTCGCGGGCCGGGCGCGGGCGGCCCGCTCGAGCAGGGACGTCGCCCGCACCGGGTCGGGCGCCGCATCCTCTTCGGTCACGACCAGTGCCTCGACGAGCCGGCCGATGCGCACCACCAGCACGGCCGCGTTGGTGCGCTCGGCGACGGCGGCCCACGCCGGCCCGCCGGCTGCGCCCACCGTCGCGCCCAGCCGTTGCAGGCGGTCGCACCAGTCGAGCGCGTGCGGCCCGGCGCCGGCGCGCGCCTGCGCCCGCGCCTTGCCGAGCAGGCGGCGCTCGAGGGCGATCGCCTCC
>Ga0209056_10000125_pt1 | contig 81301 bp, 76 predicted proteins | sample GraSoiAngelo_114_FD_185876 | JGI IMG/M metagenome (GOLD analysis project Ga0209056, IMG submission 185876) | Grasslands soil microbial communities from the Angelo Coastal Reserve, California, USA - 14_0903_13_40cm (SPAdes) (version 2) | ecosystem: Environmental > Terrestrial > Soil > Grasslands... | reverse complement strand
CGGTCGTAAAGCTGCATGAGATCGTAAGTCTTCGCTAGTTCGGCGAGTACGGCGGCGTTATTCGGTTCGCTGTCCAACGCTTCCTGCAAGCGCTCGATCGCATTTGTCGTGTCACCCCGATCGCGCAACTCGATGCCTTCTCGCAGCAACTGATCTACCAGCGACGGCCAGGATGCAGGAGTCTGGGCCATTGCTTCCACCGAGGACTCCGTTAGCGTCAAAGGACTAGGTGATGGTGACGGAGAGGGGATAGTCCGCGTCAACTCGCTATGCCAGCGCGACAGGCGAGCGGATATTGCATCCTTGTGCCACCCCGTCCACAAGCCCACTGCAAACACGAGAAGTACAATGGTCGCGGCTACCAACCGTTTTTTGAGCAAGTTGTTTTTGCTTAGCAAAAGCAACCTTGGGCGCCATCTTCTCCACAGCGGAACGATTAGAAGGACCCACGTGGCAATGGCAAGTGCTGCGACTGCCACATGGCTTGCGAACGGGTCCAATTCTCGAAAAAAACGCACGGGAAAAACGGCTCGTTCTAGGGTGCTGGAATCGTAAGAAAATCGGATGCCAATCGCAAGCGCATTCCGGCTACTTGCGCGTCGCCTGGGCAAACAAAACGATTCTGGGGCGATCTGGGGAGCAGCGAAGTAGTGCTCGTGGAACTCTTACGCCCCCGAGCACGTGCGCGTAAAGTCATTGTCACTGCCATATGATACTGTCGCGGTTTTTTGACGATAATGTGAGATAACGTTTCATTCATGCGACGCGCACAAGACCAGCGCGCGCACTAACGCGAACGCATGAGAAAAGCGCCCCAAAACTGCCAGTTCTTGCAATTTGCAACGGGTATAGGGGGTGCAAAGTGCAAGAACGCTGCAAGACGGTTTCTCATTTTGCGCCCTCCAAAAGCTCGTATTCACCCCTTTTTGATTTCCTGAGCCAACCGGCATCGACAGCTTTCTTGGCCAACCGCGAGATCGTGTAATCGGGAAGTTTCATCTCCTTTGCGATCTCGATTGGTTTACTGACGCCCGCTTCGATGATGCTGCGAAACACGTCGAGCGTTTGTGCCGGTCTGTCACCGATGCTGACAAGGCCGGTCGTTTCGTCCGTTACCAAATGCCACTCGAACGCTGCGACTTCTTCTTGCGTGTTCCGGCTGGGCTTGGTAAAGCGCGAGACGAAGGGCGCGCCGCGCTTGTCGTCCGCATCCTTCTTCGCGTCGTCCAGCGCGATAATCCAAAACACGTTGTCCTCGCGCTTAGACGTACCACGCATCTCGCCAGAGCGTCCAGCGTGGTGAACAATGACGACCGCAATCTTGCGCCTTCGCAAATCGAGCAGCCAATTGTTTACGAGTTCCCAGCTATCGGCCTCATTTTCTTTCATCCCGCTGGCAAGCGTTGAGAGATTGTCGAGGATTAAAACCTTCGCGTGGCTGTTCACGCAGCGGCTGGTGATGTTGAGCGTTTTGCCAGTACGTTCGAAAAGAATTTCGTGGTTGAGAAATTCAAGATTGGCGTTGCTCGCTTGCAATCCTTCGGGCGAGAAGATCAGGGTCTGAGCTTGCTATCGACACTAGTGATTGACTTGCTGTAGATGCGATACGTTTTGTAGCGATGCGCCCCAATCGCTTCGAGAAAGCGGTTGATCATGATGTTGTCTTCCAACGTCATGCTTAGTTCGCCGGTTATCCCGCGCTTGACCATTGTTTCTTCTATCACGCGCAGCACGAGGATCTCGGCAATGCCGGCGCGGCGATATTTTTCAATTACGCCCAGAGCGACCAGGCGACCCTTTCGGATGCGCTTTTTGTAAAACAGCAATTTGATTAGACCGATCGGCAGGCCAAATCGTGTCAACCGGCCGTTGAGATCGCGCAGGATCACATTGATGTCCGGCACACCCAGCGCGAACCCGACGGGCTCATTCCCGTTCTCGGCGATCCAGGCAAACTTCGGCAGGAGCAGCGGCTTTAATTCTTTCGTCATAAACTCGATCTCCGCTTCTGTGAATGGCACAAAGCCCCAGTTCTTTGCCCATGCCTGGTTGTAAATTTCACGGAGCCGTCTGCTTTCATCCCGAAGATTTTTGAGATTCGCTGGACGAAAAGTGACAGGACAATGCCTGTGAACGCGAGCAGCGAGCCGTCGCAATTGCGCCACCGCTTTTGAAGGATCGGCAAACCACCACGCGTACCAATCTTTTGTTTTTGCGAATCCGCGGGTCTCGATCAACTGCTGGTAGTACGGCGGATTATGCGCGGTCAATATGGTAGGCGGAAACTGGAATCCATCGATCAACAGGCCGCAGACGTAATTGGTTGAATAATCGATTGGGCCCATGATCTCAGTTCGCCCTCTCTTGCGAAGCCAATCTGCCGCAGCTTCAAAAAGCGCAGCGGCTACATCGCGATCTTCGATGGATTCGAATAGGCCAAAACAGCCGACGTTCGATTGGTGCACCGAATTGTAGTTCGGATCATCGCTGGCCATGATCCGCCCAACGATCTTGCCGCTTTTTCGAGCCAGGAATAACGCGGCGTCCCCGTGCCTGTAAAACGGATGATGTTTGCGATCAAGGAAGGCTTTGCGTTCGATGATTAGCGGCGGCACCCACGCCGGATCATTCGCATAAATTTGCCATTGAAATTTGATGAACGCATAGCGCTCTTGGCGCGAGGCCACTTCTGAAACTTCGATCTTCGACACGGATAACGGCCCAAGCTACGTGGTGCTTTTGTCGATAGCTGGTGTGCTATGTCAGTCTCGGGCTTGTTTCGCCTCTCCCCTTGCAGGGGGGAGAGGATTGAGGTGAGGGGTCCCAAAGCGCATGCGAGGTCAGAGTGAACCCTCACCCTCCCCCTCTCCCTTGAGAAGGCGAGGCGACCCATCTGCGCTCAGCACCTTCTCATTCTCGCCGACCGCGCAAATGGGCAGTCGATCAAAGCTCCTGTTTCGATTTGTCGCCACGAACTCCAGCAGCGATTCAGCCATTTTTTCCTGACGGATAATCAGATAGACGAACAACAGATTCAGCGGGATCAGTTCGAACCAAAAGTAATAGACCGGCTGGCCCATGAATAGCAGAGCAAACAATATCAACATCCGGCTATTGGTCATCAATAAGCCCCACCACTTAAACATCTGGCCGGTCGAATCTCGATAACGCTGCTCCAGCCAACCCGGAATTTGGCTCTGGAACAGTTCGCTGGCTGTATTACGCAGGTGCTTGAGACGCGGCGCGAGCATTTCCTGTTGGCGAGTGAAATTGAAATACAATGCGAGAAGCAATTTGTTCCACGGCCTTTGACGCCAGCTCCATGTTCGGTACTCAGAGCGCAATCCGGAGGAGGAATCTATGCCGGCCCGTGCTCCGTTTGCTACAAAGTACAAATAGGTGCTGCGGAAATAATCAGCCGCTGCGCCTTGTAATGCGTGACTGATGCCAGCAGCAAGCGCGAGACACCAGATCGCCGGCGAAAAACCTTCAGCCAGACACCGCAAAACCAGATTCAAATAAATGCTCAAAAAGACCAAATGATCGGCAACGCTATCAATAACTCGCCCCTTGCGGCTTTCCGTCTGTGTTAAGCGAGCGAGCTGGCCATCGGCGTTGTCGAGTGCGTTAGAGCAGACATGGAGCACCATGCCAACGATGTTGACGCGTAGATCGCGATAATAATAAAGGTGTCCCGCAATCACGCCGGAGACACCGGCCAGCAGCGACACGGTCGCCGGTGGCATTTTGAGCTGAGCGAACCATTCGGCCAGCCGAAATCCTATCGGCCTGTAAAAGTACAGATCGAGAACACCTTCCACCTCACGCGCTTTATAAGTGCTTTGGACGCGCGAATGCGGCGCGTCTTTGCGTTGCGACATGGAACTTAGCGCGATCGCAGATTCACGCGCTCCGCAGTGCCGCAGGAACCAGCGTATCCGCGAGAATGTTCAGGGCTTCGTCCAGATCCGCACGTGTATGCTTGGCGGTCACGCACGCGCGGAAACAGATTCGATTTTGTGGTACGGCCGGATAATCCACCGGGGCAACCCATAGACCGCGTCGGCGAAGTTCATGCCCAATCCGGTACATGCGCTCGCGATCTCCTATGACGATTGGCATTACGTACGTTGTCGATGCTCCGGTGTCGAGACCCAGGCCTTCAAGTTGCGCTTGGAAATAATCGGCGTTTTCCCAAAGTTGGGCACGCAGTTCCGGTTGACTGGTGCCGAGCTCCAGCGCCTTGAGAATGGCCGCGATCACCACGGGCGGAAGCGCACAGGAGTAAACATAAGGGTGCGCGTAGAAGCGCAGATATTGCAGCGTCTCCTTTGAACCGGCAACGAAGCCGCCAAGCGCTCCGAAAGCTTTGGAAAATGTTCCGTAAACGAGTGGGACGCGGTCTTCCACGCCAAACTTCTCAGCCGCCCCGCGACCATGTTCGCCGCATGCCAGCATGGAGTGCGCTTCATCAATGAAAACGCTCGCCCCATGCGACTCGGCTACATCAAGTAATTCGTTCAGGTTCCCGAAATCACCGTCCATTGAGTAAATGCCCTCGATAATTACGAGCTGGCGGTGCCCTTCGTGACGACTCAACGCTGTATCAAGCGAGAGTGGATCGTTATGCTCGAATTTTTCCGTGCGGCATCGGGAGAGTACGGCGCCGTCGCGGAGACTAAGGTGCGAGCGGTTATCCAAAATAGCCACGTCCGTCTTACGAAGCAGTCCGGAGATCGTGCCGAGCGCGCCGCCAAACCCGCTGTTGAAAAGCATCGCGTCCTCGCGTCTGAGAAATTTGGCGACGCGCCGTTCGAGTTCGCGATGGAGGTCAGTCATTCCAGAGAGCATCGGCGAACCGCAAGCGCCCAATCCATGTGTGCGGAGGGCCTCGTGCGCGGCGACCAACACCTCGGGGTGATTTGCTAGGCCGAGATAATTATACGAACAGAGATTAATCACCGGCCGCGGTTTTCCACCGTAGCTGATCATGGTGCGGGCATCTGCGCCGGCGAGGAGCTCAGGTTCATACAACTCGACCGCCCATGCACCGACGCGCATCCAGTTTGTAAAGCTCGCTGGAGCTTGCAGCGGGTCGTCGCTTTCGCCCGCCAGGAAATTGCTGAGACTAAGTTTTGCCGGGTCCTTGTTCATCAAACGGTACATTGTCTTTCGCTCGCTCCCGTCCCAACGGACGGTGTTTCCCAGCAAAATTGAGATTTTATGTACTTCACCAGATTCCTTACGAAGTTCTCCGCTACATCCGCATGCAGCGGGTTCCGTGTCGGGGCAGCCAATCTAGCGGGTTTCGGATTTCACGACAAGACTTTAGTACAGTTGTGACCGTTCAATTTTCCGTAAGACGCGTGGCCAGGTGATTATAACGCGATTACTTTCGCGTGGTGCGAAAGACATAGTCCCAAAGCGGCGAGCTGATGCCGTATCCGGCGTGATCATCCTTGTAATGATGGCAAAGATGATACTGCTTCAGCCAAAGCCACGCGCCGCGCTTCATGGCGAAATGATGCGTCGCGTAGTGGAGCATGTCATAGCAGACATAACCGAAAACCAGCCCGGCAAAAACTGCTGGCGTCAGACGCCAAAAAATCAGAAGGAAGATGGCGTAAAAAAGAAAAGCTAGTGGAACGCTGATGCTAGGCGGCATGACGAGCCTTCGCGCGTCATTTGGATAGTCGTGATGAACACCGTGGATGACGTAGTGCAGCCGTTTTCCAACGCGCGTCTTTGGTTCGTAATGAAAGACATATCGGTGGATGAGGTACTCGATCAGCGTCCAGAGCAATACGCCGAGCAAAAACAGCGCCACTACGGCCATGATCGGCAATTGGCGTTGCCAAAGCGACAGGTAGAGCATGTAGCCAACCACCGGAAGGTACAAAATCAGCGGAGTCGCTGGGTGCACCCGCGAAAAAAATTCCATGAAATCGCTCTCGAACATTCGAACTGTTTCGTCCTTATTCGAGACGTACAGTCGCTCTGCCATGGTTAAAACCTAATGGGCCGGGCGCTGAGATCAAGGTTGTCGGTCTCGCCGTTCGCCGTTTCCCGAGTTGCTTGCGGTCGGGCGTTTTGTTTCATCCGTTCAACCCGCGAATAAAGGCTGTAACGCCTGTCAAAAATGAACTGGAAAACCAAGCGGCTCCACGATGAGTGATACTTCAGATTGCCGTAAAATTCCGGCGCCATCGCACGCAGTTTCGGCAGATTGCTCCACGGGATCGACGGCAGATCGTGGTGCTCGTTGTGATAGCCCATGTTCAGCGCCACGCGATTGATCGGCCCGTAATAACTGAAGGTCTCCTGGTCGAAATCGTACGTGTAATGCTCCTGAATCCAGCGCGCGCCGACGGGGTGCAGTCCGATCGAAAATAAAAATGCGAACACAAGATAAAGAAATCCAGCCCAGCCGAAGAAGTAAACAATTGCTATATCGTAGACGATTGCACACGCGAGATTGATCGAGAACCAGCGGTCCCACATTTTAATCGCCTTTAATCGGGGCGGCCGCGTTACCTGAAAGAATGGAAAGAGCATCAGCCAGATCGCTTTGCGATACCATTTGTTGCCCACCAAGCGCGCCTCCCAATGGTTCGCCAGGTCGGCATCGTACTCGTAATCTCCCTGATGCGAATGATGTTTTAGATGATAAACACGAAAACCCATCGCACCCGGCGTGAGGTTTGGGAGATCTGCGATGACGGCCACCATTTTGTTCCAGCTTGGGCTGCGGAAAATCAGGTTATGCGTCGCGTCATGAATGATGACGTAATTGGCATGATTGGCGAACGCGCCGATGCAAAACGCGACGAGCAGACTGAGCGACCAATAACCAAATCCCAACGCGCCCATTGCGCACGCGATGGCCGTTTGCAGAACTACGATTGAGATTGCAATCACCGCAGTCCACGGGTTGCGCACCATTAGTTGGCGGACTTCCGGATGCGCTTTGATGAGCGCGCGTGCCCGCCCCGGATGCGGCTGATCAGATTCCGATTGATAAAATGCCTCCTGCATTGCCCTTCCAAATTATGCATTGCAGTAGCCGCATCCTCAAACGCGCTTTTTGAATCATGCACTAAAAGCGCTGCGACCCTAACGGGATTCGAACCCGTGTTACCGCCGTGAAAGGGCGGTGTCCTGGGCCTCTAGACGATAGGGTCACAAAGCGCGAGCAATATCAGAATTGCTGCTGGTAGACGCAAGGTAAATTGCCAGTCGGGGTTGGACTGCGCGGAATTACCGCAGTTTTTAAGCGGTCCCGCAGTCGCGGGGTCGCCGCACTTCAAAAGGCGAATGCTTTAACAATTCGGTTTGATCTGATGAACGAGCGCCGCTGCGCGCTCGGTCGCGCCTTTGTGCATGCTCAAAACTTCGCGCGCATTTTGGACAAGGCGCTGCCGCGCGTCGGTATCTCGCAGAAGTTCAACAATTGCTCGTTCGAGTGAATCGGCGTCGCGAACCTGAATCGCGGCATGTCTTGAGACAAGGGTCCTAGCAAGCATGCCGAAGTTTTCCATGTGCGGACCAAACACGACCGGCTTGCCCGCCAAAATGGGTTCCACAGGATTTTGCCCGCCATGCGCGGTGAGGCTTTTGCCTACGAAAACAACAGTAGCAATATCGTACCAGCGTTGAAGTTCACCTGTTGTATCGAGGAGGAGGCAATCCGCCTCGTTGGCTCCCCCTTCCATGCGCACCTTGCTGGCAAGTACAACACGCAACCCTAACACATCCAGTTGCGCTCGGATTTCCCGCAGCCGTTCGACATGGCGCGGCGCAATGAACAGCCGCAGTGAGGGAAATTGCTGACGCAAGCGCAGAAAAACCGTAGCCAAAATTTCCTCTTCACCACGATGCGTGCTGCCGCCGAACAGTACGGCGCCATCCGGGGCCCCAACCGACGACGCGTCCCACAGAGGCGCGGCTACGGCTTGGCTTTGAACGTCAGGGTCATATTTGATGCTGCCTGTGCACTTGATTCTGCTGCGCTCTACGCCAATTCGCTGCCATCGAGCAGCATCCTCGGGTTCTTGTGCGCAAACCAAGTCGAGAAGCCGGAATGTCGGCGCGAGAAAAAATCGGAACCGCTGGTATCTTCGCTCAGACCGCGGAGACAGTCGCGCGTTGACCAGCGCAAGCGAAATGCGGCGCGTGTGTGCTTCGGCAGCGAGATTGGGCCAAATCTCCGCCTCAACCAGGACGATCCGGGCTGGACGAATCACAGCAAACGCGCGTCGCATTATTGGCCAGTAATCGAGCGGCGTGTACATGACTTCCATCCAGGACGGGGCGTTTTGGTTGGCGAGGGCGAATCCGGTTGTGGTGGTCGTTGTCAAAACGCAGTGCAAGTCGGGCTCGAGCGCCCGCAATGCGTTGGCTAGTTTCAACGCAATATTGACTTCTCCTACACTGACTGCGTGCAACCATGTCGATCTTTGTCTCGACAGGCGGACACGCAGCTCGCGATCGTAAATTCCCAGGCGCTGTCCGAATTTTTCGCGGTAGCCGCCGCGACGAACCATCTTCATGAAATAGCCCGGCAAAAAGAACAAGAGCCCGATGGGCCAAAGTAGATTATAAATGAAACGAATCATGCAATTGCGGATTGCGGAGTGCGGATTGCGAATCTGACCCTGTGGCGTTGGCGTTGATTGAAGATTACGCATAAAAACAGCACTTCAGTTGCGCCGTATGTCTTCTGCCGAATGATGCGCCAGAGCTTCATTTCAGGAAGAACTTCAGCCGGCCGCTTCTCCAAGACAAAAACGCCGCCAGAGTCCAGCAATTTTGGCAACGCTTCGTTCGTCAGAAGCTTTTCAGTGTAGCGCTCGCCGTGCTTTGTCTTCTCATACGGCGGATCGGCAAAGATGATTTGAAACGTTTCTGCTGTGGAGGTGTGCCGGAGAAATTCGAAAACGTCCTGCTGTCGAACGCGCCCCGTTAATTTTGTCTTGCCGAGATTGCTCTCGATGATGTCGGCAGATTGCTGGTCTTCCTCTACAAATATCGCCGATGAGGCGCCACGGCTGAGCGCTTCAATTCCCAGAGCGCCGCTTCCCGCAAAAAGATCGAGGACGCGCGCACCGATGACGGCGTCGCCGAGGCTGGAAAAGATTGCCGCTTTTACGCGGTCCATGGTCGGTCGCACACCGCGCTTGGGAACTGCCAGGCGGATCCCGCCGGCACTGCCGGCGATCACCCTCATGGCGACGAGACGGGCGTTGGTGTTGAAGTAGCTTGAGGCGGAGCTTCCTCCGGCGAAGCAGACGAGGATGGCACTGCGGGCACGGCCTCTTCGACCTGTTTTTTCTTCTTTTTTGATCGGTCCTTTTTTCCGCCCAACATGCTGTTCAGCATACTGCTGAGATCGCGTCCGACGAGCCGATCCATCAAATTTGTGCTGGGTCGGTCGATCGTGCCGCCTACATGAAAGTCAATGGCAGCATAGCCCGGTTCGTTGATAGGTTGAAAATTCGCGCGAATCGCTTTGAAAAGCTGGCCACGAATTCTGTCATTGATTGCCAGCTGCGAATCGAGTTTCAACCCACCGTCAAACGCGACTGTGCCACTCGCAGTCAGGCGAGTATTCGGCGAACGCAAAATCAACTCGTCAATCGTGATCAATCCCGGGCTCAAATGATATTTTGCCTCGGCTTGCTCCAAGTGAAGCTCTTGCAGTTCTTCGATCTGGAGAATCTGCCCAAGCAACACCAGTAAGCTATATTGTTGAACTCGCCCATGACGCAGGAAAATTTCGCCGCTGCCAACGAGCGCATTCGGGTCGGCAGTTTTCCCCGAAGCTTGGAAACTTCCCTCCAATTCGCCCTTCACCATTCCCTTCTGCCCGCCGGCATTTTCAACAATCTGATCGGCGAGCACATCGCGAAACTCGACGCTCGTCATGAATGGTGAATCCTCCGCTTCAGGTTGCATCGCGAAGTAGCCGTTGATTTCACCATTTGCAGCGCGCGCAGAAATCTTGGAAAGTTCCAGCACATCGGGCTCGTACCTAAGCGGGGAACGCAGTTGTTCTAGAAAAAAACGGTCTCGCAACGAGATCCTTGCTACCGTTGCATCGCCGCGAAGCGCCGACGCGCTGCGAATGTTGGTACGAAAATCCACTCCCGTAAAGCTCGCGAGCAGTCCGCCCGCTCGATCGAGAAAACTGAAATTGCCATCCTTAACGCTAACTCGTCGAACTTCCGGAGCCACTGCCAGTCTCGGTGGTTGTGTCCGCGGTGTTCGCGGTCTGCTGTCGACAGTCACCTGAGCTGGCGAAGAAAGAGTGGTTGACGTACTGGTGACTACCGGGGCGGCGTGCTTCTGGACGAATTCGCCTTCTGCTTGCGACTGGGAAACGCTTGCAGTCTGTTTTGGAGAAACTCCAGACGACTGCATTGCTTGTGAACTGGGTAATCTCCACTTTCCTTCCGCATCTTGCGGCCAGACAACATTGGGTTCGATGAGCGAGACTTCTTTGATCACAAGTCTCCGCGAAAAAAGCGAGAGAAACCGAACGCGGAGCCGAAATGTTTTTGCTTCGAGGAAGTGTCTTGGGCCCGTCGAGGACGTCTGCGGAATTGTAATGCCGCTGAGTTGAAGTCCGCTCCATGGGGTCACGCTCATGCTACGAATTTCCAACATGGTGCCGAGGCTTCGGCTCAGTTCCTGCTGAATCTTTGCTTGTGTGCCTTTCGATTGCACATACAGGTTCACGCCGAGCAAGAGAATCGCGCAGAGAGCAATCACCGCACCTAAAGCAATCAAGGCGACTCGGCGCAATTTTTTCACGCTCGAAACGTTACGCAGCGCGAGTTTGAAGAAAAGACTAAAGCCCCAGTTAGTTTTCCCGTGTGACTAATACAGTTGTCATTCTCAATCCGACGGCCGGCAGTCCCGAAACGCTTCGAGATTGGCAACACCGCGTCGAATCAATTGCCCGCGGTTGCCCGATCCGCGTTACGTCAAATCCGGGCGGTGCGGAAGCGCTAGCGCGGCGCGCTGTTGAGGACGGCTTTGCGAGAATTGTTGCAGCCGGCGGCGATGGAACGGTTAATCAGGTGGCAAACGGGCTCGCGGGCAGCAATGCCGCGCTGGGTCTTCTTCCTCTGGGGACGGTAAACGTTTTCGCGATGGAGCTTGGCTTGCCGTTGCACGATCTCGAGCTTTGCTGGGGCATTATCGAAGGCGCGAATATGCGCCGAGTCGATTTACCGAGCGCGAATAGAAAATACTTCGTACAGCTTGGCGGCGTCGGGCTCGACGCTCAAGTGGTAAAAGAAACCAGCCTCACGTTAAAACGTAGTTTCGGACCGCTAAGCTATCTCATCTCCGCAGCGCAGATTGCGGCGCGGCAACCACCCAAGCTGTTTATCGAGTCCGATAACGCTCCTGTGAGCGAAGGATCATTTGTCCTCATTGGGAACGGGCGTCTTTATGGAGGACCTTTCCCATTTTTCAAACATGCAGTTCTAGATGATGGGTTATTTGATGTCGTCGTGTTCAAACGGCTGGGCTACCTCGAAATCATCAAATATCTCCAAGACGTGGTATTCAGCTCCGACATTCGCGTTCCGGAAGTTGAATATTTTCAAACGCGCCGCTTGCGCATAACGAGTGAGCAAGACGTTCCCCTGGAACTCGATGGCGAGCTGGCCGGCAACTGTCCGGTTGATTTCCAAATCCAGAAGAAGGCGCTACCGGTTCTGGTGCCGCCTCCATCGTCGTAGCTCAGCGCACCCCGCTAACTAGTCTTTCCACCAAAATCGCGTGATGTTTTGCGCGATGGCTGGGAATAGCTGGATTCGGGAGAAAGCGGCGACATCGCTGAACCCTTCGCAGGTCGAGACTTCGCTCGTACAACTCAGCGAACGCTGGCCAGCAAACATGCTGCCTCTTGCGCGGGTCCTAGAACAATTCCCGCTAGGCGAACCGGCCCTGATGCATCTCCTGGCAGTTTCCAGCATTTGCGCGACGAGATTGACACAAGATCCTGACATACTTCTCTGGCTGTGCCAACCTGAAGTATGCTTGGCGTCTCGCGGGTACGCGGAAATGGCCGGTGATCTGCGCGCTCTGGCGGGCGATTCGATCGCGAAGCAAGATTTTGCAGCGCTTCGTTTCTGGAAAGGCCGTGAGATGACGCGCGTTGCGGTGCGCGAACTTGCAAATGTAGCGCCGCTGGAAGAGACGACCGGAGAGCTTTCACACATCGCGGAGATTTGCATTCGTCGTGTTTTGGAACACTGGGATATCGAATTTCGGAAGCGCCATGGTTCACCCACGGCGGAGTTTGTCATTCTTGCGCTTGGAAAACTTGGGGGCGGCGAGCTGAATCACAGCTCGGATGTTGATCTTCTTTTTCTCTACGGCGAGGAAGGTCAGCTCACGCCGCACATTTCCTACCACGAGTTCTTCAACCGGATGGGAAAAAGAATCCTCGAAACGTTTTCGACTCCGCACCCCGCCGGTTCACTTTTTCGAGTCGATCTGCGCTTGCGGCCGGAAGGCTCGGCAGGCCCGCTGGCTCGGTCACTCGAGAGCATGGAAAATTATTACGCTGGGTTCGGCGAAACTTGGGAACGGCTTGCATTGGTCAAGGCACGCGGCATCGCCGGCAGCGGTGAGCTGGCTTACGAATTCCTGCGGCAACATCAGCCGTTCATTTACCCGAAGAGCACGACGCACGACTTGCTGGATGAGATTGCAAGCATCAAACGACGCATCGAGCGTGACATTGTTGGAACGGAAAACCTGGAGCGCGACGTAAAACTCGGACGCGGCGGCATTCGCGACATCGAATTTATCGTGCAGACGCTGCAGCTGATCCATGGGGCGCGTCATCCCTTCCTGCAGGAACCAAGTATGCTCAAGGCGTTGCGAGCGCTTCGTGAATTGGACCTTCTTCCGAACTCTGAAGTGCTGGCCTTGGACAACACCTACCGGTTTCTCCGCCGGGTGGAACATCGTTTGCAGATCGAGGCGGAGCAGCAAACGCACGTTGTTCCTCGAGATCAAGCAGCTCTGCGACGGCTGGCACTTAGCCTCCGTTTCTCGTCCAGCGAAGATTTCACTACGGTGTTGCACGAAAGGATGCGGGCTGTTCGCCCGATTTTCGAACGGATCATCTCGAAAACGCCCGCGACTCCAGCCGAGCCACTTGAGGCAAACCATCTGGAAATTTTCACCGATCAGAAACGCGCTGCGAAGGCATTCACCGATCTGGCTCAAAGCGCTGCCGGCTTCCACATCGCGCCACGGACACGGCAGATATTTGGGAAGCTGCGTCCCGTTTTAGTCGGATGGCTTGCAAAGGCCGCTGATCCGGATGCAACTCTAAATCAATTCGTTCGCTTCGTGGAAGCTTATGGTTTGCGCAGCTTGTTCTTTGAGCTGCTGGTCGCAAATCCTCGCTTGCTCGAGTTATTCGTGAAGACTCTCGACGCCAGTCGCTTTGCCGGCGAGGTTCTAATCCGCCGCCCACAACTTCTAGAAGACGTCACACGAGACCCCGGGTTTCATCAATCGCGATCGGTTGCAGAGAATCTACGGCGGCTCGAATTGTCTGGCGCTGATGCGAACGATCTCGATCCGATTCGCGCCTACCGGCAGCGGCAAATCTTGCGCATCATTCTGCGCGAAGTTTTCGGGCTTGCCAGCCCGGCAGCGACCTTCACCGAGCTTTCGGGCGTGGCCGAAGCGTGTCTGCTTTTTACGGCCAGACTCTTTGGTAACGAGCAAGTAACCACCATCGCGCTCGGCAAATTTGGTGGACGCGAGCTCAGTTACGGCGCGGACTTGGACGTTTTATTCGTTGGCGACGACAATCGCGCCACGCAAAAGCTCCTGACCGCCATGGCGCACCCGACTGCCGAGGGAAACATTTGGGCGGTCGATGCAAGATTGCGCCCCGAAGGGGAAAAGGGTCCGCTGGTTTGTTCGCTCGAAACTTATCAATGGTATTACGAGCAGCGAGCTCAACTTTGGGAAATACACGCCCTCAGCCGTGCGCGACCAGTTTCTGGTCCGGCTGGAAATCGATTCATCGCGGTCGCACAGAGTTATTGGAGAAAGGCTGGCCAGCGCCCCAATCTCTTCATGCAAATCGACAATATGCTCCAGCGTATCCAACGCGAGCGAGGAAGCGGATCGGATTTTCTCGATTTAAAGACGGGACGCGGCGGAATTATTGAGGCCGAATTTCTCGTCCAAGCCTTGCAAATGCGCCACGGTATTTGGGAGCCAAATTGTGAGCAGGCAGTCGATCGATTGCGTAAGCACGGGGTCCTGACCGATGGGGGATCTGCGAAACTCAGACAGGCTTACGCGCGCCTGCGCCAGTGCGAATCTATATTGCGACGTTACGAGAACAAGGCCGTCTCGGCACTTCCGAGCGATCCGAACGAACAACGAAAATTGGCTATTCGCCTTGGCTACGACGGCTTTGAAACTTTTCGCCGCGATTATCTCGATGCCCGCGAGGCAATACACGCGCTATACGAACAGCACATCATGTCGGCTTAAACGCGCTAACGATCAATCTGCGACCGAGCAGTAGGTTCCGGCGAATTCATTGCTCTAACAGTCCAAGCATTCCGCTCGTCCATCGTGCCATAGGTGTTCTTGTCACGACGATAAACGATTCTGTTTGCGACGCGGATGGGTATGATGAGGAGCGGAAATATCAGAAGAGATCGGCGCTGATACTTGTCGACTGCCACTCTTGAGTTGCGAAAGCCGGCACTGAGAAGCGCGTGCGACAGATAGAACCAGCTCACCGGATTGATATGGCCGCGCGTGGTATGCACCTCTGCTTCGTCGGGCACAAGAGACCAAACAAATCGTAAAAGCCCGATGAGAGATAGCGTAAGCGGGAGCGCAGATTCGGAATATTTGGCGCAGAAAAGATTGCGACGCCACCTGGCTGGAGGACGCGATAAATCTCGCGAATGACTTGGCGATAGTTTTCCAGGTGCTCGATTGTTTCGATGCAGGTCATCAGCGCGAAACGATTGTCGGCGTACGGAAGTGGCTGCCGGTTTAAATCGACAATATCGATCTGCAGACCGGCAACCTGGGTCAGCTTGTCTGTGTAATCGCAGCCAAATAAGCGGAACGAATAATGTGTCCGGAACAATTGCAATAATTCCCCGGTCCCACTGCCAACATCAAGGTGGTCTCCGGTGGTGCGCCCCGGAAAAGCCGTTGCGATTGCGCGAAGCACTGCTCGATGAATCGCGGACGTGCTTAGTTCGGAACTCTCACGCGATCGCGCTGCGTTCTACCAAAAATCTTCCGGTAAAATTTTTTGGAGAGCCTTTAAGTGCGAAAAACGGAGATGAACCGCGCCCTTAAGCGAAAACCGCCCGTGATCAGCCCGGGATTCCCTTCAGCATTTCAGTGTTCGTTGGGAATTTTTTTACAAACATCAAGAGACGCTGAATAGCTTCCTCTGGTTTGTGACCGGCCAGACCGCGCCGGATGAGATTGATTTTCTCCAATTCCCACGGTTGCAACAGCAGCTCTTCGCGGCGCGTCCCGGACAGAAAGATATCGATCGCCGGATAAATCCGCTGATCACTGATTTTTCGGTCAAGCACCATTTCCATGTTTCCCGTGCCTTTAAATTCCTGAAAGATTAGCTCGTCCATACGGCTGCCAGTTTCGATCAGCGCCGTGGCGACAATGGTGAGAGAACCTGCTTCCTCGGTATTTCGCGCAGCGGCGAAAATCTTTCGCGGAATTTCCATGGCGCGCGCATCGATTCCGCCGCTCATCGTGCGACCTCCACCGGCCATCGCATTATTGAATGCGCGAGCGGTGCGCGTGATGGAATCGAGCAGGATGAATACGTGTTTTCCCGCTTCGACGAGCCGCTTGGCGCGTTCGATTGCCAGCTGTGCAATGCGCGTGTGACTCTTGATGTCTGCATCGTTGGAGCTGGCCATTAGCTGCGCTGTCGGATGAGAGCGCCGAAAATCGGTCACCTCTTCTGGACGCTCATCCACCAAAAGAATGATCAGGTCCATCTCCGGATGATTCTTTGCCACCGCATCGGCGATGTGATGCAGGAGCGTTGTTTTACCTGTGCGCGGCGGCGCGACGATGAGCCCGCGTTGGCCCATTCCCAACGGCGTCATCAAGTCCATGATCCGCGTCGTGTAACGGTCCGGCACTGTCTCGAGCTTGATCTTCTTATTCGGGTTGATGGTGGTTAATTCTTCAAATGGACGGAGCCCCTGGTATTTAGGCGGCTCTTCGCCATTGATCGTCAGTAGCTTGACCAACTGCGGGCCACGACTGCCGCGACGAGTTTCACCGTAAATCCACATCCCGTCGCGCAAGGCAAAGCGGCGCACAATTTCAGGAGTGACAAAAATGTCCTGCGGCGTCTGAACAAAGTTGCGTTTTGGATCGCGCAGGAAGCCGAAGCCTTTGCCGGAAATCTCGATGATGCCTTCGCCAAACTCCGGCTCAGTTTGAACTTGTTCGCCGCTCTCAACAGCGTCCCCGACGGCTTCGCCTCCGCCTGAAGCGGGCCGATCGAGAGTCTCAATACCGACGTTCGGACCAGCGACATCAGCGCCTGTTGAGGAGGAGTTTGGCGATTCTTCGGAGTTATCGCGCCTGAACCGATCGCCCCGGTCGCGGTAACGTCTTCGCGGAAATCGACGGCGCGAGCGATGCTGGCGTTGCTCCGGCATGGCGGACTCGGTCGGTACAGGTTGGTTTTCGTTTTCTTCGTTCATAAGCTGAGATTCTTCACTGCGGCGGGGCAGAGCCTTAACACGTTCCTACGGGGCAATACTTTTTCAGGCCGGCAACCTGGCCAGCAATTCGTCGGGAATATCTAGATTTGAATAGACGTTTTGCACGTCGTCGTCCTCTTCGAGTGCGTCACACAAGCGAAGCACCTGACGCGCCACGGCCTCGTCCCTGACCGCGATTGTAGTATCGGGGATAAACGTAAACTTTTGCCCATCGGTAGTGACGCCTGCTTTCTTGAGCGCCTCAGCTACGGCGTAGAGCTGATCGTGGGAAGTGGTGATAACATACTGATCCTCATCGGTTGTCAACTCCTCCGCGCCAGCCTCCAGGGCGATCTCCAGCAACCGATCCTCGTCGATGCTCGATCGAGGGACCGTGATTTGGCCTTTCCTGTGGAACATGTACGAGACACTCCCGCTCGATGCGAGGTTGCCATCGTTTTGGGTGAAGATTCTGCGAATCTCCGCCCCGGTGCGATTCTTGTTGTCCGTTGCAGTCTCAACGATGATCGCGACGCCGCCCGGCGCGTAACCTTCGTAAACGATCTCGTCGAATTGTTCGCCGTCCCTACCCTCGCCCGTGCCGCGTTTGATTGCGCGCTCGACATTATCGTTGGGCATGCTTTGCGCCCGCGCAGCCTGGATCGCGCTCCGTAGACGCGGGTTGCCGTTTGGATCACCCCCGCCGGCTTTTGCCGCGATGGTAATCTCCTTCGACAATTTGCTGAAGATCTTGCCGCGTTTCGCGTCGATCGCGCCCTTAAACCGCTTGACCTTCGACCACTTACTATGTCCCGCCATACGTGGGCTCCTGTGCAATTGCTGATTGAAATCTGCGAATTTCCGAACAACACCTCGCCGACAGAATGACTGGCGAGAAGGGGAAACTAACGCGCGATATTCAATCGTAACAAGAGCCCCTTGTCAACATGTTGCCGAGCGTTTCTCATTGAGCCAAAGCGCGCTCCTGGCGTCTGAAGACGACTCAGAGCCCTCCCCCAAGAACTGACGCGAATAGCTAAGGTTTTCCGTGAACTTCCCGAACGGTTAGCGCGGACCGACCATTCACCTTTCCGTAAGTTGCCTCGGCCTTGCCATCACTGCGTTTGAAACTTCGTTTCTTGGCCTCTTTGTCGGAGGTCCACGTGGCGCCGGCGGCATTTGCCTTGAGGAATTTCGTGATCTCTTTTTCGGAAAGATCGGTGCCCTTCACGTTGAAATAGCTTTCGGAGACGCTCCGGCCATCAGCGAAGGTAACCTGATACAGATACCGATCCTTGTGGTAAAGAACGCTGACTGTTCCGTCATCACGCAACTTTCGCTGCACAATGTTGCCGTACGAATCGTCCACTTTCTCGTAGCCATCGCCGAGATTCGCCCAGCCGCCGCTCACGGTTGCGAAGATCGCCAGAAAAACCACACCGAATTGCTTCACATCGTCTCACTCGGCTAACTCGCAGAAATCCGCAAGCCGCTCGCGCAATCAGCTGCGTCTTGATCGCGCGACCAGTTGCGACACGAGCAACGTGACGAAGATGGCGACACAAAGCCAGGCGAACCAATCGCCGGTTTTGGTGTAAAACGTTCGCTCGCGCGTGACGTTCACTTTCCCAGTGATCGATACGAAGCGGCCTGGCACCGTCGCCGTTTCCGCAATGATGCGACCGCGATTGTCGCTGAGAGTAAGCAGACCATTGCGCGCCGAGCGGGCCAGCGCGAAACCGTTCTCCACCGCGCGCAGCACGGCCATCCGCGCGTGCAACCATCGATCGACATTAAAGTCCCACGCCGGCACCAGCAACAGGTTCGCACCCTGCACGGCGTATTCGCGGCTGAGCTCGGGAAAGTCCATGTCCTTGCAAATTTGCAATCCCCAACGACCCGACGGCTGGTCGAGCAGCGCTCGTTTATCGCCAGGTTTTTCAGGCTCTACGCCTGGCAACAGATGATGCTTGTCGTAGTTCGCTTCCATTCTCCCGTCAGGCGAATAAAAGGGGAGGAATTGAAGCCAGCAGATGGCGTTTTCCGAACCAAGCCCAGGACAATCGCCGTACGTGTAGCAGTCGCAGCCGAAGAAAAGAGAGTGTCCACCTCCGCTAATGCGCTCTCGCTGACGCGCCCGATTTTTTCGGGGAGAACGACAGCCTCTGTTCCAGCCGGAGTAGCGTGATGCACTTCGTCGGCATACTCGCGGAATAGCTTCAGGGCTTGTTCTTCGGAGCCGAGGTAGACACTCATCGGCACATCCTTTGCGACGAGTGTCACTACAACAGGTTGAGCCGAAGGATGGGACTGCAAACGCCATTTACCAAAAACGAATACGGCGCACACGGCGGCACCGCCAGCAATAGCGAGCACGCGACGTTGCCATGGTTTTCCCGCGCCGCTCAAAAGAGTTGCAGTAGTTCCGGCAAACAGAAACATGATGAAACTGATTCCCCAAATTCCGGTGATCGAAGCGATCTGGATCACTGGGAGACAATTCATTTGTGTGTAAGCAAGATTGCCCCACGTGCTGTGAGGCGATGAAATCGCGTTCAGATATTCGCATGCCACCCAATAAACAGGAAAAGCAAGCGCTGCTAGAAAGAGCCAGCCGCGCCTCAGAAAACTGCGTATGAACAGAACACCCAAACCGAAAACCACGGCAGGAACTAGAAAGTAAAGAATGATGATTTGCGGTGGCAGTTCGATCTGATGTCTGACGTAGTTCCATTGGTTCATTTCGCCGATGAGCCACGCAATGAAACCGAGCAGAAAAGCAGCGCCGCCGCGAAGTCGTGGTGCAATCGCCAGCACCGGAACCGGCGCCAACCAGACCAACCACCAAATCGGATGCAGGCCGGTACCGAAATATAACAATGCGGCCGAGACGAGACCGGCAGCGATGACGAGAAAGAAATTGTAAAATTTCAGAGAGAACTCTCGTGTGTTTGCGCCAAGCTCCGAATACACCTTCAGCGCACTTCGTACACGACCTTGCCTCCCACAATCGTGCTTTCCACTTTCACGTTGCGAATGGCTTCCGGTTTGAAGTCAAAGATGTTGTCACTCAGGATGACCATGTCAGCCAGTTTGCCAGGTGTAATGGATCCTTTTTCGTGTTCCTGAAATTCGGCAAACGCCGAGCCCATCGTGTAGGCTTCCACTGCCTCAGGCAGGGTAATCTTCTCCTCCGGGAACCAACCATCCGGGTTCTTGCCATCCAGCGTGGCGCGGGTCACCGCAGCGTAAAGGCCCAGGAGCGGATTGAGCGGAGCGACAGGCCAATCCGTCCCAAGAGCAAGCGTTACACCGTGACTGAGGAAACTATGCCATGCGTAGCTATATCGCGCGCGGTCGTGACCGAGACGTTTTCCCGCCCAGCGGCCATCGTCGATGGCGTGATAGGGTTGCATCGAAGCGATGACGTGGAGGCTAGCGAAACGCGCGAAATCTTTCTGCGCCATGTGCTGCGCGTGCTCAATGGTAGACCGCTGGTCATGATATCCGTGCGCCTTTTCGATGTCGGCGAAAATATCTAGCATCATGGAAATCGCGCGGTCGCCGATGGCATGAACGCGGAGTTGCAAGCCAGCAGCATCCGCCTGCATCAAGCGGTCGCGCATCGCGGTCGGCGGATGCATTTCGTCACTCAACAAGCCGCGGTTCCCCGGATCATCGGCAAATGGCTCGAACATGTAAGCCGTTCTCGAGCCTAGCGACCCGTCGGCATAACCCTTGACTGCGCCGAGTCGCAAGTAGCTCGATCCCCACGCGTGACGAATGCCAACTTTTGCCTGGTCCTGCCAGTTCGTTTCCATCGGAACCGCGTAAATGCGTGCGCTGAGTTGACCCTTTTCCGCTAGCTCGGAATAGGCAGCGACATCGGCAAACTCAGGATTCATGTGCTGCACACTGGTGACACCCAGCGATGCTGCGTGTTTGAGAGCGCCGCGAGCAGCACGAAGCCGCTGTTCATGCGTCATCGGCGGAATGGCTTTATAGATCAGTGTCATTGCGGCGTCCTTGAAAACCCCAGTGGGATTTCCGCCTGCGTCGCGCATGATGACTCCGCCGGGAACGTCTGGAGTTTTCGCATCAACCCTGGCCAGCTTCATCGCGACCGAGTTAGCAAGCGCCTCGTGACCGTCGTAGCGCTCAACAAACATTGGAATGTCACCCGTGACGGGGTCTACCAAGTCCTTGGTCGGAAGCTCCGGCTTAGCCCATTTGGTTTCATCCCATCGGCCGCCCAAAATCCACTCGCCTTTGGGTGTCTTTTTCACCTGCGCCGCGAGGCGTTTCACAAATTCCTCCGGCGTTGCGGCGTCAGTAAGCTGAACTTGTTCGAGCTGTGCGCCGCCTTGGATGAAATGCACGTGCGCGTCGTTAAATCCCGGCAACACGAGCTTGCCGGCGGCATCAATCACCCTGGTCGACGGACCGCGCCACGAATTGATTTCGGCACTCGACCCCACCGCGACGATGCGGTCACCGATCACAGCCACTGCGTCTGCCTTGGGATGCTGTTTGTCTACCGTGTAAACAGCCGCGTTGGCTACGATCAAGGTTGCGGACGGCTTTGGCTGGGCATTCGCATACATTGCCGTCACAATTACCAAAAAATAAATGGTATGTTTACATTTCATAATCAGCTCACCGATCGATAAAGATTTGTTCGATACGAATCTGTTTGGTCAAGATGAAAGGAGGCGAATACAAAATGAGCGAGAAGATTCACACCCGAGAATTTTGCATCAGCGATTATCACGCAGCGCTTCAGCTCTGGCAGCGCGTCGAAGGTCTCGAAATCGCTGAAGGTGATGACAGGGAAGACATCGCCCAATTTCTCGCCCGAAACCCAGGGCTGAGCAGGGTGGCGGTTGACGGATCGGCAATTGTTGGAGTTGCGTTATGCGGGAATGATGGACGCCGCGGACACATTTACCATTTGGCGGTTGATCTGGCGTATCAGGGATGCGGCCTTGGCAAGCGTGTGCTCGACGAGTGCCTGGACGGCCTGCGCAAGGCTGGGGCCAAACGTGTTATTATCATGGTGGCCGATGATAACCAGCGCGGCACGAAATTCTGGGAGCATGTTGGCTGGGAGAAAATTCCTGGCGCCGTACCGATGGGAATTGATCTTTAGCAGATTGAAAGCAGACACTGGACGAGTACCCACGCCGTCGTACATTCGCAGCATGCGAGTCGCGATTTTTCTGGCGACCCTCCTTGCCGGTAGTGTTTCGGCAATTGCGAGTGCAACCAGCATCACCAGCCCTGATCACCCGCAGACGTTCGCTTATGGCGAAATAACCTGGCGTCAGCTCTATCTCGAACCCACGCGCGGCGGACTCATGGCGAGGATCACGTTCAGTAATTTCCCTTACGCGGGCGACGACCCACGCAGGGATGAACCGTTCGATTTTCATTTTCCCGCTGTCAGATTCGATCCTGGTCTGCGAACATTCTTCTCCAGTGGCCGCCGTGGTGCGTTGATCCCGGTGGCGCGGCCTCGGGACGGTCTGGGCTGCGGCCGGATCGATCTGGCGCCGGGCGCGAAAATGTATCTGCTAAAAGAAAGCGGTCGCGTCACTGCGATTTTGACGGCAACCGATTACCCGCGCGGCGGAAGCCAGTGGATCGAGATGAACAATAATTGGTCGCTTCAGAATGTTTTGATTGCGTTGTTCGGTGGCCCGATGCCCGGTGCACCATTGACGACCGAATAAAGATTCGGAAAGCAAGCCTAGCGACAGTTGCACGTCTAAGCGATTGCTAAGTGAGGCACCAGGTTCACAGATCATAGTAACAACCCGTGAAAGTCGGCGGCCAACACTTCCGAACGATTTGGCTTAAGCCGGGCGATGAATGCGTAATCCAACTGATCAATCAACGATTTTTGCCTCATCGGTTCGTGATCGAAGAAATTCGCACCGTCAAACAGATGGCGACGGCGATTCGCGAAATGCATGTTCGCGGGGCTGGGTTGATCGGAGCGAGCGCGGGATATGGAATGTATCTCGCAGCAAAGGAGGCTGCGGCGAGCGGTTCATTTGATGAACATCTGGTCCATGCAGCGAGGCAACTCAAGGCAACCAGGCCGACGGCCGTGAACCTTTCGTGGGCAGTAGACCGCCAGCTAAAAAATATCGCGGGCGCGAAGACCGCCGACGAGAAGATCGCGTTTGCCTTGCGCACAGCCCGATTGATTGCGGAGGAAGATTCAGAGCAGTGCCGCATGATTGGGCAGCATGGATTAAAGCTCATTGAGCAGATCGCCGAAAAGAAACCCGGAAAACCGCTCAATGTGCTCACCCATTGTAATGCAGGATGGCTCGCGTTTGTCGACTATGGTTCTGCCACCTCGCCAATCTATGCGGCGCACGACAGGAGGTTGCCGGTTCACGTGTGGGTTGCTGAGACTCGACCCAGAAATCAGGGTTCCAAACTTACGGCATGGGAGCTGAGCGAACACGGCGTGCGGCATACCGTGATCGCCGACAGCGCAGCAGGACACTTGATGCAACGCGGCGAAGTGGATTTGGTGATCGTTGGAACCGATCGTACGACTCACACGGGAGACGTTGCGAACAAAATCGGGACGTATCTGAAGGCGCTGGCCGCGAGAGACAATAACGTTCCTTTCTATGTAGCACTGCCTTCGTCTTCGCTCGACTGGAGCATGCGGGACGGATTGAAAGAAATCCCGATCGAAGAGCGCAGCGCAGAGGAAGTGAGGTGTGTCGACGGATGGCTCGAAGGACAACAGGTGGAAGTGCGCGTCACGCCGGAGGGAAGCGCGGCCGCAAACTATGGTTTCGATGTCACACCGGCCCGTCTGGTAACTGGATTAATCACCGAGCGAGGCGTGTGTGAAGCGAACGACAAAAGTATCCGCGCGCTTTTTCCCGAACAGGCACCGTGAGCGAATACGTAAAGTTTTCGTGCGAACGCACGGCTACCGAGATCGCTCCGTTCAGCAGTCTTGCTGAATTGAATGCAGTACCGCGAAGACTTCTCCAGCTAAGTCTGATCGGCATGGATTCAAATGTTATTGGCTTCGGCAATCTGAGCATAAGGGACGGCGCGACCGAAAATTTTTATATCACCGGATCCGCGACCGGCGGAATACCAGAACTGACTCTGGCGGATTGCGCGAAAGTGGTGGCCTACGATTTCGAAAGGAACTGGCTTCAATACGAAGGTTCAACGATTCCTTCGTCGGAATCGTTGACGCATGCTGCAATTTACGAATCCGATGCCAAGGCTGGGGCGATTATTCATTGCCACGACTCAAGACTGTGGGCGGCTGTGCTGAATCAAGCTCCGACAAGCTCGAAAACCATTGATTACGGCACGCCTCAGCTCGCGTACGAAATCATGGAGCTCTTCAAGCAGACCGATCTGCGAAGCAGAAAGATTCTTGTCATGGCCGGACACGCGGCAGGCATTTTGATTCTCGGCAAAGAATCTTGAAGAGGCATTTGCGGTCCTGATGCACGAACGGAAGAAAAGCACATGAGACAGGGTGAAATGGCAGACGAGCGACTAGGCCGCCCGTTGCGTTGACAGTGATTTGCGTGGACGTACGCTGAGCACGCGTGCACAAAAAACGTTCAGACCTGAATGATAATGCAGCTATTACTCGCCGAGCATTTCTTGGGACAACGCTTGCAACTGGAGCAGCGCTTGTTGCCGGAGAATCAGATGTAATTTTCGGAGCTGACTCAACAACGACAACGAGAATGGCCACAAATACCACTTGGAAATTGGACGACGATCTGGCAGTGAACCGGATCGGTTTTGGTGCGATGCGTATCACCGGCGAAGGCATTTGGGGTTGGCCACCCGATCGCCAGAACGCGCTCAAAGTTCTCAGACGCGCGGTCGAGCTCGGTGTGAATTTGATCGACACAGCGGATGCGTACGGGCCGGAAACGAGCGAACTGCTTATCGCAGAGGCGCTATATCCCTATCCAAAAGGTCTCGTAATAGCGACCAAAGGCGGCCTGACTCGCCCGGGGCCCGGCCAGTGGGTGCCAAACGGACGACCGGAACATCTAAAACAAGCTGTCGAAGGGAGTCTCAAGCGGCTACGGCTCGAGCGAATCGATTTGTATCAATTGCACACGGTCGACACCAAAGTCCCCATTGAGGAATCGGTGGGCGCGCTTAAGCAAATGCAGGATGCCGGAAGCATTCGGCACGTTGGACTTTCCAACGTGGACCCGGATGAAATCTCCCGGGCACAGAAGATTGTCCCGATCGTGAGTGTGCAGAACCGGTACAACATTGAGGATCGCAAATCGGAAGACGTTCTGGTCTATTGCGAGAAAAAGAATCTTGGTTTTCTGCCATGGTTTCCAATCGGAGGAGGCGGAGGTTTGAAATCTGAGAACCCGCTGAATGTCGCGGCAAAGGCCCACGCAGTGAGCGTTGTTCAAGTCGCGCTGGCGTGGCTCTTGGAGCGATCGCCTGTGCTGCTGCCGATCCCGGGAACCGCGTCTTTGGCGCACTTGGAACAAAACGTCGCTGCCGCAAAGCTGAAGTTAACTCCAGCCGAATGGAAAGCGATTGACGCCATTGCTGGCTAGGTGAGCACCGGGGCTGAAAATCAGGGGCAAAAGCTTAAGGCGTTATTGTCGGGAAAGGAGAGAAGCTCGGTGTAGCCGTAGCCGTAGCACCAGGCGTGGGGCTGATGAACACAATATTGTTTGAGCCGCCACCGCCTTCGTTGGATTCTTTTCTATATGTGATAAAGAGCGTCGCACCGGTTACTGGTGCAACCGTCACTTGAGCCGGACCCGCTATTATCACTCGATTAATGATTTCCGGGGCATTTTGCGAATTGGTTCCAGTGCTGAGATCAATCCGTGTCGCGGTGAGAACATTGGCTGTTCCACTATTTTCATCACCGGTGAGCGTTACGCTAACGACGCCGCGATCAGTTCCTCCTTGCTGAGTAAAATTCGTGATCTTAAGAAAGTGATCATCGGGCACGGTGATTACCAAAGCCGAAGTCGTGCCGGTGATAATTTTGGTCTTGAAAGGATTGGCAAACGCGGAGCTTGCGGCAGCCAGAACAACCACGGCAATCAAACATCGGGCGGCGAAGATCTTCATGCTTGAAGAAATACACGCAGTTTCGACCTCAGCCAACTGGAATTGTTTGTAGTCGGCAACGAGCTCACTCGACGGTGAGCGGTCCATCAAAAATTGTGAGGCTGATCACTTCTGTGCACACGATGTGCGGACCGTGACGTGTGCCTTTCGGAGCAAAGAACAGCGCCCCAACAGTATAAATGAACAGCTCATTGTCATCTACGACATGAGGAGAATTCGTGCTACAATTAACCTATGACGACGTTAACTCGCTACATCAGCAGAATCTTCCTCATCGTGGTTTGTGTTTGCGCGGTTTCGATTGGAACCGCCGGCGCTCAACCGCTTGGGCGTCTGGTCATTTCCAGGTCTCCGAACTTTGGATGGAACTTAGGTTTCCATCTCCAGATCGATGGCACGCCTGTCACGAACATTGTACAGGGCCACCATTACCACGGCTGGGTGCCAGCCGGGCGACATGTCTTAACCGTGTCCAAGGTACCATACACGGGGTATTCCGGACCCACTTCGACAATAGTGGACGTCCAGCCGGGATGGACTTATGCGTTTACTGCGATGTGGGATTCGAATTTCGTTTTTCTCCGCCCATCAGGGGCGTGGTTGACCCCCGGGGAGCTGTGGCAAAATGGCTGGCCGGGTAGGCCTTCCAGCGTCAGGACAATCTACTAAGCGAACTCCAGAAGTCGATGAACGCCGCGCTATCCAAAAACGGGCGGCGCCCATAGCATGAGGCCGTGAAGCCGGGATACACCTCCGCCGCCAGACTCTTTCTGATTCTTGTTTTCGTTTGCATAATCTCGGCGGGAACTGCCGCCGCTCAGCCGGGCGCGCGTCTGATTGTTTTGAGGGTTCCGAACTTTGGATGGAATTTGTCTCTCCATCTTCAGATCGATGGAAGAACCGTCGCGAACGTGGTACAAGGCCGCCGCTATGATCATTCTATCCCATCGGGACGTCATGTATTGACAGTCTCAGCCGTTCCAAACAATTACTTCTACCAGCCGACATCGACTGTGCTGAATGTTCAGCCAGGGCGCACATACGTGTTCACGGCAGTATGGCAGGACTCGAATCGCGTCGTTCTGGTTCCATCAGCTCTGCCTCCAGGGCAGGCGTACTAGCTCCAACCCCCGGATGTTCAAGGCGAAAGCAACGCAGGCTTTCTAGCCAGGGATCTCTGTGACCGAACCGGTGCGCCAACGGCCCTTAACGACAGCTATTTTATTTTCGCTAGAAGGTCTTCCATTTCGTTCCGACGGAAAGCGCGCAGGGTCTGGCCCTTGACGTTGCCGAGTGAGCCGATCTTGAGAATGAACGGGCTCATCGTCTCATCATTGGGCGCTTCGAGCACCACAACAGCGTAAGCGCCCATCGTCCAGAATTCGTCCGCGATCTTCATGCCCATTTTCTCCGCCTCCGCCATCGCGGCGTCGCCTCGTTTCACTGTGTCCTTGATGTTACGAATACCCTGGTCCGTAAACTGAATCAGACAGACATAGGTTGCCATAGTTTGTTGTTCCTTTCGTTGGTTGAACTCGAAAGATAATCTGCAAAATAGTTCTTCCGCAATTCGGTACCGAATATTGAAGTGATAGTTCATGGAACCGGGTGAAGCCCTAAGCACTGCGGCGCAAATCGCCGTTACGCTGGCGGGTTTTGCCAGCGTCGTGGTCATTTTTCGACGCGAATCGATTCACGAATTGTCGCCGATCAACAAATTTCGGCTCAGGCAACTTCTAACCAACTCAATTCTCCCACTCGCTCTTTGCATGATTGGGCTGCTGTTCCTGACTATCAGGCCCGTCCCGGCAGACATCTGGCGTTGGTGCAGCGGCGCCGCATTCGTAATTCTTTTGCTGTTCGGCAGAGGGATAGTGAAAGTTTTTCGCCGGTTTGATCTGCAAGAGTTGCACCGCGCGGGCGCGAGCCGCTCCATCTTTTATCTGACAGGAGCCGTCGGGATTGCAGCGACGCTGTTGCAACTTTACAACGGAGCCCTGCTTAATGCGTTTTCGCCGCTATCGGGGTTCAGCTCATTGCCGCCATGTCCCAGTTTGTGCGGATGGTCCTCGCGCCGCAGCAAAGCCCAGACTAGAAAGCCGCCCGCCGCGACAAGGTCTATGAAGCCGGCTCGGTCTCGTGAAGACGCCCGTAATCGACGGTGAGCCGTCCCCCGCCATGCTCGGTATAAATTTCGACGAAACGTTCGCCGAACCGTACATCGCGCCAACTGTAATCCTTTTGCGTTTGAACCGACGCTGCGAGAACCGGGTCGATTCCAACCACTGATACCAGAAACAGCGCACGGCTGGCTTCGAGAGATTCAACAGTCGCGCCAAAAAGCGGACTCTTGTCATCGATTGTATGCCGCAGAGTCAGCGCCGCGGGAAAAACCGTCAGCCGATCGAAATGGAGTTTGAGAACATAGAAGTAGCGGAAGTCGCCGCCTTCGAGCAACGGTTCATCACGCGAGAACATGATCCGGAACTCGGCCTCGACCATGCTGTGCTGATTTTCGTTGCCAATTCGCACCATGAGTGTCGGCTTCCCATTCAACGGCGCAATGACCAGGGAATTGCTGAAAACAACGCGCGCGATCGGGCGAGAAAATCGCACGAAAATGAGGCCGGTCATAGCCGCGAGTAAAAATATCCCGGTCATGATTTCGACGGTGCTGACGATGTGACCGTAAAGCGTCTGCGGATACATGTGGCCATAGCCAACCGTGGCCAACGTTTGCACGCTGAAAAAGAAGTAATCAAAGAACCAATGCCCACCGGTGCTGCCGGCGATGCTGTCTTGCTGGAGACTGTAAAGCGCGGCGAAAAAAAGATTTAGCCCGACGTAAAGACTGGCGACAAACGCTGCAAACTGCGGCCACCTTAAACCGAGGAGCCAACGATAGACATCGCGCCACCGCCAGGCATCGGTCCCGACTTTGACGAATTCGACCTGACCAGAGCGGATCGAAACGTGACTCGGCTTCCGCTGCCGCATCTTCGTCCTCTTTCCGCTCATCTTGATCTAATCTGCGGACATTGGCAATTGGTCAACAAACTGAGCGATGGTTTCGAGAATTTTCCGATCCACGTCTTCCTGCGTTTCGCTCTTTAGCTCGAGCTGGCGCTTTGGGACCCGCAATGAATGGTCCCCGCCTTCGACGATGTGCAAAAAGTTGGATGCCTTCATTTCTGCGCGCACCTGCTCAAGGAGATCCAAGGGACAAAGCGGATCGCGGGTGCCTTGCACGAACAGGATTGGCGTATTCAGCGCTCGCAAAACTTCGTCCCGAAGTTTTGCGCGATCACCCATCGCGCAAAGCGGATATCCGAGACAAACTAGCGCGTCCACTTTTTCTTCGAGCGACACAAGACAGCCGATGCGGCCACCCATGCTCTTGCCAATCAAGATGGTCGATCCGGCCAGAAGTCGTTCCCGCGCCTGGCTCAGTGCTTTTCGATGTGCCACGATCAGTTTTGGCAAAGGATCGGGGCGTTTCCGGCCCTCACGCATATAGTCATAATCGAAAGTCTCAACGTCACCGATTTCGGACAAACGAACTTTCCAATTTTGCATCCAGGGATGCGACGAAGTTGCGCCGGCTCCGGGCGCGAACAAGATTAAAGGCTTCATATGCTATCACCGACCGCGGCCCGGCATCCTTGTAATCTGCCGCGTTCAGGAAAAAAGTCTTGGCACAACGTTAGCAACAAAATCCACCAAGCCGTGGCCGATCATGTTGGCCACGAGATCGCGACGCCACAAATAAAATCCGGTCAGGATTATGCCCGCCGCGAACGCGATTAGAATATTTGCAGCGCCTCCGGACCAATGGCCAAGCGAAAAAATCACCAGCGGAATTGTGACGGACCAAAAAGGTCCGAGACCAATCATCCGCAGGCGTTCGATGGCGTAACCGCGGTAAAATAATTCTTCTACCACTCCAGCGCGCAAAACGATCACTGTAATCAACCAGAGCGGCAGCTTCTCGAACGCGGCGGACCCCGGTCCGTGTCCGTACCCCGTGAGATAAGCCAGGCCGCCGACGACTCCCGCCGATACGATCGCGATCACCAATCCCCAGGCAATCGATTTCCACCAGCGACATGTGCCGAGGCCGATTGACCTGAACGATAAATGTTCGCCGCGACGGATAATAACCAGGAGAACGGCTGCGCTCGCCCAGATCAGCGTTTCCTTCAAAATTGCCGAGGCAAACGTGATCTCGGGTACAAAAAACGCGAACGCATAGCGAATTGCGACCATCGCGAAGAGCGAGACGAGTAGTCCCGCCAAAGTGGCGCTCGAAATTTTCGTGGCGACAGAAGCCTGGTTGGTCACGGGAGAGAAAGGCTGCTCGTCTGCTTCCATCGATTTCCATTAAGATGCCGCAAGGCACAGTTTGGATTCAAGGAAATCATAGATGCCTTTCCGCGACGTCGGAATTTGACCAGGCAATTGCCTGTCGCCTTATTGCACGGTCACAAGTGTGCCGACCGGAATTTCCGAGAAGAATTTGCGAGCAGCGTCTTCTGGCAAACGAATGCAGCCGTGGGATGCCGGATGATTCGGCACGTAGCCCGCGTGCATTCCAAAATCAAGACAGCTCAGGCGCATGAAATACGGCATGTCTACGTGGTAGATCGTGGAACGATGATTTCGTTCCTTGTTGGTGATCACAAATTCGCCCCTTTTCGTCGAATAACCCGGTCGCCCAGTCGAGCATTGCGTGCGATACACCGGCACGCCGTTCTTAAAGAGAGCGACGCGTTGCAATCCGAGAGAAATTTCGAGGCGCAAGCGATCCGGCGATGGTCCGCCGCCAAGAAGAATTTGTGCAGCACGCCAGTGGCCCGTTTCAGCGGCAATATCCAACGCCGACATTTTGTTTCGACTCGTCAATCGGCTCCGGTTGGCACCTGCGTCGATCAGACCGCGCAGGTAGTCATCCTGTCCAAGCCCGGCGGCAAGCATCGCGACGGTGATGTTCCTGTCTTCTTCCACGTAGCTGCGAAGCCCTTTCGACGAGAGCATAGCCAGAAAATCCTTGTCAGATTGAGAGGGCAGAACCGTGTTAGGGTCGGCTCCACAAGCCAAAAGCGTGCTGAAAAGAGAGGAGTTGTTTCCCGCAATGGAGTAGGCAAGAAACGGCACCTTCTTCCCCTCAGGTGTCGGAGGCGCTGAATGTTTTCCAAGAAGCAATCGGATTTGCTCCTTTTTCCCGGCTTGGAGGGCTGCGGTCAGAGCACGTCGCGTACTGCTTGTCCACTGCGGCGCTGGTGGTAAGCGCTCCATCACAGTGTTGATGATCTCCTGATCGCCGCCGTCGAGAGCAAAGCCCAAAAGGTCTTGCCCGTCCGCGCACGGAACTTCGGGGCGAAGCTTCGTTGAACGCTCCAGAAGCAGTCTGAACTTTGCTGGGTTTCCGTGCATCGCTGCTGCCATCAGCGGCGTAAAGCCATTCTTATCGGCAACATCGACCAGCGCCCCGACGTCAAGCAGTCGTTGAGCCGTTTTCCAATTTTGCTGAGACGTGGCGATCAGCAGCGGCGTGCGCCCCTGCGCATCACGCCCGTTTGGGTCGACGCGCTCGATCAGGCACAAGTCGATAAGGGAATCGCGCTGAATCGTGACAGCCCGCACGAGTTCTTCCGGCGAGATTGTGACGCGCGCAGGAGGTTCCGGCCCAATGGCCATTGCCCACAAAAGGACCAAAATCAAAATTGTAACGCCTGCCGGGAAGATGACTCGCCTCTTGAACGCGTGCATATGCAGGGTTGGACTGGGAATTATACGAGCTTCGTCAACAAATGTCGTATAACTCCGACGGAAGCGCGAGCCCGACTTCGAGTAAGCCGGGATTGGACGCAGCCAGTTGAACGTTGCATGTTCCCTGCTGTCCAAATTCCAGCCCATGCGTTTGTCCATTTTTACCCTGTGCGTTGCACTGAGTACATCGTTTGCGGCGCAACCTGAGGTCGCCCCGAATTCCACTGTTCCGCCGGATGATTTCCGGGCGGAAGCTGGCAAGGACGTCGTTCACCAATTAAACGACGCTTTCGCCAAAGTCTTCGAAACTGTCGCGCCGAGCGTGGTCATTATTGAGGTTTCCAAGAAGAACGACCTGAGCGAGACCTCGCCGCTCGACGACCTGTTCTTTCAGGGGCCGCCCGATGAAAACAATCCACGCCGAAATCCCGGCGGGCCGCGTCCGGTCCAAAGCGAAGGCTCTGGTTTTATCGTGCGGCCCAATGGCTACATTTTCACAAACTTTCACGTGGTAGAAGGCGCAGATAAAATCGACGTCAAGCTAAGAGACGGGCGGAATTTTTCAGCGACGGTGGTGGGTACGGACGAGAAAACCGATATCGCCGTCATTAAAATCGACGCGAAAGATCTGCCAGTAGTCCAGCTTGGGGACAGCGATGGTGTGCGGGTTGGGCAATTTGCGTTTGCAATCGGCGCACCATTCAAGCTCGACTACACGTTTACCTATGGAGTAATCAGCGGCAAAAGCCGGAGCAAATTGTTTCAGACAGGCGGCTATTCGATCTCAGATTATCTGCAGACCGATGCCTCAATTAACCCGGGTAACAGCGGCGGACCGCTGTGCGACATCGATGGCAAGGTGATTGGGATGAACACGCTGATCAATGGCATGAACCGGGGACTGGGGTTTGCAATTCCAATCAACATGGCGAAAGAAATCGGCGCCGAATTGGTCGCCGGCCATAAAATCATGCGTCCGTGGCTGGGCATTCGGATCGAAACGCTCGGTGACGATCCAACGATTCGGGATTTGTTTAAGGGCGCCGATAAAGGAGTGGTGGTGCGCACGATCGAAGCTGATGCGCCTGCGTCCAAAAGCGACTTGAAGCCGTTCGACGTAATCACCCAGATAGACGGAACACCGATCGAAACAGACTCACAGCTTCAGCACGAGATCCTGAAAAAGAAAATCGGCCAAAATGTCCAACTTGCCGTTTGGCGCAAAGGCCAAACGATCAAAGTCCCTATCAAACTTGGCGAATTACCTAGCGAGATCGCGCGAGCGTCAAATACTTTGCCGACCCAGCCGCGGCAACCGTCACAGGAAAATGTCGGCAAGTTTGGATTGCAAGTGCAGGAATTGACGGAGGAGGTTGCGAAACGCTTGAAGCTTCCGACTGAAAAAGGAGTGATTGTAACGGATGTGGAGGACAATAGCATTGCTGCGGCGCAGGACATCCAGCGCGAAGACGTCATTACCGAAGTGGACGGCAAACCGGTGACGAACGTACAATCATTCCGCGATGCGCTCAACAAGGCCGATCCTAAGCGCGGCGTGCTCCTGTATCTCGACCGCAAAGGCACGAAAACTTTTGCCGTGCTAAAGGCGGGTGGCTAGCTTTTTTGGCTGCCGAATACTACCAGGATTATTCCGCCGACGAGACAGATCCCACTCGCGATCGGCGGAAAAGCGATCCCGTGACTCTCCTTGTGCGTGATCTCAAGTGGGCCCAGCTGGGCGTCTTTCTTTTGCGTCGTCCAACCCAAACCGCCCCAAGCAAAGCCTATGAGGCCGACAACGATCAGAATGATGCCGACAATGCCGGCTGGTTTCATTAATGCGAGCTTACAGTGGCCGCCGGCCTGAGATCAACTGAAGGATCAGTACCACAATCGCAATGACGAGCAGGATGTGAATGAATCCGCCCAGGGTATAGGAGCTGACGAGTCCAAGGAGCCAGAGCACCAGCAAGATTACAAATATTGTCCACAGCATAAAGGTTTCCTTTCGGTTAAGTCATACCTACCTTCGCGCGAGGCAGTTCTCTTGCGCTTATCGAAGTTTAAATTTTCTGCGACGCTTTCGGCGCTAATTGTCGAGCGAAGAAACATTCGCCACGGCGTTCGACACTGCGGAGACCCATCGCAATGCGAAAATCATGACGCCTATTTTTTGTCCATTCCGCCTATGATTCTACGAAGATTCCACTCGTTCGCTTCGAGTTTTTCGCGTGCGGAACTGTAATCGCATTGGGTCAGCTTAGCCACCACGCGCACGGCGCGATCGCGCAGCTTCGCGCTAGTGGTATGCAGATCCACCATCAAATTGCCGCGCACTTTACCAAGCGCAATCATAGCGCCGGTACTAATGATGTTGAGCGCAACCTTTGTCGCGGTACCGGCTTTCAACCTTGTTGATCCGGTAAGAATTTCCGGCCCAACTGGGAGCGTGATCACCAGATCGAGAACTGTAGCCGCGATCGGGGATCGCGGCTGGCGGGCGTCAGCGCCACCGGCTGTAGTTGGATTACACGTGAGCAAAATCGTCTTTGCGCTTGACTGCTTTGCGCGCGCAAGCGCGCCGAGCACGAATGGCGTTCTGCCGCTGGCCGAAATCCCGATGACAACATCGGGATTCTTTATTCGCCGCTCATCCATGGCCAATGCGCCGGCAGTTTCGTCGTCTTCCGCCCCCTCCGCACTGCGAGACAGCGCAGTCATCCCGCCCGCGATTACTCCCTGAACAAGCTCACGTGGCGCGCCAAACGTCGGTGGGATTTCGCTCGCATCAAGAACGCCAATGCGCCCGCTGCTCCCGGCACCAACATAAAACAACCGGCCGCCATTTCGCAGCGATTCGGCCACGATTTCAACGGCCCTGGTCAGCTCGGCAGCCGCCGCGCGCAATGCCGCCTGGACGAACTGCTCTTCCTCGACAAAAACTTGGACCAACTCTCGTCCGCTCATTTTTTCCAGATTTTCCGAGCGAGGGTTGCGTTGCTCGGTTAAAGCGGCAGCCAAACCGTCGATTTCGGTCTCCGATAGCTTGGGATGAACTGCGGTGTGATCACAGAGCTCGGATGCGAGCCATGCCGCCCCAAGCTCAGGTGCGCGTTCCGCGACTGCCACGCGAGCATCAGGCAGGTTCTTTTTTAGTCTTCGCCGAAACGCATGCGTATAAATCGAGTCACGGTAAAACAGGCCGCCAATCAGTGCGACCTTTGGCGCTAGCAAATGCAGACCCGATGCGACGGCCTCGGTGTATTCGCAGAGGACACGCGCGCCTTCTTCAATGATCTCCATCATGCGCGCATCACCCTCATTCGCGGCTTCAAACACCACCGGGGCGAGCATCGCGATGTCCATTTTGTCCGCCGTTTGCACCCAGCGCACGAGTTCATCCAGGTTGTTTAAGGACAGCGCGTGCAGGATTTTTGCGGCGAAGCTGATCTCACCGCGATGCAAATCGTGCTCGCGCAAGATCAGACGAAGCGCCTGAATGGAAAGAAAATAACCGCCGCCAGCGTCGCCCAGGATGTGTCCCCACCCGCCGGCTCTTTCGATTCGCTCACCTCGGCGTCCCGTGACCGATGAACCGCTTCCAGCGTTGACGACAATTCCGTCTCCATGATCGAGCGCTCCTGCGAGGCCGGAGTCGCGGTCGCTGCCCGTAATGATTTTAGCATTTGGCCATATCTCGAGACAGATTTGCTTGAGCGAACGGCGATCTTCCTCTGTGGCGCAACCGGCAAGGAAAACTCCGGCGCGATCAATTTGCTTTGGCAGCTCTGCAAAAATTACGCGGAGACGCTCGGGCGTCGTGAGGCGAAAATTTGATGGGGGCAGTTTTCCTTGGTTGATGACGTGAAATTCCCAGTTCACTGCATCCACTGCGGCCACAGTTTCCACGAGTACCCAGCCGGTTTTCGTGCCGCCGCCTTCGACCCCGAGGATGCATTCGCCGGGTTTCATCACTTCGTAAATGCTTAGCTGTTTTTGCGGAAAATTGAAAGGTGGATCGGTTTTTCCGAAGATGCTAGCAACGTGTTGAGGACGACACGTTCCATCTTTGCCGAGAATTTCGTCTGCCGGTATCGTGCAGCATGGGCATGGATGAGAAGCAAGCCGCAAAGCGTCTCGAGGAGCTGCGAGACGAGATCCGGAAGCACGACCGTCTCTATTACGACGAAGCTGCACCGATAATTAGCGATCGCGAGTACGACCGGCTTTACAAGGAACTGGTCGCTCTGGAGACGCAATTCCCTGATCTTGTTACGCCGGACTCCTCCACTCAGCGTGTGGGCGGAAAGCCGCTCAAGGCCTTCGAGCAGGTCTCGCATCTCATCCCGATGCTCAGCCTCGATAACACCTACTCGGAAGAGGAAGTGAAAAATTTTTACACTCGCATCCAGCGACTCTTACCGAATGAAAACATCCCGGTAGTGATCGAGCCAAAAGTGGACGGCGTCGCGGTTTCGCTCGTTTACGAGAACGGCAGGCTCCGCCAGGCGGCGACGCGCGGAGACGGAAACGTGGGCGACAATATTACGCAGAACATCCGGACTATCCGCTCGGTGCCGGAGCGGCTCCGCGGTGCTGCGCCGAAACTTCTGGAAGTGCGCGGCGAAGTTTACATGGACCGAAAAGGCTTCGAAGAACTAAACGAGGAACGCAAGAAGGAAGGGCTGCCACAGTTTGCAAACCCCCGCAACGCCGCGGCCGGCTCGCTCAAGCAACTCGACCCAGCGATCGTGGCTAAACGCCCGCTCGGCATTGTGCTTTACGGAACCGGAGCAATTGAAGGAGTGGATGTCGATCTTCACTCCGAAATCTTTCCGCTGCTCAAGAAACTGGGTTTGCCAGTCACCGAGCGGTGGTGGGTGGCCAATTCTGTCGAGGAAATTTTGGATGCCATTCACGAACTGGACTGCATCCGTCATAAGTTCGTTTATCAAACGGACGGCGCGGTAGTGAAGGTGAATTCATTCGCACAGCGAGAACGGCTCGGCTTTACCGCGAAATCACCGCGTTGGGCTATCGCTTACAAATACGCAGCAGAACGCGTTGAGACGCGTCTCAAGAACATCGTAATTCAGGTTGGGCGCACTGGAATTCTCACGCCAGTAGCGGTGCTAGAGCCCGTGTTCGTGAGCGGAAGCACGGTTGGTCGCGCAACCTTGCACAACGAAGACGAAATCAAACGCAAAGATATCCGAATCGGCGACACGGTCGTGATCGAAAAAGCGGGCGAAGTAATTCCCGCGGTGGTTGAAGTTGTGAAATCGAAGCGTCCGCGCGATGCAAAGCCGTTCGATTTTGCGGCGCACGTCCATGGCAAGTGTCCCGTGTGCGGCAGTCCCATCCAGCGTGACCCCCAATTCGTCGCGTGGCGCTGTGAAAATCTTCAGTGCCCGGCGCAGACGACGCGGCGCGTGGAATTTTTCGCAGCACGCGGCGCGCTCGACATCGAAACTGTGGGCGGAATCGTAGCAGACAAACTAGTCGAGCGGGGCTTGGTGCGTGAGCCGCTCGATCTTTTTGAGCTAAAGACCGAACAGCTCGCCAAATTAAATCTGGGCACCGAAGAAGCGCCGCGGCTTTTCGGCGAAAAGAACGCGACCAAGGCAACCAACGCGATCGGGCGCGCTCGGACTTTGCCGCTGTCGCGCTGGCTTTTTGCTCTGGCTATTCCCGACGTTGGAAAAACAACTGCAATGGAGCTGGCCCGATTTCACAACACGATCGATCACGTGGCGCATTCAGAATTGTTGCGTGGCGTGTTGGAGTATCACGAAAAGCGGGAGGGCGGAGAATCATCTAACGAAATCGCCGAACGATTAATCAAAGCCGGTTTTGCCAAACCATCCAAGAGCAAGATGGGAAAGGGCGGCATTGTCACCGAAGTGGGGCCGGTAGTCGCACAGAGCGTCCTCGACTTCTTCGCGTCGACGGGCGGCAAAAGAATTCTGCGCCGATTAAACCAGCTAGGAATTCACCCAAAGAGCGAAAAAGTTTCAGCAAAGAAAGCAGCCGAATTGCCGATGGCCGGAAAAACATTCGTTTTGACCGGGACGCTACCTTCTATGACGCGCGAAGAAGCCACGGAAAAAATCGAAGCGCTCGGCGGGCGTGTCACCGGCAGCGTGAGCAAGAAAACGGATTACGTCCTCGCAGGCTCCGAACCGGGCAGCAAATTCGACAGGGCGAAAGAACTCGGCATCCGAGTTCTCGATGAAGCCGCGTTCCGCAAAATGCTCTGACGTTAGAAACGCTCCATTCATTACCGCAGATGCACTGCAGAGGAGACTATCAACTCAGTCCAGGAACTACTTCTTGCTACGGCGTTCGTGGCGCCTCTGAGCCTAGCGAGAGCGGAATTGCCTGATTCAACGCAGGCGTTCCCGGAGAGGCAACCAACACTCCAGTCCGACTGGCTGGATGAAGAGCGGCCTGCACGTGGAAAGTCAGTTTTTGATCGCCGCGCATCACAGTGATCGGGACGGTGTCCCCGGCAGTAATGAAGAACGAAGCATCCAGCACATCTTCTGGTTGGGTCACTTTTTTGCGGCCAACTTGTAGGAGAATGTCCCCGGGCTTGATCCCGGAACGGGCAGCCGGAGTGTCATCCATGATCTGGGTCATTTCCGCGCGGGAACCTTCCACCGGTTGAGCGGCCTCCGAAACATTGATTCCGACCCAGCCGTGTTTGGCTTCACCGAAACGAACAAAATCGCTGCGAATTTTTTCCGCCGCTTCGACCGGCACCGCATAACACGCCGAGTTATTCTCGAGTCTGCTGACGACGATGCCAACGACCTCGCCTTTCATGTTCAAGAGCGGCGCCCCGGCTTCTCCGCGTTGTGTCGGCAGGTTCACACGCAAGTGGGTGGTAGAAAAATAACGGCCCAGATATTTCCGATCGAATCCTGCGACCATTCCGCAGTTGGGCGTTTCCGGCAAATCCAAAGGATAACCGATCGCCACCACGGGGGTCGCGACTCCCAGTTCTTCAGATTTGCCGATGGGCAGGGCCGGCGTGGCCGCATCTATTTTTAGCATCGCTGTCCCGCTGCGGATGTCCGCTAAAAGCTGGCGCGCCGGATATTTTTTACCGCCGAATTCGATTGTGAAATTTCCCGCTTCGCCTCCAACCGTGTACGCGGTGTACAGCGTGCCGGTCGGGTCAATGAAAAATCCGGTGCCGCAAATTTCGCTGTGTTCGTCGACGCCATGGATCTTCACCACCGCTTTGGCGGCGCGCTGAAAGACATCTTTGAGCTGATGGCTGATTGCCGCAGTCGACTCCGCCTGCGCAATAGCACGCTCAAGGAGCTCTTTCGTCTGATCGGTAGTTGCCGTAGCAGACTTCTCCTGCCCAAAGAGAAAACTCCCGCCTGAGCAGAAGATCAGGGCGAGTGCAACTATGCTGCGTTTAGAATCTGAAAGTGGGCTCATAACTCACGGGGACGCTATCGAGCACGTAACGCGGGGGGGAGGCTCGGTGAGTCTGGGCGCTTTCATGAAAACTGCGAACCGGCTGCGTCCTGAGAATCTGGGTGGCGACCGGAGACGCAAGGTTCCATTCTCCTTCGGCACTCGCCGGCACCGATATGGCTGGCGGACTCTGGAGAGCGACGCGAGCCGTCTCGGGTTGCTGATAAATCTTTATTGAAATTATCGCGGCACAAAGCAGGACCGCCGTTACGGCAGCAGGATACGACGTCAAAGAACCCACATTCAGCTGCCACACGAAGTTGTGAGCGCGTTCCAGGCAAATTCGCCAAAGCGGCTGGCGGACCAATTCATCGCGCTGCCGGCGATGAAATTCGTGCAGGAAATTCTCAAAATATCCAGGCGGCGGTTGCTCGTAGCGCTTCAACCGAAGCAGCCTCGCGATTTCGCTATCGTTGAATTCGTCCATTTTCAGAGCGGATTAAGAAACAGGATTTTTCCGAAATTCGTCCAGGTAATTTTGCAACTGTCGATTCGCGTAGAAGAGCCTGGAACGTACTGTTCCTTCCGAAACACGCAAGATTTTACTGATCTCCGCGTGGGGCATCCCCTGAATATGGAACATGGTCACCACGGCTCTGTGTTCATCAGACAATTTCATCATGGCCTCGTTCAATCTTCGCTGCAGCTCGGAGAGGTCCGCTTCGCGCACCGGACTACTCGTCGCCGTCAGTTCCAGGAATTCCTTGTCGTTTTGAATGCTCGCGTCCACATCATCCAGACTCAATTGAAACCGGCGGCCGCGCTTCTTGAGAAAATTGAGTGACATATTTACCGCGATAGAATGAATCCAGGTGTAAAAGGACGATTTGCCGCGGAACCCGCGAATCGCTTTGTAGGCTTTGGCGAAAATGTCCTGCAAAAGGTCGTTCGTATCCTCATGATTCGAGGTCATGTTATAGACGAGACCGTAGAGACGCGGCGTGTATTTGATGACTAGCTCGTCGAAAGCGCCCGCATCGCCCGCCTGCGTGCGCTTGACCAACTCCTGATCCGGGTCGGTTCTTGGCTGGTCCATCGCGTCGCGCTTAGATTTAGCACGAGCTTCGAGACCGGACGACAACAAATCAGAGATCCGGCGAGCAGGTAATGCGACTGAGGAATTCATCTTTTCGAAACGATGCGGTCGATCACCGCCGATCGCGGAGCGACATTAACCACAGCAAGTTGCCCAATGCAGCGATAAATGCCGCCACGTAAGTGAGCGCGGCTGCGTTCAAGACTCTGTTCACACCGGCAGCTTCCTGTCCCGGCTGTACGATTCCCATTTCACGCAAAATTATTTTCGCGCGGCGTGAAGCATCGAATTCCACCGGTAACGTAATCAATTGGAAAACCACCAGGACTAAATAGCAGTAAATCCCAAGCGTAATCAGACCAGTGATCCCAAAGAAAAGGCCGCCGATAATGATGAACGGCAACAGTTGCGACGCGATCATCGTAACGGGCACAATGGCCATTCGTGCTTTCAGCGGCGCGTAAGCCCTGGCGTGCTGAATGGCGTGACCGGTCTCATGCGCGGCGATGCCTAGCGCCGCTACTGATGGAGTATGATAAACATTGCTCGACAGGTGCAGTTTCTTGTCTCTCGGATCATAATGGTCTCCAAGAAAATTGTTCGTCTCTACAACTTCCACATCCTGTATTTGGGCCGCCCGCAGAATTTCCTGCGCGCACTCCGCACCGGTGATGTTCGAGCTCGCCCGCACCTCGCCCCATTTTCGGAACGCGCTAGTCACCCGAATCTGCGCCCAAATTCCCAGGATCAATGGCACGCCGATGTAGAGCAGCCAGTGAGATCCGAGACCGAAACCGTACGGATAATACATGTCGAATTAAATTTAACGCGTCAAAGGAACTTGTCACTTTGCCGCAGGGAAATTAGACGCCGAGAAGCGTTGCGCGTTCATTTGCCAGAACTATCATTCCGAGCGAAGCGAGGAACCTCGCACAGGGTGAATGGATCACGCTCGGGTCCGCGTGCGTCGTAAACTTCGTAGGCGAGGTCCTTCGCTGCGCTCAGGATGACCACGGGTGTATGCGTGGTTAAATTTCCAACTGCTTGGGAAATCGTGACAGAATTCTGCATCCGGTTTTTGTAACCAACACCACATCTTCCAAGCGCACTCCACCGAGTCCGGGATAATAAAGCCCCGGCTCAACGGTGAGCACTTGGCGATCCTTCAGCGTGACTTTCTGCAAACGCGGATGCTCATGTATCTCCAGACCCAGACCGTGCCCGGTACCGTGAAAGAATCCCACTCGTCTGCCCTTGCGAATCTCCGTCGGGAAGCCGCGCTTCGCGAAAAATTCCTGGATCGCCTTGTGAATCGTCATGCCGTCCACGCCGGCTCTGATTTTCTTTAAGGCGAGGGCTTGTCCGGCTTTTACCGTTGCCCAAAGTTTTCGTTGCGCGTCGCTGGCGCGCCCGCGAAGCACGGTGCGTGTCATATCGCCAAAATATCCGGTCTTCGCGTCGCGTGGAAAAACATCCAGAATAATCAACGAATCCGCGTAGAGCGGTCCAAAGCCGCGCTCATGTGGATCGCAAGCCTGATCGCCACCGGCGACAATTGTGCCATTGGGAATGCCGCCCGCGCGCAAAATCGCGGAATCAATTTCAGCCCGGAGCATTTCGGAAGTCAGCGTTTTACCATTCCAGCGCAATCGCTGTCCGGAGGCGGGTTTGGACTGTTTCAACACTTCGATCGCGCGTTTGAGCCCTTTTTCCGTGATCCGCAAGGCATGTCCCATCATTTCGACTTCGTTGTCAGATTTCGCTTCACGCTCTGGCCAGAAGATTCCGTTCGTTGAGCGAACACGGATTTTGTTCGCTGCAAGTTCCTCCGCGTAGCGAAGTGGGAAATTTGCGGGAACAATTGCGGATCTCACGCCGCGTTTCTTGAGAAAACGGGCGAGAACTTTTTCATAAGCCGGCGCCTTTTTTGATTTTCCCTGCACTTCGGTTTCAACGTCACTGAACATGACGAACTCATCTGCGTTGGCCTGTTTGCGGCCGCGATCGATTTCCAAATCGCTCAAGACGAGCGTGCGCTTGCCGCGGCGCTGGAGAAAAATGAAAGGATCAGGCGCCCAAAACTTAGTCGCGTAGAGCATTTCGGGGTCGGTCTCGCTGGCGGCGACGATAAGGCGCGCAGTATTATTTTTTTCTTTGCTCATGGTGGCCTCTATTTTCCTCGGCAACGTCGCTGGAGCAACTTCTCATTAACACCCTGCTTTAGCTGGGTGCCAGGCGCGAAGTAAGTTCCCAAACTGCTTTAGCAGTTTCCTCGAATGGAGGCAACCCGCTAAAGCGGTTTCCAAGCTCGTTACAGCGATGCCACCGCGCTGAAGCACGGTGTCAACAAAGGGTCCGAATTAGGTTCTTCGCACTACTTCCAATTGCTTTCGCAAAATCCAATGCAGCCCAACAAGCAATCCAAGTGTGGATACAATCAGAACCACTGTGTTAAATGTAAACACGCCAATTTTGAATCCGAAATAACGTTTCTGCAGGCCGAAGAACACGTTCGGTTTTTTGCCTCGGCGATAATCGTTTTGTTCCATCTCAGCCTTTGAGATCAGGTCGGACACTTTCTGGTTCACATAGATTTGCTCGGCAGTGACCGGGCCGTTCGCGTCCTTGAAGAGCGACCGATCGAATTTCTGTTTCCCGGCGATGACTGGGTCGACCAGCTTTAGATAACGATTGATCTCCGTCGTGGAATGCGCTTCGAGGCCGGAGAGTAATGCCAGGACGTCCTTTAAGTCATTGAGACGTCCGCGTTGCGCTGCCGTGCTCGCTTTGGGCGCGAGCTTTTGAATTTCATCATTAGTCCGATCTTGCCGCCGCGTGAGCGGATTTAGTTTGGCCTGGGCGACAACCATCTCTTCGTACGACCAGCGCATGGCGATGAACTGGCAGACCAATGGCACCTGCAGTTTGCTCTCGGTTTTCAGTGTTTTGTCCGTGCTCGGATGTTCGGAAATCCAATGTGAGAGCGAGTAAAGCAGACCAAGGTTCCGGTTCATGTCTTCGTATTTGATGAGAGCACCACCCATGATGATCTGCGGAATCAAAACGAGCGGAACGATATTGGCCGCCGTTTTCGGATCAGCCACCAGCGAAGAGACGAGCAGACCCAGCGCCACGCCACTCATCGCGGTCATGAACATGATCCCAAGATCTATCCAGAACATTCCGCGGATTTGGAGCAGGGAATTGCCGATCAGAACAAACAGGACGCACTGAACAAGGGCAAACACCCCAAGCGTGAGACTTTTCGAAATGACGTAGTAAGACAATCGAACCTTGATGTTGCGCTCCCTTTGCAGCACAGGCCGATCCCGGATGATGTCGTCGGCACTGTTAGTCAGGCCAAGAAACATCGCCACGATGAGACCGAGAAATAAAAACGTCGGGATATGATAGGCAGAAGCGAAATCATATGTCCCGTTCTCTGAATAGCGCAGGATGGTCGCTATCAGCAGCGCGAGCACGGGCGAAACCCCAATCGTAATGACCAGGTTGGCGCTGTTGCGCAGTTTGCTCAGAAAAGAACGGCGTAACAGCGTGCGAAACTGCGTCCACTCATCGTGCCAGCGGACTGGCAGCCGCTTTTTTTGAACGGGTGCGACCGTTAACGGTTTAGCCGGCTCCTGACGCAGGGAAACTTGCTTGACGTCCTGAATCAGTCGGAACGCCTCGTACTTGTCGCGCCAGAATTCCGGCGAATAACGACGCGACGCCACGAGCTGACCGCGGCTGTTTTCCTCGTAAATGATATCTCCGCTTAAATCGCGCAGTGGCGTCTCCAGCACATCAAAAATAAATTCTGGCCGGGTCGTTCCACATGATGGGCATGCTCCTAATTCGGCCCCGAACTGATGTTGATGTTCTGCTTCCGCAAAATAGCGCAACATGTCTGACGGAGTTCCGAAAAAGACGAGGCGCCCGCCTTTGTCGAGCAGGATCGCTTTGTGAAACATCTGAAAGAGTTTCGAGCTGGGCTGGTGAATCGTGACCATGACGATTTTGTTGTGCGCCAGGCCTCGAATGATTTCCATGACGTGCTCGGAATCTTTTGAGGAAAGGCCGGAAGTCGGTTCGTCGAACAAATAAACATCGGAGATCCCGATCATATCTAGTCCAATGTTGAGGCGTTTCCGCTCGCCACCGCTCAGCGTTTTGCTCTCCGGGCTGCCGACGACCGCATCACGCCGTTCGCCCAATCCGAGCTCAACTAGTTTTGCATCGAGGCGCCGGGTGCGATCGCGCCGTGAGAGGTGCGGTGCGCGAATCGCCGCCGCAAACATCAGGTTCTCACCGATTGTGAGGTGTTCGTCGAAGGCGTCCTGCTGGGGCATATAACTGACGTACTGCTTCAAGACGTCGAGATTCTGATAGAGCGACTGGCCATTGAGGATGACATCTCCGCTGGTTGGCTGCAGCTGACCGGCAAGCACTCGCAGCAGCGTGCTCTTTCCCGAACCGCTCGCACCCATCACGCAAACAAGCTCGCCACGCGTGATGCCAAACGAGATTCCCTCCAGGCCAATCTCGCCCTTGCCAAAACGGTGCGTGACTTCGTTTACCTCGAGGGTGCGAATGATGTTGCGCTCTTCCTCGATGATTCGTTCCGAAAAGTTGCACCGCAAAACCTGTCCCACATCGATTCGAATCGTATCGCCGTCCTTGAGCTGCGCCGTCGTACGCACGGTCGCGTCGCCCACCATGATCGGCCGATCCGCTTCGATGACCTCCAGGACGCCCACGCGCTGGTCGTAGTCGCAGAAAATCTTCAGTACCACATCGCCGCTCGTGCCCGGCGACAGCAAAATATCGTCAGCTTCGAGCCGGCTCGGGTCGTTCGACACCAAATATTCCGATTTGGAGGCCTTGAGCTGGAAGCGTCCGCCCAGGGCGCGAGCACGCCGGCGCAGATCGTTCAAATCCATTTCGCTGTCGTTATGGAAAACAATCCTGTCCTCGAGCGTGGCCTCGACTTGTGTGCCGGCTTTCAATCTGACTCCGTTGAGCTCGGCATTCACATCCCGCAACGCCTTCACTCGTACGTTCAATCCGAAGGTGACCCGCAGCGCGCTTTCACGCGTTCGCGAGCGTTCCAGTTCCACTTCGTCCGACTCCTTGTTCACGCGGATGAAAATCTGTGGAAGCGAAACGTTTTTCTTGGCGTTGAAATACTGCGCCAGTTCCTGGTAGCTGAGCACCTGGTCGCCTACTAAAATGCGCTGGCCGGGATAAATTCGGCAGAAGCCGCCGCGCACCAATGGTCTCCCGCGCACCGAGACATTTTGGCCGCTGTAATTTTTCAACAAAATCAGATCGTGATAACGAAACGCCATCAGGTAATCGATTTCGCTGAGGTTCTTGAATATTATATCGGCCTTGCCGTTGGCACCGAAGGACAGCGATTCCAAGGGTGACGCGCCATGCTGATAGATCGATGGGTCCGAGTCCTCTGACGCGTTGAGTTGATAAACGATGTCGATTGCTTGCGCGGCCATCCCCATCTGCGACATAAACGAATAAAAGGCGACCACCTGTTCCTGTTTCAAACCGGCCTGCGAGATCAGGTCGTACAGCTGCACCCCCAGCATGATCTTTCGTTCGGTGCTCAGTTGCGCGCCGAGTTTTTGAGCCATGGCGGCGAGGTCCTGTTGCTCGTAAAGCGCTTGCCGGAACAACTGTCGCAGTTCGGAATAGACCGCTTCCGGATAGTCGTAACGCAGGAAACCAAGGCTTGAGTCGATCTCCTCCTCGAGTATGACCCCGTCTGCCTTGGTAAAACTCGCAAGCACCTGGATCAACAAGGGCAACAGATTTGGCCCCTCGGAAACGCTGCGAGGCTTGCGCATTGCCCGGCGCATCCAGCGTCGGCCGGTTCGTCGCACTCGATAAGCAAAGGGGGTCACCCGCTGTACAGCGCGATCGATCTTATCTGCGACTGATGTAATAAGCTCTGCCATGTTGATGGTCGGGTGCGAATTTTAACCGAAACCGGCGAGCGGCGCAATGCGCAGTCACGAATACAGAAGTGTAACGAATGACGAAATACCGAACGACCAAGCTCGAACGGATGACTAATGATTTAGTGACAAACGATTCTGATCTGCTTCAAGGCTGCGGCGGCGGCCAGCTTGCCCGCGACAGCTTCGCCTCTTTTGCATTGCCGTTTGTTCATGGTAATTTTTAACTTCATTAACAGTTTTTATGCCCCAGTTCGATCGGAACTCTCAAAAGGAGAATAAATCTCGAGGCAGCGAACCCAATTTTAATTGGCGTGGCGTTATTCTCATCGTGATCGCGTTCAGTCTGATTGCGATGGCGATGCTCTTTTACCGGGGAGGAATGCAACCGGTCGAAGACGTGCCGTATAACCGTTTTCTCGAGCTGCTGGAAAACAAACAGATCGTTAACGACAAAAATTATCCGCTCCAGCTGGTGGTAGAGGATGGCCGGCCGACGCAAACACTGCGCGGCGCGTACATCCGCCAGGGAATGGGCGCGGCGCCATCTCAGCCGGTGCCGTTTCGAACCACGATCTATTTGAATTTCACAAATGATCTGCAGAAAAAGCTTGCCGACGCCGGCATTCAGCCCGCGATCAAGACGGAATCCAACATGCTGGCGCAAACGGTGGTTGGCTTTCTACCAATCGCCTTGTTCTTGCTCGTGCTTTACTTCCTGTTTCGCCAGCAAATCCGCATGGCCGGAAAGGGCGCGCTAAATTTCGGCAAATCGAAGGCGCGCATGCTCGCCCGTGACAAAAATAAAATCACGTTTCGCGACGTCGCAGGTGTCGAGGAAGCAAAGGACGAAGTGCAGGAGCTCGTCGAGTTTTTGCGCGACCCGAAAAAATTTCAGAAGCTCGGTGGCCGCATTCCAAAGGGCGTGTTGATGGTCGGGCCGCCCGGCACCGGCAAGACGCTGTTGGCGCGCGCGATTGCAGGCGAAGCGGATGTTCCGTTCTTTTCCATCAGTGGGTCGGACTTTGTTGAAATGTTCGTAGGCGTCGGCGCAAGCCGTGTTCGCGACATGTTCGAGCAGGGCAAAAAATCCGCGCCGTGTATCATCTTCATAGACGAAATAGACGCCGTCGGGCGTCATCGTGGACACGGTGTAGGCGGCGGCCACGACGAGCGCGAACAAACATTGAATGCCTTGCTCGTGGAGATGGACGGCTTCGATACGCAGGAAGGCGTGATCATCATCGCCGCTACGAACCGCCCTGACGTTCTCGACCCCGCGTTGTTGCGACCGGGACGTTTCGATCGCCAGATCACCGTCAATTTGCCGGACGTGAAAGGACGCGAAGAAATTCTGCGCGTCCACGCCAAGAAAGTGAAACTCGCCGAAGGCGTCGATCTCGCAGTGGTCGCGCGCGGCACGCCCGGCTATTCCGGCGCGGAACTCGCCAACGTGATCAACGAAGCTGCGTTGCTCGCGGCGCGTCGCGGGTTAAAGGGGATCACGCTCGCCGAACTCGAAGAAGCGCGGGACAAGGTTCGCTGGGGCAAAGAACGCCGCAGTCTGGCGCTCAGCGAAAAAGAAAAAACGAATACCGCGTACCACGAGGCGGGTCACGCGCTGTTGCTCGAACTTCTTCCACACACCGAGCCGCTGCACAAAGTCACGATCATCCCGCGCGGGCCGTCCCTTGGATCGACCATGTGGTTGCCCGAGGAAGACAAATATACCAATCGCAAAAACGAGTTGCTCGCCGGTCTGGCTGTAAGTATGGGCGGACGCGTTGCGGAGGAAATCGTCTTTGGCGACATCACCAATGGCGCGCGCGGCGACATCAAGATGGCTACGGCAATTGCGCGCCGGATGGTTTGCGAATGGGGTATGAGCGAAAAAATGGGCATGGTCGAGTACGGCGATCACGAAGACTACGTTTTCCTCGGCCGCGACATTTCACGCGCGCGCGACTACAGCGAAGCAACGGCCGAGCAAATCGACCAGGAAGTGAAAAAACTTCTCGATGACGCGTATCAACTCGCCAAGACAACGCTCACGGCGAATCGCGATAAACTGGAAGTAATTGCAAAAGCGCTGCTCGAATTCGAAACCTTGGACGGCTCGCAAATCAAAGAGATCGCCGAGCACGGCCGTCTGATCAATCCGCCGCCAGGCGCATCGCCGCCGCCCAGCAAGAAAATGCCGGCCGAAAAACCGCCTAAGCAAGTCGTCGCCGCGCCCGACGTCACGCCACCGCTCCCCGGCGCCCTCGGCGGCGCCCCAGCGTGAGGGACGGCTGAGGATCTTTGGCTAAAAGTTAAGAGTTACGCCTCAGAAAGCGGCCTGCGCAGTCCGTTGAATATTTTGCTCTGCTTTTCAGCCACCACGTTGAACGAGTTTTAGCAGGACGAAGGTCCGATGTGACTGCAAGACGCGCTTTTCATGGTCGCTCCAGTTCAACGCTTGCTGACGCCGACTACGTTGTCGCCTTCAAACATCAGGCCGTTGCGATAGTAGTCGATCTTCCGCTTCCCATAGTTCATCCGGAACGTTGGCGTTCCCAGTGCTGGCATTGCCTCCTGTCTTCGCAGAATGTAATTGCGCTGTGAGTGACATGGTTCGGCTTGCGCCATCCCGAGGGTCATAAGGATCAGCACTGCTATTGCGATTATTCTGATGTGTTTCCTTCCTGTTTGGTTAAGCGCGTGTGAGCGATTAAGCAAGCGAGCAGTTAAGACGCAAATCAGCGAAAAGGCCAGATTTCGGGTGAAACGGCGTTCAGGAATGCACGACGTATCCGCTGCTCGATCTCCGTCCCGCGGCACGCGGGCGAGTTGCTGGCTGCGGCTGGACTGACGGGGCAGGGTCAGTGTGCCACCCCAAACCATTCCCCTAAATGCCGAACGATTCGGCACAATTCGCGCCGTGCAGTCTTTTAATCGCTTTCCCCTCGCAACGGCAGGAAATAGATTGCAAGATGCGGTCTAATTCTCGTTACGCCGACAGCGGAAACGCGATGAAACGCACATGGACGATCATCGGCGTAAGTGACGTTCCGGGCAGCTTCAAATGGTACCAGTCGCTCTTCGGCCAGCCCGAGACGCCGCCGAGCCATGACGACTTTGGTCAGATCCTGGATACGGATGGGACCGTGTTGCTCTGCCTCCACCAGTGGGGCGCGCACGAGCATCCCTCCTTGATGAGCCCGGATGAGGCGTCACCTGGCAATGGGCTTCTCTTGTTCTTCCGCGTCGACGACTACGACAAGGCCCTGAACAGGGCACGCGCTCTCGTCGCCCGATTCGAGGAGGAGCCCCACGTGAACCCGAACACTCAAACAAGGGAGTTCTCACTCCGGGATCCGGACGGATACTACGTCACCATCAGCGCGCTCTCTGCGCCCCAGCGAAGAGGATCCGCGAGGCGGCGACCTATCAAGCGCTTGCAGCCGACGAAGGCGCGTCAGGAAGTTGCGGGAGCGACGTCCGCGCCTTCGCGCGGCTGAAGCGCTGATCGTTAGACCTATGCGCCGCTTGGTACCGATACTCCTACTCGGGAGAGCAGTTTCGACATTCGCGGGCCGTCGCATTTTTGGAATGGTGGCTGCCGCTGCTCTAAGACGAGTTGCAAAGCGTCTCGTAAAGGAGCGTCCGATGAACACGACGAACCACCCGCGTTTGCTCGCGCGCATTGCCGGTGCCTTCTATCTCATCATTACGGTGTGCGCTCTGTTTGCCTACATGCATGTCCGCAGTCAGTTGATCGACACCGGCGACATGGCGCGGACGGCAGACAACATCGTGGCGAATGTGATGGAGAATTCTCTCGAAACTGAGGACGGATCTGAAGACAGGCTAAATTCAGCTGAGCTGTAGGAACGCCTGAAAAAGTACGGGCCAAACGCATTACCCGAAGCAGACGGTCCGGTCTCCGAGTCCTTGATGTCTAGCGTGTGTGCTATGGTTCCACGTAATGGCGACGAATTGCCTGCTTCGATTGCGTTTCGAGGCGATCCTTATCTTTATCTGTTGTTTGAGCGTGGCGACATCGTTCGGTGCCACTGCCGAGCCCGGAAGGATCGTATTTCCGGCAAAGCCATCCACGCAAACGGCGAGCGCTGGCTTACAAAAACTCAGCGGCCGAAACGGATTGCTGTACGTTCCGACGGGTCACGCCGAGCCGTTGCCGTTGCTGGTCTTGCTGCACAAGGCCGGTGGCTATGCTTCAGAGTGGTTTGACGGGGGTACATCATACGCGCCTTATGCGGACAAGGGCCGTTTCATTATTCTTGCGCCGGAATCGCTCGGCCCAAGTTGGGGCACCGGACGACCAAAAAATTGGGGTTACGACTATTTGGCGATCAATCGCGCCTTGGAAGAAGCGTTTGCCCGGTGCGCGATCGATCGCAACCGGCTCGCCATCGGTGGATTTTCCGACGGCGCGTCGTACGCGCTTTCACTTGGCCTGGCCAACGGCGACGTATTCAGCTACGTGATCGCATTTTCACCGAGCTTTATCGTTAGGGCTCAGGGGCGTGCAAAGCGCTCGCCTACGGGCACAGCTATAACACCGCTGGTGTATATTGCCCACGGCGTATCGGATAATGTCCTGCCGATTGCCTCGACGAGTCGTGTCATCGTGGCCTCGCTGCGGAAAAACGGATACCATGTGGAGTTCCGCGAATTCAGCGGAGGCCATGCCTCGCGTCCGCGTCAAGTTACCGATCAGGCGATGAGTTGGTTAACAACGGCGTTTCATCAACGCCGTTGAAACCTAAATAAGATCGACAGCAGGAGCAGCTAATTACGGCACGCTGCTTCCTACCCGGGATTTAACGAGACTGACGTCGGAAGCGCTGACGCCGCCATTATCGTTTACGTCCTCGGAAGTTCGCGCTGGAAATGGCCACGCCGACTTGCGCTTTTGCCTACGCGACATCGGTCGGATTCACGATCTTGTTCCCATTGGTGCCGCGGGTCAGCATGGCGGTAGTATCAGAGGATCGTGAGCCGTAGCGCGGTCGATCGACGCTTCCAATTCCACAAACGCCGTCAGGTTTTCATTTGCGCCCCGCAACAAAACGCTTCCCGTCGTCGCGGTGTGCGTCCACGAAAATATTCGCGAGCGGTCGCCGATCCTGTGTCTCGGTGAGTCTCAATATTGAATTGCTATGTGCGGAGTTCGGATCAGCTATCTGATTGAGCATCCAGAATACATCCCGCAACTGGCGCAGTGGCTGTTTGAAGAGTGGGATTCTATTCTTGGCGAAAGAACGCCTGAGGCTCGAGTCAAAAAACTACAGACGCACCTGAATCGAGATAAGTTGCCGATCGCATGGATTGCGCATGCGAATGACCAACTTCTTGGAACTGCCGCCCTTCGCGCGCACGATCTTGAAGGGCGCGAAGATCTCACTCCATGGCTTGGGGGCGTATTTGTCGGCGCACGTTTTCGTCGTCAGGGTGTTGGTGCCGCGCTCTGCGCTACCGTCGAGCACGGAGCTCGGTCGCGAGGGATACACACTCTTTATTTGTTCACGCTCGACAAGCAGGCGTGGTATTCACACCTGGGCTGGACACCACTCGGGCCGTGTGTTTGGCACCAGCGGCCCGGTGACATAATGTGTAAGCGACTGCAGAAGGATTAACCACCAATGGAGGCAACCCAGCAACTTAAGGCCGCTCCAACAACGAGCGAAAATATCGATCCTGCTTCCGACGCAGACCAGTATGGGCTGATCTGGGGCTATCATTTTGTCCCTAACCAGCCGCCACGGTCGATCACTTCGGAGGAGGCGGTTGAGTTTGTGGCTGCGCCTGGTCCACACGTACCGGATGAATTCCTCTGGTTGCATTTTTCGATTTCCCATGCGGATTCTGAGCCCTGGCTACGGCGGTATCTAAACTTGCCTGATACCTTCTACGAATGCTTGCGTAGCGATATAGACTCCACTCATCTGGTGCAAGACGGAGACTCACTCGTGGCGCATATTCACGATGTGCTCCTGGATTTCACGTTTGACGCATCGGCGGTTGCGACGACCACTCTTTGCATAAAGCCGCGCGTGCTGGTAAGCGCGCGCCGTCGACCATTTCGCTCGGTTGACCAACTCAGGGAAGCGGTGCAAGCGGGCCAGGTCTTTCGTTCGCCGATTGAACTTCTGTCGTACTTGTTACGAGATCAGGCCAGTGTGCTGTTTGAGATTGTGCGGAGGTCCACCAAGCGAGTGGATCCAATGGAAGATCGACTGCTGGCCAAGCGGATTTCCATTAGTCGCAGTGAACTGGGTTCTCTGCGGCGGATGTTGGTTCGACTCCAACGAGTTCTGGCCCCGGAACCGGCTGCATTCTTTCGCCTTCTTAATCGGCCTCCCGATTGGATGACAGAAGCAGAGCTTCAGAACCTGCAACAAGCCGCAGAGAAGTTCTCCACCGCCATCAGCGAGACCGCGGCTTTGGTTGAGCGGGTCAAACAGCTTCAGGAAGAACTGGCTGCGCTTGTCGATGCACAGACCAATCGCACACTGTTTGTGTTAACGTTAGTAACTGTGTTGGCGTTGCCAATCAACCTCGTAGCGGGCTTGTTTGGCATGAACGTAGGTGGTATTCCTCTGGCTCAACACCCGTACGGTTTCTTTTTGGTCGTGAGTCCCCTGCTGGTATTGACGGCGTTTCTGGCGTATTGGGGATTGGCCAAGCGCCGCGATTAGCACCCCTGTGACCCCTTAACGATTCAATGCTTCTCGGCCTGAGAGAACATCGGAACCGACCATGCCAATCCTTGAGAAGACAATTCGCGTTGTCGCCATTGTCCTTGCCGTACTTTTCATCGGCCTGAGCCTCTTCGGCATCTTTGGCGCGTGGTTCGTTGATCGCAAGGCCACCGACGTCGCGCTGAAGGTGTTTGGTTTCGCCGAGACCGGAGTCGGGGTGGTCGATGCCGGAGTACGGCGAGTGGACGAACTCATCGCGATGAGCCGAACGGAAGTGCGGCAGGCCTCCGAGACGATCGCTGCCGTCGGCGCACAACCGCAAGCGAATAGCCCCGTGCTCAACGCGCTGAACGAGCGCTTGGAGACGAGTCTGGCCCCACGCATCGCGCAGATGCAGCAGGTGCTGGCTCCTGTGCGGAATGCGGTGAGCACCGTGGCCAACGCCGTCAGTATGGTGAACTCTTTGCCAATGATGGCCGACCGTGCTCCGCGCCTGGCGGCACTGGATGACGCCTTTAACCGGCTCGAAGAGCTGTCCGCGGACGCGACGCAGCTGCGGGGTACACTGCGGGCACTGGTGGTGGGGCAGACGAGCGACGCCAGCTCTGAGACCGTCGCTACGCTTGAAGGACTCACGAAGCGCATCGACACCCGATTGGGCGACGTGCAGACCGACGTTCAAGGCGTGCGGACGGACATCGCGGCGTTGCAGATCCGACTGGACACTCGCAAGTCGAAGCTGCTGTTCGTTTTCAACGTGCTGGCGCTGGTGTGTACGCTGATGTTGGCCTGGATCGTCTACACCCAGGTCGTCGTCGTCCAGCACCATTGGACCCGCATGCGACGGCCCGCGGCAAACCGGCGCACGACCAGAGACTAACGGCGGCTGAGGTTTTCTCGTCAGGGATCATGAGAGCATTTCTGACGCTTTCGGCACGCGAAGAGTAGTTTTTGATTTTACCAGGGAGTTTTTCGTTGTTGAGTCACGCATGAGCAGCGACGAGATAGCCGTAATTCTCAAATCCTTTGACGCGCCGGATGAAGCTCGCGTGATGGAAAAAGGTCGTTTCGAGATTGTGCATCTCGGCGGGGTAACAATTGGTCGCGCCACTTATGAAGCAGGGTGGAAGTGGAGCGAGCACGTTGGACCAAGCGTGGGCGCAACTCGGTGCAACGTTGAGCACGTTGGATTGGTGCTCTCCGGCGCCGCGACGGCTGCCTTCGATGATGGACGCGTCGTCGAGCTGCGAGCGGGCGAGCTCTTTTACATTCCGGCGGTACCGCATGACAGCTGGGTCATTGGCGATCAGCCGTACGTTTCGCTGCATTTTCTCGGCGCCGAAAAGTACGCGAAGAAAGGTTAATTCGTCCGGAGATAGCGGCGCGCCATTACTTTGGTGAACGCGTATCGGCGTGCGTTTTTACGTCGCGTCTTTGCTTGTCCACGACCCGGCGTAACTCGCGTTCCATTGTTTTGAAAGCGTCGTGGATCACTTTGTTGAGCGGCTGGTGCGATCCGTTGTCCCTCTGCCTTTCATCGGCGACGAGCTCGTGGCCTCGGGCCACCGTCACATCGATACGGCATCGGTATGGATTTCCTTTGTGATGCGTATGATTGGTCTGCTCGATAGCCACGTCGCAGCGGTTGATGTGGTCGCAAAATTTCTCAAGTCGCGCTGCATATTCCAAAACGAGATTGTCGATCTGGTCAGATTTTTCCAGACCCCGGTACGAGAGCTTAACAGGCAGTTGCATAATTAATTAGATACTAACGAGCCCTCCGACGTTGAGGGAACAAAAATGTTCGAGCATCGTGTCATCATATTTGCTGCAGCGAGCGAAACCGCGAAATGAGTTTCGCCGGTTCGATTTTTACCAAATCCGATTTTACGTGTTCCACGATCCGGTCGCGCACTGTTGGAGGCAAAAGCTCAACAATCGCCGAGTGAATTTCAGCGGGCGCGGCAAACGACCAGCCTTCCTTGCCGTTGCGCGATACGATTTTTGTAATTTGATCGGCGAGCTCTTTCTGAATGCGGCGATCGGTCTCTACTTCGATCTGCGTCCGTTCCGCAGTGGACGCCGCCCCATGGTGCGACCCCGCGCCGTTAGTCACTGGAAAGCGCCCGGCGAAATCGCTCAATTTATCGACGAGTCTTCCGTGCGCATCGGTGATGTTGAACGCCTGTACTAGTTGCAGGCTCGGGCCGCGCGTTGGCGTCTCATTCACCCGGTATGCTTTCAGACTGCCGCGATCAGTGACGATGATAAGAGAACTCGCTGTCATGAACACTCACTGACCAAAAATTTGGTCGCGCGTGATACCACGCGCTTCATATCTCTATAAACTAATTCGTCTTTCGCCACAAGATTGCGTTGCCTGAATTTTGCCTCGTCGGCAAGCGCGCTATTTGCGGCGAGCGCGTTCTTCCTCTGCACTAAGCGGCGGGAATTCCACAGACCGTTTTTTCCAGGATTCCGCACGTGCCTGAGCTTGTGCGCCTCGCACCAGTTGCAGCAAACAACAGGCGCGCCCGCGAAGGTCGACGTCATCGCCGGATGCGAATTTTTTCGGCTCCGCCAAAAAACCGTTCGCATCCATCGTGTCGAGAATCAGTTGCCACTCGAGATTCTCCTGGCCGGGAAGCACAAAAGGAATCGCTTCATAATGGGCATTCATCAGCAGCAGAAACGTGTCGTCGCGAATCGGTTCGCCTTCAAAATTAACAACATCGATCGTGTCGCCACTGAGCAGCATTCCGACGCAGCGAACGAACGGCGACGCCCATTCTTCGTCGCTCATCTCGCTCCCGCCGGGATTGAACCACATCACATCCCGAATTTCCGAGCCACGTATCCGGCGGCCTTGAAAAAATTTTGGCCGGCGAAATACCGGATGCGCTTCGCGAAACCAGATCAGCTTTCGCGTGAACTCCAGAAATTGCTTCTGCTTTTCGTCGTGCCTCCAATCGAACCAGCTGATCTCGTTGTCCTGACAATAAGCGTTGTTATTGCCCTTCTGCGTTCGTCCCCACTCGTCGCCACCCAAAAGCATCGGAACGCCTTGAGAAAGAAAAAGTGTGGTTAGGAGATTCCGCCGCTGCCGTTCGCGCAGCGCGTTGATCTGCGGGTCGTCAGTTGGACCTTCTACGCCGCAATTCCAGGAGAGATTGTTGTTGTCGCCGTCATTGTTCCCGTCGCGGTTCAGTTCATTGTGCTTCTCGTTGTAGCTGACCAGATCGTTCAGCGTGAAACCATCATGCGACGTGACAAAATTGATGCTGGCAGATGGGCGCCGCCCATTGTGGTGATATAGATCGGGGCTTCCCGTGAGCCGGTAGCCCATCTCGCCAATGCGCCCCTCATCGCCTTTCCAAAAACCGCGAGCAGCGTCGCGATATTTTCCGTTCCATTCCGACCACGGCGCCGGAAAATTTCCGACCTGGTAGCCGCCTTCGCCCACGTCCCATGGTTCCGCGATTAGTTTTACCCGCGAGAGAACGGGGTCCTGTTGAATAATTTCAAAGAAAGGATGCAGTTTGTTAAAACCCCCATGATTACGGGCCAGACTGACGGCCAGATCAAAACGGAATCCGTCCACGCGCATATCCAGAACCCAATAACGCAGACTGTCCATCACGAGCTGAAGCGTACAGGGATGCAACAGATTGAAAGTGTTGCCGGTGCCGGTGAAATCCACATACAAACGCGGATTCTCGGGATGCACACGGTAGTAGGCGAGGTTGTCGATCCCGCGGAAGCAAAGCGTCGGGCCGAGATGATTTCCTTCGGCAGTATGGTTGTAAACCACATCGAGAATCACTTCGATCCCTGCCGCGTGCAGGTTGCGCACCATCAACTTGAACTCGGAGACCTGCGCACCCGTTTGCCCGCTGCTGGAGTATTGCGCATGCGGCGCGAAAAATCCGATCGTGTTGTAGCCCCAGTAATTCGTCAGCCCGCGATCGACTAAGATTTTGTCGTCGATGTGCGCATGCACTGGCAGCAGGTCGACTGCGGTCACTCCAAGTTTTTTCAAATAATGAATGGCTGGCGGGCTACCGAGCGCCGCGTACGTACCACGCAACCGCTCCGGAACTTCCTGCCAGAGTTTGCTAAAGCCTTTCACATGCACTTCGTAAATCACGGAATTGTGCAATGGGACCCCGGGTCTCGGGTCCCCCTGCCAATCGAATCCGGTGTCGATGACCACCGACTTCGGCACACCCCACGCATCGTCACGGAAGTCCTGCGTCAAATCCTCTTTCTTGTCGCCGACCACGTAACCGAACATTTCATCTGCCCAAATCACTTCTCCGGCGATAGCTTTCGCGTAAGGGTCGAGGAGAAGTTTCGAGCTGTTGAAACGAAGTCCGTTTTCCGGATCGTACGGACCGGCGACGCGGAAACCGTACAACTGCCCGGGGCCGACATCGGGCAAAAACACGTGCCAGATCTGATCGGTGCGCTCGGTGACCGGGATGCGAAAATTTTCTTCGGTCGCCTCAATATTGTCGAATAAGCAAAGCTCAACACCGGTAGCGTGCTCGGAAAAAATGGCGAAATTGACACCGTTCCCCATCCACGTTGCGCCTAGAGGATATGGGTAACCGAGCCAGGTTCTTACCGGAGTCATAAACGCGCCGCGCATTTATCCAGCATCGAGTCCGCATTGGCAATCACGAACGATGCAGACAAACGCGATCCAAAGGATGCCTGTTGCGTTTTGGATGGGGCAGTCGAAACCTCACAATGTGAAGCTCAAGATCGTCCTCGCATTTATCCCAATTTGCGCTTTAGCAGTTTACTTCTACGCACATCACAATTGGCACCCGCTGTTGTCCGCAACAACAATCGACCGAATTGTCGTGGAAAAATCAGCGAGGAGATTGTCGATTTTTCGCGATGGCAGGCACATCAAGACTTATCGAGTTGCGCTAGGCCGCAACCCGGTCGGGCCAAAGCAGCAAGAGGGCGATATGAAAACGCCCGAGGGCACTTACAAAATCGACACGCGAAATGCGCAAAGCAGTTTTCACCTCGCGCTACACATCTCTTATCCCTCGGATGAGGACAATAAGCGTGCGGCAGCGCGCGCGGCCTCTGCGGGTTCTGACATCATGATACACGGAATTCAAAACGGACGCGGTTGGATTGGCGCGTTTCACTGTTGGAAGGATTGGACTGCGGGTTGCGTCGCACTCACCGACGAAGAGATCGAGGAACTCTGGCACGTTACGCCCGATGGTACGACAATCGAGATTCGCCCGTAAGGGCTCAACGTCCTTATCGGCGCCGCCCGGCACTCGCGTCCCACCAAGTTCGTCCTCGGACTATGGATATAAGGGTGACTGATACGTACGCCTGCGTCCACTACAAATCCTGCAATACGCGCCGCGCTTTCTCCACGTCTGAGGGCCGAAGAATGATCAGCCCTTTTTCAGCTCCGCGACCGCCGGCAAGATAAGCGTACTCGATGTTGACTTCCGCCTCGGCGAGACGTTCGGCGATTTTGGCCAGAACGCCTGGTTGGCTAGTCGTCTCGATCGTGAGCACTTCGGTCTCGAGCGCTAGAACGCCCGCTTCGCCCAGGAGCATGAGCGCCTTGGTGGGATCGCTGACCACCATGCGCACAACCGTGTGATCAACTGTGTCGGACGTAGCGAGCGCGTGAATGTTAATTTCGGCCTTGGCCAGCGCTTCACACACGCGCGCAAGGGCACCGGGACGATTCGCAAGAAAGACCGCGAGTTGGGTGGCCGTTTCAACGGCTAGCTTGGGAGATATGTTCATGCGACTTGCAAACTGATGCCGGGAATGACTTCTGACAACTCGGTAAATTGGAGATGTGAACTGTGCAGCGCCGGCCCGCCGCCAACATGAATTCAAGCGTAACTTCTAAACCATTCGCGGGTCCCGCTAATCTCGCGATTGTCGATACTGCGATGGACACTGTTGCTGAGCATTCTAGTGCCGAATGGGGAACGTCCCTGCGCAGCGTCGGCTTTCTCACCGCATGCTCCATTGTGATTGCCAACATCATCGGCACCGGCATTTTCACGAGCCTTGGTTTTCAATTGGCCAATATTCAGTCAGGGTTTGCTCTGCTGATGCTCTGGGTTGTCGGCGGCGTCGCGGCGCTTTGCGGCGCGCTTTGTTATGGCGAACTCAGCGCCGCACTGCCCCGCTCGGGAGGCGAGTATCATTTTCTGTCGAAGATTTATCACCCAGCGCTCGGGTTCATGGCCGGATTTGTTTCTGCGGCAGTAGGATTTTCTGCGCCGATTGCACTGGCCGCGATGGCGTTCGGCAAATACCTGCAGGGCGCGCTGGATTTTGGCTCACCAGTCTTCTTCTCGTTTGCGGTAGTCTGGTTGGTCGCGCTCTTTCATCTTAAAAACTTGCGACTTGGCAGCGCGTTTCAAAATCTTTCCACACTCATAAAATTGCTTCTGATCGCTGCATTAATCGTTGCAGGCTTTTTTTTCACCCGAAGCAGCCGATCGATTTTTTCCCGGCGCCCGGAGACACGACATTGATCTTCGGCGCGCCCTTTGCGGTGGCGCTGGTTTACGTGATGTATTCTTATTCCGGCTGGAACGCAGCGGTCTATATCACCGGCGAGATTAAGCAGCCGGAAAAAAATGTGCCGCGCTCATTACTTGTCGGCACAGGCATGGTGATCGTGCTTTATGTGCTGCTTAATGCGACCTTTCTCGCCACCACGCCTGCCCAGGATTTGAAGGGTCAACTCGAAGTAGCCTTGATCGCAGGCAAGCACATTTTTGGCGCAAACGGAGGGCGAGTTGCCGGCGCAGTGATTTGTCTCGGCTTGATTTCTGCAATCAGCTCGATGACGTGGATCGGGCCGCGCGTTACCATGTCGATGGGCGAAGACCATTGGTTGCTGCGACTGATGGGCCGCAAGAATTTTAACGGCATTCCCACGAACGCCATTGTGCTGCAGTTGCTGATTGTCAATTTGCTTCTGCTTACGCGCAGCTTTGAAAGCATCGTGCAATATACTCAATTCAGTTTGTTGCTCTGCTCGCTGTTCACCGTGCTGGGCGTGATTGTGCTGCGCATCACACGTCCGGAGCTCGCGCGGCCTTATCGAGTGTGGGCCTATCCGTTCCCACCGATTATCTTCGCGACAATAACAATTTGGATGATGTTTTATCTTCTGCGTTGGAAGACCACTGAATCTCTGGCTGGACTCGCAACTGCGCTCGTTGGATTGCTGCTCTACTTTTGCGCACTAAAACGCCCACATCGCTCAACATGAAAAGGAACCTTACATTACCTGCGGTCCTGGCGCTGGTCGCAGCCATGCTCAGCGTTTCTGCGCAAGAAAATCCAGAGGTTGCACCTCGCGCGGTGCCTGCAAATGCCGGTCCCAACGATGTGGCGCGTTTTCTGGCCGGAATGCCGGTACCGGACAATTCCCCGCTTGCACCGCTCATGCGCGATCCGGCATGGCAGGAACACGCAGCATTTTTTGAAAGAGAGTTCGCCAAACTTAATCTGCGTCAACTTCAAAAACTGCACGCGTGGCAAGAGACCGGTCTTCCAGAATCGCTGCAACCGATCCCGGTCGCGTTTTACATGTTCAGCGGACCCGACTTCCTTTACGTCGATCAATTTTTTCCCAGGGCCGCAGTATACGTGCTTTGCGGGAAGGAAGGTCTCGGCCCCCCACCGGATCCGTTGCGCATCGCGAATCTCTCCGGCGCACTGGGAAATTTGGAGAACGCAATGAAGTCCTCGCTGAGCACGACGTACTTCATTACCAAAGACATGAAGATTGATCTGCACGAACAGAACCTCAATGGCGTGTTGCCGATTCTTTACGCGTTCATCGCGCGCGCAGACAAATCGATCACGAATGTGACGTTCGGCTCACTCAGCGGCGGCGGCGCATTTGAAGAAGCCGGCCCGGGAAAGAAAGGCGGCAGTGTTACCGGGGTGCGGATCAAGTACACCGACAATCCATCGGGCGATTCCCAAACGATGTATTATTTCACCACCGACATTTCTGACGGCGGCATCAAGGCGACTCCCGGCTTTTTAAAGTTTTGCCAGCGATTGGGGGTCGGCTCGAGCTTTCTCAAATCATCGTCATATCTGATGTTTGAGAATGGTTTCGCTACGATTCGCAATTTCATCCTCGAACATAGCAATCGAATTGTGCAGGACGATTCCGGAATTCCCGTGGCGTACTTCGACCCAAACAAATGGAACCTGCGGCTATTCGGTGTTTACCTCGGCCCGATTGAGCTCTTCAAGCAACATTACCAGCCCCGGTTGCAGGAACTCTTCCAGCAAAGCAATCCGCCGCCACTTGATTTCGGATTCGGTTATAGGTGGAATTACAAGGAAGCAAACTTGATGGTCGCGGAACGCAAGTGACCATGCATTTGTCATTCACTGCGCTCGACATGACAGAAACGCGAGGCGCGGCTACTGAAATCTGCGGAACCATGAATAGGGAAAGGCGTCTCCAGGGCAATCGGTGGCCCAGCGCGGTGGATTCATTTCACGATGCGGCCGGACAGGGATCTCGCCCCTGTCGATCTTCCCGCAGCGTTCTCGCAGATAGCGGATGAGTTCTTCACACGATTCGAGTTGCGCGCGCGTTGGCTGGTCGCGATTAAAATCGCCTACCAAACAAATGCCGAGTGAAATGTTGTTTAGATAGTCACTGTGCACGTGGCCGCCGTTGATCTGGCGTCGCCAACGATCGCCCACTTCGATCTGACCATTACCAGTCGATGTTCCGTTACCGATGACGAAGTGATAAGCAAGGCCATTCTGCATGCGCCGGACATGCCGATGGTAATAATCGAAAACGCGCGCGTTGCCCTGTCGCGTGCCGCTATTATGCACGACAATGAATTGCCAGCGACGCCGTTTCACCGGCGCGCGCCGGATCGCGTCGATAACTGATCTCGTAAGGTAACGATAATTGGCCGAACTACGAGACCATGGCCAGAAACCGAATCTGCGAGGCGGTGGCGATGGTGGAGGCTCAAAGCCCTGGTCTTCCTCCACACCCGACTTTTCGATTACAACCTGGGCTCGCTCGCCGGCTGAAACAGCACGGGGAGGTTTTATTTGAGGCGTCGGAGTTGGCGTCGCAGCCGCAACTGCGCGTGGCGGTGGAGGTGAGGCTTCTAATGCCGCAGCGCGCTCTGTTTCCGCGCGAGCCGCAGGCGTTTTTCCCGGCTTCGGTGTTTCCTCTTCTTTTCTTGCCGATTCGGATTTGTCAGTTTTTTTGGCTTTTCTTGCGGTTTCTTTCTCATGCGATTTCTTCTTCGCCACTTTCGGTTTGGGTGTCGGTGTGTGCCGCCGCTTTGATTTGGGTGAAGCAGTGGGCTCAGGCGTCTCCCGCGGCATGGCCGATGGCGTTGTCTCTTCTGTTTCGTCAGATTTTTTCCCTTTCTTCGCCGACTTGCCGGTCGCTCGTTTTGCAGCGGGGCTCGGAGTTTTCTTTGGTTTTGGAGAGGATGCGGCGCGCGACTCGCTTTTGTCGGATTGATCGCCCCGGTTTTGTTGTTCTTCAGTAACTTGCGCGCGAAGGAGACCTGTGATGATTGCGCCGACGGCGAGCGCAGTTGCGAGCCAAATGCGAAAGCGCACCACTGCGACGGAGCGTAACAGAGCGCGCGGCGCGATCAACGCCTACAGTAGTGATTTGTTAAAAAAGTTACAAAGGCGCGATGAGCTCTTCATTTTTGACTTCGTAACAGTTTAACTTCGATTTCACGCCGCGGCCGCGGAAGGCTCGGGTATGACACGCGCAGCCCTGCGCATTCTTTCGGCTTCCCGACGAAGAATGGCGTTCAATTTACCTCCCAGCAACAGCAGCAGGCAAGTCAGATACATCCAGGTAAGCAGCACGACGATAGACGCCAGCGCAAGATACGTAGGGTTATAGCGATCATATCTTCCGACATAGAACTGAAAAAGTTTTGTCGCGATGATCCAGCCGACAGAAAAGAAAATCGCGCCCGGTAATGCCTGACGGATAGTCAAATAATTCTCCGGTGTCAGAAGATACAGCGCGAGTGCAAAGATGATTAGAACAAGTGCGGTGAAAGGCAGACTCAACGCTGCAATCCATGCTTGCAGTGGGAACGCGAGTTGAAAATTCACTTCTGCGATACCAGCGAGCTTTTCACCAAAGACAATCGCGTTGAAGCAAAACACGATGACGATCCCAAACCAAAAGAGCATAAAAAATGAGATGATATATTTCGACCACCAATACGGGTCTTCGCGCATCCCGTACGTATGGCTAAGGGCCCTTGAGATCGTCGCGATAAAGACCGTCCCGAAATAGATGCCGAGAATGATTCCCGCGTTCGCAAGCAGACCGCTCGAGCCCGTCACGACCACGTTAGCCATCGCCGCATCCAGTATGTCCTGAACCTTGGGATCTGGTGGCATGAAGCTTTTCAAGAGAACGAACATCCGATGCAACTTGGTCGGATCGGTGCCGAAAAGACCCAGCAGATGCCAAAGAAACAGCGATCCGGGAGCCAGCGCAAAAAGAAGCAGATATGCCATCTGCGCAGCCAGCCCGGTTGTATTATCCATCGCCGTTTCCCAAACCAGCCGGCGCAAAACGCGCCAGATGAATCCGAGATATTTCATCGCCGGCAGAGTTTACTTTGCCGCACGTAAATATCCATTAAAGTCTCCCGCAATCGCGGGACCTTCGCGAGTAAACTTCCGTGTGCTTCTAAGCTCCATCATCGTTTGCCGCGCCTGACGATTCATGAATAAGCGAATATTGATTCTAACGGCCGGGTTCGGAGAGGGCCACAACAGCGCCGCCAGAGGAGTGCGCGACGGTCTCGCTCGCCTCGCCCCGAACCAGGCCGACGTGGAGTTGCGGGATCTGTTTGCTGAAGCCTATGGACCGATCAATGAGTTCGTGCGCCGAAGTTACCTAGCGCTGGTGAATTCTGCGCCGCGCACCTGGGGAATCGTTTATCGCTGGCTGGATCGCAAGACAGATTACGACACAGAATTTCGGCGATTCGCTCGACTTAAGAGTCATCTCGCTCCGCTGCTCGAGCGTTTTCACCCGAGCATCGTCGTTTGCTCTTTCCCAGCATACGCAAATGTGCTTCAGGAGATTTTGGGATCCAAGAGATCCTGCAAATGTGTAGTGGTCGTCACGGATTCGATCACCATTAACGCGACGTGGTACCGGAGCCCCGCTGATTATTTCCTCGTTGCGAACGAACAGAGTGCCTCTGTCTTGCGAGCAGTCGGAGTCGCGCCGGAAAAAATCAAGGTATTTGGATTTCCCGTAAGCCCAAAGTTTGCCGACTTCAGAGGTTCAAATCGAGTGTTGCCTTCCAATGACTCCGAGCGCCGTGTTTTGTACATGATCCATGCCGCCACCCACGGCGCGCCGGATCTCGTGCGGCGACTGGTGGAGCTTGGCGTCGATCTGACAGTGACGATTGGCCGCGCCGATAACCTCAGGCCGGCTATCGAAAAGGCAGCGGGAGGTAGCAACACAAAGATCGTTGGCTGGACTGATGAACTTCCGCGCATGCTGCACGAGAGTCATCTGCTTATCGGGAAAGCCGGCGGCGCGACGGTGCAGGAAACGATCGCCGCTGGTTGTCCAATGATCATCAACCACGTCGTGGCCGGTCAGGAGGAAGGTAATGCCCGGCTAATTATCGAAACCAACTCAGGCGTGATCGCGCTTTCACCAGCGGAAGTTGTCACGCAATGTCAACGCGCGTTCGCCGACGATGCAAAACAGTGGCGCGAATGGGGGACGAACATTACAAAGCTAAGTCGACCACGCGCTGCGCTCGATATCGCCGAGTTTTTGCTATCTATCTAAGAGCCTGTCTAATCCTTCATTTCGATTTCGAACATCGCTCGGTGAACGTGAATGACTTTGATCCACCCAACCGTCCGATCGAGTACGATCGCAACGCTCAGATTAAGATAACCGAGCAGATTATGAGCACGTTTCGACCTAGTGACTAAGCAGCGTTTGCCCGGAAAGAATTTCCTCGCCACCACTAAAGGTTTGCAGCACGTCCAATTCTGGCGACAGAACAACCAAATCTGCATCGGCTCCCACGGCCAACCGGCCTTTTGTATCGAGGCCGATTGCGCGTGCGGGATTTTGTGTCGCCATTGCGACGGCTTCATGCAACGGAACGTTGACCTTACTCACCATCGTCCGCACGAGGTGGATCATCTGCGCAGCACTGCCCGCAAGCGCGGAGCGGTCAGCCAGCACGCAGACGCCCGCTTCCACAACGCAGTCATTGCCGAAAAGTGAAAACTGCGAGCCATCCGGCAGTCCGGCGCCGGCGGTTGCATCGGTTACAAGACAGATTCCGCCGCAGCCTTTAGCGCGATACAACATCTTCGTTAATGTCGGCGAAACGTGATGCCCGTCGGCGATGAGTTCGCAACTGATCTGCGGCTCACTTAACGCAAACTCAAGCAAGCCGCCGACACGATAGACCCCACGACGGCGCGCGCTCGACATGCAGTTGAACGTGTGCGTGACACTGCGCATGCCGCGTTCGAATGCGGCGCGTGTGTCTTCGTCAAACGCGTCGCTATGTCCTCCACTTACGCTGATTCCGTGCGCGTGGAAATTTTCGATCGCCTCGAGTGCCCCCGGCAATTCGGGGGCGATCGTGATGCGCTTGATCACATCAGCGTGGTCGAGCAACTGCTCCACACGAGCCAGTGACGGCTTCTGAATGAATTCCTCACGTTGCGCGCCGCATTTTGCTTTCGAGATGAAGGGGCCTTCCACATGAACGCCTGCAATCGCGCTGGTAGGGCGCGACCGCCGGGCGCGCCGCTGAGTAAAATCACGCACGGCATTCAAGACATCGACAATCTTCTCCAGCGGTGCGCTGGCTGTGGTAAGGAGGAGCGACGTGGTACCGCCGTTGGCATGGAAATCGCAAATTGCGCGAAATGATTCGGCAGAGCTTTCCATGGTGTCGCGGCCGAGCGCACCATGCACATGAAGATCGATGAAACCGGGCGCGAGATAATTTCGGGCAAGATCAACAATCTCCTCCCGGGGCGCCTGCGCTTGCCGCGCCGTAGGTCGCCGCGGCGACCGAAGGCGGGTTTGCTCACGAATCGCGATGATTTTTCCTTCGCGAGCAACGAGTTCAAGCCCGTCGCGAATTTCATTGGGAAAAATCAAACGTGGATTCGTAAAAATCATGTTCGCCTAACGCTCAGTCTTGAATGCTCAACCTTCAATGCCAAAGGAAGCCAATTGCGTTTGGACACAGTAAAGTCCATCCTCTTGGGAGGATGGATGCAGACTACGACGTCGTGATCATCGGTGGCGCGTTTTCCGGCGCGGCGACGGCGCTTATGCTCAAACGCAAACGACCCGAAGCGCGCGTCCTGATCATCGAAAAGACAACCGAGTTCGATCGCAAGGTCGGCGAATCCACCACAGAAGTGAGCAGTTGTTACATGACCCGGATTCTGGGTCTTACCCATTACCTCGGCCATCATCAGCTCGCAAAGCAGGGATTGCGTCTGTGGTTTTCGAATCGGCATGACCAACGTTTTGATGATTGTGTCGAGGTGGGCACACGTTATCAGAGCCGGCTGCCGGGATTTCAAGTGGACCGGGCAAAGCTTGATTCGCACATGCTCGATCTCGCAGTGCAAGCGGGTTGCGAGCTGTGGCGTCCGGCGAAAGTACTAAACATCGAGCTAAAGGATGGGAATGATCAAAGAGTCAGCGCCGCTCGCGATCTCGGCGAGTGCACCCTTCACACGCGTTGGGTCGTCGATGCTACCGGGCGCGCTACGATGCTCGCGCGAAAACTCGGACATCTTCGCCCGAACACGGAGCACCCCATCAACGCTGTCTGGGCGCGGTTCAATGGCGTTAAAGAGTGGGACAGCTATGAATGGCGACAACGTTTTCCGGACTATGCAAATGATTGCGTCACCGCGCGTGAATGGGCCACGAACCATCTCTTCGGGCGCGGCTGGTGGGTCTGGATCATTCCGTTGCAGGGTGGCGATGTCAGCGCCGGCATCGTTTATGACAGTCGCATCTTCAAGATCCCTCAAGGACCGAGTTTAGGCCAGCGATTGCACACGCACATTCTCAGCAATCCCGTTGGTCGCGAGATTTTCGGGGCTGCACGCGTGATCGAAGGTGACGTGCACGCTTTATCAATGTTGCCATATCACAGCGAAAAAGTTTGCGGCCAGGGCTGGGCCGCCGTCGGCGACGCCGCCGGTTTCATCGATCCACTTTACAGTTCGGGTTTGGATTTCTGTTCCTACACGTCCTACTACGTGGCCGATTTGCTGGCACGCAGCGTGGGCGGTGGAGATGTCACCGACCAGCTTCGTTATTATAACGAGCAGTACCCCACCACCTATCGCTACTGGTTCGAAAGCCTGTACAAGGACAAATACTATTACATGGGCGACGCGGATCTGATGTCGGCCGCGCTTCTTCTCGATGTAAGCAGTTACTACCTCGGTTTGGTCCGCGGTGTTTATCGCGATCCGGAATGTGGATTTCTAAACCTGCCCTTCACAGGTTTCCCCGGCAGATTCGCCCGAAACACGATGAGGTTTTACGGTCGACGTCTTGTTGCCCTGGCCAATCGCAGATGGGCGACTGGCTACTATGGAAAAAGAAACGCCTGCTGGCGCGAACTTTATGATGGATTCGTTCCGGACATCCGAATTCGCAAACAGATTCGGCGTGGTCTTCTACGCTGGTGGAAATGTGAGCTGATCAATTTGGGATTGATGTTACGTGGGCGCGCAGCAATGCCGGCAAACCGGACTTCAGCAACCGTTGCAACCGAAGCATGGTAGGGGCGCGGCCAAGCCTGCTCGCCGCGGCGGCGGCGGCGCCGCCAGTGCTACGGGCTGAGCAGCGTTCCATACCAGCGCAGAAACATGTTGCCAAGAAACATCCAGGTAACCGCGCCAAACGCCAGATAAGGTCCAAAGGGCAGTTTGGCGGACCAAACAGGCTTTCCCACGACTAGCGTGACCAATCCGACGATCGAGCCGAGAAGCGATCCGGCGAAGAGACTAAACAGAACCGCCCGCCAGCCTAGAAACGCGCCAATCGCAGCCAGGAATTTTAAGTCGCCGCGCCCCATGGCCTCTCGCGGAATCACCAATTCACGAGCCACGCCGGAAATCTGCACCACATCATCCAGCATCATCGCGTGGCCTTCGGCGATGACGCGATCATAGCGAAAGTCCAGCATTATATTCCCATACGTGTGGTGGTCGATCCTGGCCTCGTCACACGTGAGCAAGAGTCGATCTCTTTCCCGTGCAAAATAGTCGCTCCACAGACTTTCTTCGGTGCCTACGACAAAATCAGCGTCATCCCCGCGTTTTATCCACGTGAACGACGTGGGCGCATCGAATCGAATCCGCTTTCTACCAAAAGCGATTTTGCCCGCTTCCAAAACGATCAAAAGGATCACGTAACCGAGGGCAGCCGCGAGCAAAGAACGAACGCCTGCCGCAAGCCGGGAATCCGTCTGCATCAAAGCGGGGACCGCGACACTGCAAACGACGCCCGCAATTATTCCGCCGATTGTTACCCGGTCCGGAATAATGAAATGCTCAAAATCGATAAATGTTCCTATAATCAGGAACGAAATAAAGATCCAGTACGCGATCGCCACCTGCCATGGAAAGCTTTCCCAGATTGCGAGGAAAAGTACCGCGGTAACTAGTTCCACTGCGAAATAGCGTAAGGAAATTTTGGCGCCGCAATTTGCGCAGCTGCCGCGAAGCACAGTCCAACTGATCAACGGCAAATTCTGATGCCACGGAATGGGTTGCTTGCAGTTCGGGCAAAAAGACCGGCGAGGCCGGTTAATCGAGAGATCAACAGGCCACCGGTAAATGCAGACGTTCAGAAATGAGCCGACCGTAGCGCCAATCACAAACGCGAACGCTCCGAAGAGGAATTTGTAAATCGGCTGGTGCACGCGTTAGCCGGCAATCCGTTTCAGGCGACGACGCTCCATGAGCCACGCAATCCAGATGCAGCTCTCGTAAAGCAGACACATCGGCAGCGCCATCGCGACCAGGGTCAAGATGTCTGGCGTGGGCGTGATGATCGTCGCCAGAATAAAGATCATCACCACCGCGTAGGGCCGAGTGCGTGCCATGAACCTGTAAGTAATCAATCCAAATCGAACCAGCGCCAGTACCACCACGGGTAACTCGAAAGCCAGCCCGAAGCCGATCGTGAATCGCGTCACAAAAGAATAATACTGTTGCACAGTCCAAGTCGGCGCCCAGCCAAGCGACTCGGTGTCGCGGAAGAAAAAGAGGATCGTTTTGGGCAGCAACCAAAAATAACAGACGAACACACCAAGAAGAAATAGAGCGAAGCTGATTAGAATAGCCGGAAACAAAAATCGCTTTTCTACGGCGGTGAGCGCAGGCAGGACAAATTCTGCCAGGAAATAAAGCAGCAGCGGAAAGGAGAGAACGATCCCAGCGTAAAACGCCAGATGAAACGAAATCACGATTGAATCGGTGATGCCGAGCGCTTTAAGCGTTCCGATTTGTGATCCGACGTCGCGCAACGGCGCCTGCAATATCCGCACAAGTGTCGAGCGAAATGTGAAGCAAACGATCATCGCGATCGCCAGCGTGATTGCAATCTTCACAATCGTCCACCGCAGGTCTTCGAGATGTTCGAGAAACGGCTTGGAGGTTTCGCTCTCTGGAAGATCGCGAAATTTGAAAATATCTCGCAGCACCATTGGATGGAAGAATCAGCGCGGCACGAGCGCCAGAACACCGCGCGCTGCGAGCGTGGCGCAAATACCCAGCGTGTTTGCGTCGCGAACTTCGTTCTCCGCGATCATTTGGCGAATTTCCTCCACAGTAAATTCGCGGCAATCGAGGATCGATTCTCCTTCGTCACGCGCCGAACCCTCTTTACACGGCTGAACTGGACGCGCCAGAAAAAAGTAGCCTCGCTCATCCGTGAATCCTGGCGATGAAAAATAATGGCCGAGCGGAACCAGCTCGCCGTCTTTGGCCAGCTCGTAACCGGCCTCCTCGCGAAGTTCACGCAACGCAACTTGTTCCATTGTTTCCGACGCGGCGCTGGTGTCATCCGCCTTTGCCGAGACTACGGCGGACGCGCCCACCCCGGCTACAGTGTCGATTTGACCAGACGGCATTTCCCAGATCGCCCGCCGGATCGGGATGCGTTCCTGGCGAATGAGAACAATTCTGCCGTCGCGCGTCATCGGCGCGACAATGACGGCTGCTTTCCGATGCACAATTGTCCACGTGCAGGGCTGGCTTCGCGATGGCGTTCGGACGTGATCGGTCACGACCTCGAGATGCGCGTTGGCAAAATGCCGCTCGCTCGAGATGGTCTCCCAGTTTTCCTCTTTCACGCGGGAAGATTATGAATGTGGCGCAGAAAAGCGAATGCTCAGGTAGCCCCGATTTTTAAATTTCTCTCCGCTTAGTCGCCTGCGCAGCGAGTGTCATTCCAAAACCGGATCGCTGGGGAGGAGAGGTCATGTTCATAGCTGAGCGCGCTAAGACTTGCTGTGTCCAACATGAAAAACTTCCCGGCGAATGGTTCGAGACCGAGCCAGCGGGCGGCTAACACTCGCAGGAAATGTCCGCTTGAAAAAATCAACACATCGCCTTTGAACGCGCGCACGCGACTGACAACACGATCAGCCCGCGCCCCGACGTCTTGCGGCGATTCCCCATTCGCGGAACCGTCGCGAAATAATTCCCAACCGGGTCGCACCGCATGAATCTCTGCGGTTCGAAGACCTTCATAATCGCCATAGTTCCATTCGACCAAATCGGGATCGACTTCAGCTACCGCCCCGAAGCCCGCTAGCTCACAGGTTCGAAAGGCGCGCTGCAAGGGACTCGTTAAAACCTTGGCGAAACGCAATCCGGCCAGCCGCTCTCTCACCCTTTTGGCGTTGCGTTCGCCGCGCTCGGTCAGCGGCAAATCCGTAAGCCCAGTATGCTGACCCGTAGCGCTCCAGGCGGTCTCGCCGTGACGCGCGGTATAAAGTACGGGAAAAATCTCACTTCCCATGACTGGTTACTTATCGGCGAGGTCGAGCTTGTGACAAACTGCTTGGTTGCCAACTGCTTTCTTTGCAGAACTGATGACGTCTTCAAGCCTCCAGCACGGGGGGAATCGTCATCCGCCACGGCGTGTTGCTTTCACAGCTGCTGCATTCTTACATCGCTCGGGGAGTGGGCTGGCCGTTGGGTTGGGACGACAACCTCTGGTCCGCGAAGCGCCCGCGCAGCTTGCCGGAGCAACTCGGCATTGGCGTCAAATCTTACCTGATCGAAGAAGAGGATCTCGGTGGCAATAAGCCAAATTGTGAAACAAACCATCAACGTGCGCAGCGGGAATGGTTTTGAAGACTCGATTATTTTCATGGTTCAGGATAAGTGCGCTCAAGACAGCAATGCTAGCTGGCGTTCGCTAGATTCTCGCGTACCTCTCGCGAGGTTACGCGTATTCCATCGTTCGAGATAAAGATCAGAGCCGCTACCTCTTCGGGATCGACCAAAAGGGGGAATGAAAATCCTTTCTTGCGTGGCACACGAAAATCCAACGGACGCGCCCTAGCAGCAAAGAAATGGAGTGGATACGGTTTGAGTATGAAAACAAGTAAACCGGCTATTATCGCATTCGTGCTCTGCTTGCTGTTCTTTGTATCTCACGCATTCGCGGTGTTCAAATCGCCTTATCCTCCGAAGGCGTATCCGCCAGATCAGACAACAATTGTTACCAGTGGCTACGGATAAGATGGCTTCAAGAATGTAAGTCAGCGAAAATAGCAATAACCGGCCATGAGAAACACAGCCATCCTTGCTGTCAGGCCTGCGATCCGCTCGCGCGCGCCTCTTCATGTCGCTTCGCACACTTGCCTCACAAAACCTTGACCTGCCAGTTGCGACCTTCCCAACGATGGTCGCGCTGCCAAAAGAATGTAAATGAAAACACTGAACCGCTTGGCAAGTCTGCAGTCGGAAAATCTGCAAACCAAAGATTCAGCTCGTCCCGGTGAGTCGTGTGCGATTCGTTCCTCCGCGCCCAGTCGTCAGTCGACCAGACAATGGTGGCTTCCGCGGCAAGAATGATCCGCAAAATTTTTCCGTGCGATACACTCCGCAGAGGATGGCGCAGACTCCAAATCTCGTAATCGCTTTGCACCGGATTTACTACGTACCGTTGAAACGCCGGCTCGACGCGGGCGAAGCAAACACCGTCATGGCGGCTACGCACAAGTGAAACGTATTCGGAGTGCGACCAGCAAAGAGGCATCGCCGCTCCGGTTGGGCAACCACGTTTCATATGGCGATCCGGCAAGTCAGGCCCGTCCCATATTTGTTCCGTGATCATCCCACCCTCGTTCGCAAAATCTTCCATCGCATTGATGAAGGGTTTTGGATCACGCCCGGCAGCAAGCTCGTAATGGCCGCGTTCTCCGGTCAAAAGCGGCCAGCAACGGCCGACGCCCGTTCCGTCGAAGGCGCTGCCGTCGTCCTTTTGCCCATAGCCATCGTGATTGTAGCGACGCCAGCCGGGGCCTTGCGGCAGATCATATTTCAGCACGCGATCTATCACTTCGATCGAGTCGCGCACGAGCGGGTCGTTCGCGTCGCGAATACCAAATCGCACCAGGAGAAGAAAGTCCCCGCCCACGACATTGCGCGCCGGATGTAGGCCACCACCGTTGGCGATCTGAATCATCGCGGCGTTGGGATCAGCGTGCGGGTCAGGCGCGTTAGGATCAGTCGGAGTGATGCGGACGTAATGACGAGGAAAACCCTCGACCAACTCGCCCTGAGTTGTGACCGTCCATTCTTCGACGTGCGCTGCCAACCAGTCGGCGTAGGCGAAAATGAAATCTGCAACATCCATTTTGCCGAATTCTTTGGCCCATTCCGCGGCGCAGGCGAGAGCGGCAATCACAGTGGCGAGAGTCGAGGGCGAATAACCGGCGTTTTCTTCCCAGCGGTCCTGAGTTGTGACTGGACCTTGGAGCATCAGGTGCGCCGCAGCACGCACTATCATTACACGGGGATTAAACAAACCGAGCGCATCGTGCTTGTGCAATCGCCACGCCAGCAAGATTGGCAGCGCAACCTGGTCGAGCTGCAGTCCCGACCAATAAGCGGTGCCGTCGATCCAGCTGTTTTGCGGAAAACTGCCGTCGGGCCGCTGAATGGCAGCCAGCCAAATTAAAGCGCGCAGCGGCGTGCTCGTCTGACCCGTGGCAAGGAGCGCACTCGCACTCTGCACGAGATCGCGGGTCCACACGAGATGGTAACCACCAAGATCGTTATCGCTCTTGATTTCACCCCAAGGGATGCTCATCGACGCCACGAGTGCGCCTTGAAAAACTTTGTCTTCATGTGCCAGTAACACGCAACGGCTCAACCGATACATCCCGCCGCCGTCAGATGTATCAGTGCTGAAGTCGAATTCGGGATTCACCACCGCGCGTTGCCATTGCCGGACATAGCCGTGGCGATGTGACTCGAACGGCTCGGCCAGCGATTGGAACAACTTCGTGGCTGCACTCTGATAGCTTCGACCGAACGCGACAGCAATTGTGAACTCGCCGCTATTTGAGAGATTGACTTCGCCCGTAGATGCGATGTTGCCGTTCTCGGCTGCCTGAAACTCCCACTTCATTTTGAAATTGTGCATCAAGTCCTGCCAACCATCACTGAAGCCGACGTAACCGACGGACCGGCGAGAGAAACCGGTGCTGCATGCCATGATCAGGTGAACGTTTTCGCGCTGAGCGTGGATGAGTTTGACGGCGCCGATTTCAGAACACCACCCGGAGTTGCCCGCGCCGCGTCCGGCTATGTGAGGAGCCAGCAACGCGTAAAGGCGCAACTTCCCTCGTAGCGATTCATCGAATACCTCCAGTTTTGTGTGCACAAGCAACACCGACCCGTGTGGATCCGTCAGGACGTGTTTTACCATACGATAGCGGCCGCGTGGCTCCGAATTCGTGAGACGATAGAAGAGGCAATCGCGCGCCGGGTATTCGATAAGATGATTGAGATCGCGTTTTTCTTCGTGGCAAAACGTTTCGCCGTCGCTGATGAGAAACTGAAAGTCGCGTGTGTTTGGTTGATCGACATGTGGGTAGTAAATCTCGTTGAGGATTCCGTGACTGAGCGTAAACCAGACACGGCAACTTGTATGGTAGGCCGTGCCGACGCCTTCTTTTGCGCTAGAAGTCCAGCGTGGCTCGATCCCCGGCGCACCAAACGCCACTGTATTCTCAAGGGGATCCATCTTTAAGTCCCCAGCTGCGAGCGCCACCGCTTAATCTGCGCCGCGATGTTTTCAGCTGAGGGCGCACCGATCGCACCCCTGTTTGCCAGCGCATTGCGAACGTCAAAAATTTTCGCTACGTCACTATCGAAGAAACGCGAAAATTTTCTGAGTTCGGCAAGCGGAACGTGATTGAGCGGAATGTCTTTCGCTGCAGACCGCGCGACGATTTTGCCGACAACTTCGTGCGCCTCGCGGAAAGGCGTACCTTTGTTCACAAGATATTCAGCCAGGTCGGTCGCGAGAAGGTTCGGATCGGTTGCGGCGGCTTGCATGCGTTCGCGATTTATTTTCAACTCCGGCAGCATTGCCGCGGAGATTTCCAACGCGTTTTTAACTGCATCGACGGAATCAAACAGCGTTTCCTTATCTTCCTGCATGTCGCGATTGTAGGAGGATGGAAGCGCTTTCATCGTCGTCAAGATCGACATCAAATTCCCGTAAAGCCGGCCGGTCTTGCCGCGAGTCAGCTCGGCCATGTCAGGAGTTTTCTTCTGCGGCATCAAACTGGAACCGGTGGAAAATGCGTCGCTGAATTCCAGAAAGCCGAATTCGCTCGTACTCCAGATAATCAAGTCTTCGCTCAAACGCGAGAGATGCAGGCCGTTCATCGCGAGACAAAAAATGAATTCGCACACAAAATCGCGATCGCTTACGGCATCGATGCTATTCTGACTCGCGCCCGAAAAACCGAGGTCGCGCGCGATGCGCTCGCGATCCAGAACGATAGTTGACCCCGCCAGTGCGCCAGACCCAAGTGGAAGCACATCCGTACGAGTCAGGGAATCCCGAAGGCGATTCGCGTCGCACTCAAACGCCTGGATCTGCGCAAGCAAGTAATGTGAAAAAGTGATCGGCTGGACGCGCTGTAAATGCGTGTAACCGGGCATTACAACATCGAGATGTTTTTCGGCGAGATGGAGCAGCGCCCTCTGCAAATCTCGCAAACGCGATGAGATTTCCGCGATTTCCGCTTTCACGTAAAGCCGCAGATCGAGCGCAGCCTGGTCGTTACGGCTGCGCGCGGTGTGAAGCTTCGCGCCTGCGTCGCCGATCCGTTTCGTCAGTGCGGTTTCAACATTCATGTGGACGTCTTCAAGGGAGTGATCCCACCCGAATTTGCCGGACTCGATTTCCTTCTCGATCGCGCGCAGATCAGTTTGAATTTTTTGAAAGCCATCAGCGGAAACGATTCCTGCCCGGGCGAGCGCTGCGGCGTGCGCTATTGATCCGGCGATATCGTAGCGATAAAGCGCCAATCAAACGAGACAGATTCGCCGTAGCGCTGCGCAATCCCGGAAACCGGCTTTTTGAATCGTCCTTTGCGCATCATTTCTAACTACGAATGGACACGAATGAACACGAATTCATAAGACAATCCGCTCCCACCCCAGCTTGCGGTGTTTAAAATTAAGGATCAGTCCGACCCGCAAGCCGGTAATCCGCAGATAATTCACCATCAAGCCCCGCTCGTGATCGGTAATCCGGTCAATTACTTTCGTGTCCACGACGATAGGATCGAAGGCCGATGAGATCGGGGATGAACAGACCGACTTTCTGTCCCTTGTAGAGTACGTCGAGTGCAGACTGCTGACGGAACGGAATCTTTCGCAAGTCCAAGTTCTACGACCAATGCATTTTCGTATGGCTTCTCAACCAATCCGTGACCAAGGGTGTTCAGAACCTCGATTGCACAACTAACGATTTGAAAAACTTCCTCTCTGGACAGCAGTTTCTCGTCATTCGTGTCCTTTCGTGTCTATTCGTGGTTAATGCTTCGGCTGCCGCTTGAGGGCGGCTTTCAACCGACGGAGGCAGTGCGTGTTACCGTCGCAGACACGTATTTTGCGTCCTGGAGAGGAAACTTGCGCAATTCAACCGTTACTTTCTGTATTGCAAAAGTTCTCAGTAAATGCGCTGCCAGCCGATCGGCTAAGGTCTCGACAAGGCTGACCGATTGATCGCGCACGAAACTCTTCGTTTCCTCGGCCACCGCTGAATAGTTCACGGCTTTGTGAATGTTGTCGGCCACATCGCGCGTCTGCTGATCCGGCCAGAAGGAAATACTGACGGTTAATCGTTGTGGAGCGGCGCGCTCTTGTTCCGGGACTCCGATACGTGTGGAAATTTCGAGTTGCTCGATGTGAATCCGATCGAGGTGCGGGTTTGGTTCGTTCGGCATCCGGGAAGGTTAAAGCAGCCCAGCCGGTGGCAACAACGCGAATTTCCGTCACGTTACATCTTGCGCGCCATGTGATGCAGCGGGAGTGCTGTGGTAGAGTGACGCGAACAATGAAAACGGTCTGGCGCGTTTTTTCCTATCTCAAGCGATATCCATGGATAGCCTCGGGAACGTTGACTTGCGCGATCCTGAGCACGCTAATGGTGATCGTTTTTCCTGCGGCAGCGAAGTGGATCATTGACGACGTGGTGCGGGCCAACCGGCCCGACAAATTGCTGCCGTTGATCTTGCTGGCGGCGGTCGCCTTTCTTGTTCAACACGGATTTAACGCGCTGCGGCTCGTGCTCAACAATACGTTTGAGCAAAGGGTGATCTTCGATTTGCGCAGCGATCTGTATTCGCACATTCAACTGCTGCCGTTGCGCTGGTTCGACAATCGCGCCACGGGCGATCTGATGACTCGCGTGATTGAGGACGTGAACTCCGTCGAGCGTGTGTTGATCGATGGGATCGAACAGGGGGTGGTCGCCATCCTCCAAGTGGTAATCGTCATCAGTGTAATGTTCTATCTGAATGTGAAGCTGGCGTTATTCGCGCTGGTTCCGTTTCCATTGCTTATCGCCGGCGCACTCACTTACACGCTGACCGCGCACCGGCGGTATCGTTCGCAACGGCGGGCCTCGTCTAACATGAACGCGCTGTTGCACGATAATCTCGCTGGCGTCCGGCAGATCAAAAGTTTCGTGCGCGAACGAGAAGAGCACGCGCGGTTCAACCGAGTAAGCGATCAACTGCGGCACGCCACGCTCGTGGTGATGCGCGTATGGGCAATTTACAGCCCGTCGATGTCGATGTTTGAAGCAATCGGTGCACTCCTCGTGCTTGGCTTTGGTGGTCACGCAGTGCTGACGGGCGCGATGCAAATCGGCGATCTGGTCGCGTTTCTAATGTTGACCGCGTTTCTCTACGATCCGGTCAGCCGGCTGCATCAGCTCAATCAACTTGTCCAAGCCGGCCGCGCTGCGGGCGAACGGGTGTTTGAAATTCTAGATGAACAAGTGGAGGCGGGAGCTGTAGCCGGGATCGGTGATCCCGGCACCGCGATCACCGATCGCGGCTACAAGGCTCGCATTCTGGGTGACATTCGCTACGAGAACGTAAGCTTCAGTTACGTGGAGGGATTGCCCGCGCTGAGGTGCGTTTCCTTTCATGCTCCGCCAGGCGCGACTGTCGCTCTGGTAGGAGCAACCGGCGCCGGCAAATCGACCTTGGTGAATCTGCTCGTGCGCTTCTACGAATTCACGAGCGGAGAAATCCATATCGATGGAAAGCCAGTCCGTGAATATGAGCTGCGCACCTTGCGTGAGGCAATCGGGGTAGTGACGCAAGAAAGTTTTCTCTTCAACGGATCGATTCGCGAAAATCTGCTCATGGGAAAACCGGATGCGACCGATGCTGAATTATGGCGTGCGGTAGACGCGGCGAACGCGAGACAATTTATAGAACGTTTGCCGGACGGATTGGAAAGTGTGGTGGGGGAGCGCGGCGTGAAATTGAGCGTGGGCGAGAAACAGCGTTTATCGATTGCGCGATCGCTGCTGAAAGACCCGCCGATTTTGATTCTCGACGAGGCAACCGCTAGCGTGGATACAGCGACCGAGCGCCTGATTCAGGAAGCGCTTGAGCGCTTGATGGCGAACCGTACATCGATTGTCATCGCACATCGGCTTTCCACAATCGTGTATGCAGACCAAATCTTGGTACTCGATCACGGCCGAATCATCGAGCGCGGAACGCACGATGGGTTGCTCGCACAGGATGGAAAATATGCGCGGCTGTGCCGGCAAAGTTTGCTCGAGGCCTCGCCACTGCGAGAGACAGAGTCGCGGGCGGAAATCATTACCTCGGAAAGTCTCGAGCGAGAGCAGCAATTACCGGTCTAAGAAGAATTCCACTATCCGGCAGGCGTTGGTGTCGGTGTGGCAGAAGTCGGAATCGAGATGGTTTGGCCGGCTTGCAATTTACGACCGTCTTCGATGTGGTTGGCTTTTTGCAATTCATCGATGCTTACTTTGTACATTTTGGCTATGGACGTCAGTGTCTCTCCGCGCGCCACGATGTGCGTGTTGCCCACAGCGGCGGAATGCGACGGCGCCATGGCTGGAGCGGCAGGATTCGCCGGCGCGGGCGTGCTCTCTCCAATCATGACCCCTGGCCGGATGTGGGAAATTTCTTGCTCCAGCTTTAGGATTTCCTGAGAAAGCGCATCGATCTTTGCATTCTGTTCGTCGATTTTTTTTGCCAGTGCTTCGAGTTGGGTGGCATCAGCTGGCTTTGCCGTTTCCGGCGCGGGCGTCTGACCGAAAGCAGCGCAAAACGCAAAAACCAATGTCGCAAATAAAATTGCTATCAGCTTCATCGGGGCTGAAAACCTTGCCACCAGCAGAATTGTCTGGCAAGCGTTGGGAATGACGAATGTCCAATGACGAATGACAAAGGAATGTCGAAGCTCGAATGACCAAGAGCCAAAATGATGTTGGCATTGTTTCCGGTCTCGCCATTCGGATTTAATTCGTCATTCGTCATTAGTGCTTCGTCATTCCCTGTGGCTTGCCTTTCCACTATTTGCTCTTAGATTTTTTTATGCCTGAGCGCATTCAAAAGCCGATGGAACCGGCCCCGTGGGGTCCAAAACAAGGCGATGGCGGAGGTCCACATTCACCAGACATTTCGCGGCCCGACACGAAGGATCTCTTAAAGAAAATGCGCAAGGTCGATCCTAATCAATCGAAGCGCTATCGCCAGCGCACGGGTCAGTAATGGAACGCTCATCGGTTGCGTTCGACCAGAATTTTTCTGGCGCTGCGGATTTTCCCGCGCTGCTACGACGCAAGGGCCTGCTGGCCTCTGCGGTCATCCCTCCGATACCACAGGCTGGAGCCCCGCAAAAGACGTGGCAACCGACCGAGGCAACAACAATTCTTGCATTCAAATTTTCAGGCGGCGTCCTGGTGGCGGGTGATCGCCGTGCAACTGCTGGCAACACCGTCGTCTACGATCGCGCAGACAAAGTTCTGGAAATCGATCGACACTCGATCATGGCAATCGCGGGTGTGCCCGCGACGGCCTGGGAGATGGCGCGCGTACTGGAACATTCATTCCAATATTTTCGGCGGACTCAGCTTCAAGAGATGAGCGTCGATGGGAAAGTGCGCGCACTCTCCAAGCTGTTGCGCGATAATTTCGGGTTCGTCATGCAAGGAGTCGGAGTAGTCGTGCCGATTTTCGCAACCTACGATTCTCATCCAAAGCCCGAGACGCGTCTTTACTTTTACGACGCAATGGGTGCCCAATTTGAAGCGGCCGATTACGCGGCTACAGGGTCGGGATCCCCAGCGGTGCGCGGCATTCTTTATTACGAGAATAATTGGGGCAGGAAGCCGCTGCACAAATTGAGCGAAGATGAAGCGGTATCGGTAGCATTGCGCGCGCTGGATACCGCTGCGGAATCCGACACCTCAACGGGCGGCGTGGATCGCGGCGGTAAGATTTATCCCATCATTAAGATTGTGTCGCGCGAAGGCATCGCCACTTTGCCGGAAAGCAAAATCGCGGCCGTATTCAAGGAAACGGTTGCATGATCGAAGAGCCGTATCGTTGGGTCGAAGCGATCGCTAATCGCCGCGAGTATATCGAAGCCCAGCTCGCCCCGGGCAGCCCGATCGCAGCGGTCGGCTATCGCGACGGCATTCTGTTTCTCACCGTCGGTCAGACGCGGCAGAAACTTTTTGAAATCTACGATCGGATCGCCATGGGGGCGATTGGTCATCCCGGGGACATCGAGCGGTTGCGAATGGCGGCTATTGAGCTCGCCAGCACAGAAGGTTTCACCCGCTCGGCTGCAGATGTTTCCCTGCGGCGACTCGTGCATTATTCGCTCAGTCCCGTAATGAAGAGCGCGTTTGAACAGGTTTATGGCGCGCCTTATCTGGCGCGAATGCTGTTTGCCGAGGTGGGCGAAAGCCCCAATGAAGATCTGTTTTTACGGGTGGAGTATGACGGCGAGATTGCAACCAATGGCGCGACGTACGCACAAGCGCGGCAGGACTTCGCAGTGCTCAGCGGCACACGACAATCGCGAGAACTGATGGAGGCATTCCTGAAGAGCCAACATGCGCCGGATGCGAGCTTCGAACTGGCGCTTAACTCTGCGCTCAACGCCTGGAGTATCGGGCACATCTCTTTAAAAGCCAGCGATGCAAACGGGCAGCCCGACCAGGCCGCTGTTTTGAAACATCGACAGGAACAACTCGCAACTAGCGGAATTGAAGCAGCAGTGCTCGAGCGCGATGCGAGCAGGGCAATTCGTTACCGGTCGTTATCCGATACGGAATTGCGCTCCCTGATTAACGAATAAGTTATGCAGAGAAGAAGTCTTCTCTCACACGTGACCGATGAAACGAGCGTTTCGAAATTTGCTGGCGTTGTGCGGCTTGTTGTTGATGGTCGCATCCTTTGTTTGGCTGCAACTCCGTCAGGCGGAGCGATCCGTCGGTAAAATCGAATCCAGAACAGCCAACAGCTCAGCTGCGTCCAAGCCATTTGCAGTCGTTGTTCTTGATCCCGGCCACGGCGGTCAAGACTCCGGCGCGATGTGCGGCGGCGTGTTGGAAAAAGATCTGACCTTGGATGTTGCGCGTCGAATCGACCGGCTCCTGAACTCCGAAGGAATCGCCACATTGATGACTCGCGTAGGCGACACCTATGTCTCGCTGGCGGATCGTGCAGCATTCGCCAATCGAGTCAGAAAATGCATTTTTGTCAGTATTCACTTCAACGAAGA